>Ga0182024_10000765_pt1 | contig 84126 bp, 89 predicted proteins | sample P32metaG_FD_120480 | JGI IMG/M metagenome (GOLD analysis project Ga0182024, IMG submission 120480) | Permafrost microbial communities from Stordalen Mire, Sweden - P3-2 metaG (Illumina Assembly) | ecosystem: Environmental > Terrestrial > Soil > Wetlands > Permafrost | place: Sweden: Stordalen... | reverse complement strand
CAACGACCGCACACACCACGGCAGACTCACACAAGGACGCATCCCCGCAGACATCGTCTACCGTGCCCGAAAGATGGACGCACGATGAGCCACACCTGTCGGCACAACTCGGAGGCTGCCCAGTTTAGGTCATCGGTTACGCGGCGACGGCGACCACCGGCTCCTGCTGCGCGTCCTCGATCGAGCCCTCGAAGAGCACAGAGAAGTCCACAGCTGGCGTCGCGGCGAGGCTCGGGGCGCTGGCCGGCACATGCGGCGTGAGGCGATTCGCAAGCGACGTGACGCGTGCCAGCGCCGCAAGGAGGTTGAGGCACAGGAACACGTTGATCGCGATGGCCAATGATAGAGACATAACACTCCTTCAGTTTGGGGTCAGGGATGCGTCGGCATCGCCTGGAGCTAGCGCGATGCGAGCGCAGTCGCCGTCCGCCGAATGTCCACTATGCTGAACTCGCCGCGCAATCGAACGCTCCATCCCACGTTTTGGCACGATCGTGCGGAGCTTCGAGCGCGCCTCGAAGCGCCCGAGGATCAGCAAGGTCCGATTTCCGCCAGACAATCGGCCGCAGATGTGCGAGATTCATCGCATGATGCTCTACACAATGATTGACAGCCCGATCGGCGAGCTGCTGCTGCTCGGTGACGAGCAGACGCTGCACGGCCTGTACATGCAGGGCGGGCGCAAGCCGATGCGGGTCGCCCCGGACTGGCAGCGCTCCGCTACGCCATTTGCGCTGGCCACAGCACAGCTGCACGAGTACTTCGACGGACAGCGAGTCGCGTTCGATCTGCCACTGCAGATGCGCGGAACGCCGTTCGAGCGCCGCGTCTGGAGCGCCCTGCAGGACATCCCTTACGGCGAGACCGAAAGCTACGGCGAGCTCGCGCAGCGGATCGGTCAGCCCTCCGCCCCGCGCGCGGTCGGGCTCGCCAACGGACGCAATCCGATCTCCGTGATCGTCCCCTGCCATCGGGTCATCGGCGCCGACGGGAGCCTCACCGGCTATGGCGGCGGGGTCGAGCGCAAGCGCGCCCTGCTCGAGCTCGAGCAGGGGCAGCTCGCGATCAGCGGCCTGCACCCTTGATCAGCGCCACGGCGGTGTTAGATTGAGCGCACCGGCGCTCCCGTCCCAGGCGGCTGCGTCTCGAGATAGGAGCTTGTGGTGGCACCCATTTCTCGTGGCTTTCATGGCCGTCGCAGAAGCGATGTTGATCCGGCGCGAATCCCACCCGGGCAGTACCTAGTCGAGGACTTCCCCGTGCTGTCGGCCGGGCCGACGCCGCGCACGCCCCTGGAGCAGTGGAGCTTCTCGATCGGCGGCGCCGTCGGCGAGCCGGCGACCTGGACCTGGGAGCAGCTGCTCGCGCTGCCAGCGGAGACGTTCACGGTTGACATTCACTGCGTGACGAAGTGGTCCAAGCTCGACACCCACTGGACCGGCGTCTCGATCGACACGCTCTTGGAAGGCGTTGATACGGAGGCCGGCTACGTGACCGCCTGGTGCGACGGCGGCTACACGACGAACCTGTCGCTGCAGGATCTGACCGCCGGTCGCGCGTGGGTCGCCTACAGCTTCGACGGGCAGCCACTCGAACCCGAGCACGGCGGACCGGCGCGGCTGCTGGTCCCGCACCTGTACTTCTGGAAGAGCGCCAAGTGGCTGCGCGGCCTGACACTGACGGCCCAAGATCAGCCGGGGTTCTGGGAGGCGGCCGGCTACCACAACCACGGCGACCCCTGGAAAGAGCAGCGCTATTGGAGCGACTGAGCGTGGCGCCTGCGCCGATCGTGTGGCGCACGCTGAAGGTCCTCGCGACCGTCACCGAGAGCGCCCACGCGAAGACGCTGCTGCTCGACCGCAGCGGCTGGCCGGGACATCTCGCCGGCCAGCACGTCGACGTTCGCCTGACTGCCGATGATGGCTACCAGGCCGAGCGCTCCTACTCGATCGCCTCCGCCCCCGAGGACCCGCGGCTGGCCTTGACGGTCGAGCGGATCGACGATGGCGAGGTCTCCCCTTACCTCACCGACGAGCTGCGCCCCGGCGATCAGCTGGAGCTGCGCGGCCCGATCGGCGGGCACTTCACCTGGCGCGTGCAGGACGGTGGCCCACTGTTGCTGATCGCCGGGGGCTCGGGCCTCGTGCCGCTGATGGCGATGCTGCGCCACCGCGCCGCATTGGCCTCGAGCCTCGACACGCGGCTGCTGACGTCGAGCAGGACCTGGGAGGATCTGCTCTACCGCGACGAGCTGCTTGGCATCTCCGCCGAAGCGGGCGTGAGCGCGCATTTCACCCTCACCCGCGAGCGCCCGGCGGGCTGGAGCGGGTTCGATCGCCGTGTTGACGCCGAGATGCTCGAGGAGATCGGACCGAGCGCCGAGGAGCGACCGAAGATCTTCGTCTGCGGCCCGACCGCGTTCGTGGAGACGGCAGCGGACGCGCTCGTGGCGCTCGGCCACCCCCCGGTGAGCGTGCATGCCGAGCGCTTCGGACCAACGTAGACGCCGCCGGCCGGCGATATCATCACCGAGCGACACGCTCGCCCGCGAAACGCGACTTTGACCGACATCCCCAACACCTCCTCCGCCTCCTGGGTGGTGGACTTCGCCGCCGGCTCACGACAGATGCGCGATCGTCTCGGCGGCAAGGGCGCGAACGTTGCTGAGATGACACGCGTGCTCGGCGCCGAGCGTGTGCCGGCGGGCTTCACGATCACCACTGAGGCATGCGTGGCCTACATGCGCGGCGACGGCGCCTTCCCCGGCGGGCTCGACGATGAGATCGCGGCCGCTCTCGATCGCCTCGAGACACAGGCGGGCAGGCGTCTTGGCGATCCCGCCGATCCGCTGCTCGTGTCCGTGCGCTCCGGCGCGCGCGAGTCGATGCCCGGGATGCTCGACACCGTGCTCAACCTGGGGCTCAACGACGAGACCGTCGCGGGTCTCGCGCAGCGCACCGGCAACGAGCGCTTCGCGTGGGATTCCTACAGGCGCTTCGTGCAGATGTACGGCAACGTCGTGCTCGGCGTGCCGGGCGAGCGCTTCGAGCAGGCGATCGCGGCGAGCAAGGCCGCGCGCGGGGTGGCGCTCGACACCGAGCTCGATGCCGAGGCGCTGATCGAGCTCACGCGCGAGTTCCAGCGCTTCTACGAGTTCCCCTCCGACCCGCGCGAGCAGCTCGCGCAGGCGATCCGTGCCGTGTTCGACTCCTGGCAGGGCGAGCGCGCCCTCGCCTACAGGCGCATCAACCGCATTCCCGACGAGTGGGGCACGGCGGTCAACGTGCAGCAGATGGTGTTCGGCAACCTCGGCGAGAGCAGCGGCAGCGGCGTGGCGTTCTCGCGCGACGAGGTGACGGGGGCACCCGAGCCCTCGGGGGACTTCCTAGCGAACGCGCAGGGCGAGGATGTCGTCTCAGGCGTGCGCACGCCGCGCGACATCCGCGAGCTGAGCTCCTGGCTGCCGGACGTCCACCGACAGCTGATGGAGATCCTGCAGACGCTGGAGCGCCACTACGGCGACATGCAGGACACCGAGTTCACGGTCCAGGACGGACGGCTGTACATGCTGCAGACGCGCAACGCCAAGCGCCCAGCGCAGGCGGCTGTGCGCTTCGCGGTCGATGCCGTGTCCGAGGGCCTGCTCGATCGCGCGCAGGCGATCGCAACGATCGATCCCGCGACGCTCGACGCGCTGCTGCATCCGACGTTCGACCCCAGCGCCGACTATGAGGTGATCGCCACCGGCGTGGCCGCATCACCGGGTGCGGCCAAGGGTGAGATCGTGCTCAGCGCCGGCGACGCTGTGCGTGCGGCGGACGACGGACGCGCGGTGATCCTCGTGCGCTCCTTCACCGAGGCCGACGACGTCGCCGGCTTCTTCGCGGCCCGTGGGATCCTCACCAGCGAGGGCGGCAAGGCCAGCCATGCCGCGCTCGTCGCGCGCGGCATGGGCCGCCCAGCGGTTACCGGCGCCGCCGACGTCCGGGTGGACCTCCAGCTCGGTGAGGTCCGGATCAACGGTCACGTCCTGCACGCGGGGGATCGCATCGCGATCGATGGCAGCCTTGGCAGGATCACGCTCGAGGACGTACCGCTGGTCGAGCCGCAGGTCTCAGAGGAGTTCCAGACGGTGCTCTCCTGGTGTGACGAGCTGCGCACGCTCGGCGTGCGCGCCAACGCGGACACGCCCGCCGACGCGAGCAAGGCGATCGAGCTCGGCGCCGAAGGCATCGGGCTGTGCCGCACCGAGCACATGTTCCTCGGCGAGCGCCAGCCGCTGATGGCCGCGGTGATCATGGCGGATGACCAGCGCACGCGCACCGAGGCGATCGAACGGCTGCGCCCGCTCCAGGAGGCTGACTTCGAGCAGATCCTCGCAGCGGTCGACGGGCGACCCGTGACGGTGCGACTGCTCGATCCCCCCCTGCACGAGTTCCTGCCACATCCCTCCGATCTGCCGGAGGGCTCGCCGGAGCGCAGGCGCGTGGAGCAGCTGCAGGAGTCGAACCCAATGCTCGGCACGCGCGGCGTGCGCCTCGGGATCCTGTTCCCGGAGCTCTATGAGATGCAGGTGCGAGCGCTGTTCGCTGCGGCCGCGCGCACGCCCTCCGCGCGGATCGAGGTGATGGTGCCACTGGTCGCCTACGAGCGCGAGCTCGAGCTGATGCGCGAGCTGATCGAGCGCGTCGCGGATGAGCACTCGCACCGCGACTACCTGATCGGCACGATGATCGAGCTGCCACGGGCGTGCTTCCAGGCGGACCAGATCGCGCGTGACGCGGACTTCTTCTCCTTTGGCACCAACGACCTCACCCAGACCGCGCTCGGCTTCAGTCGCGATGACATCGAGGGACGCGTGCTAGGGCGCTACATCGACGTGAAGATTCTCGATCGCTCGCCGTTTGAGACGCTCGACACGCCGGGCGTCGGGCAGATGGTGCGCATGGGCGCCTGGCTGGGACGCAAGACCAGGCCCGAGCTGAAGCTCGGCGTGTGCGGCGAGCACGGCGGCGACCCCGACTCGATCGACTTCCTGCACAACTCCGGCATCGACTACGTCTCCTGCTCGCCCTACCGCGTGCCGATCGCCCGCGTCGCAGCCGCGCAGGCAGTCATCCGCAGCCATCGAGCAGCGCCAGCTTCGAGCTGATCAGCCCCTAACCGAACAGCCCGGGGTCTGGCGGATTGGGGTCGAGGGCGTGGATGCTGCTGCTGATGTGATGGACGACGACATCGCTCGGACGCGCCAGCAGCGGACCGACCTGATCGCGATAGTGACGGTAGTGGGGTGTGTCGTAGTGCGCGCGCATCGCCTCCTCACTCTCCCAGGAGCTGAGCATGACGAACTCTCCGGGCTCATCGGCGACGAGCACGCGAAAGTCGTTGCACTGCGGCTCGGCCTGGCTCGAGTCCGCCAGCTCGCGCAGAAGCGCGCCGAGCTGCTCGCTCAGCGCGCTGCGGCCGTGCAGCTCGCCCACCACCAGCACGCCGGTGTCGCTCACTGCGGAGCCCGCGGGGTCATTGCAGGTAGCCCTCGACGGTGCCCTCGTCGCGGACCGATGCGCCATCCGGATCCTGCTGGAACTCGCGACGGGCTCGGCGCTGTCGCAGCAGATCCCAGCAGCGGTCCAGCTCCACCTCGATGCTCGACAGGCGCTGGTGGGCGTCCGCTGGTCGATGCTCCTCGCCGCGCTGCAGAATCGCGTGCTCCTCCTCGACCAGCTGCTCGATCCTGGTGAGAACGCCTTCGTCGTTCATGGGTGCTCCTTCGTGTCGAAGGTTTATTGACGTGGAACCCTGGAAAGATGGTAGGAAGCGCTGATGGAGCAGCGCTCGCCGGAGGCTTGAGAATATCCTTCTACCTGCTCGCGCCCGCCGCCGGCGGTTCATGTGAGCGACAGGCGTGTTGACGGCGCAGATTGGAGAAGGTTGTATGGGCTTTGACCAGTACCACGAGCCACCCGACGAGCTGCCGGCGAGAACTCGTACTTTCGCGCGCATGTGCGCTTCGCTGACGGAGGAGGCCGAGGCGATCGGCTGGTATGAGCAGCGTTTGGCCGTCGAGACTGACGCCGAGGCGCTGGCGATCATGCGCGACGCTCAGGGTGAGGAGTTCAAGCACTTCAGCATGGACCTCGAGTTCCTCCTGCGCCGCACGCCACTGTGGCGCGACATTGCCGAGGGCATCCTGTTCCAGACCGGCGACGTGGTCGAGCGCGGCGAGGCCTCCGAGGCCAGGGCGACGGAGGGCGGCGAGTCTGATGAGCAGGCGGACAGCACCTCCTCGCTCGGCATCGGTAGCCACGCTGGAAGCGTGCGCTGATGGACCACCTACTGAGGGGACACGCACCGATCACCGACGCCGGCTGGCAGACGATCGACGGCGAGGCGAAGCAGCGGTTGACGCCCGCGCTGGCGGCGCGCCGGCTGGTGGACTTCGCCGGCCCACATGGCTGGGAGCACTCTGCCACCAACCTGGGGCGCACGACAGAGCTCGCGACCTCGCCGCACGAGGGAGTCGTGGCAGCACAACGGCGCGTGCTGGCATTGGCGGAGCTGCGGGCCGGCTTCACGGTCTCGCTGAAGGAGCTGCGCGACCTCGACCGCGGCGCGCCAGACATCGATCTCGCCTCGCTCGATGACGCGGCCCATCGGATCGCTGTGGCCGAGAACGTCGCGGTCATGCACGGCTGGGCTGGCGCCGCGATCGCCGGCGTGACGGACTCCTCCCCGCATGAGTCAAAGCCTCTCGGCGAGAACGCCGAGGACTATCCGCGCGCCGTTGCGCGGGCGGTCGAGCTGCTGCTGGCGGCCGGCATCGACGGGCCGTATGGCATGGCACTGGGACGTGAGCAGTACAAGCGCGTCGTGGAGAGCACCGAGCATGGCGGCTGCCTGCTGCTCGATCATCTGCGCAAGATCCTCGGCGGCCCAATCGTCTGGGCGCCCGGCGTGCAGGGCGCCGTCGTCCTCAGCCAGCGCGGCGGCGACTTCATGCTCGACTGCGGTCAGGATCTGTCGATCGGCTATGAGCGCCACGACGACCAGGAGGTTCACCTCTATATCGAGGAGAGCTTCTCCTTCGTGGTCGCCACGCCCGAGGCCGCAGTCGGCTTCAGCGCCTGACGCTGGTACGGTTTCGCCTAGAGCGATCGATCTAGCAGGGATGCGCAACGCAAAGGAGCGTCATGCCCAGACACAGACGGCCGCGAGCCCGCGGATGGCTACGCCATTACAGCCGGTTCCTGGCGCCAGGAGCCGCCGCCGCGATGCCCTTGATCCTGGAACGCAACCGCTCGCAGCGTCTGCGGCGAATCGCAGCCACCGTCAGCGACAGCGCGATCCAGCACGGGCGCCCTACGCGGCCGCGCATGCGCGCCCTGACCGCCGCGCCGGGCGCGCGACTGCGCTGGCGCGAGGTGCCGGCTCCCTGCCGGCCTGGCCCCGACGGGGCAATCGTGCATCCGATCGCCGCGTCGACCTGCGACATTGATTGCCCACTCGTGCTCGGCGTCACCCAGTTGGCGCTGCCCCTGCACCTCGGCCACGAATGCGTCGCCGAGGTCCTGGCGGTCGGCGAGCGGGTGCGGACGGTCAAGCCGGGCGATCGCGTGGTCGTCCCGTTTCAGATCAACTGCGGCGCCTGCAAGCCCTGCCAGGACGGGCGGCCCGGCAGCTGCAGCAACGTCCCGCCGCTCTCCTCCTACGGCATGGGCCTCGCGACCGGCCACTTCGGCGGCGCCTTCTCCGATCAGCTCGCCGTCCCCTACGCCGACGCCATGCTCATGGCGCTGCCCGAAGGCATCGACCCTGTGGCCGCGGCCAGCGTCGCTGACAACATCTGCGACGCCTACCGGCACATCGCCCCGCACCTGCCCGCGCTTCTGGAGCGCGACCCCGACGCCGAGGTGCTGATCATCGCCGGCCTGAGCTCGCGGCCGACGTTCAGCGCCAGCGGTCCGCTCTACACCGGCCAGATCGCGCGCGCTTTGGGCGCGCGCAACGTGAGCGTCGTCGACTCTCGGCGCCACGTGCGCGAGCACGCCGAGCGCCTCGGGCTGAACGCGCTGCGTCCACGCGAGCTGCGCCGGCGCGCGCCCGCCCCGCTGGTCGCGCACGTCAGTACCGACCCCCTCTCGATCGCCCTCTCCCATACCGCTGCCGACGGCATCTGCAGCAGCTCGGGCGGCCTGCACCGCGGCGCGCGCATCCCCTTCTTCCAGATGTGGGCCCGACGTACCACGCTGCATCTCGGCCTCCCGCACACGCGCGCGCTGATGCCCCACGTCCTCGAGCTCATGGTCCAGGGATCGCTGCGCCCCGAGGACGTCGTCACCGCTGTGGCGCCACTCGACGACGCCCCTGCGGCACTTCGCGAGCACGTGTTCGACGGCGGCGTGAAGACGGTGCTGAGGGCGTAGCCGCCTCGGCTGCCGCGCCTGGACGCCGTTTAGAAGATCCCGGCGAGCGACTGCTCGCCGACGGCCGCCGCAGCCATCAGCGTCACGACCAACGCGAGCGCGCGGCCCGCGGTCATCCGCGGCGAGAACGACGGGTACAGACGCAGACGCTCGATCGAGTATCCGAGGAGGCGCTGGAAGTACTGCTGCCCGGGCGGCATCAGGAAGGCATCGTGGGAGTTGGTGATCAGCTGCCGGCAGCCGAGCAGGCACATCTGCTCGACGATCGCCGTATGCAGCAGCCAGCGCACATCGGACTCCGTGGTCACCAGCGAGTGCAGCAGCGCGCACTGCGCATCGACGGTCACCCAGGCTTCGCCGAGCACCACGCCGGCCTGGCTCCTGGCCTGCCAGTGCTGCACCGGCGCGTCCGGAGCGCTTGGGTGCTCGAGCGGCGTCCAGCCAGCCACGGTCGTGTAGGTGGCCTGGATGCCGCGCGCCTGCGCCCGCGCGAGGTTCGTGCGCACGGCCTGTTTCGAGCGCCCGCGCATGTAGGCCGCGTGAGTGCTGGGGAGATGCAGCACCCCCTGGGCAAGGCGAAATCGCGGCAGCCCCCACCGCCGCAGGCGCAGGTGCGCGCGGATGCGCTTGCCGGACGGGCTCGCGCTCAGGTGCAGCCGGGTGCGCGGTATCAGCCAGAGCAGCGCCAGCAGATATGGAAGCTGGAGCATTGCGCGCGCGCAATCTCTGGGCGTGCGAGCACCCGCGTAGCGCAGCATCCCCGCGCAGGCGCTTGCCTTCGCAAGCCAGGGACTGCCGTAGCCGCTTGCGCGCGGCACAAGCTCTGCGCGTTGCGCGCCCATGCGACTCCTATCGGCAGAGTTCACCGGGTTCTGAACCGAGCGCCGAGCGCAGCTCGACATACGCGCGGCTGCCCGCGCATATGCTGAGCGGGCACCGCTCCACGACAACGCGAGAAAGCTGAGGATCCTTGCCCAGTCAGACCCTTCGGCAGCGACCGTCGTTCCACGAGCTTCAGGCCCACCACGCGGTCATCAAGGATCGCCACCTGCGTGAGCTGTTCGCGGAGGATCCCGAGCGCGGCACGTGCTTGATCGCTGAGGCGGCGGGCCTGTATCTCGACTACTCCAAGAACCGCATCACGGCCGAGACGATGCGCCTGCTGGTGGCGCTCGCGCGCGAGTCGGGCGTGGAGGAGCGCCGCGACGCGATGTTCCGCGGCGATCGCATCAACGTCTCGGAGAACCGCTCGGTGCTGCATGTGGCGCTGCGGATGCCGCGCGAGGCCTCACTGATCGTGGACGGCGTGGACGTGGTCAAGCAGGTCCACGAGGTGCTCGACCGGATGGGGTCCTTCGCCGAGCGCGTGCGCTCGGGCGAGTGGAAGGGCCACACCGGCAAGCCGATCCGCAACATCGTCAACATCGGCATCGGCGGCTCGGACCTCGGGCCGGTGATGGCCTACGAGGCGCTGCGCGCGTATAGCAAGCGCGAGCTCACGTTCCGCTTCGTCTCGAACGTGGACGCCACGGATTTCGTCGAGGCCACGCGAGACCTGAGCGCGGAGGAGACGCTGTTCATCGTCTCCTCGAAGACGTTCACGACGCTCGAGACGCTCACCAATGCGACCTCCGCGCGCGAATGGGCACTGGCGCAGCTGGGCGAGGAGGCGGCGATCGCAAAGCACTTCGTGGCCGTCTCCACGAACGAGCAGCTGGTGCGCGAGTTCGGGATCGACACCGCCAACATGTTCGGCTTCTGGGATTGGGTGGGCGGGCGATACTCGATGGACTCGGCGATCGGGCTCTCGACGATGGTTGCGATCGGTCCGGAGCAGTTCGCAGCGATGCTGGGCGGCTTTCACGCGATCGACGAGCACTTCCGCACAGCGCCGCTGGAGCAGAACCTACCGGCGCTGATGGGACTGCTCGCGGTCTGGTACGGCGACTTCTTCGGCTCGCAGTCGATCGGCGTGATGCCCTACGAGCAGTACCTCAAGCGCTTTCCCGCCTACCTGCAGCAGCTGACGATGGAGTCCAACGGCAAGCACGTGACGCTCACGGGCGAGCACGTCGACTCCGAGACGGGCGCCGTCTACTGGGGGGAGCCTGGAACCAACGGCCAGCACAGCTTCTACCAGCTGCTGCACCAGGGCACGAAGCTGATCCCGGTCGATCTGATCGGCTTCGGCAAGAGCATCAACCCGCTGCGCGATCACCACGACATCCTCTCCTCGAACGTGTTCGCGCAGGCGCAGGCGCTGGCGTTCGGCAAGACCGAGGATGAGCTCCGCGCGGAGGGAACCCCGGAGGCGGTGGTCCCCCACCGCGTGATGGAGGGCAACCGCCCGACGAACGTGCTGCTGGCGGAGAAGCTCACGCCCGGCGTGCTGGGATCGCTCGTGGCGCTGTACGAGCACAGCGTCTTCACACAGGGCGCGATCTGGGAGATCGACTCCTTCGACCAGTGGGGGGTTGAGCTCGGCAAGGCGCTGGCCAAGGCGATCATCCCGCAGCTGGAGAGCGACTCGGAGCCCCAGCTCGCGCACGACTCCTCGACGAACGCGCTGATCCGCCGCTACCGCGCGCTGAAGACAAGACCATGACCGCGACCAACGAGCTGCCGATCAGGGTCGTGCTGGCCGACGTCGACGGCACGCTGGTCACACAGGAGAAGGCTCTGACCGAGCGGGCGGTGACAGCCGTGCAGCGTCTGCGCGAGGCTGGCATCGAGTTCGCGGTGACGAGCGGCAGGCCCCCGCGCGGCATGTCGATGCTGGTCGAGCCGCTCGCTCTCACGACCCCCATCTCGGCGTTCAACGGAGGTCTGATCGTGCGCCCGGACATGACGGTCCTCGAGCAGAAGACGATCTCCGAGGGCGTGGTGACGCCGGCGATCGAGCTCCTCGGCGAGCAGGGTCTCGATGTGTGGCTCTACAGCGGCGCCGACTGGCTGGTGCGCGACCCCAAGGCACCGCACGTGGACCGCGAGGCCAAGACGGTGGCGTTCGAGCCGAAGGTCGTCGACAGCTTCGACGGTGTGACCGATGTGGCGAAGATCGTGGGGATCTCAGACGACCACAAGCTGGTGGCAGCGGCCGCCGATCGTGCGCGTGATCGCTTCGGCGACCACGTGTCGGCCGCAATGTCCCAGCCCTACTACCTCGACATCACCCATCCCAAGGCCAACAAGGGCGAGGTGGTGGGCTATCTCTCCAAGCAGCTCGGAATCCCCCCGGAGCAGTTCGCGACGATCGGGGATATGCCGAACGATGTGCTGATGTTCGCCCGCTCGGGTCTCAGCATCGCGATGGGCAACGCCGATCGCGAGGTGCAGCGGGCGGCGCGGCGTGTGGCTGCCTCCAACGGGGATGAGGGGTTCGCGAAGGCGATCGAGCGCTTCGTACTGGCTCAGGCGGGGTCCTGAGAGCTGTAAGGGTCCTCGTCACCGCGCAGGTCGCGGTAGCGTCGGTCGAACAGCTCGAGTGCGGCAGTCACGTCGCTCGGGCCACGGACCTCGTGGCTGACGACGTCACCGACGGGACCGGCGGGCTCTGCGTCACCGTGCTCGACGAGCGCCTCGTGCTCGGGGCGCGAGAACAGCAGCTCGACCACGCCGCGGTCGGGATCGAGAACCCCCAGCTGCACCTGCTCGTATAGCGCGATCGCCGCGCCATCCGCACGCCGCTCGATACGCACACCGGGCCAAGTGTCAAGCTCGTTGGCGATCTCGTCTATGAGGACGTCATCCGACACACGAGGATCCTAGCGCCACAGCGGTCCGCTCCCATTCCTGGATCGCATCAGCGTCAGCGGCGGGGAAGCTCGACCGCGCGCGCGGCGCCTTGAATACCACGAGCAGGATGCCCGCGATCATCAGCGCCATCCCAAGCGTCTGCTTGGCGCCCCAGGGATCGTGGAAGGCCAGCACGCCCACGATCCCGCCGACCAGCGCCTCGAGGTTGAGGAACGCGCCCGCGACCTCACCGGGGACGCGCGTCTGACCCCAGGCGTAGAGGGTGAAGGGCAGCAGCGAGCCGACGATCACCAACCCAAGGATCGCCAGCAGTGCCGGCCCATCCACCTGTGGCGAGGACTCGCCGAACAGCGCCACCGGCAGCACGGCGATCGACGCAATGCCCATCTGCACGGCGGTCACAGCGATCGGGCTGCGGCCCCTCAGCAGCGGCGGCTGGGCGACGATGTAGACCGCGGAGAGCACGCCGGCAAGCAGGACGAGCCCGTCGCCCTCGATGCTCGAGTGCCCGCCGCCACCGGCGATCAGGATCACGCCCGCGATCGCCCCGAGCAGGCCCAGAACTACGCCCACCGATGGGCGCCGCCCACTCTGGGCCATCGCCATCAGCACGACCAGCGCCGGCACGATGCCGCCGAGCACGGCAGCGTGGCTGACGCTCGTCCGCTCGATCGCCTCGCCCTGCAGCAGCACGACTCCCCCGTAGCCGAGTACGCCCCACCTCAGAATCGGCGCCGACAGCGCCGCGCGCACGGCGCTGCGCCCGGCCACCGGCACGAGGATCATGGCCGCTAGGCCGAAGCGCATGCTCGCAAGCCATGCCGGGGCGACGGAGTGCAGTGCGATCGCCGCCAGCGGCAGCGTCAGGCCCCAGGTGCTCCCGGCGAGCGTCAGGGCGATGAGCGCGCGCGGGCGCTCGGCAAGAGAGTTGATGTAGGCCACGGACACATCGTGTCGTCGACTGCCCATAAATCACGACACGATCGCGTATATGCCCCTCATAACGCAATATAATTGTGCAGAATGGCGATCTCGCTCGACGATATTGACATGGCGCTGATCCGCGAGCTGCAGCAGAACGCCGATCGCACCAACGTGGAGCTCGCGCGCGTCGTGGGGCTCTCACCCGCGGCGACCCTGCACCGGGTGCGGCGCCTGAAGGACAGTGGCGTGATTCTCGGCATCCATGCGCGTGTAGACCCGGCCGCTGCCGGCTTTCCGATCCAGGTTCACGTCGAGGTGACGCTGGGCGCGCACAACGAGGCGGCCGACCGTCGCTTTCGGCGCCTGATCGGCGAAACGCCGCAGATCATCGCCGCCGACCTGGTGGCCGGTGAGACCGATGCGATCCTGCACATCGTCGCGCGCGACATCCGCGAGCTCCAGTCGGTGATCCTCGCGCTCTCGCTCAAGGGCGGCGCGCAGCGAGTGGTGACGCTGCTGCACCTCGAACAGCTGAAGGCGCCGAGCGCGCTTCCACAGGCGCAGGAGAGCTGAGGCGAAAGCCGCGGCGGTCGATCAGTGCCAAGTTTGTCGCTGTTGCTGGCGCGGAAGGCAGTGCAATGCAGGCGCTAGGACTGCAGGACGGGTGCATCTTCGCCCTGCAGCGCGATCATCGCAGCGGCGCGCTCGATCACGGCGACGTCACGCACAGCGCCGGTGTCAGCGGAGGTCGCCATTGCGGCGTAGGCGCGCAGCGCGGGAGAGACGACGCGCTCACGTGCGACGGGAGCGTAGCCGCCGGCATCCTCGAGCTCGATACGTCGTCTTGCTAGCTCGTCGTCGTCGACCTCGAGGGCGATCGAGCGCGCGGGGATGTCGATCGCGATCGTGTCGCCAGCGCGGACGAGTGCGATCGCCCCGCCGGACGCCGCCTCCGGGGAGACGTGACCGATCGACAGGCCCGAGGTGCCTCCGGAGAAGCGACCGTCGGTAATCAAGGCGCACAGCTTGCCGAGCCCGCGGCCCTTCAGGTAGGAGGTCGGGTAGAGCATCTCCTGCATGCCGGGTCCGCCGCGGGGGCCCTCATAGCGAATCACCACCACGTCGCCCGCCTTGACAGCGCCGGCGAGGATGATCTCGATCGCCTCCTCTTGGGACTCCACGACGACCGCGGGCCCGGTGAATTTGAGAATCGACTCGTCGACGCCCGCCGTCTTGACTACACAGCCGCGCTCGGCGATGTTGCCGTACAGGATCGCGAGGCCGCCGTCCACCGAGTAGGCGTGCTCGACGTCGCGGATACAGCCCTCAGCCGCGTCGAGGTCGAGTGACTCCCAGCGCTCGGACTGTGAGAACGCGCTCGCCGAGCGCCGACAGCCGGGCGCCGCGTGAAACAACTCGACCGCAGCCGCATCCGGGCGTTCGGCGCGCACGTCCCAGCGGCCGAGCCACTCCCCGATCGTGCCCGTGTGCACCGTCGCTATGTCCTCATTCAGCAGGCCGCCGCGATGCAGCTCGCCGAGGATCGCCGGGATGCCGCCAGCACGGTGCACGTCCTCCATCAGGTAGGAGCCGTTCGGCGCGACCTTGCAGATGCAGGGAACGCGACGCGACAGCTCGTCGATGTCGCCCATCGCGAAGTCGACGCCCGCCTCATGCGCCGCGGCCAGCAGGTGCAGGACGGTGTTGGTCGAGCCGCCCATCGCGATGTCGAGCGTCATCGCGTTCTCGAACGCCTCCCTGGTCGCGATCGCGCGGGGCAGGACGCTTTCGTCCTCATCGGTGTAATAACGCCCGGCGACCGCCACGACCGTGCGCCCGGCATCTTCGTAGAGCTGCTTGCGTGCGGTGTGGGTCGCAAGCGTCGAGCCGTTGCCGGGCAGCGCGAGCCCCAGCGCCTCGGTCAGGCAGTTCATCGAGTTGGCGGTGAACATGCCCGAGCAGGATCCGCAGGTCGGACAGGCGGCCTCCTCGATCAGCGCCAGGTCCTCGTCGCTGACCTCATCCGCCACCGCGTCGGCGATCGCCGTGATCAGGTTCAGACGCCTGCGCACGGTGCCGTCCTCGAGCACCGCCGTGCCGCCCTCCATCGGACCACCGGAGACGAACACCGTGGGGATGTTCAGCCGCAGCGCGGCGTTGAGCATGCCGGGCGTGATCTTGTCGCAATTGGAGATGCAGATCAGCGCATCGGCGCAGTGCGCGTTCACCATGTACTCGACGCTGTCACTGATCAGATCGCGCGAGGGCAGCGAGTAGAGCATTCCGGCGTGGCCCATCGCGATTCCGTCGTCGACGGCAATCGTGTTGAACTCCAGCGGCACGCCGCCGGCGGCGTGGATCGCAGCCGAGACGACCTTGCCGACGGGCGCCAGGTGCGTGTGGCCGGGAACGAACTGGGTGTAGGAGTTCGCGACCGCGACGATCGGCTTACCGAAATCCTCGCGCGCGACCCCCGCAGCGCGCAGCAGCGCGCGGGCGCCGGCCATGTTGCGACCGTGCGTGACGGTGCGAGATCTCAAAGGGGTCATTGGCGTGCTCCTGATCGCGGCCCCAGAGAGCGCCCGCGATGCGCACTCCGGGCTGTGTTTGGGCTAAGCAGACGATAGCGGCACGGCTCTGTGTTGACAGTGGCAGCTACTAGGCCACAGGCAGGAGGTCGCGCTCCTCTGCGACCTCCTCGCTGTCCACTTCTGCCACGCGGTAGCGCGCGGTCAGCGCTGCCAGCTTGGCGGCGAGCTGGTCGACCGTGTTGGCGGCGTTCTGTGAGTGCTGGCTGCCTTGCAGGAACTCGTCGGTCGCGCGTTCGATGTCGGTCATCGCACCGGAGACCTGGTCCATGCCGGCGCTCTGCTCCTGTGCCGAGGCCGCAATTCGGGAACAGCGCGACCGTGTCGCCGGTGAGGTTTGCGAGCCCGGCGGCACCGATCAGATACCAGCGAGTCCTGCTCCCGGCCCCCGCCAGGATGATGCCGAGGATCGTCAAGCCGAAGATCGGGATGTCAGCGACCGGGTAGATGAGGTTGCTGATGACCCAGGCGGTCGGTTCCCCCGAGGCGTGTGCGCGATGTCGTGGAAGCCGAAGGCCACGAGCGCAGCCGCGGCGACAAGTACGACAACGAGGCCGTCGAGCAGGTTTGCGGCGCTCAGCTTGACGATGTCACGGCGCATCAGCAGCAACAGCCCGACGTAGGCAGAGGGGAAGAACCCTGCCCACAGGAAGCTCGCAAGCGAGGGGGACGCGGGAGATGCACCGCCAAGCGTCTCGTAGGTCATCGCAAAGTCGCCCTAGCGCCCAAGAGCAGGCGCCGACGCCGAGCAGAAGGGCGAAGCGGCGGTCCCAGGGCCTGACGATCGCTCGCGTGAGAACCAGGCACCCCATCAACAGCTCGAAGCTCGAGACTCCCCAGCCATCCAGCCATGTGGAGCTCTGGCCGACCGAACGGACGATCAGCGAGATCCAATAGCCGAGCAGCACAATGCCCAGCAGACCATGGAGCACCCTCGGGCCCGCGCCGGCGCGCACCTCGCCGGCAACTGCGGGGACCTCCGTGGTAGCGCCTGCGCCCACGGGACCAACGACGTCCGTGTGCTGGGGCAGCCGGGCAGGGCTGACGGCCTCTCTGGGGCGAGTGGTAGTCATCTCAGCCTTCCGTAGCGCGGCAAGTGTGTACGAGCAGATCGGCTTTCGCCAACACAACCTTTAGTCAGAGATTTGGACTAATCACCCTCATCGGGATCTCCGTCGATCCCATGACGATTCGAGCGGAATCCTGTTGCCAGTCGATCCCCGGTCAGGCTCTCGCGGCAGGTGGCGCCCGAACGCTCTAGCGCTTCTTGGTGTTCGTGGGTGTTTGTTCTTCCCAGAAGTGGAGGGTCTCGCGCTCGTGTCTGGTTCCGAGCTCGAGTGCTAGCCAGGGGCCTCGACGGCCGTCTCCGGTGTCGGCTTCGCGTAGAACTTCGTACTCGGCGAGCTTCTGGCGGTGCGTCTCGATCTGGGCGTGGGCGAGATCGCGCGCGTCGGCTCCGAAGAACAGCTTGAGCAGGGCGGGGTCGCGTAGGACGTAGGGCTCGGGGGTCAGGACCGACAGCCAGTGCTCGAGGGCGGCTTGGCCGCGGTCGGTGATGCGGTAGCGCTTGCGGCGTCTGCCCTCGGTCTCGCGGTTCTCGGTCACGTAGCCGGCGCGCGCGAGTCGCGCGGGCTCGTCGTATAGCTGGGAGTGGGGGAGCGTCCAGAACTGCCCGACCGACGCCGAGACCATCCGCTTGAGGTCATAGGGGGTCGCCTCTCCGAACATCGCCAGCAAGCCGAGCACGATGTGTGACGTCGGCGTGAGCTCGATCTCGTCCGACATCCCCTAAGCCACAACAGTCTGTTTCGGATGGTATGTTTCAGAGCGTCTGGTTTTGGTGTCCATCGGTGGAGGCGAGCTTAGATGACTACCCCCCAAACACGGTCGATGCGCAAGCGCTCGCTGGCGCCCGCGATCCTCCTGCTGGCCGCGATCGTGAGCACCGCCGTGAGCGCCCGGACAGCGACGTCGGAGGCGAGCGCCCTCCCGATCTCGGCGCTGGAGATCGCCCCGCTCGTCCAGCAGGGCGAGCTGTCGGACAAGCCGGGCGCCAGTGGCGAAGGATTCGGCGAAGCGATCGCGGTGTCGGGCCGCACGCTTGTGGTCGGCACGACCCACCACATGGCCGCATCCACTGATGTCGAACAGGGCGCCGCGTATGTGTTCACCACCCGTGCGCCCGGGTGGGCGCACGCAAAACAGGTTGCCATCCTGAAAGCGCCTAGAGGCCAGTCCGAAGAAACATTCGGACGCTCGGTCGCGGTAGCCGGCAGGATGATCGTAGTCGGCGCGCCGGGCCGCGAAATCGGCGGGCATACCGGCCAGGGCGCGGCATGGGTGTTCGTCAAGCCCGCGTCAGGCTGGAGCCACGCCGCGCCGCCGCTGAAGCTGACCGCCGCACGAGGCCAGGCGGACGAATTCTTTGGCGAATCGGTCGCCATCTCCGGCAACACCGTGCTCGTCGGCGCACCCGGTCGCAAGGTAGGTCGAAACGCTGCGCAGGGCGCCGTCGACGCCTTTACGCTCCCCCGCTCCCGGGCCGCCAGCTCGACACAGACCGCGCAGCTCACCGCACCCGACGGCAAGGCCAACGACACGCTCGGCATCTCCATCGCAGCCTCCGGCCAGACAGTCCTCGCCGGAGCAGACCTGCACCGGGTCGGAACCGTGGAACAGGGCGCCGCCTACATCTTCATGAAGCCTGCAAGTGGCTGGAGGCATGCCCGCGAGGCCGCCAAACTGACCGCCGGACAGGGCCAAGCGCGTGAACTGTTCGGTCGAATCCTCACGATCTGGCACGACACAGCCGTCATCGGCGCACCCAACCGCAGCGGCGTCGCTGCCGAACAAGGCGCAGCGTATGTGTTCGTGAAGCCCACCTCCGGCTGGACCGGCTCGCTCACGCCGACCGCACAGCTGACCGCCTCGGACCCCGGCAAGGACGACGAGTTCGGCGCGGCGCTAGCAATATCCGGCGGGGTGATCGCGGCAGGCGCTCCGGGCCACGCAATCGACAAGAGCACCGAACAGGGAGCCGGATACGTGTTCGTAAAGCCCACCACCGGCTGGAAAACCGCCACCGAGACCGACGAGTTGTTCGCGAAGAACGGCACCGAAGGAGACAAACTCGGCCTCTCGATCGCCATCTCAGGAACAGCGATCCTTCTCGGCGCACCCGACCACCAAGTCAACAAAGAACGCGCACAAGGAGCCGTATACACCTTTGCTGCAGCCCCCTAAACCGCAGAAAGCCCGCAACATAGGGAGCGATAGATAGGCGAGCACCGGGGCCATCCCGGGCAGCGGACCAGGGACATACACGGGCGCGATGTGCGGTATCAGGCGCGACTATGGAGTCGATTCCAACAACGGAGGTCAGCATGAGCATCAGTGACCAGGAGCTGGTCTTGGCCCACTTCATCGTCTCAGATGACGTCGAGCGTTCGCGCCGCTTCTACACCGACGTACTCGGCGGCAGGACCGTCATCTCAGGCGAAGGAGATGACGAAGTGACGTATGTAGCGCTCGCCAACAGCTGGATCATCATCAACGTCGGAGGAGGCCCGACCGACGACAAGCCGACCGTCACGCTCGAAACGCCACCCGACCCAAATCGCGTGAACAGCTTCCTCAACATCCGGGTCGCAGACATCCAAGCGGTCTACACCGAGTGGAGCGAGCGAGGCGCCCAGTTCCTAACGCCGCCGAAGCAGCACGCGAGCGAGATCCGCTGCTACATCCGTGACCCCGACGGCTACATCATCGAGGTAGGCCAAACAACCCTGTCCAGAGGCTGGCGTCCACCATCCTGACGATCAGCGGGCACGATGAGCTGTTTGACGTAGCCGCCTGCGGTCACCGGTCACGATCTGGGGAGCCTGCGCGTCGACCATGTGCAGGGCAGCCGAGCGTCCGCACCGGGCTTGTAGGTACGGCGACTTCGAGTGCGAATGTGCTGCCTTCACCAGCCGCGCTCTCAAACGTGATGGAGCCGTCAATCGCATCGGCGAGCGCCCGCGAGATGTGAAGCCCGAGACCGGCGCCTTCGATCTGACGTGCGTCTGCACTGGCGATCCGCTCGAACGCCGTGAACAGTCGAGCTTGATCCTCAAGCGCGATGCCGGGTCCGGTATCGATAACCGCAAATCGAGCCAGCGACCGCTCTCGATCGATGCGCTGGGACAGCTCAAGTCGCACGCTGCCTTGATCGGTGAACTTGATCGCGTTGTTGGTGAGGTTGATCAAGATCTGGCTCACGGCACGGCGGTCGCAGAACAGCTCGATCGCCGCCAGGACCGGCGCCACCTCGAGGTTGAGGCCCTTCTCCTCCGCGAGCGGCCGCAACCCGACGGCAACCTCATCCAACAGTGCATGACAATCGAACGCCTCGGGATGCAGCTCTACCTTGCCTGACTCGATCCGCGCGAGATCGAGCAGGTCGTTGATCAGGGACAGCAGATGCCTCCCGCCCTGCTGCACTGTGCGTAGCTGCTTTGTTTGCTCGTCGTTCAACGGCCCTGGCAGGCCCATCAACAGTGTGCCGGTGAAGCCGAGGATCGCGTTCAGCGGCGTGCGCAGCTCGTGGCTCGTGCCTGCGAGGAACTCTGTCTTGGCGCGATTAGCCTGCTCCGCTTCTTCCTTCGCGTGGAGGATCTCGGCCTCGGCCAGCTTGCGCTCGCTGATGTCACGTGTCGTGTTGTGAAACTCAGCGGCCTGCCCGGTCACGGGGTCCCAGAGTGTGCGGACCTTCGACTCCACCCAGACGTAGCTGCCATCCCTGCGCCGAGCGCGATATTCGACCGCGAGGGCGCGGCTGCCGGGGACGCGGACCGCTCCGGAGGTCTGCCGCACCATGGCGTGATCCTCGGTATGGATGTAATCCCATGCGCTGTGGCCGACCATCTCCTGCGGGTCATAGCCGTACAGCTCACGGCTGGCCGGCGAGACGTAGCGCATGATCGATTGAGTTGAGACACGCGTGATCACGTCGGTCGAGTCCTCAGCCAGCAGACGGAAGCGCTCCTCGCTCTCCGCGAGCGCCGCCGCGGCGCGCTTCTGCTCCGTGATGTCCCGAGCCGCCTCCTGAAAGCCCGTCACAGTGCCGCCCGGCTCGTCGCGCAGAGCCCGCAGGCCCGATTCCAGCCAAACGTAGCGTCCGTCCTTATGGCGACTGCGGTAGGTCACCGTCAGCTCTCCCTCCGCCGCGATCACGGCCTGCTGGCGACCTTCGCGACTCGCGACGTCGTCGGGGTGCTGAAACTCGCTGGCGTGGTGACCAACGAACTCCTCTGGCGCGTAACCCAGCACCGACAAGCACGACGGTGACGCGTAGCGGATCGTTGCACCGGCGTCGTACAGGCGAATCACATCGAGCGAGTTCTCCGCCAACAGTCGAAACCGCACCTCACTATCACGGAGCTGCGCCTCAATCCGACGAGACTCGGTGGCGTCCCGACTGATCGTCAGCATCAGCCCCCCAGGCAGAAGCTGCACCGAGAACTCGAACAGACGAACCTTCCCGTCCTTGCGGCGTATTCCAAGCTCATACACGCCGACAGGTTCCTGACCGCTCCCGCCGAGCGCTTCCGAGCGGACCTCATGGTCAGCGACCAGCCCGAGCTCAACCGACGTTCGCCCGACCAACTCATCCCGCGCATACCCCGTCAGCGCGCAATAAGAGTCACTCACGACAACAAACCGACCCGACTCCCGCTCACTGACAGCGATCCCGTCAGACGCAAATCTCAACAACGCCTCGACGAACACATCGGCCCCCATCCCCCCAACCCCGAGCGCCAAAGCAGACCTCTCGCCAGCATTACCCTTGGCGTGCGCTCGGTCAGTCAGCATCTGGGGCAAGCATCCTCGACAGCAGGACCCAGCTCGAAAGCGCTGCGATCGAGGTGGAGCCCTCCGGCCTCCAGCCGCGAGACGTGCAGCACATTGCTCAGGACCGCCATCCTCGTCCTATCGACACCTCACCACCACTAGACGAGCCCTCCCCCCTAAAGCGATCATCCAGCCATCCAGTCGTCGGCATCGACGGTCAGCTCGGCTTTGACATGACGGAGGAGCACAAGCAGGTTGCTGTCGTATATGGCTACGACCTGGACGGACGACGCGTCTACGCATGGGCGGCAAACGGGCAGTCACGATGCTGGCGCCTTCGCGGCTTGCTAGCACACCGAGGCGAGCTGATGGCACTGGACATTCTTCGGGCGTTCTACCCGGACGCGCCGGACCCGACCACGCTGCAAGCCCGGAGCGTGATCTTGCTCCCGGCCGAAGGTACGGCAGGCGAAAGATTGCCCGGAAGCCCTAGCCTGATTCGCTAAAGGTGCGGGTTACAGGCAGTCGGCCACGTCGGCACTGTCCCAGCCATTAGCACGACGCTCAATCGAGAACGCACGCTGGTTATCGAGCACGAACCAGATACCGTACCCAGGGCGCGCGAAGCTCTGGGCGATTCGCGTGCCCGCGATGGCGAACGCGACGGCCGCGAGAAGATCCTGATCGTTCACGGCCAGGACCGGATCGGCCAAGGCGGACAGCCAAACCAGGCTTGTGCCAGCGTGTCGCGCCAGCCACACCGCCCTGGATCTCAGGACTCTTGCCGTGATTGTCGCTCATCCACTCGCGGACGGCTGCGGTCCTTTTGCGGTCCTTTTTGGCGCCCGCTGCGGTCCGTTTGCGGTCTCCAGACCAACGAACAGCCACGAACACAAGCGAACACAGCCCCGCGAGGCCCAGCGTTTTCGGGGATGTTCGCCCGTGCTCGATGGCCTTCGCAACTCGATAGCTTTTGGTGAGCGAGGGGGTGCCGATGTGGGGCGGATATCGGCCCGATTCAGTGGGGTTTGGGCATACAAACGGGCTATATGACCAAACGCGATCGCCGCCGAAGGCCTTGCCGTGCGGGCCGCGCACGCGCGTGGCCAGAGGATCAGCGATGCGTTAGCTCACCGAGCGGCGCGGTCAGCTCTGCCGCTTCGCTCGGGTCGATGCCCTCGAGTCTGGATGCGAGCAGGCTCGTCAGGATCCCGACCTTCGCCGCGAGCTTGACGACCGAGTCCTCCATGACACCACGGTAGAACTGAAGCTCGTTCTGGCTCGCGTTCGTGATCGAGAACGCTGTGATCAGCCCGACCGTCTCGAACAGGCGCCGTCTGCCCTTACGCCAGTGCACGATCAACCCGTGGTCAGCCCAGTACCTGACCTGCCGCTCAGACATCCCCGTCAGCTGAGCGATCTCGCCACTGCTCAGCGGGTAGCGGTGCCCAATCGCCGTGCTTGGATCAAGGACAGCCTGTTGCTGGCTGCGCTTCAGCCGCGGCCACAGCGCACGCACGCGCGGGTCACGCAGCACCTGCGCCTGGTCTAGGCGCTCCCGAAGCTCTGGCGAGACTTCTGCCGGACTCATGCTCACGCGGCGAGGCACCGGCTGCTTCACGACGCTGTCCTGTCGCGCTGTGGCCATGGCTGCATCCTAGCACGACAGCTTACAAGTGGTTGTCAGTCCTGGTCGATGACCACCCAGCGGCTGCCGGTGAACTGAGCGGTCGCGACATAGATCCCCTCGATATGGACGAGCTCGAGCTTCCCCGTAGGCAGAACCCACTGGTACGGGTCGTCAGTCTGCTCAAACTGAAGCTCGCCGCTTGCCCGCCGGACCGCGACCGCGTGACTCACCTCCGCCGGCGTCGCATCGCCTCCGAAGCAGTGGACGATGACGTCCTCGATCGTCTCCGCCCCCGATGGCATGATGTCCGTCGCGTAAATCCCGAACCCCCGCGCCACCCCAGGACCAGAGACGAAGCACCGCTCCTCAATGATCGCGTCAGCACGCGCAGAGTCCGTGTAATGGAACAGGAACTCATGCCCGGCACCCGCCTGAAGTTGTCCCAGCGTCACGGCCGGACCGTATCGAGACGCTCAGATGTCCGGTTCTGCGCCGCTCACTGTTGCCCGAAGCGCGTAGTCAGCGCCTATCGGCCTGGCCGAGCGAGCGCGTACCACCCCCGTCACCACCCCGACACGTTGCACGATGTCAGCTCTGGTTCTCCAATCTCGCGATTCTCGGCTTCAACGTGGTTCTATCTCTCGAACCACCCCGAGTCGGCCCGCCCCGCCGGCGAAGGCGCGCTCAAGGCCGTCAGCGCGGGCCTCGTCAACCTTCATACCGACATCCTCCCTCTTGAAGAGGCCCCCGAGGCACACCGACGGATCGAAGCCGGACAGGTGAACGGACGGATCTTGCTCGCCCCATGAGGGGACGAGAGAAGCCTGAACCAAGTTCGGGGGCGGCACGGACGGCCCTGAGCGTTCCGCAGTCCCGATGAACACGGCATTTGTCTGGCCCGAGACAGCCGGCGCCAGCGTCGAAGCACTCGGGGCCACCTGGGGCGAGTTGGGCAACGCCATCGACGCCGTAGAGCGAGCACCCTGACCCACCTTGCGGGCTGGGTTTGTCAGCGCACACATCGCCCAGAAAAGTCCAGCGGCGGTTCTAGCGACGAAGGCTCAAGCAGCGGCTACGGTTACTGAGCCGTTCCGCGGATGCGCGGCGCAGGAGAACTCGTCGAGGTAGTCGCGTAGGCGCTCGACCCGTCTGCGCAACTCGGCAACGGCAGGTGAGATCTCCTCCAGGTCGATCTTGCCGTAGTGACATTGGTCAGTTGGCGAGGCGATTCGCTTCGGAGCGAATGACCTTCAGCTTCGCGCCTGGGGTTGCGGGCCTCTCGAGTTCTTCCACGAGGGTCACCGTGATGGGGGGTGGGTCGGCGCCGAGTGTATGCAGCCGGGTGGTGAGGGCAGTGGCTAGCTCGCTTGCCCAGTGGGAGTCGTGGTCGTTGCGCGCGACCACGGAGACGGTGATCTGTTGCGGCGTGTGGAGCACCTGGTAGCGGGCGACCTCGGGGCGCTCCTCGATCGTCTCCTGGAAGTGGTTGGGGTGGATGGCGATCCGGGCGCCGTCGAGCCCGGGGAGCTCGAGGGTCTCCTCTTGGCGGCCGCTGAGCCGCAGGATGCGCTTGCTCGCCCGGCCGCACGGGCACGGCTCGGAGGTGATGAGTACGGGGTCTTCGATCCGGTAACGGATGAGCGGCAGGGTGCGGTTCAGCCAGCTGGTGACGAGCAGCGCGGCGGCATGCTCGCCGTCGGGGACGAGCCGATCTTTCTCGTCGACGGCCTCGACGAGGCAGGTCTCCTCGCGAATGTGCAGTCCTTGGTGGGCTGTGCACTCGAACGCCAGCGGGCCGCCCGTCTCGGTCGTGGCGTAGATGTCAAACGGATCGACCCACGCGTCGCGGATCGCCCGACGCGCAGATGCCCGCAACTGCTCGGAGCTGCACATCACCCAGCGCGGGGAGATGTCAAGGCGCCCGGCGTGCTGCTCCTCGGCGAGCGCGGCGAGGACGCTTGGGTAGCCGCTCAGGACGTCTGGGCGGAACTCGCCCAGGGCGCGAGCGAGCTCGCTGACCGGTGTCGTCACGTCAAGGCGCAGGAACCGGTAGAGGCTCGAGCGGCTGGATGTGGCCGTCCGGTGGGTCATGTGAAGTGGCCCACCTGCAGTCACCGTGGCGACCCGTCGGCGCGGTGGGAAGCGCGGTCCGAAGCCGTGGGTCTGCGCGACTCGCAAAGACGGGGCGAGGACAGAGAGCCACGAGGAGCGGTCGAACGGGAGGTAGGCTGTCATTCCCGTGGTGCCTCCGGTCGCGAGGACTCGATACTCGCCGAACAACAGCGGGTCCTCGTCGCTCATACTGGCGGCGTGGCGCTCGACACTCGCGCTCCTCAGCCGCCGATCCGTGGTGATCTCATCGAAGGATCCGACCAGGTCCTCCTTGCTCATAACCGGGAGCTCTGAGAGCACGCCAGCTGCTTGCAGGTCGTGCCCTTGCAGCCTGTGTGCATGGAATGGGCAGCGCGCCGCCGCGTCGCGCAGCAGCGCGGATACGTGTGCGGCTTGGCGGGCCTCGATCTGCGCCCGCGCGAGTCGCTCGGCAGCTAGTTCCGAGCGTGCGCGGCGGACGACCTCGATTGTCTCACTCGGCTTCATCTGACTCCAATCCCAGGATCCAGATACACTATGTATGCCAGAGTATCCAGATACAACACGTATGTCAAGTCGCCCGACCCGTCGAGAGTCTCAAGCCCACACCCGCCGCCGCCTGATCGAGGCGGCGAAATCAGCGTTCCGCGAGCACGGCTTTCACCGCGCCTCCGCCGAGAGCCTGGCTGCCAGCGCCGGCTACACCAGGGGCGCCCTGTATGCGAACTTCGACGGCAAGGAGGGCCTGTTCCTCGCCGTACTCGACGAGGAAGTCGCCGCGCGGCGCACCGTGCTCGCCAAATCACGCGACCTCGAGACCCTCGCGCGCCGCTATCGCACCCTCCTAGACGAAGACCCGGGCTGGACACTGGCCATGCTCGAGTTCACGATCCACGCCGCACGCCATCCCGAGCTAGCCGAGCAACTCACAGCCCGCAACGTCGAGCTGCGCGCGAGCATCACCGAGAGCCTGCTAGAGCGAGCCCCGGAACTCTCCCCCCAGAACGCCGAGACCGCAGCAAAGCTCGCCATGGCAATCAACACAGGCGTAGCACTCGAACGAGCCCTCGACACCAACGCAGCCGGCGAGAAGGAGCTCACCCGCGCATACAGGGCCGCGCTAGAGGACGACTGAAGACGCCCTGACCCCACGTCCCACACGCAAAGCGCTCCTGACACACGTGACGGCACCCGCCCTCCCACCTACAGCGAACCGAGCACCTCGAGCCCCGAGGCTGCGACGGCTACCGACTATCCTCGCTCCCCGCTGCGGTCTAGTTCGCGATGGTCCAGCGCGCCCTGACACGACGGTGCATCGGGCGTGACGGTGCTGGCGCGTGCCGGGACCGTGCAGCGGGATGGTGGGCCCACGATTGCCTACGACGTCGCGGGCCACGGTCCTCTGGTCGTGTTCGTGCACGGTCTCACTTCCTTGCGGCAGAGTTGGGATCCGGTCACCACGCTGCTTACCGAGGAATTCACGTGCGTGCGGCTGGATCTACGAGGTCACGGGGCTTCCTCCCGCGCCGCTGAGTACCCGATGCTCTCCCTCGTCAGTGACGTGCACGCGGTCGTCCAGGAGGTGTCGCTTGGGGAGCCCGCGATCGTCGGTCACTCCCTGGGTGCGAGCATCGCCGCCGTTTACGCCGCGGTGCACGGTGCGCGAGCCGTCGTCTGCGTCGACGGGTCGCTGCGGTTCGGCGACTTTGCCAGGCTCGTGCAGGCGCAGGGCGAGGAGCTGCTCAGTCAGCGCACGATGCAGGCCGTCCTGTCGATCGACCGCGCTCTCGAGCTCGAGCCCTACACGGGGATCGCGAACATCGAGCGCAGGGTGCTTGCGTTTCCGCGCGAGGTCGTCCTCGGAATCTGGGACGCGCTGTTGAACACCCCTCCAGAGCAACTGACCGCGACCGCCGAGGCGATCCTGCCCCGCATCGCGGCACCACTCCTATCGCTGCACGGCTCGTCGCCGACACCGGACTACGCGGCCTGGCTCACGGGCCTCGCGCGTGCCTCGCGCGTCGAGACCTGGGACGGGACCGGCCACATGCTTCACCTCGTCAACCCGGAACAGTTCGCGGCACGCGTGCGGCCGCTACTCGCGGACACACCCACACGCTGAACGCTCCTTCTGGGCAGGGCGGCGGGTCCAAGTGGGCGAGAGCATCCCGAGGGACCCGTTCCATCACCTCTAGGTCTCACCCACGCCTGTCCCCTTCACGAGCCACGAGGCTGGCGTCCACACGCCATCGCTTCAGGTCAAAGAAGACGCCGCTCTGCGCGTAGCTCACGGCGGCAGACCTATCAGCGCACCCCTTCAACTCAACGATGTGCCCCTCGCGGACCGTCACGACCATGTAAGCGATCCCCTCGTCCATCGGACGATCAAGCCGCGCCGGCTGCTCGGGACGAAACGCCACGATCACACGCGACCCGTCTTGGACGGTCTCCTCGATTCGGCCTCGCAAGCGGCCAGCGAGGTTGCGACTCATCACGTCGATGATCGCCTCGCGGCCATCGCACAGCTGCCCATCCTCGACGCCATACCACTGCGCGTCGGGCGCCAGCACTTCGCCCAAGACCTCCGGGCCACCCGCGATCAAGGCATCCCACGCCCGGCGCACCAGCTCAATCTCGGACTCTCGCCCATAGCCGTGATTGTCGCTCATCCGCTCGCGGACGGCTGCGGTCCTCTTGCGGTCCCTTTTCGCTCTCCCTGCGGTCCGTTTGCGGTCTCCAGACCAACGAACAGCCGCGAACACGAGCGAACACGCTCCCCCGATGTCCAGCGTTTTCGGGGATATTCGCCCGTGTTCGCTGCTGTTCGCGGTTCCCTAACCAATCGGGGCGAACGGTTCAGGTTGGCTTTGTTATGCGGTTTTTGGGCATCCTGCGGTCTATTTGCGGTCCCGCATACCCGGTCCCTGCCAGGCTTCCCCCCCGACGAGACCACGCGTATGCCATATCAAACGGATGTCTACGAAACAAGTCGGCCAACACGCGGCACGAGCGATGAGGGCCAGGCAGGCCATCGATGTCGACGGACAGAGATCCAAGATGTCCGGGCACGCTGGCACGATTTCAGCCGATATCATGAGATCCGTGGCAACAACGCAAACTAACGGGCACCCAGAGCGCCTCAGCCCCGAGCGGCTAGCTGAGCTGAAGCGCCCTGCGGCAGCCAAAACCCCCGAGGAAAAACGCGCAGCCCTAGAGCGCGCCACGGAGGGACTCCTGGTCAAGGTTCGCGTCACGCCCGACATGTACGGCCGTCGGTAGGCCATGGCCCCTACAGGAGGACGCCGGCCCGCCACGCGGGGCGTCTTCGCTATCGAGGAACCAGAGCTTCTCCTGCCCGATCCGATCGCGCTCGACACCAGCTTCGTGGTCGAGGCGCTGATAGCCACGCAGCCCCTCCACGCAGTATGTCGCGCCCTCCTGCACAAGATCGACGAGAGCGGCGTCTCGATCACGACCAGCGACCTGCTCCCCGTCGAGCTGGCCGAGGCCGTATTCGCAATCGCACTCAAGGAACGCTGGGGGAGCCGCTGGCGACAACACCGAACGGACGGACGTGCCCGCCGACGTGCCGCGCGTCTGCTGAACGACACCATCGCCCGCTATGAGACCTTGCTCTTGTCGATTGACCATTTCCCCGTGCCCCTCGGCGACACCGCGAGCAGCGCAAGGAGCCTCATGACCGGCTACGGACTCGCCTCATACGACGCGATCCATGCGGCGAGCGCCGTAGCTGCCGGCGCCGCGGCAATCGTGACGCTGGACACCGGATTCGCGCTCTTGCCCGCATCGCTGCTAACGATCCACACCGACCGCTCACGGCTCGCCTCCTGTCGCGCCAAGCGACCGCGCTAAATCGGCGGCCGGAGCAGGCCACCACACATGAGGCAGCAACCGATCCGCCGACGCAACGCTTCCACCTGATCGCCCTACGGCGTTCTGCATACCATCTGGATTCCGGCCCACGGATCATGCGCAGCTCGGATCATCTACTATGCGCGCCGATGCCGAGCGGCTCGGATAACTAGGGATTATCGCGCGTGCCTAGCGTCAGCGTGATCGTTCCGTTGTTCAACGGAGTCGAGTTCTTGCCTGCGTTCTTTGCGTCGCTCCAAGGAGCCGTGCCAGGCGGTTCGCAGTTGATTTTCATCGACGACGGCTCGACCCAGTCGGTTTGGGAGACCGTGCCGGAGTTCGCCACGGCCGAGTCGATCATCCGTCTCCGCAACGAGGAGAACTTCGGCTACTGCGTCTCGGTCAATCGGGCGTTTCCCCTCGCAACAGGCGAGATCATCGTCCAGCTAAACACCGATCTCATCCTCGAGCCGGGCTGCATCGATGCGATGGTCGATCTGATTGTGCGCGAGGACAGAGTCGGGATCGTTGGCTCGAAGCTAATTTTCCCGACCACCGGGCTTACCCAGCACGTTGGTATGGCGTTCGGGAACTACACGAAGTCACATATTTTTCACGAACTGCCCGCGGCTCACCCACTCTGTTGCAAGACACGCGCGATGCAGGTGGTCACCGGCGCCACCGCTGGGATGACGCGGCACGTTCTCGACAAGGTGGGGCCCTTCGACGAGCGGTACTTCAATCACAACGAGGACATAGACCACTGCCTGCTCGCTCGCAGGCACGGATTCCACAACTTCATCTGCGCCGACTCCGTCGCTCACCATTGGGAGAGTCAATCTGGGCCGACGCGGTTTGCCGGCGTGGAGGCCGCCGAGGGGCTGTTCTGGTCGAAATGGGGAGCCGAGTTCGAGAGCGACCTAGGCCTGTTCGTCAACGAGGCACTAAATCACGTCCTAACTGAAGCACCCCATCTCGAAAGGGTTCCCTTTGAGATTCTCGATCTCTCCCGCGGTGCGGATCAGTCGATCGTCCTTGACAGCCTGAGGCGGCGATGGCCAGGAGTGGAGACTCGGGTCCGTCACTTTCGTCAGGTAGGAAACCCTTCGAGCCGACTGCGGTTGCCCCTGCTCCTTCCGCATTGGGTCGCCGAGGAGCCAACGCCCTTCATATACCTGGTCGACCGCTACCGGGCGCTGAACGAAAACGAACGCTGGTTTTCTAGCCGCCGACATGCCGTCGAGGACGAGATCATCGTCGACTTGACCGGCGCTGCCCTGCGCACCTCCGAACTAGTGCGCTGACATGATTAACCTTCTTCAGCCAAGTGTTGGCGCCGAGGAGCTGAGCGCAGTTGAGGAAGTGTTCCACGCCCATTGGCTCGGTGCCGGCAAGCGCCTTGAGTGCTTCGAGCGTCGCCTCAGCGAGTACCTTGGTCGTCCTCCGGCCGAGGTACTCACCATCTCTAGCTGCAGCGAGGGGCTCTTCCAAGTGGTGGAGGCGCTTGGGGTGGGCGCAGGAGACGAGGTTATCTTGCCCACCGTGAGCTTTCTGGGCGCCGCTCACGCCGTTCGCGCCACAGGCGCCCGACCCGTCCTTTGCGATGTCAACCCGAGGACGCTCAACCCGACCGTCGACCAGATCGAGAGCGCGATCACCCCTTCGACGAAGGCGGTGTTGATCCTCCACTACGGTGGCTATCCTGGAGATCTCATCGCGATAGCCGATCTGGCAAGACACCGAGGTCTGTTTTTGATCGAGGATGCCGCTTGTAGCCTCGGGTCTTTCGTTGAAGGTCGTGCATGTGGCACCTTCGGGGAGATGGGTATCTGGTCGTTCGATGCGGTCAAGCTGCTGACTACCGGCGACGGTGGCATGATCTGGTGCAGAGACGAGGAACGAGCCTCACGCATACGCCGCAAGATCAGGCTCGGGGTTGGATCGTCGGGCCTGCAGAGGGCAACTTCATCGCGATGGTGGGAGATAGATCCGGCGACGATCGGCCGGCGAGCGACAATGAACGACGTGGCAGCGGCTATCGGTCTGGCTCAGCTCGACAAGCTCCAGGTGTTTCTGCTCCGTCGAGAGGAGATCGCCGCCGCCTATGACGCTCAGCTCAGCTCGATCCCTTGGCTCACGCTCCCCGAAAAGCCACCGGCTGGAGTGGCACGGTTCTATTACTGGATTCAGATGCCGATCCAGTACCGCGATCAACTAGCGGTGTACCTGCTTCAGCACGACATCTACACGAATTTCCGTTACTGGCCGTTGCACCGGACCAAGATGTACGGTGCTGGAGATGCGTTCCCTGGCGCGGACACCGCAGCGGATTCTACCCTGCTGCTACCAGTTCACCAGGGCCTCTCAGATGCTGAGGTGGATCGCGTCGTCAACGCTATTCAGGCCTTTCCGGGATCTACGCGTTAGTACAATGAGTACGGCTCACCGTCGACGTGCAGCCACCACTCGTGGCGCCAGCCTTCATACTCCTCATTCCGCAGCACCTTGAGCTCCGAGTCGACAAAGCTCGTGCGCAACGCCGGGTACCGATCAAGCATGGTTCGACCGGCGCCGTCTCCCGCCGCTTGGAGGAACCGTACGGCTTGGGCTAGCGAAATCCGCACTAGCTCGAAGCGGGCCGAACGGTCGGGTTCCGGATAGACGTAGAGCGTTTCCTCGAGGATCTCTAGCGCGGCTGCCGCGTGATCGCGCACATCGCCCTCGACGGCGTCGCCACTGCGGTGCAGAGCGGTCGCCAGGTTGATGTGCGCGCGCCAGAGGGTCTCCATCTGCCGCCCCCTCGCAGCAGCGGCAACTGCCTGCGCAAACCATGACACTTCGTCCCGGTCGCCCCGCATCGCGCTGATGACCCCGAGCATCAGGGACGCAGCTCCCGCATCGGGGTAACGGCCTAGCTGGAAGGCATGGGAGAAAACCGCCTTGAGAATTGTCGTGGCCTCATCCAGCAGCGCTCTCCCTAGTGTCGTGTCGTTCGGGTCGAGGCGATGCGCACGGAGTACCAGCGCCATCCCAAGGTTGATCTGTGCCGACACCCTGGCCTCAGTAGCGGTTGCACGGCCATCAAGTTCATCGAGACAGCGCCTCAGAATCGTCTCAGATTCATCGGGATCCCGTGACATCAGGATGTTGGCGTAAGTGCTGACGACGTGACGCGCGAGGACGGAAGAGGAGCGCTCGGCTATCTCGACTGCTTGAGCCGAGGTCACCAACGACGGCTCGATCTCGCCCGCGATGGCGAGTGCCACTGCCTGTGAGTGCAGGGCCTCCATCTCTAGCTCCTCCCATGCTTCCCCATCGAATCCCCCAGCCGAGCGTAGGCCGTGGATATCGCCAACGGCGTCCGCTGCAAGCTCGGCTGCTTCCACCGGCTTGCGGTCGTTGAAGAGGACCTGCGAGCGCCGCACGTCGGCGGTGAGCCGCAGACGGCGCAGCTCTCCGGCAATCTGCGGCGACCGAACTCGGCCACTAGCCAGGCGCCTGTCAAGCCGATCGGACAGCCGATTGAGACGCTGCTCGGCCTGCGAGCGATCGCCGCCTCCGAGGAGTTCGGTGGCTAGGGCGAGCTCGTCCTCGGCGCGGCTGAGGAAGGTGTTGATCCGAACGGGAGAGGAACTATCCCGCTTCCACATCAGATTTAGTGAGGCCGCTGAAACGCGGCGCGCGAGCCGCTCATCCCCCTGGCGCTGAGCCTCTCGCAGCGCTGAGCGCATCAGCTTTTCGGCTTGGGCCTCATCTGGCACTGGGAGCTGCAACAACGCCAGCGCCCACTTGTATCGATCAAGTGGGCGCGTTGATTGATCCGGCTCGGCGAACCAGTCGCAGTAGATCTTCACTACCCGCTCGCGGTCCTGCACCGCCACCTCGAAGCGGCGAATCGATTCGAAGTAGTTCTCATGCCGAAAAGCGACTTCGTCTTCCCTACCCTCGCCACTCCACAGCATCTCCGTCGCATCAACGTCACTGATTGGAACGTGGGGAGCTAGTTCTGCGAGGAGGCGGCGAAACAGTGGGGTCGGCACCCGGTCATCGAGCAAACCTGCGGCCCAGATCAAAAGCGCCATCTCGGGCGTCCGAGACTTCATATAGGTCCACCGCATCCGAATCGCCTCGAAGACAGAAGCGGGGAGCTGCGTGTCGCTTGACGCTGGCTGGATCAGATAGAGGAAGCCGGTAATCGGGTTCTGACCAACAATGCGTCGTTCCTTGAGGAACTGGAGCTGCTCTAGGGAGTGAAAGGGGTTGCCGCCCGCGATCCGATGGATTCGCTGCACGAGGTGGCGTTGCATCCCCAGCATGTCAAGGTTGACTCGCCGGTGTGCGCTGTACCGGTCCTCGAACAGCCGACGGATGAACTCTAGGCCCTGGTCAGAGTCGAACGAACAGGCGACGGTGGGACAGTCGAGCTTTTGCAGCAGCGCTTCGAAGGGCTCTGAGTCCCAGCCTCCATCGAGCCGCTGACGCTCGCGAACTCGTCCCTCGAAGATGAACAGAATGCCGCTGTCCGAGGCCTGCTCCAGGCTGTCTAGCTCGGGCAGAACGCGACCGAGTTGCCAGACCAGCCTCTCGAACAGGAGGAGAACATCGTTAGAGCACCAATGAAGCTCTTGGAGGTGGATTATGAGTGGCGCATGTCTTCCCCGAACGGCAACCAGAAGTACGAGAGCGGAGAGCAGGTTCTGTTCGGTGGTTGCGCTAGTACTACCATCTTGCAATCCGAACACTGTGCGGATGGCTGACTCGGCGCGACGAGCCAAGTCAGCGTCGTAGCGCGCTACGGTCCGGATCACGCTCTCGGCCGGATCCTCGAGAGACGGCACCTCAATCAAGCCTAGGAGAAGGTCGGCAATAATACGTTGGGGATCATCGAGGGTCTTGGCCTGCTTGGCCACGACCACAGCACTGCCGCGTCGGCGCTGTCTAAGCGCGAACTCTTCGCTCAATCTGCTCTTGCCACTGCCTCCCATGCCGACGACGCCGATCGAGGCCACGCCATTGGCTAGCGCCCGCTCATACTCGTGCTCAAGGCGGGATAGCGCACCGCGAAAGGGCTGCTCATAGAAGCGCGGACGCAGGTTCTCGATAACCCTGACCGTTCCCAACGGGATCCAGCTGGCGGTCGACTCGTCGTCGCCCTGCGACCCGATTGCGATCTCACCCAAATCGACGTCTCCCACCGAATGCGTCAGTAGCTCCAGGGAGCATTGGGTGCGGATCGGATCATCCGTCTTAACCCCGGGCGCCAGCTCCAGCCCAATCGACGCATCCGCGTCGATTGGGCTGACGAGAGTGATCCGCGCATCCTCTCGGTCCACCCCCGTGCCAGTGCGCCACCACAACCGTGAGCCGGGTACCGACAAGCTGAGTGATTGGAGATCGATCTTCACGCCAAAGGGGACTCCCGCAAGAACCCTCTTGGGCGCCGCAACGGTGACCGCCTGATGAAGCTCCATCTCCTGGGCGTTACCGAGATGCTCATGGACTTCGGCGATCTCTTCATCCGAGAGGGCCTCGCGCAGGATTTCGTCGACCACTGGGCGCTGTTTGCTAAACAGGCCCTCGATCTGAGCGCGATCGAGAATATGGCAGTGGCGTTGGTAGGCGCGTTCGACCCGTGCGCGTGCCTCCGTTATCCGCTCTTCAGTTAGCCGCGCTGACAGGGCGACGATGAACAAGGTCGGGTTGAGTGTCGTCACCATGTTCACGAGACTGCCGGCGATCTCCTGGACCACATTGTCTACTCTGCTTCGCTTCTTGCACTGGCCCCCAATCGTGATCGCCGCCGCAATGTCGAGCACCTCATCCCTCAGGAACTGCTGTCTGCCGATGAAGTCCGAGCCTCCATCGGGAAGGTTCGGCGTGACGCACCATTCATAGTCCGGTCGCAGCCGGGCGAAGACGGCCGCGACCGCAACCTCGAACACCTGCAGTCTCGCAGGGCCGTGCGAGGGACCGCCTTCGCGACGGACCTTTACCCCGAAGTCTTCAGGAGGATCCCAGGGAAAGTCAATCGTGAGTAGATCCCAAGCGCGCTTCTCGGTCTTGGTTTCAGTGGCCACGGTCAACTTCCGATCTTGTGGTGGATTGACACAGCTGGAAGCGGAATACTAGGAGATTTTTCGAAGCCTCTTGGTTTCTGTTCCAGTTGGCGGCGAGCATTGCGTAGACAACGCTGTCGAGGTAGCGGCCATTCATTAGTTCGGCTTGGTGGAGAACGCCCTCCTGATCAAATCCAAGGCGTTCGGGAATGGCGCGGCTTTTGTCGTTTTCGAACGCGGCTCGGATCTCAACCCGGTTGAGCTTCCAGACTGTGATCGCGTGATCAACCATCAGGCGCACGGCTCCAGTCATCAGCCCCCTGCCCTGATGGTCGGCGTCGAGCCAGTAGCCCAACACAGTTCGGTGGTGCTGCCAATCGACCGCCATATAGCTAATCACGCCCGCGATACGGTCTTCGCAACCGATGGCGTAGTGAAAGCCTTGATTTGCTTCTGCTTCCTGTTCTGCCCGGTGAATAAAGGTCAACGTGTCCTGAAGGGTCTGTGCCGCCGCCCACTGCAACCACTGAGCTAGGCGCTCCCGGTTGGACACGATTAGCTTATGGAGTTCGTGTGCGTCTGCCGTGCTGAGTAGTCGGAGGTGAGCGTCTTTGCACAAAGAGGCCTTCGAGCTGTGCGGGAGCGCGGTCATTGGCGAAGCCGGAACACGGCGAAATCATTCCCGCCTATGCAGTCGATCCCAAGGCCGCGGATGTCGAAGAGTTGAAAGACGAGCTCGTGGTGATTACGAAGCTCGTCATACACTGGCTGGATAGATGGCCAGCTGGCGTCGTCAAGTACGACATACCCATCAGGACGGGCGACGCAAGGCAAGTAAAGCGCGAGATCCCGTTCTACCGCGATGCGATCATGGTTTCCGTCGATATGCAAGAGATCAATTGAGCCCTTCGGAAAGCGTGCGGCGACATCCGCGGAGCGGGCTCTCACAACGCAGCAGTTGCCGGCGATGCCCAACACGGAGATGCGCTGACGCACGTCCTCGTAAAGAGCGTCCCACTCGACGGTGTCTGGCCAGCTCCGTAGGTCGATCCCGGCGTTGTGATTGTCGGTCTGCACGGCGGCTGCGGCGGAGTAAGGATCAATGCCGACTATTTCACCAGAGCCGCTCCACTTAAAGACGAGAGCTAGCGGCAACAGAAGACGCCCACGATAGACACCGATCTCAACGACACGTTTGATGGGCTCGGCGACGATGAGATCGGCGAGTAGATATGACTTGAGAAGGCTGGCTCCGCCGCCTCCGTCAAGTTGAATGCTGTCGACGGTCGCGGCTATTTGCTGCCGCAGTTCCGGGTCGAGTAGTTGGCCAGCCCCGAGTCTCATGCAAGTCAAGCATATAGGGTTATTTCATGCTCTAACACAAGCCGAAACCTCGGGGCTAGAGTATCCCCCGCCTCCGGAACGGGATCGAGTCGCTGCTCGTTAGGATCCGGTCTTCGTCGGCGGCTATGCAGACAGGCCCCGGGCGCCTTCCTGGCCGCGCAGACTTCTGCTTCAGCGCGTAATCGGAAGGCGCGATACTGGCTTTGGCCATAGGCGTGGCGCAATCCACCCGTGACCCAGGTCGGCCACTGTGCGATCGTCACGGCAGCGACAGTCGAGCACGACGGCGACATTTTCGAACCGGCGCAGCGCCAGTGGGACCGTAAAACTTGAGTGTACTGAGCAGCGGAACGCATCACGTTGATGCGAGGTATGCGCGATAATCCCTAGTTATCGCGCCTTCAGCAACCTCCCGAGGATGTCGGCATCAGAGACGACGCGACTAAGCACCCCGTCCGATACGTGGGTGTAGATTTCGGTCGTCGTCAGGCTCGCATGGCCGAGAAGGCGCTGAATGAAACGGATATCGACGCCTGCTTCGATCAGCTGTGTGGCAGCTGTGTGTCTAAGCATATGGGGAGTAACACGCATCCCAAGTCCGGCCTGCTCGGCTGCCTTGGCGAGGCGCGATCGCAACGCTGGAGCGGTCAGAGCATCGTGGTTTGAGTTGAAGAGCAGCTGCGGAATCGAGACGTTGAGCGCAGCACGCACCTGGAGATAGGCAGCGGTGAAGTCAGCTATCCAATCGTTGGTAAGAAATACCTGGCGCTGTCTGCGTCCCTTTCCTGTAATTCGCAAGCTCCGTCCCGGGAGATCAATCTCGCCACATTGGAGACCCACAACCTCGTGGACGCGGGCCCCCGTGGCGAGCATCAATGCGACGGCGAGTAGGGTCGTCGAGTCGTGAGGTCGACGCAGGACCGTACTTGCATCAGCTGCGCGCCCGAACCCGGCGGTAACGCGGAGCCAGCGGAGGAGAAGATCAAGTTCGTGCTGGGGAACTACGCGCGGGAGAGTGCGCGATCGTCCGGCTAGGACCGAAATGCCTGCAGACGGGTCAACGTCCAAGCTGCCCTCCGCAACCAACCATCTGCAGAAGCTTTTCAGGCCAGCGGCGCGGCGTCGGATCGACCTCGGCGACAACCCTTCGGCACGCAACCCCTCCAGGAACCTGACGACCACGTTCTCGTCGATCTCCTTCACCTGCGCACTGGGTCCGACGCATCGCTCAAACGCCGCTACGTCGCCGTCATACGCGCGAACCGTGTGCGAAGAGAAGTCCTTGGCGACTAACAGCCAACGTATGTACTCCTCACGTGCCTCACGTACTAGTGTCGATCTCCGCGCTTGATCTTGTGGATTGCCAGTCACCCTAGAACAAGGCTTTTCGTCGACTCGCTATCGCCATGGACGAGAGATCGGCGACGATCTCGTGAATCTTTAGATCGCCAACGTTTCTAACAGTCCAGAAGCGTGCCCAAGAGCGATCACCCTAAGCTGCAACTCACGCCTCGACGGGTCGAGCGTCCGCAGCGTCAAGGATGATGGGCGCGTGGCGGCAACGCGCTCAGAAGGCCTCGGTCGTTCACGATTCTGGCCCCCCTCGGGCCGCACGACTATCTTCCTTGTCGAGATCGGGTACTTGCTCGCGCTGGCGGCGCTCTTCTGCGTGTACGAGTTCTCGAGCGGCTTTCGCTCTGCTCTTCCTTCCAGCCTCGGTTCCCTGCCGGTCGCCGTTCCCTGGTTCGGCGCCGTCGGGGGCACCCTCATAAGCCTCACCGGCGTTTTCAAGCACGCCGACACCTGGGATCCGCGCCTTGAGCTTTGGCACTGGGGCCGGCCGCTGGTCGGGGCCTTCGTCGGCTCGATCGGTGCGCTCATGTTCCTCGTGATCGTCGACTCCGCCGCGGCTCAGCCCAAGAACATGAACGCCGCCGTGTTCGATGTGGTCGCGTTCCTCGTCGGGTACCGCGAGGAAACCTTCCGCAGCCTGATCAAGCGGGCCACCGATCTCCTGCTGTCCCCGGGGGCGCCGACAGCGGACTCCCACGCAGCTGCACCGAGGGCGTCCCGGGCACCCTCGACGCCCAGTCCGTCGGTTGAGCGGCCGGAGCCGAGCGAATCCGAGAGCGACTAGAGTCGTGCCGCCCGCTCGAACGCCGCCGGCGCACGGACCCTGGGCGCACGAGGAACCGCCGCGAACGTACGTATACTTGCACGAACATGTGTTCGCCTAAGCCAAGGAAGCCAGGAGCATCGTGAATCTCACCACGTTCTTTGTCGAGTCGCTGATCGTGCACGACGTGCCGCGTCGAACCAGCGAGGCGACGGCCGGGGCGATCGTGTTCTCCGACGCTCCGTCGGAGCTCGACGCATCGCTGCGGAACTTCTTCCGCGAGCGCACTATCAGGAGCCTGACGCGCCAGGCGTATGAGGTTCAGCGCGACCCCGACCAAGGCTCGCCGGTCCCTCGTCACGTCCTCGACATCCTCGCCGACCCCGAGAAACTCGTCGCACGCTCGCAGGAGATTGCGAGACACCTCTGGGCCTCGCAGACAGGCGTGAACCCCGCGGGACTGCTCGTCGTAATCCTCGGAAAACTCGAAGACGCACCGTGCGTGAGTATCCTCAAGCTTGAGCGGGAGGACGCGATCCGCGTCGCCCAGACGGAGCGTGACGGCCACGTCTCGTTCAACATCGCGCACCTGCGTGACCTCATGCTCGGCAAGAACACGAAGCTGTTCAAGGCGTCGCTGTTCACGCCGTCCGGCGAGGACGTGAACGGCCTGGTCTCGGACGACCAGCGCGGCTACGACCCGCATTCGGAGATCGCTCAGTTTTTTCTGCGCCGGTTCCTCGGCTGCCGCCTCAAGCGTGCGAACGATGTCACCACGAAGGCGTTCTTCGAGGCGTCGCAGGACTGGATCAACAGCGAGGTCGTCGACGAGACGAAGAAAGCGCGCTACGAGATCGCACTGCTGGCGCAGATGAATGCGCCGAGTCGCACGATCGCGATCAAAGACTTCGCCGAGGCGAGCCTTGACACGGAGGATCGCACGCCGTACAAGGAATACGTGGGCGCGCGCGGCGTGCCCAGCACGAGCATCGCAAAGGACAACAACCTCATCGAGCTGCGGATCCGCCAGCTCACCTACGCGACGACTCAAGGACTCCGACTCACCGGCACGCACGAGAAGATGCAGGAGCTCGTCGAGGTCAAGCCCGACGGGCCGAACGGGCCCGTCATCGAGGTGCGCGACGGACTCAAGGATGTCCGTGGCGGCCGCTGACTTCGAGCAGCTGAGCGACCTCTACGCCGCCGAGCGCCCCAACTACGAGAGCCTCGCCGGACAGCTCGCCGGCGCCCTGGAAGAGGGTCTGCAAGCGCGGGGACTCCAGCCGGTGGTGCTTTGGCGCGCGAAGACCGTTCAGTCGTTCGTCAAGAAGGCATTGCGGAACGGCTACGCCGACCCGATGGCGGAGATCGGCGACAAGGCCGGCGTGCGCGTCATCGTCGACTTCGAAGCGGACATCGAGGTCGTGCGCGAGGTCGCCCAGGAGCTCTGCACAATCCTCGCGAGCGAGGCGAAGCGTGACGCCATGGCCTACAACGAGCTCGGCTACCTCGGCCTGCACCTCCAGGTGCGACCGTGCGGGGAGATCATTGCGGCTGCTGACCACGACGACCTGCTCTCGCTGTCTGCGGAGATCCAGGTGCACACGAGGGCGCAGAGCGCCTGGGCCGTCGTGTCCCACGAGCTGCTGTACAAGGCGCCGCACGAGCTGTCCGCAGAGATCAAGCGCGGCGTGACGCGTCTCGTGGCGCTCGTCGAGCTGTTCGACGCCGAGATCGCTCGCTTCCGCGCGGCGATCGACGCCGACCCAGATCACCAGGAGCTTGCGCTCCTAGCACCACTCGACGACGAGATCGTGCGCTTCACGGCGCGCCGCCCGGACCTCGCACTGTCCGCGATCGTCGTTCCGCCACTCACGAGGCTCTACAGCGTCGAGCCGGAGCGTCTCTACGCCGACATACTCGAGCCCTTCATCCGCTCTCGCGAACACGAGCTGAAGGCCCTATTCAACGCGTACCGGGACGACCATCGCGCGAACCCGTTGCTCTTCCAGCCGGAGGCCCTCCTGATCTTCGACTTGCTCGAGCGCGACCCAGACCGACTGCGCGAGGCCTGGCCAGCCGATCGCATCCCACTGGAGTTGCTGGAGTCGCTCGAGACGATCTGGGGGGCAGAGCTCTGACCACTTGTCCGCACCCTCACCCGACGTGCTCACGGCTCGCATCGATCCTGCGACGCGAGCTGCAGCTCCTCGGATCGGCGGATACCCAGCCCGTCGACTGCGGCCGCCTTCAACTCGTCACCCGTCTCTATGATGCGGTCGGTCCACCTCCGGAGCGGGCACTCGCCGTGTTCATCGACACCCACCGGGAGGCGCTCACTAACCTCTACGCCGCGTATCGTGACGACCCGCGAGCTCGTGCGTTCGCAGGCGCACCAGAGGCACTCCTGATCTTCGAGCGTCTGGAGCATGACCCTGAGCGTCTCGTCGACCTCTGGAGGCGTCACCTGCCGTATGACGAGCTGGAACAGCTCGCTGCGTTCTACGGGCTCGGCGTCTGAGCGGGACGCCTATCAAGGCGACCGCTCAGATTTCACACAGCACACGGCCTGGGCCAGAGGGTTGACGGGCCCCGCAAACAAACCCTCGTCATATGGCCTGCGGTCCATTTGCGGTCCGTCACGGCCGGTGCTGCGGTCCGTATGCGGTCCCAAGTCCCACGAACAGCCACGAACACGAACGAACGGCCTCCCACGAAACCGAGCGCTTTCGCGCCTCTTCGCCCCTATTCGCTCGTGTTCGCGGTTCTCTAAGACAATCGGGGCGAACGGTTAGAGAACCAATAAATACGGGAAATTTCGGCCGCCTGCGGTCCCGTCTGCGGTCCCCATACTGCGCCCATACCCGGCCTCGCACTCGTCGAGACCCTGCGTATGCCATCCCACACACATGTATGCTGCTCAGGGGAATCCGGACGCTCGCCGGGGATCACCAGGCCACCTAAACGATGGCCGGCCTTGCCACCTCTCTCCGTCGTATCTCGCTGGCCAGCATGAAAAGGAGCTGCTCGGGCTGGGCAGAGACGAGGTCCGTTGCCCACGCGCCGTAGCGACCGTTTGCGATCGCGGCGAACTCCTGCGGGCGGTACCGCACTACCGAGCCGAAGAAGAAGATCAGCATCCACATCGAGGCGATCTGCGGCATGCGACCGGGGGCATTCAGCGGGGTGAGGTGCAGGTAATAACGCCGATAGCCGCGCTCCGGTCCGGCTGTGATGATCCGCCATAGCCACGGTCGGCACGACTCGACCAGCCCGGCCACGACATCGGTCGGACGGCCAGTGTATGGGACAGGGCTCTGCTGCTCCAAGCAAACGAGCTCGCGGTCCTCTGTCAAAGGGGTCGGATCGACCTCGGAAAAGCGTCCGTCGAGCCCGCCCTCCTGGAGCAGCCGGCTGCGCGATATCCCGTATCGCGAGAGGTCCCCGCGTCGAAGCCACGAGCGTAGCCACAGCGTCTTTGCTCCACGGTCATGGACGAACTCGATGTCATCGAGTACGACGAACCTCTCGGATCTGCCGCTCGCCTCCCGCCAGAGCCGGTGTCCGACCACGAGCTGCGGCGCGAGGCCGGACACCGAGATGGGCCCGGTTGAGGGGCGCTGGAAACCAAGGCGCTCCATCAGCTCGGCAAACACGTTGACCCGGGATCCTCCGTCCCACACGACGACCGAGGAGCCAGACAATCCGGTGCCGACGTGAGTCTCCGACAGCCCGTGGCGCGCGCCGTCGAGCGACCCCGTGAAGCCGCGGGAGCGAATCACCGCCTTGCCCAGGTTGAGGAAGGCGTAGTAGGTCAGTAGCGGGCTGGCGGGAGTGCGCGCAGCTCCCGCCTGGTAGAAGGCACGTGCTTGCTGGAGGAACGCCAGAGCCTCGCGGCGGGACGTTGCCGACGTCACCTGATCGTTGACGGCGCCTTCAATCACAGCCCAGGGGTCAACCGCAAACACCACATCCTGTAGGCCGTAGCGGCGATTCTTGCGCTTGATCGGGAAGTAGGAGAACGTCAGAGGCCGTCCCTTGACGATCAACGGGTCGGCAGGGCTTGCCTGTGGCAGGCGTGGCATGTGCCTCATCATCGACGATGCGGCGACCCCGCCGTCAGGAGCTCCGCCCCAGACAGCAGCTGCCTGCCGGTCTTGTGCAACCGTTGAGCGCCGTAGACTCGGCCAGTGGCCGAGCACACTCTCCCCGATGGCCTACGGTGGATAGAGAATCTGCTGGCGCTCGGCCGGGCCCTCGGCTACAGGGCCGAGCCGGAGTTCGACATCACACCCGATGAGCCCGAGGAAGCTCCGGTGGATGTCGCCTGGCTGACCTCGGAGACCGACCGATTCCCGCTGTTCATCTTCGAGGTGGAGTCACGACCAAGCGGCCAGATGGCCTACAACGCGGCGAAGGTCTTCGGCCAGGATACGCTGTTGTTCCAGAAGCCGCTGTTTCACTTCCATATCGTCCTAAAGGGCGGAGAGACCAGCGGCAGGCTGAGTGCGGTCAGCGAGCTTTTCGGCAAGTTCAACTACCGCGTCTACCGAATCGCCGCGGACGGCGCGAGCACTGCGCTGAGCGACATCTTCAGCCAGCACCGGCGCGTGCGCAGCACCATTGATGTCCTCGCCCTCTCACAGGCCCTCGCGCCCTCCAGATGGCCCGGTGTTGAGTTCGACGGACTCTGGGAGCACATCGAGGCGGCCAGGTTCACCGCACCGTGGGCGCGCAGCTATGGGCAACTCGCACTGTCAGAGACGCCGTTCCTGGCGCGCCTTGGGCGGATTCTGTCGGCGGACATGGATAAGGAGACGCCCATCGATCCAGCTCAGTACGGAGGCTTCGTCGCGGCGCACGTCGCGCCGCTGCTCCATTCTGCGATCCTCGCCGAGCAGGAGCCGGGTCGTGCTCGCGAATGCCTGGAGCGAGCACGGTCGCTACAGGACGTGGGCGATGCCCGCGCGTTCGCGCCGCGGTACGGACTCTCCCAAGACTATGACGGGCTAATTTTCTCGATCATGCCTGCGGTGTGGGCGCTGCTCGCCGCAGTGCTGGTGGATGTCGAGGGCGCGCGGATGTGGGTGCTCGAACAGATGGAGGACGTGATCGCGCAGGAGTCGCGCGTTCCATTCGTCTTGTCGGCCTTGACAGCCGTATGGATGCTGCACATCGCCGCAGATGGAGGCGAGGAGACCATTGCGTTCTACGAACATGCTGCGACGATGCTGAACAGCGGTGGCGGGGTTCCTGTCGGCATGCTTCAGAGCCCGCCGATGATCGGCGGCAGCCCAATGGATCTTGACCCGTGGTGGGAGGAGCTGACGACCAATGCGGAGCCGGTCCCAGATGCCCCGGAGCTTCACAGCGAAATCGGGGGCAACCGCGACGCGTTGACAAGGCTGGCCCTCAGATACCTGCTTGAGGATCCACCGCTCGACGGGTCCGCGTTACTCGTGGCGGCGCTTAGCTGACTCCTAGAGCCCCGGCAGGCCGTCCGTGAGCAGGGCGCTCGGCTGCTGTAGGGATGCGCTGACCCAACGTCCGTCGGCATGACGATCCTCCGGGATCATCGGCTGCAACCGATCGGCGCGGCACCAGCCGGCGAGAGTCGGCGTTTCATCCGTGTCGATCTCGACGACCACGAGCGCCCAGTCGGGATCGCGCAGCCCCACCTCGTACTCGTTGCGGGAGAGGAACACCTCGCCGCGCCAGCGGCGGCGCCTGGTCGTCTTGACCTCCAGTCGGCGCGGATGTCCGTCCAGGCGCGGGGCGATCACATCGTAGCCGAGCTGATCGGAGATCCGGCTGACCTGCACGACCTGATCGACTAGATCCGGCGCGCCGGCAGCGATCAGCTCGCCGCGCGCATATTGGAGGACGTGCTGCTCCCCGACGGCGCCCAGAGCGGCGAGGGCCGCCGCGTCGTGCCGGCGTGCGGCGCGCAGCAGGATCGCCTCGCGTAGATCCGGATCCCTCAGGACGCTGCTTATGGCATCAAGGTCGGGGTCCGGTATGGCCGCAGTCCTGAGTGTGTTCCCGGTCGCGGCAATCGCGAGCCACTGCGGCGGCCGGCGCTCCAGGATCAGGTCGAACAGGAGCTGGACAGCCGCGTCGTGAGGAGCGAACGCGATCTCGGCAATCGACTCAGATACCTCCAGAACCTCGTCCTGGACCGAGATGAGACTCACGCTGCCGAGAAGCTCCTGGGCGCTGTCAAAGTCGCGCGCGCCGAACACGCCGTCGCTCGGGAGTCGGCGAAATGACTCTCGGGCTGCCATGATCGCCGTCTGAGGATGATGCATAACTCGCGCGGCCAGGCAGGCTGAACGGAGCTGGTGCAGTGTCGGCAGCTGGCTGTCAACCATCGCCGCCGCGCAGGTGGGCGAAGAGCGCGTGAACGTCTGCGATGTCGCCGGCTTCGAAGGGGGCGCCGACATCGTCCTCGTCCGGGAGCGCCATCGTCACGATGTCCGGGTCATCCAGCATGGCACCGAGCCGCTGTGTCTTCTCGCCTACGCGCTGGGCCACGACATCGTCGATCGTGCCGGGTGTGACTAGCACGGTGATGCGGGTCGTGACCTCGGGTGCGAGGCCTAGGCGGTGGATACGGTCGAGGCTCTGCAGATACTGGCCCGCGTTGAACGTGCGGTCGAGATAGACCGCGTCGTTGCAGTGGTGGTGAAGGCTCACGCCTTCTCCGACTGCGGCTGGGTTGGCGAGTAGTACCCAGCAGGTCGGGTCACTCCGGAACCGCGCGATCTCCGTCTCCCGAGCGGCGCCGCCGACGGTAGAAGAGGGTGCTGCGGTGATGCCGCCGTGTACGACCGCGGGCTGAAAAGCCGACAGCTCGCCACGAAGGACCTCGAGGTTACGCACGAAGTTCGACCAGACGAGCGTCTTGCGACCTTCCTCGCGGTTATCGGCCACTAGCTGAGCCAGATAGAGGAACTTGGTGGGTGTCTCATACGCACCGTAGCCAGCAAGCAGTTCGGCGAGGTTCACATCGCCTTCGATCGGCAACGGCGGGTGGCGGAAGCTCAGAGCGTCAGCCGCGGAGGACCCGGCGCTCAACAGGCCGGGGTTGGTCGCGGCCTCAAGGAGGTACATGACGATGCCTCCCATGCGGGCCAACGCAGCCTGTCCGCGGCTGTCCAATCGGGCGCGAGGCGCGAAGCGGCTGCGTAGAGCCGCGTAGATTTCGCGTTGCAGTTCGTCAGGTGCGACGGGGACCACTTTGAACTGGACGGGCGGGAGCTGCAGGCGACTCTTGGTAGTGCGCACGAACAGAGGCTTGATCGCGGCGGCGACCTCGTGCGCTGCCTGCGGCGGCGGCTCGGTAGCCCACGCCGAGCGGGGCAGCACACGGTGGCCCTGACCGAGCCACAGGTAGTCCAGCAGGACAGCGATGTCCGTCGGGCTCTGGGGCGCCGGGGTACCGGTCAGCACGTCACGTCGGGCCGCCAGGTAGGCGAGGTCAAGACAGGTGGAGCCCCATTCGCCGGCGCGGCCACGCTTTATGCGGTGCGCCTCGTCGAGGCAGACGAGCGTCGCCTGGGTGCGTGCCCACTCGGCGACGGTCTCGTACGAGACGTAGAGGCGCTGGTAGTTGACGAGCACGATCTCGGCCGTGGCGGGGATGCGGGTGCCGTCGTAGCAGTGCACGACGGGCGGGTCATCCGGGAAGCACGCCCTGACCTCCTCGATCCATGCCTCGAACGCGGAGATCGGGGCAACTACCAGCATGCGATGCACCCTGCCGGTGTGGCGTTCGGCCTCGTAGCACGCGAGCTGCACGGCAGTCTTGCCGGCACCGGGCACCGAAAAGTTCGCTCCGTGCGCGAGCGCCAGCAGCCGTGCCAGATCGTCCTGTTGGAAGGGCCGCAGTAGCCGGGTGTAGCGCGTGGGCGCGAGACGCTCGCGCAGCTCCTGCATTGTGAGCGGAGCGGTATCTGTGAGCGCACGGTCGAGGGCGGCGCGCTCGCTGCGGTGGGCGAGCACGAGTTCGCGTGCCTGAATCTCCCACTCGAGGGATACGCCGTAGGTACGGCATGCGGGGGCTAGCCAGGTAAGCGTCGCGAGGAACCGCTCGGCCGGGAGCTCGAGGGTGATGCTTGGCTGGGGGCCAACAGAGCCCCATTCGGCGCGGGCCAGCGTCCAGAAGCTGTCGGGAACTTGCTCGTCGCGGCGAGCTTGGACCGCCCGGCCGGCGCGCACGACGCGGACCGTCAGCTGGCCGGCCACCTCAGCCGGCTGCGCCGAGGTCTTCGGTCAGGGAATCGAGCCTCTCCTGGATGGCCTGGAGGGCTCCGCGTAGCGGCTCAGGGTCGAAATCGCCGTTGTCGGCGACCCGGGCGAGAGCGTCGGACGCGGCCTTAAGCTTGCGCTCAGCCTCGATGGCACGGTTGTACGGGCGCACGAGTCGGTTTTCGTTGCGGCGGTCCCCCTCAATGTCAGTGGCGGCCGTGCGCAGTGCTGCGTTCATGGTCTCGATGACCGTGTCGCGGGTTTCGCTGCGTGACCCCTGGGTCGTCGGAAGCTCGATGTTGCTGTCGCCATGGCTGCTGGCAAGCAGGTCTACCAGCGCTGCTATCTGCCCGGAGCTCGACAGCACATGGTTTCCATCGGCGTTGGCGGCGACCTCATCGGTTGGCGCCTCGTCGAGGATGTCGAGGCCGACCGGGGTGGCAGCGAGTTGCGTGGTCTCGGTCGCGCGTAGCGCGGGGAGCACATCGACGAACAAGTCGTCGTCTTCGAGGGTCGGGATCACGTACTCGTCGAGCACGTCCCCGTCGAAGCGGCGCAGATCACGGTAGGGAACGCCGGCGAGAATCCCGAGTATCCTCGTCTCGCGTAGGCGGTGTGCGGCATCCGGATCGTCCTGGGCAGTGTCGCGGTAGGCGCGCTCGAGCTCCTCGAGGGCGATCTCCTGCTCGTCGAAGTCGGTCAGCGGGATCGCTCCGCTGCTGCGCCGCTGGATGTCGCGGATGAGGACGAGGACACGTGTGTCCTGCTCGACCTGGGAGCGTCCCTTGGTCATCGCGCGCTCATCGGAGGAGGCGGCGAGGTTCAGCGCACGGGCGACGTCCTCGACCGGTCTGCCCTGTTTGGTAATTAGGTCATCGACGAACAGGAGTCTGTTCGTAAAGCTGTAGTCCTCCCGGAAGTCGCGTTGCATCTGCAGCGCAAGCTCTAGATCGGAAACCTCGTCGGCGGTGGCGTCGGGTAGGACGGCAACGTGGATGTAGCGCGCGCCGTTCTCCCGTAGGGCAACCGCGCGGCGATTAGCGTTGACGAGCAGGCCGACGCGGGTGATGACTCCCGGTTGACGCTGCTCGTCAGCCTGGAGATTTGCGCGGAGGTCCTCGTAGCCCTCGATGTCTTTGCGGATGATCGCGGCGATGATTGTCTGCGCATCGTCCGAGAACGGGTCGCGAAGGACAAGGTCCCGTTCGGCGTGGGACTCGAGTTGCGCCTGGATGCGGTGACTGTTGGGATTCAGGACGACTGCGTCAAGGTCGAGACTCACGACGGGAAACACGCGGAACTCGTCGTGCCAGCGCAGGCGCAGTGTCTCTTCGAGCTTGGGGTCGTGCCCGGCCACGGCGGTGGCGATCCGATGCGCGCGTGCCTCCTCGGTCATGCTCATCGGTGAGCTGCCGTCTTCGTGCGCGGGGCAGCAAAGTGGATGTAGGTGCCGGCGGGTTCGCCGAGGTGCTGCCGGTAGCTGCGGCTGAACGTGCGATAGCTGCTGGCCCGAGTGGCCCGTCCGTCGGCGAGGCGACCCGCTAGCTGCGCAACAGTGCGGCCGGCTGCGAGCAGCTCGCGCGCCTGCGGGTCCTTTGGGCTTGCCGCGATCACGATCTCCGCCTCGGCGACGGGCTGCGGGCGACACTCCAAGACGAGGTCGTGGCTGAAGGCGCGACGGCCCCGCTTTGAGTGGTCGGTCTCGTTCTCAGCGTGCGCGACGGCGAGCGCGCTGACGTGGAACCCCGCATTTCCGAGAGCGCGTGCAAGCGCCCACCATGCGTGCCCGTCGGTGTTGTGGAAGGTCAGCACCATGCGTCCCGACGGCCGGAGCGTTCTTCGAGTCTCGCGCAGGACGGCTGTCAGGATGTGCCGATAGCGTTCGCCGGTGACTCCCCGCACGGTGTTCGGAACTGCCTCTGAGCGCAGGTCGACGTGGACGCTCTTGGGGATCAGACCGATCGCCTGCGCCCACACGAGGAACATGCTGCCGAGCTCGGCGTACTGGACGTCGTCGAAGTACGGTGGGTCTGTCAGCACCAGGTCGATCGAGCTGTCGGGCAGCAGCTGTCGCGTGCTCGAGCCTTGGACGACCGCGTCCTCGCAGGCCGCGAGGCGCGGGGCGCTGGCTCTGAGCTTGCGGGGCACGCTGCTCGGGAATCCCTGTGCCCACTGGGCCGCGCGGACCGTCTGCGCGATTCTGCGTGGCAGTGTGCCGCGGCCGCGAGTAGCGAGCAGGTTGACCTCCGCGGCCAGGCCGGTCACGCTGAAGCGGTGATTGGCGGTGAGCTCGAATGCCTTGGGGTAGTAGCGGTCCCACCGGCTCGCGTAGCCGGCCATCTCGGACGCACCCGCGAGCACGAGGCGAAGCCGTGCGCGGATCGCTTCGTCTAGCTCGAGCTCTTCGAGTGCGGCGGCGGCGTTGAGCATCGCGCACAGCTGGCGCCCGGGGTAGAGGTCGGCCCAGCGTGTGATGCCGGCGCCGCGCAGGCGCCGTGTCTCAAGGCCTGGTGGGATCTCCGCTGCGAGTGGGGCCGGCAGCTCGGGCGGGTCGAGCTGCGCAAGATCGAGATCCTCAACCGTGGGCAGCTCGAATTGGGCCTGGCCATCGCGCAGACGCTGAAGGAGTACGGGCCGCCAGGAGTAGCCGGAGCCAAAAGCGCGGAAGGCGCGACGACAGTTAGCGGCACGACACGTGAACAGCCCGCCAGGGATCTGCGAGCGGCCGGGGTCGGGCAGGCGGCGTCGGCAGTCTGAGCAGCGTCGGGCGTGAGCGTTTAGAGAGGATCTGGTAATCGCCCCGCAGGCGTTGCAGCCGAAGTAGCCGTGCGTCTCCCCGGAGCGGCGGCTGGCAATGGAGATGAGCGAATAGGGGTAGAGGTGAGCGAGCGTGTCACAGGCGGGGCAGTTCGCTGTGCGTACCCAGAACGTTGTGAGCGTCTCGGTGCTGACATCCGCGCCTAGACGATTGTCGCCATATAGACGTCGACGCTCGTGCTCGAGGGCGGCGGACCACGCCTCGCCTGCGCGTGCGAGCTCGCGGGCGTCAACGCGATCCAGAGCGGTTGCGAGACCAGTGGTTGCCCAAGGGTGAAGGTCCTGTGCGTAGATGCCGAGACCTCGCTGCGCGGCCTCGATTGCGACCGTACCGCCACCGCTGAATGGATCAGAGATGCGGGAGCCGGGGGGCGCGGCGTCGAGGATCTCACCGATAAGCGCATGAGGACGTCTGGCCCACCAGCGGAACAGTGAGATCGCCGGTGCGTGGACCTCACGATTGCGCTGCTGGCGCGAGACCCTAATGTCTAGCGTGGTCCAATCTATAGCCTCGAGTAGGCTTTTCTGCTGTCCGGAGCTCATCGGGGCGTGCTCGCCTTCGAGTCCGGCCCCGGGGCCGTCACAAGCCCTGCCGAAGGGCGCAGACTAGAGAAACGTGCAGGATCATTAGAATATGAAGACTAGTCGCACCCCACGACGTGACGGCGAGCCGTACGGCGCGGGCCAATGCTCCGTCGCGCTGCCTAGCATCGCCGGCTCGCAGGCCTGGACTTGAACGAGTGAGCGGCGGGTAGCCTCCGATCCTAGGCCAGTTGCCCAGGCCGATCACTTCGGGCCGAGCGGCGCTGCGCAACCGGCTCGAACGTGGCTACCCGGTCGCCCGCAATAGGATGAACGCCTTCGGGGCCGGGAAATCGTGAGGCTACAGCGGGCGTATGAGTCGCGAATCGGCGGCCTGCCTAGCGCCCGAGCCAGAGGCGCCGAGAAGCATCTCGCATTCGGGGAAGGCTGCGGTCCTTTTGCGGTCCCTTTTCGCGCCCGCTGCGGTCCGTTTGCGGTCTCCAGACCCACGAATAGCCGCGAACACGAGCGAACACAGTCCCGCGAGGCCCAGCGCTTTCGGGGCTATTCGCTCGTGTTCGCTGCTGTTCGCGGTTCTCTAAGGCAATCGGGGCGCCGAGATTCGAACTCGGGACCTCACCGACCCGAACGGTGCGCGCTACCAGGCTGCGCCACGCCCCGACGCAAGAGCAGTATCCCATATGCGCACAGCAGCCACGCCCCCGCTATCGTCGCCGCGTGCCCGCCGCCACCTCGGAGATCGTCGCTGATCTCGACCGTCTGCTCGAGCCTGAGCGCTTTCAGGACTACTGCGTCAACGGCCTGCAAGTGCCTGGGCCGGCGCAGGTGCAGACGATCGCCACAGGCGTATCAGCGCACGTGGAGCTGTTCGAGCTGGCCGCCCGCGAGCACGCGCAGCTGCTGCTCGTCCATCACGGGCTGTTCTGGGGCTCGGGCGTGACGAGCGTCGACATGCTGCTCAAGCGCCGCCTGCAGCTGCTGTTCGACGCGGACGTCGCGCTCGCCGCGTACCACCTGCCGCTGGACGCGCACCCGCAGCTCGGCAACAACGCGCTGCTCGCGGATGCGCTCGGCGCCGGTGAGCTGACCCCGTTTGCGCTTCACCGCGGCCAGCCGATCGGCTTCATCGCGACCCTGCCCGAGGACGGCGTGAGCGCGGCAGAGCTGTTCACGCGTGTGCAGGAGGTGACCGACCGCGTGCCGCTGGTGTTCGACGCGGGCCCGGCGCGCGTGCGCCGCCTGGCGATCGTCTCCGGCGCCGGCTCGGACTACACAGCGGACGCCGCCGCAGCAGGCGCGGACGCGCTGCTGACCGGAGAGCCAGCCGAGCGCTCGATGTCGCAGGCACGAGAGGCGGGGCTGCATCTGATCGCGGCAGGGCACCACGCCACCGAGACGTTCGGCGTGAGGCGCCTGGGCGAGTACCTGGCTGAGCGCTTTGACCTGCGCCACGTGTTCCTCGACGTGCCCAACCCCGTGTGATGGCTTGGCTTTTCAAACGATCGATCAACGTCTAACATCACGTCTCCATTCGCCGCAGCAATTAAGGAAGGAGTCCTGATGGAGGCCACGGCCCCCGCGTCGACCACTGGGTCACGCACGATCGCCGACCTGATCGAGCACTCGGCCGTTGAGCACGCCGAGCAGGTTGCCGTGCGCTACAAGCGCGACGGCGCTTGGCAGGACGTGACCTACGCACAGCTCGGCGAGATCGTCCAGGAGATCGGCCTTGGGCTGATCGACCTCGGCATTCAGCCCGGTGAGCGGCTGTGCATCCTCGCCAACACCCGCCCCGAGTGGTCCTACGTGGATATGGCCGCGACCGCCGCCGGCGCGGTCGTCGTGCCGATCTACCAGACCAACTCCCCCGAGGAGTGCCTGTGGGTGATCTCCGACTCCGAGGCATCCGTGATCGTGTGCGAGGACGAGGCGCAGCTTGCCAAGGTGGCCGCAATCCGCGAGCAGGTGCCGAACCTTCGCAGCGTGATCGTGATCGACCCGCCCGCTGCCGAGGCCGCAACCAATGGCTCAGCAGCGACCCCGACGCTCGAGGCGATCACGCTCGAGCAGCTGCGCGAGCGGGGACGCGGACGCTCAGCGGAGGAGCTCGAGGCGCGCCGCGTGGCCGTCAACCCGGAGGACCCGTTCACGTTCATCTACACCTCCGGCACCACCGGACCACCCAAGGGCTGTGTGCTCACGCACGGGAACTACCGCTCGATCATCGACATGGTCAGGGAGGCCGGCGAGATCCAGGGCGATGAGGTCATCTACCTGTACCTGCCGCTCGCGCACTCCTACGCGCTCCTGATCCAGCTCGCCGTGTTCGACCTCGGCGGCACGCTCGCGTACTTCGGCGGCGACACCAAGCAGATCGTGCCCGAGCTGCTCGAGGTCAAACCCACCTACCTGCCGTCGGTGCCGCGCGTGTTCGAGAAGATCTACACGCTCGCGCACGGCGCGATCGAGGCGCAGCCGCCCGCGGAGCGCGAGCGCGCGCAGGCGGCGATCGCCCTCGGCGTCAAGGTGCGCGACATGATCAACCGCGGCGAACCGGTGCCCGAGGAGCTGCAGGTGCCCTTCGACGAAGCCGACGAGCAGCTGTTCAAAAACGTGCGCGCGATCTTCGGCGGCAACGTTCGCCATGCGACCAGCGGCGCCGCTCCGATCGCACGGGAGATCCTCGAGTTCTTCTGGGCCTGCGGCGTCCCCGTGCTCGAGGGCTACGGCATGACCGAGACGGCCACCGCCGCAACCAGCTCCACCGTTGAGAACCACCGCTTCGGCACGGTTGGGCGCGCGCTGCCGGGCGTGGAGCTGAAGATCGCCGAGGACGGCGAGATCCTGATCAAAGGGCCGAACATCTTCCACGGCTACCACAACCAGGCATCCACCTCCTTCGGCGCCGTCGAGGGTGGCTGGCTGCACACCGGCGACCTCGGCTCGCTCGACGAGGACGGCTACCTGTCGATCACGGGACGCAAGAAGGACATCATCATCACCGCCGGGGGCAAGAACCTCACGCCGGCGAACATGGAGAACGACCTCAAGCAGTGCCGCTGGATCTCCCAGGCCGTGATGCACGGCGACCAGCGCCCCTACCCAGTGGTGATGGTCACGCTCGACGAGGAAGAGATCCCGATCTTCGCGCGCGAACACGAGCTGCCCGAGGACATCCCCTCGCTCTCGCGCGAGCCCGCGGTGCTGGCGCTCGTCCAGCGGGAGATCGACCGCGCCAATGAGAAATATGCGCAGGTCGAGCAGGTCAAGAAGTTCGTGATCCTCGATCACGACCTCTCGCAGGCCACCGGCGAGCTCACGCCGACGCTCAAGGTCAAGCGCAACGTCGTCAACGAGCGCTACGCCGACCTGTTCGACGCGTTGTACGCCAGCTGACGTGCAACGCACCCGATAGCTGCGAATATGGGGAGTAATGCGCACTGACCCATCAGACAACGGCGGGCTGTTCGTCGGGCGCAGGCCCGGCACCGCACCGGTTCGCTTCCGTGCCCTGCCGCAACGCGCCGGCGAGGCTCGCCAGCGCATCGACGGCTCGCTGGCCAGCTTGATGCTCGGGGCGATCACGCTGCTGTGCCTGCTGTGCTGGGGACCGATCCCGCTCGCATGCCTGTGGCTGGGATCGCAGGCCAACTACCTGACGGGCAGCGTCAGCCTCGGCCTGCTCGTGTCGTTCATCGCGCTGTTCGGCCTGCTGTTCGGAGCGCTGTCGCTGATGAAACGCCTGGACGGCGCGTGGATCCTCGTGCGCCGCGCCGCCGGCCACGACCAGCGCTCGGGAGTGCTGGGCCGGATCTTCGCCGGCACGGCGGTCCTCTGCGCGCTCGGGTTCATGCTGTGGTTCCTCGTCATCCACGGCCCGGGCACCAGCCTCGTCGCGCGCGGTGGAGGCCAGTGACAGCCGTGCATCAGCTCGCGCCGCCGACATCGCGTTAGCGCCCGACGATCGCTGCTAGAACGACGCCATCGCCATGGGGTTGCTCGACTACTACCGCCAGTTCGAAGGGATGTCCGAGGAGGAGATCAACGCTGGCCTGCGCGAGGAAGCGGCTGAGCGCCGGCGCAAGGCGCTGACCCGGGTCGAGACGCTCGACCTGTCGCTCACAACCTGGCCCGAGCTGCCGCACCCGCGGATCGTCAATGCGATCACGTTCGTCGCCCGACGCGGGCTGCACCGCTACCCACAGCTCAGCGGTACCGACCTGCGCGCGCGGCTGGCCGAGCGCCACGGCGTCGACCCCGAGCGGCTGATCCTCGGCAATGGCGCCGCCGAGCTGCTCGGAGCGGCCACGCGAGCGCTGCTGGAGCCCGGCCAGCAGCTGCTCACGCACTGGCCCTCCTACCCGCTGTTCCCGATCATGGCCCGCCGCGCGCACGGGCGCGCGGTGCCCGTCAGCGGCGGCGTCGACGCGCTGCTGGAGGCTGCCGCCTCCGAGCCGGACGTGCGCGCGATCGCACTCGCGAGCCCCAACGACCCCACCGGCGAGCTGCTCGCGAGCGGCGAGCTGCAGCGCCTGCTCAATCAGCTGCCCGACGGCATCGCGGTGCTGCTCGACGAGTCGCTCGTCGAGTTCTCCGACGCACAGCCAACCCGCTCCTCGCTCGCGCTACTCGCGCACAATCCGCGCCTGCTCGTGTTTCGCAGCTTCTCCAAGGCATGGGGGCTAGCGGGCCTGCGCGTCGGCTATGCGATCGGCGGCCCCGGCTCCGCTGAGCTGCTGGCAGAGCTGGCGCCCGACCTCGGCGTGTCAGAGATCTCGCAAGCGGGCGCCTTCGAGGCGCTGCACAGCTGCTCTGAGCTCATCGACGAGCACGTGCGCACCATCTGCCAGGAGCGCCCACGCCTGACCGCGGGCTTGCGCACGCTCGGCTTCGAGGTCGCAGACAGCCAGGCCAACTTCGTCTGGGCCGCCCATCACACGCTGGCGGGTGGCGAGATCGCAGCACGCCTGGCGCGCGCCGGCGTGCTCGTGGCCGCCGGCGACGCGCTCGGTGAGCCCCGCCACGTGCGGATCGCGATCCACTCGGCCGCAGCCACCGACCGCCTGCTCAGCTCCGTCGAGAAAGCGCTCTAGCTCGCAGAGCCCGACTGGCGCAGCAGCGCTCCTGTGGTGCCCTCGAGGATCTTGCGCCAGGCGCTGACCTCCTCCTGCTCCTCGTCGAAGTGCTCGACCACTTTGCGCACGCGCTTGGCGGAGATCTCGAGGCCGTGACGCTCGGCGACGTCCCGGTAGCGCTCGTATTCGCCGGCCAGCTGCTTGGTGACCGACTCGAAGCCATGGCGCGCGATCTCCACGCGCGAGGTGAAGCTCATCATCGAGGTCTGAAACATCAGCTCGTCGTTTGACTCCGGCTCGATCAGCACGATGTCCACGCCCGGATAGCGCTCCTCCCAGCCCTTCGCCAGTTCGTGCAGCCGCTGGTGGGCGACCAGCTTGAACACCTGGTAGCCGATCTGCGCGAAGCCCATGTCCGAGACCCGCTGCGGGCGCCTGCCGCTAAGCGTGCGCACGGTGCTCGAGAAGTCGTTGATGAACGGCACGATCGGGTTGATTACGACCACCAGCTTCGCCCCCGCCTGGATCGCCAGGTCAAGGTTCGTGGTCGAGACCATGCCACCATCGATCAGGTCGCGTTCGTGCACGCGCACGGGCGCGTAGACCATCGGCAGCGCACCGGAGGCACGTACGGCCTTGGAGATCGGCACGTCGGAGGAGCCATCGACGCCGAGCACCACGCGCTCGCAGGTATCGAGATCGGTGGCCGTCAGGTACAGCTCGCACGCCAGCTGACCGAAGTCGTCGGTGCGCCCGGGCTCGCTGAGCACCTCACGCAGGTAGCTCTCGATCCCGGCGCCCGTATAGAGACCCGACGGCAGACCGTCGGCGAGCCCCATGATCACGTCCATCAGCGACGCACCGCCAGGCTGCGTGAGCACCTCGCGCGCCGTGTTGACCGCGCGCAGCGGCATCAGCGCGGCCTTGCGCGCGAACTCCATCAAGTTGGGGCGCAGCAGATCGCCGATGTCGATGTCTTTGAACGTGGCCTTTCCCTGGCCGGTGACGACCCGCATCATCTCCTCGGGCGTCACACCGTTGGCGCACAGCGCGGCGATGAACGACCCTGCGGAAGTGCCCACGTAGACGTCGAAGTTGTTGACCGTGCTGTTGACTGCCAGCAGGTCGAGTGCGCGCAGCGCGCCGATCTCGTACACGCCACCGGTGAACCCGCCTCCGCCCAGCACCAGCGCGGTCTTGTCGCGCCTGGGCCGGCGCCTGCGCTCAACCGAAGCGGGCCGCCCGACACCCCGGGCCGCCACGCGTCTGGTCCGTGGCTTGGCCTTGACAGCCGTCTCCAGCTTGACAACCTTGCCCATGCAAGGACATTCTATGGATACGTGCAGCCACCTCCTGCGACGAAACTCCTGATTCTGCTGTGCGCACTCCTACTTGCAGCGATCATCGCCCCCTCGCCCGCCGGCGCCCAGGACAGCCTGGCGCAGCTGCAGGCTGACCTCGGCCACCAGCTGTCGCTCGCCGGCCCGCACGACGGCGCCTATGTGTATGACCTGAGCACCAAGCAGGCGGTGTTCTCCGAGCGCGCCACCACGATGCGCCCGCCGGCCTCGGTCGAGAAGCTCTACACCGCCACGACAGCGCTCGATCTGATGGGCGCAGGAACCCGCCTCGATACGACTGTCCTCGGCGTCGGGCACATGGCGCCCGGCGGCGTCTGGGAAGGAAGCCTGTATCTGCGCGGCGGCGGCGACCCCACGTTCGGCAGCACGGCGTTCATCCACAGCCACTACGGCGGCGTCGGCGCAAGCGTCTCGGCGCTCGTCACACAGCTCGTTCGTAACGACGGAATCCACCGCATCACCGGCTCGATCGAGGGCGATGAGTCCTACTTCGACTCGCTGCGCGGCGAGCCTTCCAGCGACTATCAGTGGGACCCGTTCCTCGAAGGCACGCTCAGCGCGCTTGCGTTCAACCGCGGTGAAACTGGCCATGAACGAGGACCGCACGCGCCCGCCGCGTTCGCCGCACGCGCGCTGTGGGGCGCGCTGAAGGCCGATGGCGTCTCCATCCACGGCGCCAGTGGCGCCGCGACGACGCCCACTGGCGCCGTGCAGCTGGCCCAAGCGCAATCCCCCACGGTCGCGCAGCTGCTCGCGCTGATGCTGCCGCCCTCTGACAACTTCTTCGCCGAGACCCTCGTCAAGGATCTCGGCGCTCGCTATGGCGGCGCCGGCACGACCGCCGCGGGCGCCGCGGTCGTGATGAAGACAATCGCCTCGTTGCTCGGCATCCACCCACACGTGGTCGATGGCTCCGGCCTCTCAGAAGCAGACAAAACCTCCCCGTACCAGGTCGCCGACCTGCTCGTCGAGCTCGCGCCAACGCCAATCGGCGCGGTTCTACGGGGCAGCCTCGCCGTCGCCGGGCACACAGGCACGCTCGAACTGCGCATGCGCGGCACGCGCGCGGCGGGCAACTGCCAAGGCAAGACCGGAACGCTCACCGGCGTCTCGAACCTCGTCGGCTACTGCCAGGCCGCCGACGGGCACACGCTCGCGTTTGCGATCTTCACCGATGACATCCCCACCGAAACCGCACATACCTTCCAGGACAACATGGCGATCACCGTCGCCGACTACTAATCGCGGCAGTACCTGCTCATCGAGAGCCATCTCACACGCACGTGTAGAGGCTGGGCGGTGGCGGAGACGTCGGCTTGGGCCTTGCACGGGCTCGGGAAGCGCGCGCCGCTGAGTTCCAGCGTGCAATGCCAGCGCTCGAGCTTGGTGGTGGAGCTGAACGCCTGCTGGCCTGGACCCTGGCCGCTGCAGAGCGTTTCAGCGTGGTAGCCGCCACGAAGTCGCGCCGCGGTCTGCCTGTGGATCTGCGTGGTCATCGCCTTGACCGCTTCTGAGCTGGTGATCGCCGGAGTGTGAGCGGGAGCGCCGGCGAGCGCGAGCGATGCTGCGGGGACGACTAGCAAAGAGCGCATGTGTACGGGACTCTACCCATCTGCGATCCAGCTCAGGCACTCGTAACCGTGAAACGCAGCTTCGCAGGCACCGAACGCTCACCCGATGCAGTGGCAGTGGCGATCAGGGTGTAGCTGCCCGGAGCCAGCGTTCTCGCGCTGGAGATGCGCCCATCGAAGACCACCTTGTTCGCTCCCGAATGTGCTGAGAAGGTCATCGCTCCGGCAGTGATCGTGCGCGTGCAGCGTCGCTTGGCCTTGTTCTTCCTCGTCTCAGCGACGCAGCTGTGGCCGTGCTCGCGTCCGGGTGCCGTGGTCGTGAACTCGAACGTCACGCTCGCCGCCTCGTTGAGCTCAAACGAGAACGTGCTCCCAAGCGGAGCCTTCTTGCTGCGGCTGCTGATGTGAGCTGGGGCTTTGCCCGCGCGCCACAGCTTCTGCGTCTGGCTCAGGCCGGTGATGAGCGGCCTGAGCGATGAGATCGGGCCCGGGCCCGACCCAGCCACGGGCGGCACGGTGATCGTCTGGCTGGCGCTCGCTGCGCTCGAGCCGTTGCAGCTGGCCGTCTGTCCTGTGTAGGTGAGCTGGGTGGAACAGCCGGCGCTATCGGTGACGGTCAGCGTCACCGTGTAGGTGCCCGGCGCACTGTAGATGTGGGTCGGCGTCGCTGCACCGCCCTGCATGCTCGCGCCGTCGCCGAAGCTCCAATCGTAGGTGGCGACGGTCGTTTCAGGCGATGAAGCCGCCGACGCGGAGCCGTTGAACGTGGAGGGCGAGCCGGCTGGCGCCGGCGTGTCGCTGAACGCCGCCGCGGGGCCCTGGTCGGGGGTGATCGTCAGCCCGAAGAAGCCGGTGTTCTCTCCGATCGCGCACGTCAGTTCGGGGCATTCCAGTTCTGAGAGCTCGCCGGCCGATCCGATCGCAAACGCGCTCATGATGCCGCGTTCATAGGATTTGGCAAGCAGCACGTCTTCACGGTCCGAGGCGTACACGAACCTGCCGCTCGGGCTCACCACAAGCCCCTCCGGGTCCGTGCCGTCGGTCGTGTTGCAGTAGGAGCCGCAGCTGACGATCGGGGTCAGAGCGCCGTCGGACTGTATTTCGAACGCCGGTATCGAGGATTTGGGCAGGTTGTTGTTGGTGGTGTAGAGAAAGCGTCCGTTGGGGCTGATGGCGGGCGTGCGGGGGTTCGCCGCGGTGCCACACGACGGGCACGGGATCGGAGTGAGCGCGCCGCCGGCGCCGATTTCAAACACAGCGATTTCCCTGGTGACGGCGGCGTAGAGGAAGCGTCCGTCGGGACTCACGGCCAGCCCCTCGGGAGCGGACAAGGTCGCGCAGGCCGACGCGCAGGGCACCTTCGTGAGCGACCCATCGCCGGCAATCGCGAACACCGCGATTCGGTCCTCTTCGCGTTCGTTGACATACAGGAACCTGCCGTTGGGGCTTATCGCAACGTCTTCCGGAGTCGAGTTGCTGAGTTCGCATTCGCTCCCGCAGGCAATCGGCGACAGCAAGCCGTCGGCCGCGATCGAGAAAGGTGAGACGGTGTGCGACTGTGCGTCAGCGGAGTACAGGAACTGCCCGTTGGGGCTAACAGCAAGGCCCACCGGCTGCTCACCGGCCGAGCAGCCCGAGTGGCATTCGATCGGCGAGAGTTCGCCCCCCGCGCCGACCGCGAACGCCTCGATGATGCCCCCGGCGACTTTGCCGTTGCCGTTGCTGTTGGCGACGAACACGAACCGCCCGTTGGGACTGGCGACGATTCCCTCCGGCTCGGACAGCTTGTTTTCGGTTTCACAGCCGGTGGTGCACGCGATCGGCGACAGCGCCCCACTCATGCCAACGGAGAACGCCGAGATCGAAGCGTCGCTCGTGCTCGTCGCGTAGACGTCGCTCGCCAGCGCGCCGGCGGGCAGCAGTAGAAAGCTGCCGAGCAGAGGCAACAGCAGGCGGAGGATCGGCCCACGCATCGCGCCACAGACTACTGATCGAGCAGCGCCAACAGCCCGTCTTCATCGAGCAAGCTGACTCCCATCCGCTCCGCCTTCTCGAGCTTGGAGCCCGGGCTCTCGCCTGCGACGAGGTAGTCGGTCTTCTTCGACACCGAACCCGTCACCCGTCCGCCGGCCGCGAGGATGCGCTGGGTGGCCTGCTCGCGGGAGAGCTCGGGCAGCGAGCCTGTGAGTACAAGCGTCTTACCCGCAAGCGGACCCTCCGATGGAGGCGGCCCCTCCTCGTGGAAGCGCAAGCCCAGCTCGCGCAGCTCGGCGATCAGTCTGCGCATGCGTTCGTCGTCGAGCTGCGCGCGGATCGAGACGGCCATCTTCTCGCCCACTCCCGGGGTCTCGGCAATCAGCTCGGCGGACGCGTCAAGCAGCACGTCGATGTCGCGGAAGCGCTGCGCGAGGTTGCGCCCCGTGACCTCGCCCACCTCCTCGATCCCCAGCGCGAACAGCACGCGCGCGAACGGGCGCTGCTTGGAAGCCTCGATCGCGGCCTGCAGGTTCTTGACAGACAGCTCGCCGAAGCCCTCCAGCTCCAGCAGCTGCTCGTCGCGCAAACGGTAGAAGTCCGCCGCCGTGTGCACCAGCCCATGCTCCTGCAGCAGCGCCACCTGCTTCTCGCCGAGCCCGTCGATGTCCATCGCGCCGCGCGAGACGAAATGCTTGAGCAGCTGCCAGGCGCGTGCGGGGCAGTCGGGGTTGGGGCACTTGGTGAACACGCCCTCGGCTGGCTTGATCGTCTTGGTGTTGCAGAACGGGCAGTGCTCGGGGGGCCGGGGCACCGGCGGGCGGCGCTTGCTCTCAACCACGTGCGGCGCCGGTGAGACCACCTGCGGGATCACATCGCCGGCGCGCACCACGATCACCTCCTCGCCCGCGCGAATGTCCTTGCGCACGATGTCCTCCTCGTTGTGCAAGGTCGCAAGCTTGATCGTCACACCGCCCACTTCGACCGGCGCGAGCACCGCAAACGGGCGCAGGTCGCCGAACTTGCCGACGTTCCACATCACCCGCTCGAGCGTCGTCACAGCAGTCGTCGGCGGGAACTTCCACGCCACCGCCCAGCGCGGGTCACGCCCCACCGAGCCAAGCCTGCGTTGCAACTCCAGGTCATCGACCTTGACAACCACGCCGTCGATCTCGAAGTCGAGCTCGCCGCGGCGGCGCTCCCACTCCAGGCACTGCGCCACCACCTCGTCCTCGCTGCCCAGCAGCTTGATGCCGTCGTTGACGCGAAAGCCATGCTCGCGCAGCCACTGCAGTCCCTGCGAGTGCGTGGTGAAAGACAGTCCCTCGGTGACGCCGATCTGATAGCACCAGATAGAGAGCGGACGCTTGGCCGCGTCCGCTGGATCGAGCTGGCGGATGGTGCCCGCCGCGGAGTTGCGAGGATTCATGAACGTCGACTCGCCCGCTTCCGCGCGACGCTCGTTGAGCGCGGTGAAGTCCTTCAGCGACATGTACACCTCGCCGCGCACCTCCACCAGCGCCGGCGCATCATCGAAATGCAGCGGAATCGCGCCGATCGTGCGCAGGTTGTGCGTGACGTCCTCCCCCACCTCGCCGTTGCCGCGTGTGGCGCCGCGCTCGAGCACGCCGTCGCGGTACAGCAGGCTGATCGCAAGGCCGTCGATCTTGGGCTCGACCACGAACGTGAACGATGGCTCGGAGATGCCCTCGCGCGCGAGGTGGTTGCGCATCCGCTCCACCCACGCGCGCAGCTCATCCTCCGAGCGCACGTTGCCCAGCGACAGCATCGGCTCGAGATGACGGACCTTCTCCAAGCGCCCCACCGGCTCGCCGCCGACCCTGCGCGTCGGCGAGTCCGCGCTCGCTAGCTCCGGATGCTCAGACTCGATCGTGCGCAGCTCGTCGAGCAGCCGGTCATAAACGTCGTCGCCGACCTCCGGGTCGTCGAGCACGTAGTAGCGGTGAGCGTGGTGTTCGAGCTGGCGGCGTAGCTCCTTCGCCCGCGCGGCGACGTCCTTGGCGCTCACGGTGCGTCGTGTGCGACGGGTGCCAGCATCCCCTCCAGATCGAAGCGCCGCAACGCCTCGAGGCTCGGACGGTCGGTCAGGTCGAAGTGGATCGGCGTGACCGCGACGCGCCCCGCCGCGATCGCCGCGAGGTCGGTGCCGGGCTCGTCGTGGAAGCCGGGATCGGAGCCGTAGATCCAGTAGCGGCGGCGATGCTCCTCCTCGCGCTCGAGTTTCAGCTCGTCGCGGTAGATGCGCTTGCCGAGGCTCGTCACCTCCACGCCCTCCACCTCGCCACCGGGCACGTTGATGTTCAGCAGCGTCCTGGCCGGCAGCGGTACCTCATCGATGCGCTCGATCAACCGCGCTACGAACGCCGCAGCTATATCGAAGTTGAAGCCGCCGTCGAAGCGATAGTCGAGTGCGCCCGCGCGCGACTGCTGGGAGACGGCAATCGCGGGCAGTCCCAGCACGACACCCTCGAGCGCCGCAGCCACGGTGCCCGAGTAGGTGATGTCGTCGCCGAGGTTGGCCCCGTGGTTGATGCCCGCCACGACCAGGTCCGTGTCGAAGTCCTCGACGATGCCAAGGCTCGCAAGGCGCACGCAGTCCACCGGCGTGCCGTCCGTTGCATAGCCGATCGTGCCGTCCGCAAACGGGATCTCCTGCACCCACAGCGGCCTGCGCGTGGTGATCGAGCGCGCCATCGCCGAGCGGTTGCCGTCGGGCGCGATCACCGCCAAGCGCACGTCGTCGAGCTCCAGCAGCGCATGGCGCAGCGCCTGCAGCCCGTCGGCCTCGATCCCGTCGTCGTTTGTAAGCAGCACGTTGAGCATCTGCTTGTCCAGCATAGGGGCCGCTTCGGTCCCCTCCGGTCACGAAGCGGTGATGTCAACCGGCTGGCCGCCACGCCGATATATGCTCGCGCGGCGATGGCGGGGGCGACCAATGCAGCGTGATCATCGGCGTTCGCGCGCGCGGCGGGGTCGCGTGCGGCGGGATCTCCGCTTGGTGAGCCTGCTCCTGCTCGCCGTCGCGCTGTTGTGGGCACCGGCAAGCAGCGCTGCGACGCCCGCCGACACGGCGGCAACGCTCGCCTATCTGCAGGCCAACTATCAGCTCGACCTTGCGATCGCGAACAACGCCGCCGCGTCGAGCGCCGCTTCAGCAAGCCTCGCCACGCAGCTCGGGAGCGAATGCCAAGGGGTGCTGGCGGGGGCGCCGAACGAAGAAGTCAGCTCGAGCAATCCCGGGGAACACCCCACGCCGCGAGCCAGGGGCGAACATCAGCGCAGCAAGCAGCAGCTACGGACGATCGAAGCAGAGCTCGAGCAGGCGATCGAGGCGGCCACCTATCAGCCGGACATCCCCGCGATCGAAGCGTTCGCCGCGCAGATCGCGCCACTGAGCTGGAGCGACCCACGAATCGCGCCGCTCGCCGCATTCCGCGTGAAAAGACAGAAAGAAATCCTCACGCCGCCAGGCGCCAGCGTATGCGCCGACATGAAGTTCTGGGCCCACAGCGGCTACCACGCCCTGTCTGCGTCCAGCCGCACATTCGAAGAAGCGCAGACCGCACGCACGGTCACCGCGCCCGAAGGCTCGGTCCAGCAGCTGTTGAAGCCCTTCGAGCAAGCCCCGGAGCGAGCGCTGATCAAGAAGATCGAAGCGCTGCAGCAGCGGCCCGCGAACGCGCTGGCGGGCGCTGTAAGCGCCTACTCACGGCTGCAACGGACGCTTGGCGTACCAGAGAGCCCGTTTGAAACGCGCAAGCAAGAGCCGGTGCTCGGGCACGGCCGCACGCACGCCGGCAGCACCTTCACCCTGCGCCGCGAAAACGCTACAGAACCGTCCGAGGCGTCTTGCCGAAAATCGATCTCAATCGAGATCGAAGGACCGTCCAAGCGCAAGACAGGCGTCTCGGAAGTCTGGGGAACCTCTCTCTGTCTATCGGGGCGTAAACGCCGAAGCCGAGCTTCTGGTAGCTGCGGCAATGAAGTCACATCGATCGTCGCCGTCATGCCAGCTTCTGTCCAAAGCGTGCAGCTGCTCCTCAGCAACGGCAAGACCATCACCTCGGGTGTCATCCACATCCCACCGCGCGACGGCGGTCCCGCCAGTGTTTACGTACAAGCAGTGCGCGGCTACTCTCCTTACCCGGTTTCGCTGCGCGAGCTCGGTCGCGACGACAAGCTCGTTGTAATGGTGAAGGTGGGGTTTCGCTGCCATCCCGAACCTCCAGCGAGCGGGCCCCGCTTCGTGAGCCTGGTCAACGGCACCACGCCCACGGGTGAACCGTTTGCGATCGAAGGCGTGCTCGTACATTTCGGCAACCACCAGACGGGCTTCAGCCTGGATCTCAGCCATTCCCATAGCAGCAACTCCGAAGCCGAAGGGGAAATAGCCGTCGGCCACACCAAGCCGAAAGCCTTCTCGTGGTCGCTCGGCATGGAATGCCCACCCCATGAATACGCGATCGTCTACGGGATCCTGTCGGCGCCGGGAAGCACCGTGATGGCGCGCACGAGCACTGGTCTCGTACCCCTGACGAAGGTCGAGCTCGCAGCCGACCTGCACTCCGGAGGACCGCTCGTGTACGGCGTGTTCTCGACGCTGCCCTCGGAACTGGTCGTGCTGGGCGGCAACGGCACGACCCTCTATACCGAAAGCCTCGTCGCCAAGGGCAACGAAGAAGCCGAATACTGTGGAGGCTACGCGGAAGGCTGAGCGGGGCGTGCGAGGCCGACTGGGTCGCTACGCGGGTAGGACACACGCGCCAGCGCCAGCCCATGCGCCGGCGCCGTTCTGCCCGCCTCAGCCCGGGGCCGCCCCTCAAGCAGCTCGAGGAATTCATCGAGCGTGCGCATGCCGCTGGCGACATCGAGCATCGTCCCGACGAGCACGCGGTTCATGTGGCGCAGGAACATGTTCGCCTCGATCCAGAACTCGAGCAGGTCGCCGTGCATGCGCCACTCAGCGCCGGTGACGTCGCAGCTGAAGTAGGAGTGCTCGGTCTCGGTGGGCGTGAACGCGGTGAAGTCGTGCATGCCGAGCAGCGCGCTCGCGCACTCGTGCAGCAGCTCCCGGTCCAGCCGTGCGGTCCACCAGTAGGCGCGCTTGCGCTCGAACACGGAGCGCGTGCGCCGTGCGAGCACGCGGTAGCAGTAGGTCCTGCCGGTGGCGTCGCGGCGCGCATTGAAGCCCGGCTGCGCGGGCTCTGCGGCGAGCACCGCGACATCGCCGTCGAGCAGGCCGTTGAGGCGCAGCGGATCGACCGCCTCGTGCGCGTAGCTGGCCACCTGCCCCCACGCGTGCACGCCCGCATCGGTGCGCCCGGCGACCGTCAGCGTCAGCGGCCGCCCGTCCTGGCCTGATTCGCCGAGCACGGTGCGCAGCGCACGCTCGAGCACCTCCTGCACGGTGCGCTTGTCCGGCTGGCGCGCCCAGCCGGCGAAGTCGCTGCCGTCGTACTCGATCGTGAGCTTGGTGACCATCAGCGCGCTGCGCCCACCCGCTCACGGCACACGCGGCGCACGCAGCGCGGCGCGCGCCAGCTCAGACGAGCTCGATGAAGACCATCTCCGTCGAGTCGCTGCGACGCGGCCCGAGCTTGAGGATGCGCGTGTAGCCGCCCGGGCGCTCCGCATAGCGGGGCGCCACCTCAACAAACAGCTTGTGCACGGCGAACTTGTCCTGCGAGAGCTGCGACAGCGCCTGCCGGCGGGCATGCAGGTCGCCGCGCTTTGCCAGCGTGATCAGTTTCTCGATCTGCGGCTTGACCGCCTTGGCCTTCGCCTCGGTGGTCTTGATGCGCTCGTGCTCGATGATCTCCTTGCTCAGGTTCATGAGCAGCGCCTTACGGTGCGCGGAGTCGCGGCTGAGCTTGTTGCGTGTCTTCTGGTGGCGCATGAGCGTGGAGTCTAGGCGCTCGTCAGTCCGCGCGGAGGTTGAGGCCGCGCGCGTGCAGAGTTTCGATGACCTCGTCGATCGACTTTTTGCCGAAGTTGGGGATCGCGTTGAGCTCTGCCTCTGACTTTGAGATGAGGTCGCCGACCGTCTGGATGCCGGCGCGCTTGAGGCAGTTGTATGAGCGCACGCCCAGCTCCAGCTCCTCGATCAGGATGCCCCACTCCTCGCCCTGCAGCGCCGCCTGCGAGCCGCCGCTGACAGCCAGACCGTGGCCATCGAGCTGGCCGCCGGGGGCCGCACGCAGCTCCTGGATGCGATCGGCGTCGGTGAAGATCGCCAGCTGGGAGATCAGCAGCTCGGCCGCCTCGCGCAGCGCGGCCTGCGGGTCGATCGAGCCGTCGGTCTCGATGTCCAGCGTGAGCTTGTCGAAGTCCGTCTTCTGTCCCACGCGGGCCTGCTCGACCGCGTAGGCCACGCGGCGCACGGGCGAGAAGATCGAGTCGATCGGGATCACGCCGATCGGCTGGTCGGCGGACTTGTTCTCCTCCGCCGGGCGGTAGCCGCGGCCACGACCGATCGTCATGTACAGCTCGAGCTTGGTTTTCTTCTCGAGCGTCGCGATGTGCAGGTCGGGGTTGAGGATCTCAACACCGGCGGGCAGGTCGATGTCCTTGGCGGTGATGTCGCCCGGTCCGGTGACCACCAGCGGTGCCTCGACCTCGCTCGCGTCGGAGTGCATGCGGCAGACTACGCCCTTGAGGTTGAGCACGATGTCGGTCACGTCCTCCTTGACGCCCTGAATGGTGGAGAACTCGTGCGCAACGCCCTCGATGCGCACGCTCGTGACGGCTGCGCCGGCGAGGGATGAGAGCAAGACGCGCCGCAGCGAGTTGCCGAACGTGTAGCCAAAGCCGCGATCCAGCGGCTCGATCGTGAACGTGCCACGGTTCTGCTCCACGGACTCGCTTGTGATCCGGGGGATTTGGAAGTCGAGCATGAGAGTCCTAACGTCGATTTGGTGTCGCACCGGCGCCACTGATGGCGCCGGCTCTGAGCACCGCCGCCCGGATGGGCCGCGATGCGGGAAAAAGTCCGTCTACTTCGAGTACAGCTCGACGATGAGCTGCTCCTGCACCGGTGCGGCGACCTCGCGCCGCTCCGGCTTGCGCAACACCTTGGCCGTGAGCGACTCGTGGTCGGCCTGGAGCCACGCTGGTATCTGTCCGGTCAGCTCGGTGGCGTCTCTGACCACCTGCGTGGCCGGCGTGTCAGCCTTGATGGTGATCACGTCGCCCGGCCGCACCTGATAGCTGGGGATGTTCACCCGCCGGCCATTGACCGTCCAATGGCCATGACGGATGAGCTGGCGCGCCTGGCGGCGAGATGCTCCAAAGCCGAGACGCACGAGCACGTTGTCGAGCCGGCACTCCAGCAGCGTGAGCAGGTTCTCGCCGGTGATGCCCGTCTGGCGTGAGGCCTTCTCGTAGTAGCCGGCGAACTGTTTCTCCAGCACGCCGTAGTAGCGCTTGGCCTTCTGCTTCTCGCGCAGCTGGACTCGATACTCGCTCTGTTTCATGCGCCCGCGTCCGTGCTCGCCCGGCGGATAGGAGCGACGCTCCACGCCGCACTTGTCCGTCAGGCAGCGCTCGCCCTTGAGGAACAGCTTCTGCCCCTCACGGCGGCACTGCTTGCACTGCGGGCTGGTGTCTCTGGCCATTTGGTTAGACCCTTCTGCGCTTGCGCGGGCGGCATCCGTTGTGGGCTTGCGGGGTGACGTCCTTGACGCCGGTGACCTCGAGGCCTGCCGCCTGCAGCGAGCGGATCGCGGTCTCGCGGCCCGAGCCGGGTCCCTTGACGTAGACCTCGACCTTCTGCAGCCCCTGCTCGAGGCCCTTGCGGGCGGCCGCATCGGCGGTCACCTGCGCGGCGAACGGGGTCGACTTGCGCGAGCCCTTGAAGCCGGCGCCGCCGGCTGACTCCCACGCGATCACGTTGCCGGCGGTGTCTGTGAGCGAGACGATCGTGTTGTTGAAAGACGTCTTGATGTGGGCCTGACCGATCGGGATGTTCTTTTTTGGCTTGCGCCGGCCACGGGCGCGTTTGGGAGCAGGAGGCATTACTTCTTACCTGCCCGCTTCTTGCCCGCCACCTGCATGCGCTTGGGTCCCTTGCGGGTGCGCGCGTTGGTCTTGGTCTTCTGCCCGCGCACCGGCAGCCCGCGCCGGTGGCGCAGGCCGCGGTAGGAGCCGATCTCCTGGAGGCGTTTGATGTCCTGCGAGCGCTCGCGCCGCAGATCGCCCTCGACGGTCAGGCCGTCGTCGATCGCGTCGCGCAGCTTGGACACCTCGTCCTCGGTGAGGTCGCGGATGTAGGTGTCGGGGTCGACGCCCACCTGCGAGAGGACCTTGTTGGACGTCGAGCGCCCGATCCCATAGATGTAGGTGAGCCCGATCTCCGAACGCTTGTTCAAAGGCAGGTTGACTCCGGCGATACGTGCCATCGGCCGCTAGCCCTGTCTCTGCTTGTGGCGCTTGTTCTGGCAGATCACCAGCACCACCCCATGGCGGCGGATGATCTTGCATTTCTCGCACATCGGCTTGACCGACGGTCTTACCTTCATGATCCCTTTCGGCGGCTGGGTTCCGGCGACGCGGCTCTGGCTGCCGTTGCGGCTGCCGCTACCGAGTCGAGGACATGCCTTCACGCACGCAGCTAGCGTCGCGCTCGGGCAGGACTCCAGATGGTAGCAACCTCAGCGAGCGCTCGCGATCCGCTCGACGACGACCTCGCTCGAGCGGGCCTCGACGGGCAGATGCCAGGGGGTCAAGATCAGTGGCGCGGCAGCTGTGATCGCGACCGTGAACTCGAAATGAGCTGCCGCGGAGCCGTCCTGGGAGAAGATCGCCCAGCCGTCGCCGCCGACACGCACGCCGGGGCGACCGGCGGTGGTCATCGGCTCGATCGCAAGCACCATCCCCTCTTCGAGCGGCGTGCCCTTTCCGGCCTTTCCGTAGTTGGGCACCTGCGGGTCCTCGTGCATGTTGCGCCCCACGCCATGGCCGACGAGCGAGCGCACGACCGAGAAGCCGGCGCCCTCGACCATCTGCTGCACAGCGCTCGAGACATCGCCCATGCGGTTGCCGTCGCGGCACTGCGCAACGGCCGCGTACAGCGACTGCTCGGTGACCTCGAGCAGCTTCTGCGCCTCCTGGTCGATCCCGTCGACGGCGAACGTGCGCGCGGCGTCGGCGACCCAGCCGTCGAGCGTGACGCCGATGTCGATCGAGATGACGTCGCCGGACTTCAGGCGATAGGAGCCGGGGATGCCGTGCACGATCATCGCGTTCGGCGATGCGCAGATGGAGCCGGGGAAGCCGCGGTAGCCCTTGAACGTCGGCGTTGCGCCCTGCGAGCGGATGAAGCGCTCGGCGAGCTTGTCGAGCTCGGCGGTGCTGATCCCGGGGCGGATGCTGCTCTCGATCAGATCGTGTGTCGCGGCCAGCACCAGCCCGGCGCGCGCCATCTTCTCGATCTCCTCATGGGACTTCTTGATGATCACCCAAGGAGCTTAGCTGGGGAACCCTGCTACAGGCCCTCCTCCAAGCGCAGCGTGGCGATCGTCGCGCGGATGTGCGCGTGGACGTCGTCGGCGCTGCGTCGCCCGTCGAAGCGCCGCAGCAGCCCAGCCCGGTCGTAGTAGGCGATCAGCGGCTCGGTCTGGGAGTGGTAGACCTCCAGGCGCCGGCGGATCACGTCCTCTTTGTCGTCCTCGCGCTGGACCAGTCGTGCGCCGTCCTGGTCGCATACTTCGTCGTGCTTGGGCGGATCGAAGTCCACGTGGTAGATGTGGCCGGGGTTCTTCACGCACGTCCGCCGGCCGGCGAGGCGGCGCACGAGATCCTCGTCAGGCACCTCGATCAGCAGCGCCCCCGACAGCTTGCGCTCGAGCTTGCTGAGCGCCTCGGCGAGCGAGTCCGCCTGCGCTTCGTTGCGCGGGAAGCCGTCGAGCAGGAAGCCGTCGCGCGCGTCGCCGTTGGCGATCCGCTCGGTGATCATGCCGATGATCACCTCATCGGGGACCAGGTCGCCGGCGTCCATGTAGCGCTGTGCCTCCCGGCCGAGCTCGGTTTCATCGGCGACCTGCGCGCGCAGGATGTCGCCGGTCGAGATGTGCGGCAGCCCGAAGTCATCGCGCAGGCGATCGGCCTGCGTGCCCTTCCCGGCGCCGGGCGGCCCGAGCAGGATCAAGTTCAATTCGGACACAACGCGAGCAAGCCTATCCGCTATGGGGGTGACAACGCCACGGCGGACGGAACTCAAAGCGTCATGGAACCAGGCGCATGTCCCTCGGGCCAAGCGAAGCCTGTCCGTCTGGCGGTCGCCGCGAAGTCGCGGCCGCCAGACGGACAGGCGAAGCGCCGCGCTACTTGAGGAAGCCCTCGTAACTGCGCATCATCAGCTGCGCCTCGAGCTGCTTCATCGTTTCGAGCGCAACGCCGATCACGATCAGGATCGAAGTGCCGCCGAAGTTGAACTGCTGATGGGTCTGCGAGAACAGGATCGCCGGCAGCGCCGCTACGGCCGCGAGGAACAGCGCCCCTGGGAACGTCAGGCGCGCAAGGATGCGATCGAGGAATTCGGCAGTGGGCCGACCGGGGCGCACGCCGGGGATGAAGCCGCCGTACTTCTTGAGGTTGTCGGCCTGGTCGACGGGGTTGAACGTGACGGCCGTGTAGAAGTAGGTGAAGACGATGATGAACAGCGACTCGCCGACGACGTAGTGCCAGCCGTTGGGCGTGAAGAAGTCAGACAGCGACTGTCCCCAGTGGGTTTTCACGAGCTGCCCAACCGTCGGCGGGAAGGCCATGATGCTGGCGGCGAAGATCACCGGGATCACGCCTGCCATGTTCACGCGCAGCGGCAGGTAGGTCTGTCCGCCCTCGGTCATGCGCCGGCCGATCACGCGCTTGGCGTACTGCACCGGGATCCGCCGCTGGCCTTCCTGCACGAACACGATCCCGGCGACCACCGCCAGCACGAGGAACGGCGCGACAACCTTGAAGACCTGGTCCTGGGTGCTCCACCAGGTCTGGATGGCGGTGGGCAGACGCGAGACGATCGAGGCGAAGATCAGCAGCGAGATGCCGTTGCCGATTCCTCGCTGGGTGATCAGCTCGCCGATCCACATCAGCAGCACGCAGCCGGCTGTGAGGCACACGACGATCAGGAAGATGTGCGGCAGGTCGAAGTGGTTGATGACGTTTTCGCCGGCTTTGGCCTGCAGCGTGTGGAACAGGAACACGTAGCCGATCGACTGCGCGAACGCGAGCCCGACGGTCAGGTAGCGCGTGTACTGGGTGATGCGCGCCTGCCCGACCTCGCCTTCCTTGGAGAGCTTCTCCAGCGATGGGACGGCGACCTGCAGCAGCTGCAGGATGATCGAGGAGGTGATGTAGGGCATGATGCCCAGCGCGAAGATCGCGAGTTTGGAGAGCCCGCCTCCGGAGAACAGGTTCAGGTAGCTGAGGATGCCCGAGCCGCCGAAGGACTTCTGGATGTTGTTGACGGCGGTCAGGTTGACGCCGGGGACGGGCACGTGCGAGCCCAGGCGGTAGATCAGCAACATCAGCCCCGTGAAGGCGATCTTCTTGCGGATGTCCGCAACCTGGAATGCGTTCAGGATGGTCGAGAGCATGGGCTTTTCGTCCGTTGCGCGCAGGCATCTGCTCGCGCGCGCTGGTGGCCGATTCTAGTGGAAACGCTGCCGCGCGAAGCCGGTTGGCGGCGCGCGACTGCCTAGCCTTCGATCGTCACGCAGGTGCCGCCGGCTGCCTCGATGCGCTCGCGCGCACTGGAGCTGAACCCGTGGGCGTGAACCGTCAGCGCCTTCGCGAGCTCGCCCTTGGCGAGTACCTTCACCGGCACGTCCTTGCGCGTTGCCAGGCCGTTGGCCTTCATCAGCTCGAGCGTTACCTCTGTGCCCGCCTCGAAGCGACTCTCCAGCGCGTCGATGTTCACGGGCTGGGTGTGCGTGCGGAACGGCTCGAACGGCATCGACTTCTTCATGTGCGGGCCGCGCAGCTTTCGCATGCGCATGTGGATCGGCATCTGCCCGCCCTCGAAGGCTGCCCTGCTCTTGGACCCAGTGCGTGAGCCAGCGCCCTTCTGGCCGCGGCCTGAGGTCTTGCCGGTGCCCGAGCCTTCGCCACGCCCTATGCGCTTGCGCGGCCGGCGGCTGCCCGGCGCGGGCGCGAGGTTGTGCAGCCCGACGAGCGGCTGCGGGTCTTTCTCGGCGGGGCTCACTTGCCCTCCTTGACCTCTACCAGGTGGCGTACGGCGTGCAGCATGCCGCGCGCCTGCTCTGAGTCCTTGACCTCGACCGTGTGGCCGATGCGGCGCAGGCCGAGCGAGCGAAGCGTGTCGAGCTGTTTGCTGTTGGCGCCGTTCTTGGAGCGACGCTGGGTGACGGTGAGTGCGCTCATGAGGCGGAGGCCTCCTCGCCTGCCGCCGTCGCTGTCGGTGCGGCGCCGTCTGTCTCTGTCTCGCTCGCAGCCGGTGCTTGCGCCTCGCCATTGGCGGGCAGTGTCGTGCCGTTCACCTGCTCGCCGCCGAGGCCGAGGACCTTGTTGATGCTCAGTCCGCGCAGCTTGCCGACCTCCTCTGGGGTGCGCAGCCCGCGCAGCCCGGCCACGGTGGCCTTGACGAGGTTGATCGGGTTCTGCGTGCCGAGGCTCTTGGAGAGGATGTCGTGGATACCCGCAAGCTCGAGCACCGCGCGCACGCCGCCGCCGGCGATCACGCCGGTACCGGGCGAGGCGGGCTTCAGCAGCACGCGGCCGGAGCCGAAGATGCCGGTCGTCTGATGGGTGATGGTGCTGCCGTGCTTGGGCACGCGGAAGAGGTCCTTCTTGGCGCGCTCGACGCCCTTCTGGATCGCGAGCGGCACCTCGTTGGCCTTGCCGTAGCCGACGCCCACCACTTCGCGTTCGTCGCCGACGACGACCAGCGCCGTGAACGAGAAGCGACGACCGCCCTTGACGACCTTGGCGACGCGGTTGATCTCGACCACGCGCTCCTGGAGGTCCAGGCCGGCTGGGTTGACTGAGCGATCTATCGATATGGACATAGGCAGGAGGGGAGAGAGTAGCGGGGAGTGTGGGGTCCGCCGGGCTAGACGGTGATGCCGGCCTCACGGATTGCCTCGGCAAAGGCGCGAACATGGCCGTGGTACTGGTAGCCGCCACGGTCGAACACGGCCTCGGAGACGCCGGCTGCTTTGGCGCGCTCGGCCAGCAGCTCGCCGGCGCGCTTGACGCGGTCGGCTTTCGTCAGCGAGCTGAGCTCCGGCTCGAACCAGTTGACGGCCGCGAGCGTACGCGCGCCGACGTCGTCGATGAGCTGCGCGGAGAGCCCGCGATTGGAGCGAAACACGGAGATGCGCGGACGCGTCGCGGTGCCCGAGACCTTGGCGCGCACGCGGCGACGGCGTTTGAGCCGGCGGCGCTCTTTGGTGATGACCGTCATGCGCGCTTGCCCACCTTGCGCTGCACGTGCTCGCCCTCGTAACGGATGCCCTTGCCCTTGTAGGGCTCTGGCGGGCGCTGCTTGCGGATGATCGCGGCGGTCTCGCCGACGAGCTGCTTGGAGATCCCTTTGACGACCACGCGCGTGGGCTGCGGGACCTCGAATTCGATGCCTTCCGGCGCCGGGATCGGCACCGGGTGGGAGTAGCCGACCGCCAGCTCGAGGTTCTTGCCCTTCAGCTGCGCGCGGTAGCCGACGCCCTGGATCTCCAGGCGCTTCTCGTAGCCGCTGGTCACGCCCTCGACCATGTTCGCCACCAGCGTCCGGGTGAGCCCGTGAAGCGCACGGTGTTCGCCGCGGTCGGTCGGACGCGTGACAACCAGCTGCTCGCCCTCCTGGGTTACCGCGATGTCCCGGTGGATGCGCTCTGACAGTTCGCCTTTGGGCCCGTTCACGCGTACCGACTCGGGCTCGATCGACACGGTCACGCCGGCTGGCACAGGAATGGGTTGTCTACCGATCCTGGACACAGCTCACCAGACCTGCGCCAGAACCTCGCCGCCGACACCGGCAGCGCGCGCGTCGTGGCCGGTCATCACGCCGCGAGAGGTGGAGACGATCGCGGTGCCCATCCCGCCGAGCACCTTCGGGATGTGCTTGGCGTCGACGTATGTGCGCCGCCCCGGACGCGAGACGCGACGCAGGCCGGAGATCGCCGAGCGACGGTCCTCGGTGTACTTGAGCCTGATCTGGATCAGCTGCCCGGTCGCGCCGTCGGGCGCGGCGATCACCGACCAGGACTCGATGTAGCCCTGCTCGTCGAGGATCCTCGCGAGCTCGCTCTTCAGTTTGGAGGCCGGAACCTCGACGGTCTCGTGCGCAGCGTGGATCGCGTTGCGCACGCGCGTCAGGAAGTCGGCTATGGGGTCGGTCATTGACATGTTGGGTTGGGCTCTCGGTTCTTGGCTCTCGTGACGGCAGTTACCAGGAGGACTTCGTCATCCCGGGGATCTGACCGTTGTGGGCGAGGTCGCGAAGGCAGATGCGACATATGCCGAACTTCTTGTACACCGCGCGTGGACGACCGCAGCGGGTGCAGCGAGTATATGCACGTGTCTTGAACTTCGGAGTGCGCGCCTGCTTGACGCGTTGCGAGGTCTTGGCCATCAGTCGGTGCTCTCCTTCTCGGTGGTCTGCGCGTCCCCGTCGCCAGGGGCGTCGCTCGGCTCGGCCGCGTCAGGCTCTGCGGCTGCCTCAGGCTCTGTGGCAGGTTCTGCCTCTGCCTCGGGCTCCGGCTGTGCGGCGGCCGCCTCGGCCGCCTGCTCCTCCGCCTGAGCCTGCTCGACGATCTCAGCTTCGGCTACCGCCTCCTCGGCCACATCCGCCTCAGCTTCGACGAGCTCCTCCGGCTCCGGCTCAGCAGCAGCGTCGGGCTCAGCAGGAGCGTCGGGTTCAGCAGGAGCATCCGGCTCAGCAGCGGCCTCCGGCTCAGGAGCCTCTGGCTCCGCCGCTTTGGGCCTGCTCTTGGCGGGTTTGCCTGCTGCGAGCTTTGCGGCCTTGACCTCGGCTGCCGCGGCTTTCGCTTCAGCAGCCTCGGTCGCCTCGACCTCCGCCTTGGCGGCTGCTGCCGCGCTGGCGACCTCTGCCTCCTCGTGAGCGCGGGCGGCGGCCTCGTCGGCCTCCGGGTCATATCCCTTGGGACGGCCCTGGGGGGAGAACGGCATGCCGAGCGCGGAAAGCAGCGCGTATGCCTCCAGATCGCTGGCTGCGGAGGTGGTGATCGTGATGTCCAGTCCGCGTACCGAGTCGATTTTGTCGTAGTCGATCTCGGGGAAGATGATCTGCTCTTTGATCCCCAGCGAGTAGTTGCCGCGTCCGTCGAACGAGCGCGAGTTCAGGCCGCGGAAATCGCGGATCCGGGGAATCGCGACGGAGATGAGCCGGTCGAGGAACTCGTAGCCGCGCTCGGCGCGGAGCGTCACGGCGAGCCCGACGGGCATGCCCTCGCGCAGTTTGAAGGCGGCGATCGACTTGCGCGCGCGGCGAACGCTCGGCTGTTGACCGGCGATCGTTGCGAGCTGGTCGGTGGCGGCCTTGAGCACTTTGGAGTCCTGCTTGGCGAGGCCGACGCCCATGTTGACCGTGATCTTCTCGATCTTCGGTGCCTGCATCACGGACGTGTAGCCGAAGCGCTCGACCAGCGCGGGGCGGATCTCGTCGAGATAGCGGATCTTCAGGCGCGCGGGCGGCGCGGTATCAGTGGTGGTGGTAGCCATCTGGATCAGTCGAGCTTCGCGCCTGAGCTCTTGGCGACACGCACGCGCGCTCCGCTCGAGCGGTCGATTCCCACCCGCGTGGGCGCACCCTTGGCGTCGAGCAGCATCACGTTGGAGATGTGGATCGGGCCCTCGCGCTCGATCACACCGCCAAGTTGCTGTTCGCTCTGGGCGCCGGCGACCTGCTGGGGGCGGGTGTGGCGCTTGATCATGTTCAGGTGCTCGACGTAGACGCGTTCCTTGGCCGGTTCCACGCGGAGCACGCGCCCGGTCTTGCCACGGTCCTTGCCGGAGATCACCTGTACGCGGTCGTCTGAGCGGATCTTCATCGAGCGGCGCTTGGGAGCAGCGCCAGCTTTGCGCTTGGCCATCACAGCACCTCCGGCGCGAGCGAGACGATCTTCATGAAGTTGCGCTCGCGCAGTTCGCGCGCGACCGGCCCGAACACGCGCGTGCCGCGCGGGTTGTTCTGGTCGTCGATGATCACAGCGGCGTTCTCGTCGAAGGCGATGTAGGTGCCGTCGTCGCGGCCGATCGGCTTCTTGGTGCGTACCACCACGGCGGTTACGACCTCGCCCTTCTTGACCGTACCCTGGGGGTTGGCCTGCTTGACGGTCGCGGTGATCACGTCGCCGACGAATGCGTAACGGCGCTTGGATCCGCCCTTGACGCGGATGCACAGGATTTCGCGGGCGCCGGAGTTGTCGGCGACCCTCAGCCTTGTCTCGTTCTGGATCATCGCGCGCGCTCCAGCACGTCAACGAGTGCCCAGCGCTTGGTGCGCGACAGCGGCCGGCTCTCGATCACGCGCACCACGTCGCCCTCGTGGGCGTCGTTGTTCTCGTCGTGCGCGTGAACGGTGCTCGAACTGCGGACGATCTTCTCGTAGCGGCGGTGCCGGCGCGCGACGTCGATGCGCACGGTGATCGTCTTCTGCGCCTTGTCCGAGACGACGATGCCCTGGCGGACCCTGCGCGTGCCCTCGACGGGGGCGTGCACGGGTGCCAGCGCCTCGGGTGCGGGCGCCGCAGCACGCCGAGTGGCTGCCTTGGCGCGTTCCTGCAGGCGCCGGGCGCGACGGCGGGTGGCCTTCGTCTTGCGCTCGGCCAGGCGCTCGGCGTGGCGCTCCTCGGGCGAGCGGCTCGGACGTGCCTCAGCGTGTTTCGAGCGTGCGCGACGACGACGCTCCTTGGGCGGGATGATCTCCACGGGCTCGGCGGGAGCCGCGGGCACCTCGGGCGCAGCCACGTCGCCGGCGTCGGCGTCGGCGTCGGGCGTGGCGTCGACCTCGGGGGCCGCGTCCGCGTCGACCTCGGGCGTCGCGACGTCCTCCGTGGCGGCTGCCTCGGGCGCGTCCTGCGGGGTCTCAGGTGTGTCGTTGTCTGTTTGCTCAGCCATGTCGTCCGTTCATCCTGTCGTGTGTTGCTCAGTTGCCCTGGCCGGCGTCGAGCTCCCGCTCGCGCGCGACGGTGAGAGCACGAGCGAGGTTTCGCCTGGCGCGGGAGAGGCCGGCAGTGTCGTCGAGTTCTCCGGTCGCGTTTGAGAAGCGCAGCCCGAACACCTCTTTGCGCAGCTCTGCCACGCGTTTGGCCATCTCTTTGTCGTCCAGGTCGCGCATCTCGCTGGCTTTCATGATCAGTCCTCGCGCAGCACGAACTTGGACTTGACGGGAAGCTTGTGCGCGGCCAGGCGGATGGCTTCGCGAGCGAGCGGCTCGGAGACACCGGCGAGCTCGAACATGACGCGTCCTGGCTTGACGACCGCAACCCAGCCTTCGGGCGAGCCCTTGCCGGAGCCCATGCGGGTCTCGGCTGGCTTCTTCGTGATCGGCTTGTCGGGGAACACGTTGATCCAGACCTTGCCGCCACGCTTGATCTTGCGGGTCATCGCGACACGCGCGGCCTCGATCTGGCGGTTGGTCAGCCAGCCGCACTCGAGCGACTTCAGGCCGTAGTCGCCGAACTGCACGTGCAGCTGGCCACGCGAGTTACCACGGCGCCTGCCGCGGTGTTGCTTGCGATGCTTGACGCGCTTGGGTGAGAGCATCAGCGCCCACCTCCGCCACTCGGCCCGCCAGGTCCGCGACCGCCAGATCCGGACCCACCCGCCCCACGTCCGCCGCCGCCGGGACCGCGTCCGCCGCCGCCGCCGGGGCCACCGGGACCGCGTCCACCGCCGCCGGGTCCACGTCCACCGCCGCCGCGACCGCCGCCGCCGGGACCGCCGGGGCCACGTCCGCCACCGCCACCGCCACCGCCGGGCCGGTTGCGCCCGCCGCCGCGTCCGTCGCGTCCGTCGCGTCCGCCGCGACCGTCGCGGTCAGAGCTCGGCGGCGCCGGCGCGGTCATGTCCGTCAGATCAGCGCCGGTGTAGCCCTCAGGCATGATCTCGCCCTTGTTGACCCAGCACTTGACGCCGATCCTGCCGAAGGTCGTGCGCGCCTCGTAGAAGCCGTAGTCGATGTCCGCGCGCATCGTGTGCAGCGGCACGCGACCGTCGGAGTAGCTTTCGGTGCGGGCCATCTCGGCGCCACCGAGGCGACCGGCGACCTGGACCTTGACGCCCTTGGCGCCGGAGCGCATCGCGCTGGTCAGCGCGCGCTTCATCGCGCGTCGGAAGGCCACGCGGTTCTGCAGCTGCTCGGCGATCGACTGTGCCACGAGCTTGGCGTCGAGCTCGGGACGCTTGATCTCGAGGATGTTGACCTTGATCTGCTTTTTGGTCATGCGGTGCAGATCACGGCGCAACGCGTCCACTTCGGTGCCGGACTTGCCGATCACAATGCCTGGACGCGCGGTGTGGATGTTGACCTCGAGCTCGTTGGCGTCCTTGCGAATGGTGATGTCCGACAGCCCCGCGTGGGCGAGCTTGCCGATGATGTGCTCGCGCACGCGGACATCCTCGGCGAGGTACTCAGCGAAGTTTTTCTCGTTGAACCAGTTCGACTTCCAATCGTGGATGTAACCCACGCGCATAGCCTCTGGATGAACCTTCTGTCCCATTTCTCAGTCTCTCAGCCGTGTCTTTTGTTGGTCCCGGGCTCTGGGCGCGGGCTCAGCGTAATCGTCAGGTGGCTCGTGCGCTTGCGGATCGGTGTCGCGCGTCCCATCGCGCGCGGGCGGAAGCGCTTGATCGTCGGCCCTTCGTCGGCGTACGCCTCACGGACGATCAGATCGTCCTCGAGCAGTTCGTGGTTGCTCTCGGCGTTTGCCACCGCCGACTCGAGCAGCTTGCTCCAGTCGCGCGCCACCTCGCGAGGGGTGAAGGCGAGGATAGCGCGTGCCTCCTCGATCGACTTTCCTCGAATGTGGCCGCACACCATGCGGGCCTTGCGCGCTGAGGTGCGCACGTAGCGCGCGTGGGCGCTGACGACCCTGCGTCGAGCCGGCCCTTTCACGGCTGCGACTGCACGGCGCGCAGCTTTGGCGGAGGGTTTCTCGCTGGTCTTAGCCTTGGCTAGCTCCTGTGCCTCGCCGGTATCGCCGGCGGCTGCGGCGTCGGCGCTTGCAGCTTTCTTGGCGGAGCGTTTTTTGTTCGCGGACCTCCCTGCGGCCTGAGGTTCGCCCTGACCGGACTCCTCAGCGGCGTCCGTCTCCGCGGACGACTCCTCCTTGGCAGCGGGCTTCTTCTCAGCGGCTGCTTTTTTCTCGGCGGCCGGTTTCTTCTCAGCCGCCGGCTTTTTCTCAGCTGCGGCTTTTTTCTCCGCGGCGGGCTTCTTCTCGGCAGCCGGTTTCTTCTCGGCGGCGGGCTTTTTCTCAGATGCGGCTTTTTTCGCCGCCGGCGCTTTCGCGTCGGGCGTGTCCGCCGGCGTCTCGCCCTGCTCCTGCTCGGCGCTCATCTACCTGACCTTCCCCGAGCCGGCGTGGCCGCGGAACACGCGCGTGGGCGCGAACTCGCCGAGCTTGTGACCGACCATCGACTCGCTGATGTAGACCGGCACGTGTTTCTTGCCGTCGTGCACGGCGATCGTGTGGCCGACCATCTCCGGGAAGATCGTCGACGCGCGTGACCACGTCCTCAGCATTTTTTTGTTGTTGGCGGCGTTGAGCGCTTCGATGCGCTGCATCAGCCGCTCTTCGACCCACGGGCCCTTCTTGCTGGAGCGACTCATCTTTGCTTGCCCTTCCCTCGGCGGCGGCCGCGCACGATGTAACGGTTGGAGGTCTTGTTCTTCTTGCGCGTGCGGTAGCCGAGCGTGGGCACGCCCCACGGCGTCACCGGATGGCGTCCGGCGGTGGTCGAGCCCTCGCCGCCGCCGTGCGGGTGATCGACGGGGTTCATGGCCACACCGCGCGTCTGCGGGCGCACGCCCATGTGGCGCTTGCGCCCGGCCTTGCCGACCTTGACGTTCTGGTGCTCGGCGTTGCCGATCGTGCCGACCGTCGCGCGACACTCGGCGCGCACGAGGCGCATCTCACCCGAGGGCAGGCGCAGCGTTGCCATGTCGCCATCCTTGGCCATCAGCTGCGCGGACGCTCCTGCCGAGCGCGCCATCTGCCCACCACGGCCGGGCTGCAGCTCGATGTTGTGCACGACCGTGCCCACCGGCAGGCGCGCAAGCTCCATGCAGTTGCCGACGGCGATGTCGGCGGTGTCGCCAGAGGAGACCATCATCCCCACGGTCAGCCGCTGCGGCGCGAGGATGTAGCGCTTCTCGCCGTCCACGTAGTGCAGCAGCGCGATGTAGGCGGAACGGTTGGGGTCGTACTCGATCGCGGCTACGCGCGCGGGCACGCCGTCCTTGCGGCGCTTGAAGTCAACCCGACGGTAGGCGCGCTTGGCACCGCCGCCACGGTGGCGAGCGGTCTTGCGACCGGCGACGTTGCGCCCGCCGCTCTTCTTCAGGCCTTCGACGAGCGTCTTCTCGGGCTTGGACTTTGTGATCTCCGCGAAGTCCGGGTAGGACACGAAGCGCATCCCCGGGCTGGTTGGTCTTGGCTTGCGTACGGGCATCTTCTAGCTCTCCAGCGCGGCTAGGCCTTGGAATATGGGAATGGACTCGCCGGAGCGCACCTGCACGATCGCCTTCTTCCACTCGCGCGTGCCGCCCTTGGGCGTGCTGCCGCGGCGCTTGGGCTTGGACTTGACGCTCATCGTGCGCACCTCGACGACGTGCACGTCGAACAGCGCCTCGACCGCTTGGCGAATCTGCGTCTTGTGCGCGTCACGATGAACGCGGAAGGTGTAGCGGTCGGCGGCTGAGAGCACGTAGCTCTTCTCGGAGACGACCGGACGGATGATCACCTGCGTGTGCTCCATCAGGCCTTCGCCTCCTTGGCTTTGCGCGGCGGGCCGGTGCGCGCGGTGAGCGCCGCGAGCGCCGGCTCGGAGATCACGAGGCTGGCAGCGCCGAGCAGGTCGGCGACGCCGACGCTCTCGGCGGTGAGCACGGCGACGCGCTTGATGTTGCGGAAGGACAGTGCCGCTGAGGACTCCTGGGGTTCGAGCACGACCAGCGTCGGGCTCACCTGGCCGGTGGGGATCTTCCAGTCCTCGAGCAGATCGAACGCCTGGCTGGTCTTGGGCGCGCTGAAGATGCTCGCGTCGAGGATCGCGATCGAGCCGCGCTCGGCGTGCAGTGACAGCGCGCTGCGCAGCGCGGCGCGCTGCTCCTTGCGATTTACCTTGAAGGTGTAGGAGCGCGGCTGTGGCCCGAACACGGTGCCGCCGCCCGTCCAGATCGGAGAGCGGCTGGAGCCGGCGCGTGCGCGGCCGGTGCCCTTCTGGCGCCAGGGCTTGGCGCCACCGCCGGAGACCTTGCCGCGCGTTTTCGTCGCGGCGGTCCCGCGCCGGCGCGCAGCCTGCTCGGCGCGCACGCTCTGGTGGACGAGCGGGCCCGAGAAGCGCGCGCCGAAGGCAGACTCGTCGAGCTTGACCTTCTTGGTAGCGCCGAGGACGGGAGCATCAGGCATCGGTGCGCACCTCCACGAGCGATCCTGTCGGCCCGGGGACCGAGCCGCGAACCATCAGCAGGTTGTCCTTGGCGTCGATGCGGATCACCTCGAGGCCCTTCTGGGTCCTGCGCTTGTTGCCCATCTGGCCGGGACCGCGGATCCCCTTGAGCACGCGCGAGGGAGTCGCCGAGGCGCCGATCGAGCCGGGCGCGCGAACGTTGTGCGAGCCGTGTGACTTGGGACCGCTGGCGAAGTTGTGGCGCTTGATCGTGCCCTGGAAGCCCTTGCCCTTGGAGGTTCCTGAGATCTTCACCCGGGAGCCAACCTCGAAGGCGTCAACTGTCACGGCAGCACCGAGCATCAGCTCGCCGGCCTCGCCGCGGAACTCCGCGAGCGTGCGCATCGGCGGAGCGTCGGCCTTCTTCAGGTGGCCGAGCTCGGGTTTTGAGATGTGCTTCTCCTTCGAGAGCCCGAACGCCAGCTGCACAGCTTCGTAGCCGTCGCGCTCGAGCGTGCGGATCGCCGTCACCGGGCATGGGCCCGCCTCGAGCACGGTCACCCGCGCCACGCTTCCATCTGGCTGGAAGAGCTGGGTCATGCCGAGCTTCTTTGCAAGGATCGCGGCCATTGCGCTACGTGGCGAGGCGGATCTCGATGTCGACGCCCGCCGGGAGGTGGTCCAGGCGCTGCAGCGAGTCGACCGTCTTGGGCGTGGGCTGGTGGATATCGATCAGGCGCTTGTGCGTGCGAATCTCGAAGTGCTCGCGCGAGTCCTTGTCCTTGAACGGGGACCGGATCACGCAGTAGACGTTCTTCTCGGTCGGCAGCGGTACGGGCCCCGACACGCTTGCGCCGGTGCGCGTGGCCGTCTCGACGATCTCCCTCGCGGCCGACTCGATGGCGGATGTGTCATACGCCTTCAGCCGGATTCGGATCTTGTTCTGGTTTGTCGCTGCCATGATCTCTGGTGCCTATCGTGTGGTGGTGTGAAGCGTGCAAGGGGGGCGGATCCGTGTGAGCAGAATCCACCCCCGGCCCGCCCTTGGCGGGTGCTCATTAGTCGTATCGGACTGCAACACGCCGGCGTCGCCGACGCTGGTACTACTCGATGATCTCGCTGACCACGCCCGAACCAACCGTGCGACCGCCCTCTCGAATGGCGAAGCGCAGGCCCTGGTCCATGGCGATCGGCTGGATCAGCTCGATCTCCATCTGGACGTTGTCTCCAGGCATGACCATCTCGACGCCGTCGGGCAGCTTGGCCACACCGGTGACATCGGTCGTGCGGAAGTAGAACTGAGGACGGTAGCCCGTGAAGAAGGGTGTGTGACGTCCGCCCTCCTCCTTCTTGAGCACGTAGACCTCAGCCTTGTACTTTGTGTGCGGCGTGATCGAGCCGGGCTTGCACAGCACCTGACCGCGCTCGATCTCCTCACGCTTGGTACCGCGTAGCAGGCAGCCAACGTTGTCGCCTGCGCGACCCTCGTCGAGGATCTTGCGGAACATCTCGACGCCAGTGACGACCGTCGAGGTCGAGTCGTGGACACCGACGATTTCGACCGTCTCGCCGGTTTTGACGATGCCCTGCTCGACACGCCCGGTGGCCACCGTGCCACGGCCCGTGATCGAGAAGACGTCCTCGATCGGCATCAGGAACGGCTTGTCCAGCTCGCGCACCGGCTCTGGGATGTAGGAGTCGAGTGCCGCGGCCAGCTCGAGGATCTTCTCCTTGTATGCCTCATCGCCTTCCAGCGCCTTCAGCGCTGAGCCGATGATGAACGGGATGTCATCGCCGGGGAAGTCGTATTCGGAGAGCAGCTCGCGAACCTCGACCTCGACCAGCTCGAGCAGCTCCTCGTCGTCGACCATGTCAGCCTTGTTGAGGAACACCACGATGTAGGGCACGCCCACCTGGCGAGCGAGCAGGATGTGCTCGCGCGTCTGCGGCATCGGGCCGTCGGCCGCGGAGACCACCAGGATCGCCCCGTCCATCTGGGCGGCGCCGGTGATCATGTTCTTGACGTAGTCGGCGTGACCGGGGCAGTCCACGTGTGCGTAGTGACGGTTCTCCGTCTGGTACTCGACGTGGGAGGTGGCGATCGTGATGCCGCGTTCCTTCTCCTCGGGCGCGTTGTCGATTTCCGCGAAGCTGCGGGCTTCGGCGCCTCCCTTCTCAGCCAGCACCGTGGTGATGGCAGCGGTCAGCGTCGTCTTGCCATGGTCGATGTGACCGATGGTCCCGACGTTGACGTGCGGCTTGTCGCGCTCGAACTTCTCCTTCGCCACTTTTG
>Ga0182024_10000764_pt1 | contig 84213 bp, 74 predicted proteins | sample P32metaG_FD_120480 | JGI IMG/M metagenome (GOLD analysis project Ga0182024, IMG submission 120480) | Permafrost microbial communities from Stordalen Mire, Sweden - P3-2 metaG (Illumina Assembly) | ecosystem: Environmental > Terrestrial > Soil > Wetlands > Permafrost | place: Sweden: Stordalen... | reverse complement strand
GTGCCGCGTCCGCGCAGCGCGGTGTCCTTCGAGGCTGCCCGGGTTACCTTGCCCTTGGCGTTGTGCTCGCCGAATCGCACCGTGAGCGTCGAGGCACGGAGCCCCTTCGCGTTGGGCTTGAAGGCGACGGCGACGTCACACTGTGCCCCGGGTGCGAGTGCGCCGGTGCAGGTTCCCTGCGAGGCGTGGAACTCCGCGCCCTTGGCCCCAGAGGGGCTCGCCGAGATGTAGTACAAGGGGAACGCCGAGTTGTTCGTGACGATCGACTGACCCGTCGTCGAGGTGCCAAGGATGACACTCCCGTAGAAGATCGGAGTCAGCGAGAAGTGCACGTCCTGACTGGACGCCCCCGCAGGTGCCACCGCAAAGACTGTCGCTGCCGCCAGCAGCGCGCCGAGCGCGCCGCCGAACCTCGCCGTCCGCGTTCGGGTGGTGGACCGTATCCCCATTCGAAACATATACCCTCCTAATTCGATGGTGTTTGTGGTCTATCACCGGACCCACGCTCCTGAATGGTCGGGCGGCGGTTAATTCCCTTTATTTCTAGGAAAGTGGGAGGAAATGGGGCGCAGCGAGGGATTCTTCCTTTCCTGACCGGCGACGGCGCCCTGCGTGACGGCTCGTGAGAGAGCCGCGCGCGCGGTCGCGGCGGCCCGAGGGAGATCGCCCGACGATGCGTGCGCGTGACCGATGGCGCGCTAGGAGAGCTGGAGGTCCTTGTTCGGCCGGACGACGATCTCGGCGACGTGCACCCCAGGGGGCTGGGAGACCGCGAAGGCGACGGCCTCGGCGACGTCCTCTGGCTTCGCGGCGAAGTCGCTCAATGCCACCTGTGCACTCTCCAGCACCTCGTCGGGGACGCGCTCGCCCGGCGTCACGTCGATGTCGAGTCCGGACAGTGCCACGATGGCGGCGAGCACCGACGGGTCGAGGGCCCGGGCCATGTTGGTCGCGACGACGCCGGGCATGACCGTCGTGACTTTGATCGGGTCGTCGAGGAGCTCGAGGCGGAGCGTGCGTGAGATGACGTTGACCGCGTGCTTGGTCGCGCCGTACACCCCCGAGGAGGGGTCCTGCGCGGCGACCGAGGAGATGTTGACGATGTGACCTGCCGTCCCCTGCGTTCGCATGGCGCGGACGCCGGCCTGGCACCCCGCGAGCAGGGCGACGACGTTCGTGTCGAACATCGCGCGCCAATGCTCGACGTCCCCGCCGAGGATCGAACCGAAGTCGGCGATGCCGGCGTTGTTCACGAGGATGTCCAGGTGTCCCGTCTCGGCGACGGCGACGTCGATGAGGCCTTGGACGACGTCAGGCTCCCGGACGTCGCCGACGACGACGGTGGCGCCGCCCCCCGCCGCCTCGATGCGGGCAGCGGACCCCTTCATCGGGGACTCGGTGCGGCCACCCAGCACGACGTGGGCGCCATCGGCGCCGAGGCGCTCGGCGATCGCCCGGCCGATGCCGCTCGATGCACCCGTGACGACCGCGGTCCGCCCCGCTTGGCTCTTGGCTTCTGGCACCGTGCATCCCTCCCGGCAGATTCGGCGGCCCAGCGTACGGGTCCATCGTGGGAAGGCCGAGGGCCGTCACCAGTGGCGACCACGAAAGGCGCGGCGTTCGGCGCGGCCGTCTGCCCGTCGAGGCCCGGCGCCGGCGACGGTGGGAGAGCGAGAAGTCGAGAAATGTTCGACGTCGCCACGGCCGTCGCATTCGCGCTGAGCGACAAGTTGTTGCAGTATCTGGCGGACGCGCACAGATCGGACATGCGCGTCCTCGCACCTGGCATCACGGCGACCCCGTCGTTGGCTGGGCGCCCCGAGCGCGCGCCAGCCGAGCGACGCCGCGTCGGTCGGTGCTACTCCCAAGTCAGTTCCAACGACAAGTGCGATCTTGGTGGGGTGCACCAATTACGACACCCGCCCGACACACCGCGTTCATTTCTTGACAAACGATTGGGCACAAAAACACAACCTCGTATAAAGTCGCGCTTCCCGAGGAGGACGAATGTCAACACGAGTGATCGCGAGTGTCGGAGTGATCCTGTGTGCCGCGATGACCTCGTTCTCGATCTATCTCGGCGCGGTTGAGCACGTTTACACGCAGAAGGCGCCCTCAGCGAGCGCCCTCTCGTCGCTCACCACTCGTCAACTCGTCTGCGAGAGGTTCCAACGGACGCACAACACGACGACAACGAGCGGCGAGGTCGTGAGCGCGATCTTGCAGCGGTGTCCGTCGCCGCTCCACTCGACTCGATAGTCGCTCCGCGGTCGCGCACATCGTTCGTTCTTCACTGCGTTGCCGGTGGTCTGGTCGCGGCCGAGTTGACACCCCGACGCTCGCTCCTCTGGCTCGCCGCGGACGCAGCGGTACACCCGACACTGCATCGCGTCGCGGCGCAGATCGGTGACCGTGCGTTACGCCGATCTGTCCACGGAGACCGGTGAGTACGTCGCGGCCCATGACGACCTGCGACGCGCCGAGCTCGAGCTAAGCGAGCATCGTGAACGAGTGGCCACCATGCGGCGCGCGCTGCCCGAGGCGCCGTCGTCGAGGGCTACCAGCTCCTCGAGGGCCTGCTCGACCTCGACGAGGAGAGCGACGTAGGTCACCCGGTGCGCCCCTCGGAGCACGTCTCGGGGCGGCGCGCGCTCGTCGCGGGTCGACCTCATGTTCGGCCAGCGGCAGACGAGCCCGTGTCCGATGTGCACGATGTTGGGTCGACGGCTCATGGTGGTGGCACGGCACGTCACCCCGAGCGCGGACCTCGCCGTCGTCGCGGCAGGCGCGCCCCCGCTGCGGGCCCTCGGTCGGCGCCGCGAGCTGAGCAACCTCACGCCTCTCTCTGCGGGCAAGAGCACCTTCAAGCGCGACTCCGGCAGCGAGGATGCCGAGGTCGCCACGTGCCGCAGCGTTCACCCCGGACCAGGCATGCTGCGCAGCACGTCGTCGGCCTCAGCGCGCGTGGGCGAAGAGCACAACGAGCTTCATCGACGTGCTCTGCGCGACGTGGCCGCTGCGCGACCTCACGCCGCAGGTCCGAGGGACTGGTACTCGTCGCTCGGCGACAAGCCGCGTTCGCGGCGTCTTCGCGCAGCTCGCACCGTGGCGCGTTCCCGCTCGTCCAGCTACGCAGACCCACCCGTCGGCCTCGCCCTAGGCGTGGGCTCCGGGGGCAATCAACGCACGCTCCGACGTCGCCGCCTGCAGCGCGAGGCTCGAGTCGACCTCGGTGTGTGGTCGTCCTCAATTCTTTGGGGGTGCATTGAGATTCCATTGTCGAGCATTGAGAATGGCCACAGGGCCCAGTGAGACCGGGTTCGTGCGAGGGAGGTACCAGTGGCCGCGACCGAGTATCGACGACGGAAGGGCGACGAGCAGAAGCCATGGCACTTCTGCGCGAACTGCAAGGCATGGCCGACAGAGCACTTCGATGCGACGAACAAGCCAGCGCGACCGGTGTGTCGCGAGTGCGAGGCGCTTGCGCGTCGACAGATGTGCACGCGGGCCGAGGCGTACGTCTGAGCCCTCGGCTCCATCGAGTCGCTTTCGCCCTGCACCCGCGCGCGCGGGCGATACCGTCGTCGCCGTGCCGGACACCCCGTTGGGAGGCAGGATCGTCCGCGTCGTCCTCGCCGACGGTGACGGAGCCGTCGGCGAGCTGATCCCGCTTGAGGTCCAGACACCCTGGTGGCCCGACGTCCTGCCGATCGTCGGCGCTTACCCCGGGCTCGCGGTGCTTCGGCTGCTCGAGGCGACACCGGCGACGCCGGACGCGAACGTGGGTGGCGAGGTCACCTACCTGGCCGAGTGGCTCCCACGTGACCTCGCGCCCGCCAGAGCCGTCGACCCTCCGATCCTTCCCTGGCACGGCGTGCTCCACGACGACGCGCTCCGGCTGCCCTGGGCGAGGCCAGGCGGCCCCGTCGAAGATCTGCGCTGGGCCTCCGGGCACGTCGAGCGAAGCGGGCCGCCCGTGCAGTACCGGACCTGGAACCTGTCGGCGATCTGGACCATCCCAACCCCACAGGGCGAGGTGTGGCTGAAGACCGTCCCGCCGTTCCTCCAGCACGAGCCAGCCATCCTGGAGCTGCTCGCCGGCGGCCCGGTGCCCCGCCTCATCGCGGCCTCGGGACATCGACAGCTCCTCGAGGCGCTGCCGGGAGAGGACGGCTACCACGCGACGCTCGAGGAGTACCGCGTCCTCATCGACGAGCTCGTGGCGCTTGAGTGCTCGACGATCGGCGCGGAGCACGAGCTGCTCGCCCTCGGCGTGCCCGATCGGCGGTGGGAGGCGCTGCTCGCCGCGGCGACCGCGGTCGTCGAGCGGCACCTACCCGAGCACCGCGAGCTCCGCCGGTTGCTCGACGAGGCTGCAGGGCGCGTCGCGGCGATCGAGGCGTGCAGGCTGCCCAACGTCCTCGTGCATGGCGACGCGCACAGCGGGAACGCTCGGATCGGCCCCGGGGCGGGGCGAGGGATCTGGTTCGACTGGGGGGACGCACGAGTGGGTCACCCTCTCCTCGACCTAGGGGTCCTTGAGCGGCCCGGTGTCCAGCGGCGCGAAGCGTTGACGTCGCACTGGCTCGACGCGTGGAAGGCGGCCGTCCCGCGCAGCGATCCCCACCGGGCGTGGCCGCTCGTGCGCCCGCTGGCCGCGCTGGGCGACGCGGTCGTGTACCAGGGCTTCCTCGATGCGATCGAGGCGACAGAGCGGATCTACCACCAGGACGACGTCATGCCCTGTCTCCTTCGGGCCGCCCGGCTTGCGGCGGAGTAGGGCTGCCACGGTACTTACCTTGCGCATTATATAGCGAGAGAGTAATATGAAGCAGGTGTCCACCGCGTCGACGCTCCACGTGCTCGCGGACCCCAGCCGTCAGGCCATCCTCGACCTACTGCGCGAGGGTGAGCGACCCGTCGGTGACCTCGTGGCGACGTTGGACCAGAGCCAGCCGGGCGTCTCACGGCACCTCCGAGTGTTGCGTGAGGCGGGGCTCGTGGAGTCCAGGCCGGATGGGCCGCGCCGGCTCTACCGGCTCCGACCTGAGCCGCTCGAAGAGCTCGACGCGTGGCTCTCGACGTATCGCTGCCTGTGGACGGCGCGCTTGGACCAGCTCGAGGCACATCTCGACGAACGGAGGACGACGTGACCGACGCCACGATCAAGGCAGACGGAGACCGAGCCGCGATCCGGCTCGAGCGCGTGCTCGCAGACAAGCCCTCGGAGGTGTGGAAGGCCCTGACCGAGCCGGACGAGCTCGTTCGATGGTTCCCGTGCAAGATCGTCGTCGACGGCGACGTCTGGCGCGTCGGCGCCAAACTCGAGTTCCCGTTCCCACTCGACGTGATGGACGTCACGCTGACGGGCGAGGTGCTCGTCGTCGACGCGCCGCACGCACTCGTCTACACCTGGGGCGACGAGACACTTTGGTTCGAGCTGCACGACCACGAGGGCGGGACGAGGCTCGTGCTGGTCGACGTGCTCGAGCGACCCCGCGCGGCCAGGAACGCGGCCGGCTGGGACGACTGCCTCGACCGACTCCAGCAGGTCGCCGTCGAGGCGGGCGCCTGGCGCAAGCGGTTCACGCGCTACGCCTCAATCTTCGAGCCCGACTTCGGCGCACAGGACGGACCACCCGAGGGTTACAAGGGGGACAAGGGGGTCTAGGGCAGCTCGCCGCGATGCCGAAGCCACGACCATCCACCGATGCCCCAGGGCGCGCTCGTAGCCTTTATTGGTGGCTGCGATGATGGTCGTCTCTGACCAGGATCTCCTGGACTCCCCGGTGCTCAACCGCATCGAGCACGGTCCGTGTCTGCGGGGATCGGGCGGGACGCGGCTGTGGTGCGGGAACTGCGGCGAGCTGCTGTTGGAGGGCGTCGATCCCCATCGCGTGGCCGACGTCGTCTTCCGCTGCGAGTGCGGGGCATACAACCGTCCGATCTTGTAACGCGGGCCGCCCGCGCCGGGCTTCCTGCCTGGACGTCGCTCCCCGTGTCGTCGTGGCGCTGGCGGCGTCGACCATGACTCCATGTCCCGTGGTCTCTGTCCTGTCGACGTGACAGGATCGCGCATCGACGACGCAGCCGCTGCCCCTGCGAGCGCGACCGACTGGGCAGCGTGGCATCGCGCCTACGAGGACCCCGGCTCTTCGATCAGCAAACGCCTCGAGCTCGTGCGTCGCGCCATTGGCGCCGCGCTCGACGTGATGACGGAGGGCTCGATCCGGCTGCTGAGCATCTGTGCCGGCGACGGTCGCGACGTCATCGGCGTCCTCGAGCACCATGGCCGTGCGCGCGACGTGGAGGCCACGCTCGTAGACCTGGACCCGGGGCTCGCCGCCACGGCCCGGGCCGCGGCAGCGGTGCGGGGCCTCGACCAGGTGCGATGCGTCGTGGGCGATGCGGGCAGGTCCTCGTGGTACGAGGCGGCGAGGCCGATCGACGTCCTCGTCGCCTGCGGTGTGCTCGGCAACGTCTCGGCCGACGACGTGCGAGCGTCACTGCGCGCGTTCGGGGGCGTCGTGGCGCCCGGGGGCCACGTGGTGTGGACCCGGCACCGCGGGACGCCGGATCAGACCCCACTGATCCGGAGGTGGTTCGCCGACTCTGGCTTCGAGGAGGTGTCCTTCGAGAGGGTCCCAGGCTCGCTCGCCTCGGTGGGGTGCCACCGCCGGTCGGCGCGGTCGATGCCCGACCAGCTGCCCGATCGCCTGTTCACCTTCTCGGGCGACGGGGCGGCGGCCCACGCCTAGCCAGCGCAGAGCCCCTTGTAGTTGGCTCGTGACGGACCCCGAGTGGCGGGCTCCTGCCACCAAGACGACCCGAGGAGCGTGCGACCCCGCCCGCCGCGTCGGCAGCCCCGCCGCCGATGACCTCGAGCCGTTGGGCGCCGGTTGACGAAGGCGTCATCGTCGTCGGCGTCATTCGGGAGGACTGTCGCCGCGGCTTAGACTCGTCGGTCTCCGCGCCCCGACCCCAGCAGGAGTCACCCGTCCCGATGCGAAGACTCGCCACCTGGTGCTATCGGCACCGCCGTCTCGTCCTGCTGCTCTGGATCGTCGCACTCGTCGGGGCGACGTTCCTCTCGAAGGCGACCGGCACGAACTACTCCAACAGCTTCACCCTGCCCAACACGGAGTCGACGCGAGCGCTCGCGGTGCTCCAAGACGTGTCGCCGCAGATCTCCGGCGATATCGAACGCATCGTCTTCGAGACCTCGGGCGGCGTCACGGTCGAGGACCCCGCCGTCAAGTCGAGCGTGGAGACGATGCTCGCAAGCGTGCAGGGACTTCCGCACGTCACGAAGATCATCTCGCCTTACACGCCCTTCGGAAGCTCCCAGGTCTCCAAGGACAAGACCATCGCCTACGCGACCGTCTACTTCGACGTGCTCGGGCAGAGCGTCTCGACCACGGAGGCCCAGCACTTCGTGAGGCTGGCGCAGTCCGCCGACGGGCCGAACCTCGAGGTCGCCGTCGCCGGACAGGTCGCCGAAAAGGCGATACCTCCCTCGCTGGGCGGCGCACTCCCTGGGATCGTGCTCGCCGGGATCGTGCTCCTGCTGGTGTTCGGCTCGATGTCCGCCATGGCGCTGCCACTCTTCTCAGCGCTCGCCTCGCTCGGAACGGCGATCGGGATCATCGGTGCGTTGAGCAACGTCTTGAAGATGCCGGAGTTCGCCCCGCAGCTCGTGCTGCTCATCGGGCTGGGCGTGGGGATCGACTACGCACTCTTCATCGTCACCCGGCACCGTCAGGGGCTGATCGCGGGCTCGGACACCGAGGCGTCTGTCGTGAACGCCGTCAACACCTCCGGTCGAGCGGTGCTGTTCGCCGGGATCATCGTTTGCATCGCGCTGCTCGGCATGTTCGCGCTCGGCGTGTCGTTCCTGTACGGGCTCGCCGTCTCCGCCTCGATCGGGGTCGCCTTCACGATGCTCGCCGCCCTCACGCTCCTGCCGGCGATGCTCGGGTTCATCGGGCCAAGGGTGCTGAGCGGCCGTCAACGAAAGCGCCTCGCTCGAGAAGGCCCGAGGCTCGTCGGCAGGCAAGGATTCTGGCCGAGGTGGGCGGACTTCGAGTCGCGCCGTCCCGTGTTCGCCGCGCTCGGGGCGCTCGTGATCATCGTGCTCGTCGCCCTCCCGTTCTTCTCCATGCGACTCGGGTCGTCCGACGCCGGGAACGATCCGGCCGGGACGACGACGAGGGTCGCCTACGACATGCTGGCGAGAGGGTTCGGCCCCGGCTACAACGGCCCGCTGCAGGTCGTGGTGGTCAGCCACGACGGCCCTCAGCCCGCCGCAGTGGCGAACCTCGACACCGCCCTCTCGACGCATCCTGGCGTCGAGCACGTCGGCACACCGATCACCCTGCCGCCGAAGGACGGCACGACCGTGACATTGCTCAACGTGTACCCGACGACGGCGCCTCAAGACGCGGCGACGACCACCCTCATCGACGACCTTCGACAACAGACGATCCCCGCCGCGGTGGCGGGGACCGGCGTGACGGTCCTGGTCGGCGGCACCACCGCCATTTTCGTGGACTTCACCAGGGTCCTGTCGAGCAAGCTGCCGCTGTTCATCGGACTCGTCGTGCTCCTGTCGTTCCTCCTGCTCGCGATCGTCTTCCGGAGCATCGTGATTCCGCTCACCGCGGCCGCGATGAACATCCTCTCGATCGGCGCCGCCTTCGGGGTGCTCGTGGTCGTCTTCCAGCACGGGACCTTTGGCTCGATCGTGGGGGTGAACCGCGCCGGGCCTATCGAGGCGTTCCTGCCGGTGATGCTGTTCTCGATCCTGTTCGGGCTGTCGATGGACTACGAGGTGTTCCTGATCACGCGCATCCACGAGGAGTGGCTCCGATCCGGGGACAACCGCACCGCCGTTCGCAACGGCCTCGCGGCGACCGGCAAGACGATCACCGCCGCGGCGCTCATCATGATCCTCATCTTCGGATCGTTCGTCTTCGGCGGCGACCGCATCATCAAGGAGTTCGGCCTGGGTCTTGCCGCGGGGATCTTCATGGACGCCGTGCTGATCCGGATGGCGATCGTCCCCGCGGTCATGTTCCTCCTCGGCAAGTCGAACTGGTGGTTCCCGAAGTCGCTCGACCGCGTGCTTCCGCGACTCGGGATCGATCCGGACACCGTCGGCATCCACCTCGACGAGGCGCTGCCGTCTCGGGAACCTGAGCTGCCCGACTCCGTCCACGCCTGAGCCGAGGCATGCCGCCGTCGGGCACCGTGCCGCCGCGAGGGCGCGAGCTCGCGCTCTAGAGTCCGTGCATCTCCACGATGCGGGACCTCGACAAGCTCGCGCTCGCGATGCCATTGACGACGGTCGAGCGCTCCGACGACGGGCGCCCGACGTACCGCGTGAGCGGCAAGCTGTACTGCTGCCACCGTTCGAACCGCAAGGACGCTGTCGACGCGCGAGGCGCACCGCTCGTCGACGTGCTCATGTTCAGTGTGGCGGACCTCGAGACGAAGGAGCTGCTGCTCGCCGATCCGTCAGCGTCCTTCTTCACGACGCCGCACTTCAACGGCTACCCGGCGATCCTGCTGCGCATCGCCCACCTCGGACGGCTCTCGCGCGACGAACTCTTCGAGCTCGTCGCCGACGCGTGGCTGACAAAGGCGCCAAAGCGCGCCGCGTCCGCGTGGCTCGCCGAGCGCGGCCTCTGAGACCTCGCGAGCCCGTCGGGTCCACAACGACGCTCGCCGGTGCGGCGAGTCGCAGTGTCCCCCAGAACGGTGAGACCTGCGTGCAAAGATCATCCTGACGAGCGGCGCCGGCTGGAGGCCCATCGATGCCAGAAGGTGGAGCAGATGGCGTCCCGACGGACGGCGCGGACCCTCCCCCCTCGTCGACACCCGGCCTCGCCGGCGCCCCCGGGGCGCCCGGATCGCCAGGGACGCCCGGCCTCCCGACGAAGACAACCCGGGAGATCGCGCGTGAGGCGCTCGAGGCGGCGGGACTGGCGAAGCCCCCGCCGTCGGCCAGAGGCCCGCGCCGTCTCATCCTCTTTTCCATCGTGATCCTCGTCGTCTTGGCGATCCTCGTCGTCGCGAGCCTCTTCGCGCTCGACCACCTGAAGATCCGCACCACCACGACGACCACCCTCCCGTCGAGCACCGTGCCAACGTCGACGTCCAGCTCCACGACCACAAGCCTTGCGGCTACCGGTCAGACCGGCGTGTCGCCGCTGGCCGCGTATGCGGCGGCGAGCAGGAACGAGCTCCTGCTCAGGGATGTTGGCGCGGGCGGGCAGCCACTGCCCTTTGAGCGGACCGCGTCACGAAACTTCGTCACCGACCCCGCCCACGAGCCGTTCGTCGTGTACTGGTGGAACGGGACGTGCGCCCCGTGCGCTGCGGAGAACTTCGTCGTCGTGAGCGCACTCGAGTCGCTGGGCGGGACCTTCACGGGCCTCAGCACGACGACCGAGACCGGCGGGATCGCCACGATCGACCTGCTCCATGCGAGCTACCACGGGCCGGTCGTCCTGCTGGCCTCCGAGGTCGACGGCCCCAACGGGCTTCCCGACCAGGGCTACACCCACGTGGCGAGCGCACAGTTCGAGACCTTCGACCGACCTCCGTACACCAAGATCCCCGGCGGCTACCCGTTCCTCGACGTCGGCGGCCGGTTCGTCGAGATCGGGCCCGGCTTCGCGCAGAACCTGCTGAAGGGGCTGAGCGTCCGGACGATCGCTCACGACCTCGCCTCGCCGGATCTCGCGGTCACCCGGGACATCGACGGGAGCGCCGACGAGCTGGCCGCCGCGATCTGCGTGACGCTCCACGAGCTCAGTCGTCCGCGCCCCCTCCTCTGCGCGAATCCCTCCATCGCCGCCATCGAGTCGGGCCTCCCGGCGTCGCCGCCGCGCGCGGCGGTCGGGGCACGCTGAGCCGTCGGGCGGCCCGCGCCGCGCCGGCCGGCGACTAGGCCCCGTGCCCCAGCTGGTCCGCAACCCGGTCGCCTTCGCGCTCTACGTGGTCGTGGCCTCGGTGACCCCGGGTCCGAACAACCTGATGCTCGTGAATGTCGGCCTCGTGCGGGGCGGCGCGTCCGCTGCGCGCACCTCGTGCGGCGTCGCGTTGGGATGGGGGCTGCAGATCCTCGTGTTCGCAATCGGCGTCGACGCACTCGTGCGCTCGATCCCTTCGTTCTCGCTTGTTGTCTTCGTCGCGGGGCTCGCCTACCTGGTCTGGCTCGCGGCGCGGCTCGCGCGGACCGACGTGCTCGGCGCGGCCTCGCCGATGCACGGGTTCGCCGGCGCGATCGGCTACCAGTGGGTGAACCCGAAGGCGATCTCGATGTCGATCAGCACCGCCGGACTGTTCGTCGCAACCGGCTCGTCCAGCCGCTGGGCCTCGGCGCTGGCTGTCGCAACGGGCGCGGCGATTCTCAACCTCCCGTGCACGCTGCTGTGGGGGCTCGGCGGGGCGAAGCTGGCACCGCGGCTCACGGAGCGGCGCGCCGTTGCGCGGTTCAATCGCGTCGCCGCGCTGACGTTGCTCGCGATGGTCGCATGGCTCGCAATCGAGCGAGTCGCGTCCTAGGTCGTCCGCGGGCGCCCGGGGTGCCTTGAAGCAGTGCCTTGGATGTGACACTGTGTCACTTCACGTTCCCCAGTCCCCGTCTGGAAACGCAATTACTAAAATGGATCTCCAAAAAGCCCGTCTACGAGATAGTCGAAGAATCTTCTACCAACCGACCGGAGGCAGTGTGGACACCCTGACGACGTCGCAGCGACCCGAGGGCCGCCGTGAGCACCGCACCAGGGTTGAGCACTCGATCCTCGAGGCGACGCATCGCCTCCTGCGGGATCGCACGGCCTCGGAGGTCACGATCGCGGACATCATGGACGCCGTCGGGCTCAGCCGGACGGCCTTCTACCGGTACTTCCCTGACGTCAACTCGGTCCTCGTGCGGCTCCTGCGCGAGGTCAAGCAGCACTTCGTCGTCGACTGGTTCGAGTCGCCTGACGACGCCGACTTCGTTCGGGTGCTCGACCTCGACGCGCGATCGACGCTCACCCAGTTCGAGGAGCACGAGGCCATCGTGCGGGCGTGTCTGGACGCCCGAACGAGCGCCCCGGAGCTCTACGTCGCGTGGCTGCAGATCGTCGAGGAAGTCGTGTCGCAGGTGGCGGAGCGCATCTCGGAGCTCAACCGACGTGGCGTCACCAAGGTCGGCTTCCCCGACGAGACGGCTCGCGCCCTCGTGACCTTCACCATCTACTACGCCACCGAGGGGCTCGCCCGGGTCGACGCCGACGGGCGGCCCGCGCTTGCGGAGACCCTGATGGCGGTCTGGTATCGCACGATCTTCGCGACCGTGTAGGAGTCGCCGTCGTCCCCGACGGACGCAGGACTAGCCGCCGGCCTCCGCACGGGCGAGGAGGGTCCACATCGCCTGGACCTCCGACGCACTCATGTGCGGGTCCTTCGCCTTCCACGCCACCACGTCGCGGAGACGCTCGACCACGGGCGCGCGCTCGAAGCACGAGAGGAAGGTCGACACCATGAGTCGCCGGCTCACTACGAGCGCGGCGGACAGGACGCGACCCTCTTCCGGCAGGCGGCCGACGGCCATGAGGAGCCAAGCAGTGGCCACGTCGGCGCTCGGGTCGCCGGCACGAGCGCCGGTCCAGTCGATCACGACCGGCCCGCTCGCCCCCATCAGGACGTTGAGTGGGTGCAGGTCGAGGTGCACGAGCTTCGAGCCCCTGCCCACCGGTGACGGTCCGACGAAGTCCGGTGCGTCGAGCTCGTGCAGACGATCGTGGAGGTCGGCGAGCAGACGGGCCGAGCGGCGCAGCGTCCAGGGACGCTTGCCGATCGCATCGACCATCGTGGGCCCGTCGATCCGCTCCATCACGAGTTCGTAGCCGTCGTCGCTCACCTCGTAGACGCGAGGGACGGGATAGCCGTGGGCGTGCAGATACGTGAGGGTGCGCGACTCGGGGATGAGCGAGCGACCCTCTCGGGAGCGTCGGAGCACCATGCCGTCTCCATACTCGAAGACGTCCGCATCGCGTCCCGCCGCGAGCAGGGGACCCGGGGACCTCACGTGCTCGCCACCGCGCGCTCGCCGCTCTTCCTCGGCGCCCGATGCGGGGGACGGATCGCGCCCCGTCCGCCCATGCGGCCAGTGTTGCAGAGAGGTGCCCCGCGCGCGGCTGCCGACGGTTGCTCTCTGCAGCCGAGCTCGCGCCAGCACGCGCGCAGCGGCGAACCGTCGGCACGACGCATGGAACGCCTTGCATGCCACTTCGACGCGACGTCCATCGTCGACCTGATCGCGCGCGCAATGCTCGAGACGTCGAGCGCCGGCGTCGTGGCGCCGATCCTGGCCGACCAGCTCGCCTGCGCCCGGATGGACCGTCAGGGCGGCGGCGGCGCACCCCACGCCGCGGCTCCGCGGGTCAGGCGTGGGTCCTCGCTCACCGAAGGCCCTGCCTACCCGAGCCGGACGCGCAGCGTGGGCACCGACCCGCCGGCGGGGCTCGCCGGACCGGCCACGAGGGCCGCGGCGAGCTCCGGTCGCGGGCAGTCGAGGTCGTAGAGGTGCCAGGCGGCGCCGTTGAGCGGCTGCCACCGCGCGGCCCAGATCCCGCCTTCGAGTGGCGCCTCGATCCGCTGGAGGTCGGTGCCGATGCCCTCGCCCGTCGCCTTCAGGTACGCCTCCTTGCGGGTCCAGAGCCGCAGCAGGGCGCGCTCGCGATCCGCGGGGAGGCGCGCCTCGAGCGAGGTGCGCTCCGAGGGCGACGCCACGCGCGCGACGAACGCCGGCGTCGAGGGTCCGCCGCCGAAGTCCTCGACGTCGACGCCGACGGACCCAGCCGAGGCGACCGCGACGAGCCCGTGGTCGCCGCTCGTCGACACGCTGATCCCGAGCGGCTCGGACCCGAGGGCCGACGCGAGGCGGCGCCCGTCGGGGGAGACCACCAGCTGGACCGCGCGGGGCGTGACCCCCAGCACCTCGGCAGCGAGGAGGCGACGACGCGCGAGGCTGACAGTGGCCCGACGCCGAAGCGTCGGCGTCGCGCGCGCCGCGACGCGCGCGCGCTCATCGTCGGTGAGCAGCGTGGACAGGGATCGAAGCTCGCTCGCGGCGGGATCGAGATCGACCCAGCTGACCTCGATCGACACGATCACGACGGGTGCCGTCGAGACACTCGTGCGATCGTACCGGGGCGCGTAGCACCTGGCGGGCACCACGCCGCGCTCGCCCTTCCGCCATCGACGGTCGGTGCGGCGACGCTCACCTCGCCGTCGGGAAGCGCGGGTGCTCGGGCGCGGCGGCCAGCAGCATCGACTCGAGGTCAGCGGCGCTCATGGGTCGCGCGAAGAGATAGCCCTGCGCGAGGGTGCAGCGCTGCGCGCGGAGCGCATCCAGCTGCGCCTCGAGCTCCACGCCCTCTGCGATCAGCTCGAGATCGAGGGTCGTGCCGAGCTCGATGAGCGAGTGGACGATGGCGGCGGACGCGTTCGAGTCGTGGAGGTCCGACACGAAGGATCGATCGATCTTCAGGATGTCGACCGGCATCTTGCGCAGGTAGCTCAGGGATGAGTAGCCGGTGCCGAAGTCGTCGATGGCGAGTCGCACACCGAGCTGCTTGAGCGAGCACAGGCGGTCGACGGCAACCTCGGCATCCTGCATGAGGGTGGTCTCGGTGATCTCGAGCACCAAGGAGCCTGGCTCGATCCCGGTCTCCTCGAGGATGCCGGCGACGTCGTCGAGGAGGGACGCCGAGGTGAGCTGGCGCGCCGACAGGTTGACTGCCAGCGACAGGCCCAGTGGGCCGAGCCGCCACGCGACGGCCTGGCGGCAGGCGGCGAGCAGCACGCGGCGCCCGATGTCGACGATCATGCCGCTCTGCTCAGCGCACTCGATGAAGTCGATGGGGGAGAGCTGGCCGCGCAACGGGTGGTCCCAGCGAACGAGCGCCTCGACGCCGGTCATCGTGCTCGTGCGCAGGTCGATCACGGGCTGGTAGTGGACGACGAACTCGTCGTGCTCGAGGGCGTGCTGGAGGTCGAGGAGGAGCTGGAGGCGGTCGTTGGCGGAGTCGACCATGTGCGAGGCGAACGTGACGGCCTGGTTCTTGCCCCTCGCCTTGGCCTGGTACATGGCGATGTCCGCGTCGCGGATCAGGTCGTCGACACCGAGGTCCCACCCCGTCGCGACGCCGATGCTCGCGGAGACCGAGAGCGTGCGCCCCTCGATCTCGAATGACGCGCGGAGGATCTCCAAGAGACGGTCGGCGAGGAGCTCGCCGGACTGCTCGGCGGAGCGTGGGTGCACCAGCACGACGAACTCGTCCCCTCCGAGGCGGCAGATCAGGTCGTCCTGGCGCAGCGAGTGACGCATGCGCTTGGCGACCGCCACGAGCAGCTCGTCCCCGGCGTGGTGACCCAGGCCGTCGTTGAAGGTCTTGAAGTTGTCGAGGTCGATGAACAGCACGCTGACCGGCGTGCGGTCACGGCTCGCGAGGGCGAGGACCCGCTCGGCGCGGTCCACGAACAGGGTGCGGTTGGCGAGCCCGGTCAGCGAGTCGTGGAGCGACTGCTCGAGCAGCTCGGTCTCGAGCTGGCGGCGCTCGGTTATGTCGCGTCCGTTGACGAGGATCCCCCGGACGTCGGGGTCCATGAGGCAGTTCGTCGACACGATCTCGAGGATGCGGACCTCGTCGTCGATCGACACGAAGCGGACCGTGTCGGTGATCGTCGCGCCCGGCATCTTGAGCAGCTCGATGAACTTCTCGGTCACCCGTTCGGTGTCGTCGGGGTGCAGGTACGAGATCGCGTTCGTACCGATGGCGTCGTCGAGGGTGACGCCGAACGTGGCGAGTGCCGCAGGGTTCGCGTAGAGGAGGACCCCGTCCTTGTCGACCAGGACGAGGACGTCGGCAGCGTGCTGCGCGACCGTCGCCATCGCGGCCACGAACCCGTCGGCACCCTTGTGCCGGGCGGTCTGCTGGGTCATGGTCGTGAGCTCGAGCATCGCTTCTCCCGGTGCTCCGCCGAGGATCGGTGGCGGCCGCCTGCCAACGAGTGTCGCAACGGACTCTCACGCGACCCTCGACGGCACTCCAACGCCCGCACAACCGTCGGCTCGCTGCGCTCGGCGTGCGACGGGGGAGGATCACGCGTCACGCTTCGTGGTGCTGCGTACGATGAGCGCCGAAGGAGGGCCCCGTGCGCACCTACACACGTCTCCCCGCGGCCGGCGTGTCGTTCTTCGTGAGCGCGTGGCTGCTCATGATCTTCGCCGGCATCATCTGGAAGGACGTCGGCATCCGGCCCTTTGGCTACACGACGTCCATGATCGCGACGATCGGGCTGTGGCTCGTCGTCGCACCGGCGATCGGCGCGATCGCGCTCCGGCGGCCCTGGTCGTCCGGGCGGCGACGCCACGACGCGGCGCAGTGAGCGGCCGACCTGCCCTCCACGCCGACGAGCCGCGCTGCCGCCGCTCGTGCGGCACGAAGAGGGCCTGCGGACCTACAGCAGGTTCGTAGAGGAGACCGGGGTCGCCCTCTTCGGCGCCTCGATTACGAAGTTGTGGCCCCAGTTCGAGAAGGTGATCACGAGGTTGGCGCTCCGGTGGTTCCCGCGCAGGTGTCCCGAGATGCGCGGTGGGAGGTAGGGCGGCCGCATCGAGACGTCGAAGGACTCGGTGCCGAGGACGTGCTGGGCGACCTGGTTGGGATTGCCCGAGATCGCGATGACGCGATGCCGCGCGACGACCTCAAGCGTCGACTTGGCGAGCGGGCCCGTCGGGGGCATCTCTGCGAGCAGGGAGCGGAAGTCGATCCCCTCGGCCAGCTTGGGAAACGCGCCGTTCGACCTGCGGACCGACAGCCACTTGTTGGCATAGGCGTTGTCCCGCTTGCTGAAGACGAGTTGGATACCCTTGCTGTTCGCCTTCAGGTACAGGACCGCACGAAAGAGCCGGATGTCCACCGTGGCGCCGGTCGAGAAGAAGAGCTCTTGCAGCCCGCTGCGCTCGTCGGAGAAGTCCCGCTGGATCACGGTCAGGGCGCCAACGCGCTCGACCTCGACGGCGTGGACGCTGTGCTGGGCGCGCGCGTCGGCCATGGAGCGAGCGAGGATTTGGCCGGGCGTCGCCGCGTCGATGGATCGTGGGGCTGGTGCCGCGCCCGCGGCGGCGACGACGGCGGTGGCGACCGCTGCGACCAGGCACGATGCCGCCATCACCCGACGTGCTCCTCGCATCGCAGCTCCTCGCGTCGACGTGCTCGCCGAACATCCTAGGCAGCGACCCTTCGGGCACTGGTGCACCACAGCGAGGACCGGGAACCCACTCGAGCGCGGTCGCACCGATATCGTCGTGGCGTGCACCGCAACCGTGCACGAGGCGGCGCAAGCCGCGCTCGCAGGGGAGGCGCGCTGCGATGACCGCCGATCGCGACGCGGTGTCGGAGATCCGCACCGGCCCGCGCTGGGAGGCTCTCCTCGGGGCAGTGGCGGAGGCAGAGGACCTCCTCGACGAGCCGCTGACCGACGACGAGCGGTCCGACGGATGGGACGAGGCGCTTCGTGAGACGATCCTCGCCGACGTCCGACGGGTCCGCGACGAGCTCGTGACCACCGGCACGAGCGTCGCGCTCGAGGACTGGAGCGCTCCCGACGCGATCGACGCGGCCGGCGACGCGCGGAGGGTCGACGCGCTCTTCGACGTCGACTTGGTGCTCGGCGAGCTCGAGCGAGCGGAGCGAGCGCTCAGCGGGGCGAGGGAACTCCTCGAGGACCTCTCGGCCCCCCTCGTCCCTGCTGACGAGGAGAGTGGCTTCGACGGCGTGGCCCGCGCCGAGCTCCTCGCGATGCTGGAGGCGACGTGCCGGGTGCTGGCCGCGGGAGAGTACCTCGGCGCCACGGAGATGGATCCGTGGTTCGACGCCCTCCGTGTCTACGGGTTCATCCGGGCCACGGGCCGCGGCGACGACGCGGCGGCGACCGGGTTCACGAGGCAGCGGATCGAGCAGTTCCCTCCGGGGAGGCGCTGGGAGCGGGTCGCCATCTTCGATGGCTGGCTGTGCAACGTCGCCTCGACCGACGTGCTCGACGACGGGGACGAAGAGGACGTGCTCGACGACGAGGTGGGCGTCGAGGACGACGGCTCCGGGCCGTCCTGACGCTCAGGCCGGCGACTCTGCGCCCGACATGACCTCGCTCGTCGGGCGGAAGGCGAGCTCGCTCGCGGGCATGGGCTTGCTGATCAGGTAGCCCTGGGCGAGGTCGCAGCCGAGGTCGCGCAAGAGCTCGAGCGTGGCGGGGTCCTCGATCCCCTCGGCGACGACGCGGAGCCCCATGGCGTGCCCGAGGTCGATGGTCGCACGAACGAGCTCGAGGTCGCGCTCCTCCCTGCTCGCACCGAGGCCCGTGATCAGCGTGCCGTCGAGCTTCAGTTCGCGGACCGCGAGATTGCTCAGGTAGGCGAGCGAGGTGTAGCCCGCTCCGAAGTCATCGATCGAGACCAGCACACCGACGTCGCAGAGCTGCATGATGACTGCCTGCGACGCCTCGTAGTCCGTGATGATGCTGGTCTCGGTGATCTCGAGCACGAGCGCCTTCGCGGGGAGGTGGTGCCGCTCCAGCAGCCGGAGCACGAGGTCGACGAAGCCGACGTCGAGCAGGTTCGTCGACGACACGTTGACCGAGACAGCGAGGTAGCGGCCGGTCGACCACCACTCGGCGCACTGAGCGAGCGCCATGTCGAGCACGAGCGCGGTGAGCGGCTGCATGATGCCCGCGTCCTCTGCGAGCGGGATGAACTTCAGTGGGGGGACGAGGCCCAGCCTCGGATGGGGCCAGCGAAGCAGCGCCTCGACCGCCACGATGCGGCCCGACCGCAGGTCGAGCTGCGGCTGATAGTGCAGCGTGAGGGCGCCCTGCTCCACGGCCTCGCGCAGCTCGTCGATGAGCAGGAGGTGGTGCTCCCCGCCGTCGATGTCCGGGTCGTAGCAGGCGAAAGTCACCTTTCCGAGCTTCGCCCGGTACATGGCGACGTCGGCGCACCACAGCAGGCTTGGTGCGTCGGTCGCGTCAGTGGGGACGAGCGCGATCCCGATGCTCACACCGACACGGACCTTCATCCCGTGGATCTCGAAGCTCTCGTCGAGGTCTGCAGCGATCCGCTGAGCGACCTCTGACGCCTCGCGTTCGTCGGCGCCGATCAGCACGACGCCGAACTCGTCGCCGCCGAGCCGGAGCACGACGTTGTGGCTCCGCGCGGCTCTCGTGAGCCGTGGCCCTACCTGCCGCAGCAGCTCGTCGCCTGCCGGATGGCCGAAGGAGTCGTTGATCTCCTTGAAGTGGTTGAGGTCCACGAAGAGGAACGCCATCTTCTGGGCACCTGCGACCGAGTTGGACCAATCCGCGAAGAACGTGTCGAGCACCTGGAAGAGGTGGCGCCGGTTGCCGAGCCCGGTGAGCTCGTCGGTGATGGCCTGTCGATGCCGCTGCTCGGTGAGCACGCGCAGGTCCCGTGCGGAGAGCGCCAGTCGCACGCCCACGACGACAAGGGTGGTCGTGGCGAGGGCGAGCGCCGTCTCGCTCACGTGTCGCTGCGTCCCCACGACGAGGAGGGCGAGGACGCCGGTCGCCGCGATGCCGGGCAGGAGGAATCCTGCGGTCCGCGGCTGGCGGAACGGGTCTGGCGCCGACGGCCGGAGCCAGACCGCCATCGACATGAGGACGATCGACGTCGGCCACGCGATCGCGTTGAGGTCGCTCCCCACCGTGCCGGCGCCCGCGGTGGTCGAGAACAGGTTGAACGTGTCGCCGACGACGTTCAGGGCGATGCCAGAGGCGAGGAGGAACCAGGGCCCGCGCTTGTAGCTCCCGAGCAGCGTCGTGCCGCCGACGACCAAGAACAAAAGGAAGATGTCGCCGACCGGATAGGCGAGGTTGACGGCCGTGGAGAGGGCGCCGTTGCCCACGGCTGCCACGAGGCTGTGGAAGGCGAAGGCCGCGCACACTGCGGCTGCGCCCATCCCCGCGATCACCCCGTCGAGCCAGTTGGGACGTGAGAGCGTGCCGACGTTCTGGCGCAACAGGAGCACGACGGCCACATACGCCAGCGGGTAGAAGGCGATGTAGAACACGTCGGCGAGCGACGGCGACGGCGCGGCCGTGCCGCCGAGCGTCTGGGCGGTGAGCACGAGGTCGCCGATCGTCCAGCTCGTGAGCGCCGCGCCGAGGACGAACGCGACGGCGCGGCCGCGCGGGAAGAAGACACCCCTCGCGATGCAGAGTCCCGACGCGACGAACTCGAGGGCGACGACGGTCCACCCGTCGAGCCACTCCCAGGAGTCGTGTGCGGGCCGGGCGATCAGGGTCACGAGGAAGCCCGCCAGGACCGCGAGCAGCACGGCGTAGGCGATCCAGGCCCGACGGCGAATCACCGCCCCGTCGGCGCGACCCGACTCAAAGGGGTCATGGACGACGGTGGGCTCAGGGGTCCCCGGCACCGCCGAGGCGTCGTCGAGCCCCGCGCGAAGGTCCGCGTGGCGCACGTGGCGGCGCTGCACGAGATCCGGCATCATCGGGTCCCCTTCCAGCGCCAGGCGCTCGTCGAAGATCGGTCACACATCAGGGGCGGCAGCGTGGCACCCCATCGACACCTCGCGGACCACGCCCACTCAACAGCGTCCCAACTCGACGTGTGTGCCCGCCCACCGTTGTGGACATGGCGATCGGGTGTTTCGATGCCCGCCGGGGACCCTGGTCATCGGATCTGCGGGCGGGTCGGCGCCGACGGGGTCGGCGACGCAACCGTCAGGCGGAGAGCGTGTCGCTCACGAGCGGCGAGGCGTCGAGCGCGCAGTGGAAGCACTGGTCGACCTGCGCGATGGGGATCGCCTGGGAGCGGACGCCGGGGCGGAGCCCGACGGCGGCGAGGACCCCCGCGGCGCCGCAGCAGCCGGCGGCGACGAGCACGGCGGTGCGAAAGCCGCTCGCGAGCTGCGCCGGGTGCAGGTAGGCGTCGCCGGTGATGCCTGCGAGGGCGGGCAGCACGGCGACGGCAACGAGGCCGCCCAGCCTCGCGACGTCGTTGTTCACCGCGGAGGCGAGCCCGGCGTGGCCGTCGGGGAGCGAGCCCAGCGCCGTCGCGGTCAGCGGTGCCACCGTCGCGGCGAGTCCGAGGCCGAGCACGACGACGCCGGGGAGCACGCCCGCCAGGTAGCCCGGATCGGAGCTCGAGCGACCGAGCAGCGCCAGCCCCAGCCCGATCACGAGCGGCCCCACGGTCATCTGGAGCCGGGGCCCGATGCGAGCAGCGAGCTGCCCCGACCGCGACGACAGCAAGAGCATGATCACCGTGAGGGGGAGCAGCGACGCCCCGGCCTCGAACGGCGAGTAGCCGTCGACGATCTGCAGGACGACCGGCAGCAGGAAGAGCACGCCGCTGAGCGCCGCGTAGACGACGAAGGTCACCGCATTCGTGGCGGTGAACTGTCGAACCTTGAAGATGCCGATGGGAAGCATCGGCGCCCGGGAGCGCCGCTCGACCTCGACGAACACGGCACCGCCGACGACCCCGCCGACCAGGGAGACGAGGACGGTGGCCGTCGTCCAGCCGCGCGCCGGTCCCTCGATCAATCCGTAGGACAGCCCGAGGAGGGTGAGGACGGCCAGCGCGGTGCCGGCGATGTCGAGGGCCCCAGCGGTCGGACGGTCCGACGACTCGGGGACGTGGCGCACCGTGACCCAGGCGACGAGCACGCCGAGAGGGACGTTGATCACGAAGATCCACCTCCACGACGCCGCGGCGATGAGGTAGCCACCGAGCAGCGGCCCGGCTGCCGTCGCGACGCCGCCGAGCCCCGACCATGCCCCGATCGCCCGGCTCCGATCGCCCCCGCTGAACGTGGACTGCAGGATCGCCAGGCTGCCCGGCGTCAACAGGGCCGCGCCCACGCCCTGGAGCGATCGCGTCGCGATCAACATCGATGGACTCGCGGCGAGCGAGCACGCTGCGGAGGCGGCCGAGAACCAGACGACGCCGATCACGAACACCTTGCGCCGGCCGATTCTGTCCCCGAGCGTCCCCCCGAGGAGCAGGAGGGCCGCGAGCACGAGGGTGTAGCTGGTCACGACCCACTGGAGCTGCGCCAAGGAGGCATGGAAGTCGCGCCCGATGCTCGGGAGCGCGATGCCGATGACGGTCGCATCGATGGCGGCCATCCCCGAGCCGAGCACGGTGGCGAGGATGACCCAGCGACCGGCCGCAGAGCCGTAGGGGACCTCCGCGGGAGTGCTCACCCTCTCGGCTGCACCCGGCCGTCGAGCCGGATCGTCCACTCGTCGATCGACTCGAGCACGAGGTGCGAGCCGGCCCAAGGATCCCGGGACAAGCGCTCTTGTGCGTCCGACTTCGAGGCGGCCTCGACGACGAGGACCACGCGTCGTTCGTCTTCGAGGGGACCGCCGAGCACGACGACGCCCTCTGCGACGAGAGCGTCCATGAACGCGGCGTGTCGTTCCCAGTCCACCTGGTCCTCGAGGGACGACTCGCGGTCCCACAGCGGCCCCGCGCGCCGGAGCACGACGAAGTACATGGCGCCAACCTAGGGAGCCGGTCACACTCCCGTCCGAGACGCAGACCGCTGACGAAGCGCGCCTCGCTCCGCGGTGCCTGCGCAATAGGATTGTGCGAGCCGAGCAACCGGCGATGCGCACCTCATGCACTGGTGGTGTGGGAGGAGGGCAAAAGATGCTGGAGATGCGAACGGCGTGCGAGCGCTGCGATGCGGCGCTCGAGCCGTCCGGCACCGCGAGGATCTGCAGCTTCGAGTGCACGTTCTGCACAGCGTGTGGCACCGAGCTCAGGGACCGGTGCCCGAACTGCGGAGGAGAGCTCGTGGCACGGCCCCGTCGCACGGAGGCGTCGCCGTAGGTGCAGGTGGCGTCCGACGTCGCGAACCCCGACGTCGCGGGTCAGGAGGGAGCGAGCAGCGCGGCGAGACGGACGAGCGCCCTCTATATAAATTGTGCCATGCACGTCCGTCAGGTGGCGCAACACGCCGAGGATCTCGACCGTGCCGTCGGCTTCTACGAGCGACTGCTGGGCCAGCCCGTCACCGCCCGATTCGAGCCTCCGGGCCTTGCGTTCTTCGCGCTCGGTGACGTACGGCTGCTACTCGACCGCTCGGTCGCGACCTCGATGATCTACTTCGACGGCCCCGACGTCGAGGCTGCGGTGGTGCGCTTGCGCGACGAGGGGTATGAGGTGACGAGCGAGCCTCATGCGATCTTCCACCACGACGACGACGCCCTCGGGGTCGCCGGCACCGAGGAGTGGATGGCGTTCGTCCGAGACACCGAGGGCAACGAAGTGGGCCTCATCAGTGCCCGACGCTCCTGAGCCCCCCGGGATCGCAGTCACGTGCGGAACTCGAGGCCCTCGAAGTTGCCGGACTCGCGCCACTTGCCGATGAACTCGAAGAACGCGACGGCGCCGAATGGGTATCCGCGCCACGCGGCCTGGTCCCCCGACGGCCGTCCCTCGTTGTTGTAGTAGCCCGGCGTGCAGTCACCCGTCCCGAGGAACGACACGCCGGTGTGCAGGAGGTCCATCCACGCGCCCTCCGCCGCATCGGTGACCTCGACCTCGGCCGCACCGCGCTCCTTGGCATGGGCCACGACCATGGCGATCGTGGCTGAGGACTCGACGAGGTTGTGCGGGACGTTCGAGATGAGGTTCGACCCTTGGGTGAACTGGACCAGAAAGGCGTTCGGGAAGCCATGGATGTGGATCCCGTGCATCGTGCGCATCCCATCGGCCCAGTGCGACGAGAGCGACCGGCCACCGCGTCCGAGGGGGTCGAAGCCGGCGCGGCGTTCGAAGGGCGTGCCGACCTCGAAGCCCGAGGCATAGATGATGCAGTCCACCTCATGGGGGGTCCCCGCCACGACGACGGAGGACTCGGTGATCCGCTCGACCCCTCGGCCGTCCGTGTCGACGAGGTGCGTGCCGGGCTCATTGAAGGCCTGGAGGTACTCGTCATGGAAGCACGGGCGCTTGCACAGCTGGCGGTACCAAGCCTTGAGACCAACCGCGGTGTCCGAGTCCTCGACGACTTCGTCGACGCGTGACCGGATCTCCTCCATCTTCTCGAAGTCGGACTCTTCGAACGCCGCGAGCATGTTCTCGGGCGTCCTTTGGTCTGGCGGGAGCGTCATGATGCGCGATCGGATCCGCCGGGCGATGTCAGTCCACCCATCCATGACGAGGTCGACGCCCGGCATCGCCCCGGTCTGGTTGGCCGCGAAGTTCTCCATCCAGGCTCTCTGCCATCCGGGCTCGACGATCGAGTCGAACCACACCGGATCGATCGGCACGTTGCCCCGCACGTCGACAGACGACGGCGTGCGTTGGAACACGAAGAGCTCGCGGCATGCTCGTGCGAGGTGCGGCACGCACTGCACGGCCGTGGCTCCGGTGCCGATGATGGCGACGCGCTTGTCGGCCAGCTTGTCGAGCGGGGCTCCCGAGGGATCCCCGCCGGTGTACTCGTAGTCCCATCGGCTCGTGTGGAATGAGTGACCGCCGAAGGACTCGATCCCAGGGATGCCCGGAAGCTTCGGCACGTGCAGGGGACCGGTGCCGAGGACCACGAACTGCGCCGTGAAGACGTCGCCCCGGTCCGTCGTGACCGTCCAGCGTGAGGTGTCGGCCTGCCACGCGAGGTCGGTGACCTCCGTGTGCAACAGCGCACCGTCGTAGAGCCCGTAGTGCGACCCGATCCGGCGGCAGTGCTCCAAGATCTCCGGTGCGTGCGCGTATTTCTCCGTCGGCATGTGCTTGGTCTCTTCGAGCAGGGGCATGTAGACGAAGGCGGCGGTATCGCACTGGGCGCCCGGATAGCGGTTCCAGTACCACGTGCCGCCGAAGTCCCCGGCCTTGTCGATGAGCCGGACCTCGCCGATGCCGGCCTCCACGAGGCGTGCACCGGCGAGGAGGCCCGCGAAGCCCCCGCCCACGATCGCAACGGCAACGTGGTCGTGCCGAGGAGCCCGCTCGACCCTGGGGGTGTAGGGATCGTCGAGGTAGTGCGAGAGCTGGCCGGCAAGCCTGACGTACTGGTCATTGCCGTCCGGACGGAGCCGCTTGTCGCGTTCCTCGGCATACTTCCGCTTCAGTGCGGTGACGTCGACCCCGCCCACGTCGGAAGTGTAGGCACCGCGTGAGGCAGGTGGCGGTGGAGGGTACGGTCGAGCGCGAACAGCGATGCGCGACGGATCGCGACCAGAGGAGGGCCAGTGGCGAATGGAGTGACGGACGCCGATCCAACGGGCGCGACCAAGGCGTCGCTCGTCTCCTCGCTCGACGCCCAGCGACACCATGTGCTCGGGATTCTCGAGGGGCTGGACGATGCGCAGCTGCGAGCCCCGACGCTGCCGTCGGGGTGGAGCTGCCTCGGGCTCGTCAACCATCTCGCCCTTGACGTCGAGCGCTACTGGTTCGCCTGCATCATGGGTGGCGAGCCGCTCGACGCCGATGAGCCGGACGATCCCACGAGCAACTGGCGGGTGGCGGACGCCGCCACCTCACGGACCGTCTTCTCGAGGTACCGAGCCGCGATCGAGGCCTCGAACGAGATCATCGGGGCCATCGAGCTCGGGGCCCCGCCGAGGCAGCGCGACGGGTGGTGGGGCGACTGGAAGGTCCCTGACCACCGATTCGTGCTCCTCCACGTGATCGCGGAGACCGCGTGCCACGCGGGGCACCTCGACGCCGCGCGGGAGCTGATCGATGGTCACCAGTGGATCACCCAGTAGTCCTTTGTGATGTGGATCGACAAGTATTGGGCCAGCTGACCCGCTTCCCCGACGGCGTCGGCTGGCCGCGGTGTGTCATCTCCGCCAGCGTGCGGACCGTCGACCAGGGTCCGGCGCTCACGGGTCCGGCACGGCGCGCCCGGAGGTGATTGGCTGACCCGCCATGGGCGCCGACGAGCGGAACGCCCTCCACCCGAGCGGGGCTTCGTCCACGGTGCGCGAGTCCTCGTTCGCCGTCAGGGCGTCGACGAGACGCGACAGCCTCGACGAACGCGCATCGGCAACGACGAGGATGGAGATGCCGTCACGAACCTCCCCGTTGACGCATCAGCGTCGTGGGGGAAGACGAGCAGCACGTGACGCACCACTCGCACATGGCGCACCGCCGACGACGAATTCCTTTGTGGATGTGTCGTGGTTTCCTTGAGGATGCGTGGTGGCACTCAGTAGCATGCCGGAGCACGCATTGTGCGTCGGAAGCGTCCCGATCGGGCCGCACGTCACGATGCAGAGAGCGGTGCGTTCAGGTCACCGCCGAGTTCGAAGTCCGTGGAAGGAATGCAAATGGAGTTGATTCGAGGGAACGGTGCGCTCCTGACGAGTGGTGCCCCTCGGTCGATGCCGATGTTCCCGACGTGCGACCCGGATCGACACGGCGGCGTGCGATGAGCGCGGTCGACGACAAGATCCGAGAGGTGCTGGAGGCGCATGGACGGCTCCCCGTTGCCGCTTCGGGACTGAAGGAGGGCGACGACCTCTATCAACGCGGCCTCTCGTCGCACGCAAGCGTCAACGTGATGCTCGCCCTTGAGGACGCGTTCGATGTCGAGTTCCCGGACTCACTGCTGCGAAGGGACACGTTTCGGTCAGTTGCAACGATCCGAGGAGCACTCGAGTCCCTGGGCGTCGTCGTTGCTCCCGGCTAGCTCCATCGTCGGCTGGGATCCGATCGTCGGCTGGTCGCCGACGGACGCGGAGCAGGTGCGCGCCGCATGAGTGCGGAGGGGTTCCGCGAGGAGCTGCTGAGCGCCGGCCTGCTCGCTGATGGCGGGCTGGCCGGCGTCTACCACCGCTCGTTCGAGTTCGAGCGCGTGGCGGTCGCCGTCGGCGCGTACGTCTCGAGGGCCGGTCGCGGGGAGGCGTCGCGCCGGCTCTACCTCGGACCGGTCCAGGCCCGCACCACCCTCGAAGGCAGCGGGTACGTCACGTCGTTCCCCAACCTCGTCGGTGTCGTCTCGAGCTTCGCCGGCACTGAATCCGACGTCCCCGCGTTCCTCGAGGAGCTCGAGGCGGGTGTGGACTGGACCGATCGGCTCGCGCCGACGGACATCGCGCTGTGCTCTGCGGGGTGCCATCCGATCTACCCGCTCGTCGCGGGGACGACGCTGCCGGACGCCGGCGAGCGTGTCGAGGTGCAGACGTGGTGCTTTCGACACGAGCCCAGTCCCGATCCAGCGCGGATGCAGACCTTCCGCCAACATGAGTTCGTGTACCTCGGGTCCGCGGATGGGGCGGTGGACCACCGAGACCGGTGGCTCGAGCAAGGCCGTGAGCTCCTGGGCGCCCTCGGACTCGAGGTGAGCGCCGTCGTCGCCAACGACCCGTTCTTCGGTCGGACCGGACGACTCCTCGCGGCGAACCAGCGCACGAAGGAGCTCAAGTTCGAGCTCGTCGCGCCCATCTCGTCGGCCACGCCTGGAGCGATCAGCTCGGCGAACTACCACGAGGACCACTTCGGGGACGCCTTCGACATCCGAACGGCCGATGGGCAGGCAGCACACACCGCGTGCATCGGCTTCGGGCTCGAGCGGATCGCGCTCTCGCTGTTCCTTCGACACGGCCTCCGCGACGAGGCGTGGCCCAGTGAGGTGCGGACACGACTCGCCCTCGACGTGGACGAGGAGGTCCGGTGAGCGCCGCTCCCAGGACCAACCGGTTCGAGCAGCCGGTGTGGTTCGGCCCCTCGTCGCGACCGATCTTCGGCTGGCTCACGACACCGCGCGACGGACAGGCTCGGGGTGGCGTGGTGCTCGCCCCGCCCGTCGGTCGAGAGGCGCGGGGGGCGAGGAGGGCCTTCCGGCGCACCGCGCTCGCGCTCGCGGCCCGGGGTTTCGTGTCGCTGCGCTTCGACTACCGGGGGACGGGTGACTCAGCCGGCGATCTCGGGGAGCTCGATCTCGACACGGCATGGACCGACAGCGTTGCGAGGGCGGTCGACCTGCTGCGGACCTGCGAGCTCGACTCGGTCTCGGCGGTCGGCATGCGCCTCGGCGCCACGATCGTCGGAGCAGCCGCTGACGCCGCTGACCTATCGCTCTCCTCGCTCGTGCTGTGGGATCCGTGCGACTCCGGGCGCAACTACCTCCGCGAACTCGGCGCGCTCGAGTCGCTGCGTCGCGAGCACCTCGACGCCAGCGCCGACGGCTCGGTCGAGACCGCCGAGTTCGTCTTCTCCTCATCGGCCGCCGACGCGATTCGCCGCCTTCGCCTCTCGACGCTTCAGCGCACTCCGCTTGCCGACCGGGTACTGGTGCTGGCGCGGCCCGACCGACCGCTTCCCGAGAAGCTCCACAACCGGCTCGAGCAAGAGCACGTGGAGTTCGAGATCGCAGCAGACCAAGCACAGCTTCTCGACGTCGATCCGCTGCACGCCGTGCTCCCGCAGCACACGATGGAGCGCGTCGTCGACTGGCTCGCAGCCTCGAGGTCCGTCCGCGCGGCGTTCAAAGAGCCCCTGGGCGCACGGCCCTCGATCGTGCTGGCCGACGACGTGAGCCCGGTGGAGGAAAGGAGCATGCAGCTGGGTCCGAAGGGTCTGTTCGGGATCGTGACCGAGCCCACCGATGCGCCGCACGGGCCGCTCGTCGTGTTGCTCAACGTGTCCAACGAGGAGCACATCGGTCCGTCTCGGCTCTGGGTCGAGCTCGCGCGGCGTTGGGCCGCTCGGGGCCTCGAGTGCGTTCGGTTCGACCTCACTGGGCTCGGCGACAGCCCCTGGCACCCCGGCGACGCCGAGCCGGCGATGTATGACCAGCGCTGGCTCGGCGACATGGTCGACGTCGCACGCACGTTGCGCCCAGAGGATCCTTCGGACACCGTGTTCGTCGGGCTGTGCTCGGGCGCGTACCTCGCGGTCGAGGCCGGGCTCGCGCTCAGGTCGAAGGGCGTCTGCGTCATCAACCCCCCCATCGGGATCGACTTCCTCTACGGGACGTCCCGGATGGCGGAGTCCAAGCACGTCGCCTTCCGCTCCCTCGCCACCAAGCTGAAGGAGTTCGCGCTGCGGCTGCGGTGGGTGTCTGTCATCGCTCTCAAGGTCTGCCGGGTCATAATGCCGTCGATGTACGGTGCGGATGCCTTGGCCAAGGTCGTCGACAACGGCTCGGACCTGTTCGTGCTCGCGAGCGCGGAGGACCTGTCGCCCTCCAAGACCTCTCGCAGGTTCGACATGTTCTTCAGCCGCAGGCTCCTCGCCCCGAAGAACTACGACGTCTGCTTCGTCGAAGAGCTCGACCACAGCATGCACGCCGCTGAAGGCAGGGATCGGGCCATCGCGATGCTCGACGAGCACGTGCTCGCCCGATTCGCCACCCCGCCCGCAGCCGTCGCTGACCCGCCCAACGACCTCAAGGAGCCCTGATGACCACCGAGCTGAACGACGGCCTACTTGCGCCGGCTGAGACGGCGGGCACCTGGGAACAGGCCGCGTGGCGCATCGGCGTCGAGGTGGCCGGTCCCGCAGCCGACGATGTCGACCGGCACGCGCGGTATCCCTCGGAAGCCGTGGCCGCCCTCAAGGCGGAGGGCTTCCTTTCAGCGCTGCTGCCGAAGGAGCTCGACGGTGGTGGCGCCTCCCTCCTCGAGCTGGTCGGATCCGTTCGGGCCCTCGCCACCCACTGCGCGTCGAGTGCGCTGGTGCTCGCCATGCACAGCATCGAGGCGTTCAACCTCGCGCGACACGGGACGACCCCCGCACTGCAGGCGCTCGCTCGCGAGATCTCGTCGGACGCGCTCCTGCTCGCAAACGCCAACAGCGAGGTCGGCGTCGGCGGCGACGTCGGGCGCAGCCTCTGCGCGCTCGATCGCTCGACCGACCCATGGACGCTTGACAAGCAGGCACTCGCCATCTCGTACGGGGAGAGCGCGGACGTGGTCCTGACGACTGCGCGGACCGACGCCGACGCGCCGGAGACCGATCAGGTCTTCATCGTGTGTCGTCGGGGGAGCTTCACCTTGGACCCCCTCTCGGACTGGGACACGCTCGGCCTCCGTGGGACGTGCAGCCGCGGCTTCCGGATCCACGCGGACGTGGACCCCGACCTCATCTTCCCCGTGCCCTTCGCCGTCGTCGCCAACGACGGGGGCGGCCAGGCGCGCCAGCTGCTCTTGAGCGCGGTCTGGGTCGGCCTCGCCGAGGCAGCCGCCGACAGGGCCCATGCCTTCGTCCGCGCGGCGGCGCGCAAGTCGATCGGGACCACCCCGCCGTCCGCGATGCGACTCGCCGAGATCGCCGGGGAGCTCCAGGAGGCACGCAGCCTGCTGGTCGCCCAGTCGCTGCGCTTCGCGTGGTTGGAGGAGGCGGGCGACCTCGAGAACCCCGGCTTCGTGATGGCGCTTCGGAACCTGAAGGTGTCCACCTCGACGTTGGGTGTGCGGACCGCCACCGCGGCACTCGGCATCTGCGGCATCCTCGGCTACCGACGTGACACCGAGTTCTCGCTCGACCGGATCATCCGCGACGCCCACGGCGGGCTGATCATGGTGAGCAACGACCGGCAGCTCGGCGACAACGCACAGCTGCTGCTCGCCCGTCGCCAGATCTGACGCGGTGGACGCCGGCGGCGCGTCCGCGCGCCCGACGCTCGCCTACGTCTACGAGCCGAGCTCCTTCGCCATCCTCGCACTGGTGGAGGCTGCGAGCGGCCTGTGCGACCTCGTCTGGGTCGCCGACACGTCTCGTCCAGAGGTCGCGGAGCTGTCGAAGCTGCTGCGGCGCGTCGGCACCCTCGTCGACCTCTCGGGGCTGACGATCGACGAGGCCACCGCGGCGGTCGCCGCACACCGTCCCGACGGGATCCTCGCCCTGGCGGACGACGCGCTGCGCTTCACCGCCGAGCTGGCGTCGAGGCTCGAACTGCCGTTCCACTCGCCGCAGACCGCGCTGCGGCTCACCGACAAGTTCGCCCAGCGCGCCGCGCTCGCCGCTGCGGGCCTCGTGGCGCCCAAGAGCTGGGTCATCGCGGGCGATGACCCACGAGCGGACCTCGATGCCCTCCTCGCCGAGGTGCGCTTCCCGGCCGTCGTGAAGCCGCGACGGGGCGAGGCCAGCCGCGACACGCTCCCGGTGGGCTCGGTCGACGAGCTCGAACGGGTCGTCGAGCTGGTGCTCGCTGACGGCGACGTGCGGGACCTCGTCGTGGAGGAGTACATCGCCGACGCCGAGGGCGCCGTCGCCGGCGCGGGCTTCGCGGGGTACGTCTCGGTCGAGAGCTTCGTGAGCGACGGGACCGTGAGCCACCTCGCCGTGAACGGCCGGACCCCGCCGGCATACCCGTTCCGCGAGACGGGCTTCTTCATCCCGAGCGCGCTCGAGGCCTCCCAGGAGCGCGACGTCCTCGAGGTCGCCGCGGCCGCGGCGCGCGCGGTCGGCGTCGCCACCGGATGCCTTCACACCGAAATCAAGCTGACACCGCATGGACCGGTGGTGATCGAGGTGAACGGGCGCATCGGCGGCGGCGTGCCCGAACTGCTCGCTGCCGCTGCAGGGGAGCGGTTCCTCACGATCGCGATGCGGCTCGCGCTCGGAGAAGCGATCGAGCTCGACGGCCCGGTGCACTGCGAGCGCGTCGCGTACCTATTGTATGAGCAGGCCCCACAGGAGTTACGGGTCGTCACCAGCATCGAAGGCGTGGACGAAGTGCGCGCCATGCGAGGGGTGGACGAGGTCGTGCTTCGGCGGGGGCCGGGCGAGAAGGTCGATTGGCGCGAAGGGAATCACGGGCACGTGCTCTCGGTATTCGGAACGGTCGATGACCACGACGAGCTCCGAGAGGTCATCGGGCGCGTCGGGTCGACCCTCCGCATCGCAGGCGAGTGAGGAGGCAGTGAGCATGGTTCGACGACTGGCAAGTGTGTGCGCGGCCGCGCTCGCGACGACGCTGCTCTGCGCGTGCGGCGTGAGCGCATCGACCGGACCGCTGCCTAAGGTGGCGACGACGCCCGCGACGGCCTCCGCACCGGGCGACCACACGATTGACGTCGCGGTCCAGGGGCGCACCCGAGTGCTGATCCTGCACGTGCCGACGCTCTACGTCGCCACCCGGCCGCTCATCATGGTGTACCACGGCGCGGAAGGGACGGCTTCGGCCACCGCGCAGCAGACCGACTTCGAGAAGGTCTCGAACGCGAACGGCGACCTCGTCGCGTTCATGCAGGGCTACGAGAACACCTGGAACGAGGGGGCCGGGCATACCCCCGCCGAGCAGGCCGGCATCAACGACGTCGAGTACACGGCGGCTGCGATCACCCAGATCGAGAGCCTGGTGACGTTCAACCACAGCCGAATCGCGGCCACCGGCTTCTCGAACGGCGCGCTCATGGTGGAGTTCCTCGGCTGCAAGCTCGCAAAGTCGCTCTCGCTGATCGTGCCAGTGGAAGGACAGCTGCCCGTCCCCGTCTCACCGACGTGCGCGCCGGCTCGCTCGATCAACGTCTACGAGATCCACGGCACCTCGGACACCGCCATCCCCTACAACGGCGGACACTTCAACGGCGTCGGCGGCGGCACGACCGTGCTGTCAGCACCAAAGTCCGTCGCCCGTTGGGCCGCGCTGGACGCCTGCAAGAGCAAGCCGGCGGTGTCCTATGCGAGCCGCACGGTCCTGCTGACCAAGTACTCGAAGTGCCGTCGCGGCGTCACCGTGACGCTGCAGTCGATCATCGGCGGGACTCACCAGTGGGGGAGCGACATCGGCGTGATCGTCAGCCAACACATCCCGAAGTAGCCCCTGCGAGGACAGGCCCCCGGGCCGTGTCGGCGCCGGGACCTTCAGAGCTGGCCGAGGAACGTGAGGACGGCGGCGTCGAATGCGTCGGGCTGGTCGAGGTTGCTCGCGTGGCCGGCATCGGCCAGCACGACCAACGTCGCGGTCGGAATCCTCGAGGCCATGTAGTCGGCGGCCGCGACGAAGGGTGCGTCGTCCGCGCCGACGAGCACCAGCGCCGGCACGCGAATCGACGGCAGCGAGTCGATCACCGTGCTCGTGTGCTGGACGAGGATGCCCCGCGCTGCGCGCGCGAGCCCGCCAGAGTCGTGCGCGCCGCGTCGGACCTCGCCCGACGCCGAGAGCGCCGCCAGTCCCTCCGTTTCGAACGCCTCGGCCTGTGCGATCGCCCAGCGGTTCCACTGGGCTCTGGCGGCCTCGCTCCGATAGCCGGGGCCTGTGTCGAAGAGCAGGAGTGCGCCGACGCGTGCGGGGTGTGACGCGTGGAAGGCGAGGCTCAGGTAGCCACCGAGCGACAGGCCGCCGACCGCAGCGTGCGTGACCCCGCACGCGTCGAGGACGGCCGCCATGTCCTCCACGCTCGCCGCCTCGCTGTAGCGCGAGGGGTCCTCGGGCGCGTCGCTCTCGCCGTGGCCGCGCACGTCCCAGGTGATGACAAGCCGGCCCGCGCTCAGGGCTTCGAGGTTGGGCGCCCACATCGACGAGGACGAGGCGTAGCCGTGCGACAGCAGCAAGGGGAGCGCGTCGCTCGGCGCGCCGTGCACGTCGTAGGCGATCCGGACGCCGTCGCGGTCGATCGACCTCACGAGCGTCGCTCCGCGGACGGACCGGTGCGCGGCGACGGGGAGGGCGTCACGGGGATCGAGCGGAACGGGATCGTGCGTGTGGCGTCGGGCTCCTTGGGCAGTCCGAGGACGCGCTCGCCGATGATGGTGCGCTGGATCTCGTCGGTGCCTCCGGCGATCGAGATCGCGGGCACCGACAGCAGGACCTCGGTGATGGTCCCTTCGAGGGGGGCGTCGTCGCCGGCGAGCATCGCCGAGGCGCCGGCGATCGAGGTGTGGGTTCGCGCCGCCGCACGCGCGACGCGGCTGCTCGCGAGCTTGCCGATCGATCCCTCCGGCCCTGGGGGCCGCCCGAGCGCGCGGGCGGCGGTGGCGCGCTCGGCGGTGAGCTGCGTGACCCGCGCGAGGGTCAGCAGACCCGCGACGTCGTCACGCAGGAGCGGGCTGGCTGGCCGGCCAGCGACCCGCGCTCGCGGGATGACCAGGTCCACCCGACCGGCGCGCTGCGGGTACCACCGGTAGGGCTCCGAGACGCGATCGTGCTCGTCGATGGCCTCGCGCGCCGCGCGCCCGGATGCCGTAATCCGGCTCGGCACGCCCCGCGAGAGGATGGCCGTGCGGCGCTCGTAGGCGAGGGTCGTGAGCGCCACGCGCCACCCGCCGTTGACGTCGCCGAGGAGATGGCCGGGCGGTATGACGGCGTCGTCGAGGAAGACCTCGTTGAACGACGCATGGCCGTTCATCTGGCGCAGCGGGCGGACCTCGACACCGCGCTGGTGCATCGGGAGGATGAAGCAGGTCAGTCCCGCGTGCTTGGGGACGTCCGGGTCCGTCCTCGCGAGCAGGAGGCCGACGTCGGCGTGCGCCCCCGACGTGGTCCAGACCTTCTGGCCGTGGACGATCCATGCATCGCCGTCGGCCGTGGCGCGCGTCGAGAGCCCCGCGAGGTCAGATCCTGCCCCTGGCTCGCTGAACAGCTGGCACCACGTCAGCTCGCCGGTGAGCGTCGATCGCAAGAAGCGTCGCCGCACCTCGTCGTCACCATGCTCGAGGATCGTGGGCGCCGCGAGGTGCATCCCGACGCCCTCTGGCACCCCGACGACGTCGCGCGCGGCCAGCTCGGCCTCGACCAGGTCCGAGGCCGCCGCGGTCAGTCCCCTGCCCCCCCAGCCCGGGGGCCACGCCGGCCGGGACCACCCGGCGTCGGCGAGTCGCGTGCGCCACTCGACGAGCCCGAGTTCGGGATCCCAGTTTCGGTCGAGCCACCGGGCCAGCTCGTCACGCAGGGCAGCTGCGTCGAGTCCGGCGCCCGTCGTGTCGGCGGCCACTACCGGCCCTCGAACCTAGGCTCGCGGCGAGCCGCCGCGGCACGCACGCCCTCGGCGAAGTCCTCCGTGCGCCGCAGCCGGTCCTGCTCGGCGAACTCCCGCGCCGTCGCGGTGCGGAACCGCGCGGCGAGCCCCTCGCGCATGGTCTGTCGGATCGAGCGGACTGCGAGCGGCGCGCAAGACGCGATCGAGGAGGCCATGGCATGCGCCGCGACGCGGACCTCGTCGGGACCGACCACGCGATCGCACAGGCCGATCGCCAGTGCCTCTTGCCCGGTGAGCCGCCGTCCGGTGTAGAGCAGCTCGCAGGCGTGCTGATGACCCACGATCATCGGAAGGGTCACGCTGAGCCCGAAGCCGTGGTGGAACCCGAGTCGCGCGAAGTTGGCGGAGAAGCGCGCCATAGTCGAGGCGACACGGAAGTCGGCCGAGCAAGCGAGTCCGAGGCCACCGCCGACCGCGGCGCCCTGGACCGCCGCGACGACCGGCGTCGCCGCGTCGATCAGGCGGGCGGCCGCCTCGTAGAGCGCCGAGGCGCCCCATGTCGCGCCGTCGACCGGCGGCCCGAGCGACGGTCGTGACAGGTCGGCGCCGGCACAGAAGTGCCGGCCCTCCGAGCACAAGACGATCGCCCGGCAGCGTGGGTCGGCATCGAGCAGGTCGTAGACGTCGGCGAGCGACTCGATGAGCTCGAGGTCGAAGTAGTTCTCGGGTGGTCGGCGAAGCTCCACGGTCCCGACGCCGTCGGCGAGATCGACCGCCACGTCCCCGTGACGCGCCGTCACGGGCGACGCACCCGGCGGTCAGCGGTGCGCGTCATCGCTCCTCGGGAGCGGGTCGTGAGCCGCAGGCTGCGAGCATGGTCGTCGTCGTCCGGTGTCGCGCGGGCACTCCGGCATGCTCGCACATCGCCGACGAGCGGCGGCAGGGCGAGACCCACCGCGTCGTGGCCCGGCCGCCGCGCGAAGGTCCGGCTCGCCTAGGTCGCGGCGAGCTGCGCGAGCAGCTCGGCGATCTCGGTCGCCGAGAGCTCCAAGGTGGCGTCGCCGACGGAGAGCTCGCAGCGTTGCAGCCTCGGACCCTCCGACACGAACGGCCGCGCGAACGTCCAGACCCGTTGCGTGCGCGCGATGCGCATCGCCGCGGTGCGGAGCGCTGCGGGGGTCGTCGCCAGCCGGACGTGCAGCATCGCGCACTGGGGAGGGTCGGGAAGGACCTCGACGCCGGGCACGCCGCGCAGGGCCCGGCCGATCGCCGTGGCATGGCGGGCGTACCGCGCCATCTTCGGCAGGCGCTGGTCGAGAACCGTGAGCGCGGACGCGGCGTAGGGCCACATCATGAACACTCGCCCGCCGTGGCGCGTCCGCCAGACCGACAGCTCGTCGATCACGTCGCGGTCGCCTGCGACGCAGCATCCGCCGAGACCTCCGAGGCCCTTGTAGAACGAGACGTAGATCGTGTCGAAGAGCCTCGACACGTCGCGGATCGTCTTGCGGCTCTCGCGGGCGTAGAAGGGCACCGCCTCCCACAGGCGGGCGCCGTCGAGGTGGACCGCGGCGCTCTTGCCGCGCGCCCATCGGACCTGCGCGACCAGCTCGTCCCAGGTCGGGAGCGTGCCGCCGAGAGATCGCTGGGGCAGCTCGAGCAAGAGGGCGCCCAGTGGCTGACGTACGGCCTCGAGCGACGCGAGGGTGAGCGGCGACTGAGCCGGTCCGACGGGGATGCCGAACAGCCCGTGGAGCCCCTGGTAGCCGCGTTCCTCGGCCCAGCCATCGAGGTGGCACGTCGGGTGGAACGCGACGTTCGGGCTGCCGCGCCGGTCGGCGTGGACGCGGAGCACGGCTTGCTGCGCCATCGTCCCCGTCGGCAGGAAGAGCGCTGCCTCCTTGCCGAGCAGGGAGGCGACCCGAGCCTCGAGCGCCGTCACCGCGCCACCCATGCCGTAGTAGTCGACCTCGACGTCCGGAGGGATCGTCGCGAGCAAGGTCGAGGCGAGGCGCGGCCCGTCACCGACGAGGTGCCTGGTGCACCGCTTCGCGAGCGCCTCGAGCTGGAGGTCCCTCGAGATCGGTGGTCGCACACCACCTCGAGGCGCGGGCGACCTCCGTGCCCGCGGCGTCGGCATCGTCGTCACCCTACGTCGGCGCCCTGCGCCAGGAACGGACCTCGCGAGCGATCCGCCCGCCCGCCGCGCGGTCCGTCGCATGGTGGTCACGAGGCGTTCACCGGCGTCCAGCTGTCCGCGGAGGTGTGACACCACCGGATGCGCGTCACACTGAGATCGCCAGCGCGGCATCGCACCGAGAGCGCGGTCGAAGTTTGCCAAGGTGGCGCCGCCGACGGGTCCGTTGCACATGCCGTGCCAACCAAGTGGCTCTCGTCGTCGCGCTGACGCCTTAGTAACATCGCTCGGTGCACGTCGCCGAGGCAGTGACGTACGACGCGCCGCTCGCTGCTCCGGCCAGCGCGGCCACTCGTCGGATCGGGACGGGAGGAGAGGCGCTGCTCGTCGCGGGGGGCTGGCTCGTCGGTCAGTTCGTGTTCTTCCGCGCGCAGTGGTCCAGCGGGTTCGATCGGATCATGGGTGATCCTGGGGCGGCGCGGTTCATCATCTACGTCAACGAGAACTGGTACCAGTCGCTGCTGGGCCATGCGTCGTGGCGGAATCCCGCGTTCTACTACCCGATCAAGAACACGCTCGGGCTGAGCGACACGTTCTTGCTGTGGCAGGTGGTGTACACGCCGGCTCGTGCGCTCGGCGCGGACCCGTTCCTCGCGTACCAACTGGTCCTGCTCGCCTCGAGCGCGCTGGGCTTCGCGACCTTCTACGTGCTCGTCCGCACCCTGTGGCGGCCCCCGATCGCGCTCGGCCTCGTTGGCGCGGCGGTCTTCGCCTTCTCGAACGCGCTCTACCTCAACGTCAACCACCCCCAGCTCTTCGGCGTGCTCCTGCTGCCGTCGGTGTGCCTCCTCGGCGTCGCCGCGTGGCGGTCGGCGCGTCGAGGCGGGGCGGGCGGCATGGCGTGGGGCGCGGCCTTCGGCGCGCTCGGCGTCCTCGTGATCTACTCGACGTACTACGTCGGCTTCTTCGGTCTCATCGCCGCGGCGATCGCCGCGGTCGTCGCGCTCATCGTGGCGCCGCGTGCCACGATCGCGAGCGTCGGCGACGCGGTTCGCGGCGGCTGGAAGGTGCTCGTCGGCGTCCTCCTTGGCGCCGTGCTCCCTGCGATCCTCTTTGCGGTCACGTACCTCCCCGCGCTGCATGCCGCGGGCGGCTACAAGCTCCAGTCCGCGTACTACTTCCGTGCCAACCTCGAGGACCTCGTCAACGTCGGCGTCGGCAACCTCTTGTGGGGCTCGACGCTCGTCCACGGGGTGGTGCACGGGACCGCGGCGCTGTCCGAGCGCGACTACGCGGTCACGCCCATCCTGCTGGTGCTCAGCCTCCTCGCCGTGGTGGTGGCCACGGTGCGCGAGCGCCGCGCCGCCGCGCCGCCGAGCGGCCGGCGCTACTCCGCAGCCGTCCTGGCTGTGACCGGGGTCGTCCTCCTGCTCGTGCCGATGGCAGTCGGCAGCACGTTCCTGTGGCGCGCGGTGTACTGGATCCCGGGCGCCTCGGGCATCCGCGCGGTCGACCGGATCAGCATCGTCGCGAGTGGGGTGCTCGTGCTCGCGCTCGTGGACGCGGGGACGCGCCTCGCGCCGTGGCTCCGCTCGACGATGCCAGGTCCCGCCTTCGCGGTGTGCGTCGCCGCGCTCGCGATCGTGCTGTGCCTCGAGCAGGTGAACGTGACGAGCTCGTCGCAGATGTCGCGTCGCGCACAGGTTGCCCTGCTCGCCTCGGCGCCCACGCCTTCCCGTGCGTGCCGGGCCTTCTTCGTCGAGACCAGGACGGCATCGGCCGCCCACCCTGCCAGGGTCCAGACGACCGCCATGCTGCTGAGCGAGCGGTTCGCGATCCCCACGCTCAACGGCACGAGTGGCTCGTTCCCGAAGGGCTGGCGACTCTTCTACCCGATGCGGTCCGGCTACCTCGCCGGTGTCAGGTACTGGGTGGCGGTCAAGCACATCACCGGCAGGGTGTGCGCGCTCAACCTCGACACGGACCGATGGACCGTGTTCAACCCGAGCACGCGGGTCGCGAGGTAGGCGGCGCCGTGCGACGTTGGCACACCACGACCGGGCCGACCCGGGTCGCCGCGCGACGCCGCGGCGTCGTCGCGGACTCGGCCATGTGCCCAGATCATCCCTATAGTTCGTCGCCCAATGGGATCGCCGAAACCTCCATGCCCTCTCGACGCCGCGCGCCGACGAGGCGACACGACACGGCGCCAATGACGCGTCGCTCGGGGCTGCGGGTGGCCGTCGCAACGCCGTCGTACCCGCCCGAGCTCGGAGGGCTCGGCTCGCACGTCCGCAGCCTGGCCACCGCGCTCGCCGGCCAGGGCTGCGAGGCGACGGTCCTCACGCAGGTTCGGGGCGACGCTGACGGCGCGACGCAGCATCGAGCAGCGGGCGCCCCTCTCGACGTCGTGGCCTTCCGGAGCCGCATCGGTGGGCGCCGCTTTGGGTACGCCCCGCGGCTTCGCCGCTACGCCCACGAGCACCGAGGCGACTTCGACGTCGTCCACGCCTTCAGCTACCACGCGCCCGTCGCGCTCGCGGTGAGCGGGACGATGGACGCGCCCCTCTTCTTCTCGCCGGTGTTCCACGCAAGCGGGCACAGCACCCTCGCGCGTGCCGCGCACCTCGTCTACCGGCCGCTCGCACGACGCGTCTTCGATCGAACCGAGGCGATCCTGTGCTCCTCGCGTGCCGAGCGTGAGGACGTGCTCCGGCTCTACCCGTTCTGTGCGGAGTGGGCCAAGGTGATTCCCATCGCCGTCGACGCGGAGCTCTACGACGGCGTCGAGCCGTTCACGACGGAGCGGCCCGTCATCCTCAGCGCCGGGCGCCTCGACCGGTACAAGCGGGTGGACCTGGTCGTCGAGGCGATGCGCGAGGTCGCGGACCGCGCCACGCTGGTGATCTGCGGGACAGGCCCCGACGAGCCCCGGCTCCGCCAGCTGGCCGAGGCCGGAGGGGTCTCGGGATCGGTCCGGCTCCTCGGCGGGGTGAGCGACGAGGAGCTGCGTCGCTGGCAGCGCACCGCGGCGGTCGTCGTGAGTTTGTCAACCAGAGAATCGTTCGGGCTCTCGCTCGCCGAGGGCATCGTCGCGGGGGCGGCGATCGTTGCCTCGGACATCCCCGCGCACCGCGAGATGGCCGCAGCCATGCGGGCGACGCCCACCATGGTCCCCGAGGGCGCCACGGCCCCCGAGGTGGCCGGCTCGCTGCTCGCGGCCCTCGCCGAAGGCCGCCCGGGGCGCCCGTCGGGCACGCTTCGAGCGTGGTCCGACGTGGCGAGCGACACTATTGCGGTGTACGAGGACGCCCTCGCCCATCCACGTCGCCGCCGACGATGACGACTGAACCCATGACCGGCAGCGAGCGTCGACCCCGGGTCTGCATCGTCGGGTCCGGAATGCACTTCATCTCAGGCCCGAGCTACTACACCTACTTCCTGTCCCAGAGCTTCGCCGAGACCAGCGACGTCTCGGTGATCCTCATGCGGGCGCTCGTGCCGAGGTTCCTGTACCCCGGGCGCGGGCGCGTGGGCGCGCCCATCAGCGGCCTGTCGACGTCGGCCTTCGCCCCGACCTTCGACGGGGTCGACTGGACGCTCGTGCCGAGCCTCTCTCGGGCGCTTCGCTTCTTCCGCCAGCACCGACCCGACGTCATCGTCCTCGAGTGGTGGAGCGCGTCCTGCCTGCCTGCCTACCTGGTCCTCAGTCGTGCCGCGAGGCGCATGGGGATCCCCGTCGTCCTCGAGCTGCACGAAGAGCTCCACGCCTCAGAGGCCAGGATCCCGCTCGCGGGCCCGGTCGCAGCTCGCGGCCTGCGTCACCTCGTGGCGACCTCGAGCGCCTACGTCGTGCACTCGCCGATCGACGGCGAGGGTCTCATCGAGCGCTACGCAGTCGACCCGAGCCGGGTCCTCGTCGTGCACCACGGACCGTTCAACATGGCAGGCCACGTCGAGGTCCGCGAGCGCTCGCCGTCGGAGGCCTCGACCATCTTGTTCTTCGGCACCGTCCGTCCCTACAAGGGCCTCGAGGTGCTGATCGACGCCTTCGACCTGCTGAGCGAGGAGGAGCCCGGCAAGTGGCGCCTCATCGTGGTGGGAGAGCCCTGGGAGGGATGGCGTCTTCCCTTCGACAAGATCGCCGCGAGCCCGCACCGCGCCTCGATCGAGACAGTGGCACGCTACGTCCGCGACGAGGAGATCCCCGAGTTCTTCGGGCGCGCGGACGTGGTCGCCCTGCCCTACCTCGAGTCCTCCGCGAGCGGGCCGCTGCACCTGACGATGGCGGCAGGACTCCCGGTCGTGACCACGAGCGTCGGCGGGCTCAGCTTCGCGGTCGCCGACTACAAAGGCGCGGTCCTGGTCGCGCCCTCGGACCCAAAGGCGCTCGCTCGCGGCATCCGCGAGGCCGAGCCGCTGTTCGACCGGCGCTTCGAGGACCCGCACTCCTGGGAGCACACTCGCGAGGCATTTGAAGAACTCTTCGTGAAGCTCCTGGCGGACTGAGCCCTCGGCGCGACGCCGCCGCGGCGCGCCGCCGCAACCACGCGTCACCGCAGCGCTGCCTGGGTTCGGCGGCGTCCGAGTATCGTCCCCGGCCATGCGACGGCTCGCCGCGGTGCTGTGCGCGGCCGTCTTGGCGTCGAGCGCCGCGATGCTCGTCCCCGCGCTGTCGGCGGCGACGTCGGGCCCGCACACGGCGAGGCCCTGGACGCCGGTCAAGGGCATCGCGGTCGACCTGAGCCTCGCGAGCTCGATCAACGACGCCCAGGCGATCACCATCGGGACCCAGCTCTTCTCGACGATCGCGACGAAGTTCCACGCGAACGCCGTGTCGTTCAACTTCCCCTTCATCCAGTCGTCCTCGCGAGCGAACGACCCGCACGGCGCGCCGATGACGCCGTCGCCCGGGCGACTCGCGATGCTCACCGCCCTCGCGCACCGGTACCACCTCGCCGTCCAGTACCGCCCCTACCTGTGGGAGGGCAACCTGACCAAGGCGTGCCCGACGCCGCAATGCCCCAGCCAGTCGCGGCCGTCGATCCGCCCCTCCAATGTGGCGGTGTGGTTCCAGAACTACTGGTTGTTCCTCGAGCCGTACCTCGCGTCGGCCAACGAGGCGGGTGCGGCGAGCTTCAGCGTCGCCCTCGAGTTCACCTCGTTGTTGCCGTGGACCAAGTGGCCGTGCCGGTCCTGCCTGTCGGACTGGTCGCGACTCGTCCAGCGGGCCAAGACGATCTACGCCGGACAGGTCGTCTACTCCCAGCAGCACATCCCCCAAGAGACGATCCCGCTCACGGCCCGCGGCTATGACGCCTACCAGCCGATCGAGCTCAAGAGCCCCCGGGACGTCTCGATCCACGCGTTCACGAGCGGCTTCATCCGCAACTTCCAGATGGCCGGCATGCAGTCGACGCCGGCGGACCTGATCGTCGAGGAGCTGGGCATCCCCGCGGTGGCGGGCGCCTACGACGAGCCGAACTACTTCCACTACAACCCTGGGACCGCGGTGGACCGGCCCGTGCAGACCGACTGGTTCGCCGGTGCCTGCAACGCGTTCCGCGCGCTGCACATGGCCGGCATCTACTACTGGTCGATCGACTTCAACACCTTCACGCCGACCGAGAACGCCTCGAAGAAGATCTACGACTGGCTGGGGACGCCGTCGGCGACGGCGATCGAGAGCTGCTTCGCGGGGATCCCGTGAGCCGGGGCGCGCCGACCACGCTCGTCGGCCGCGGGATCGCCTCGACCGTCATCGTGACCGCCCTCGTGCTCGGTGGGATGGGGGTGTCAGCGGCGTCATCGACCTCGGGACCCGTGCACACGGCGCAGGGCGCCGTCGCGTGGGAGGCGGCCCACCGCATCGAGCCCCAGGGCGGGCACCCGTCGTCGATCTCCTGTCCGACACCGACGTTCTGCGCCGTGGCCGACACAGCCGGGGACGTCGCGGTGTCCTCGGGGACCGGCTGGTCCGCGCCGAGGAGCGTCGACGACGTCGGCCTCACGTCGATCTCCTGTGCGTCCGCGACGCTCTGCGTCGCGGTGGACACCGCCGGCCGTGCCTACGTCTTCACCGGCACCACCTGGGCGCCGCACACGCTCGGCAACGTCGAGCTCACCTCTGTCTCGTGCGCCCCGGCGAGCACCCAGTGCGTGGCGGTCGACGTCGACGGGCGCGCGTTCGTGTATGCGGCGGGGGCGTGGTCCGCGCCGGCGGCCGTGTCCGCCGCCCCGCTGAAGGCGCCGCTGAGCGCCGTCGCCTGCGCCACGACGACGAGCTGCGTGGCGGTCGACGCCACAGGCGACGCCTACACCTACTCGGGGACGTGGTCGGGCCCGACGTCGGTCGGCACCGCGTCGCTCCTCTCCATCGCCTGCGCGACGAGCACGTTCTGCGTCGCCGGTGACGACGCGGGCGGCGTCGACGTGCTGAGCGGGACGACCTGGTCCCACCACGCGGTGCTGGCCGTCCACGACGGTGTGGTCTCGGTCGCCTGCGCATCGGCTTCGCTGTGCGTCGCACTCGGGGAGGACGCCCGCGCCGCGACCTACAACGGTGCGTGGTCGTCATCGGTCGCCGTCGCCCCGGGTGACAACGGCGCGGGGGTCTCGTGCGTCCTGGCCGGCGGGTGCACGATGGTCAGCGCGGCGGGTGCGGCGTCGAGCACGACCGGCTTGACGTGGAGCCCGCCGGTTCCCGTCGACGCCCGCCCCGGCCACCTCACCGGCATCGGGTGCGGCACACCGTGGTTCTGCGTCGCGGTCGACGACGCGGGCCAGGCGTCGCGGTGGAGCGGCTCGACGTGGTCGGCGCTCACGCCCACCGGCCTCAACTCCCTGAGCGCGGTGTCGTGCGCCGGCGCGTTCTGCATGGCCGTGAGCGGGAGCGGCGACGCCGTGGCCTTCCGCCACGGCGCGTGGAGCCACCCCGGCGCGATCGACGGGAGCGCGCTGACCGGCGTCTCGTGCGTGTCATCCCGCTTCTGTGCGGCGGTGGACGCGTCGAACCGGGTCCTCACCTTCAATGGGGCAAGGTGGTCCGCCCCCACGACCGAGGGCGTGGCCCAGGCCACGGTGAGGGGCTTCAACGCGGTGTCGTGCCCGTCGCCGACCTTCTGCGTGGCCGTCGACGAGAGCGGCAACGAGCTGTTCTTCGGCGCAGGGAGGGCCTTCCTGCGCTCCGTCGACGCCTACCCCGTGCCGCACGCCCCGGTCGCCGCGGTGCCGCTCACCGGGGTCGCCTGCGCGACCCAGCGACTGTGCGTCGCGGTGGACGACGAGGGCAACGAGATCACCTACACCTCCCGAGGCACCCTGCGGGCATGGTCGCGCCCCGGACACGTCGACCGGTTCCGGCTCACCGCGGTGGCCTGCACCCGTGCGGGGTACTGCCTCGCCGTCGACGACAGCGGGGGCACGGTCGCCTACGACCACGGCACCTGGTACCGCGCGTCGCGGTCCGTGCCGCTTGGGTCCATCAGCGCCGTGGCGTGCGCCTCGCGAGGCATCTGTGCGGCGACGGACGCGGCGAGCGCCGCAGTGGGCGCGGCCAGGGTCTGATCAGCGCGCGGCGCGGTGGCGCTCGACGAGCGCCTCGAGCATCGCGTCGAACCTGGGCGCGGCGAGCCGAACCGAGTACGTCGCGGCGTGCGCCCGGCCCGCGGCCCCCATGGCCTCGGCGCGCCCGGGATCGTCGAGCAGCCCCTGGATCGCCGCGGCGAGCGACGCCGGGTCTCGTGGCGGCACCAGCACCCCGGTGACCCCGTCGATGACGACGCCAGAGAGCCCGCCCACGTCCGAGGCGACGACGGGTCGCCCGACCGCGTTCGCCTCCAGGGCCACGAAGCCGAATGGCTCCTCCCAGCGCGACGGCACGACGCCGATCGAGCAGTGCTTGAACGCCGCCATCACCTCGCCGTGCGGGACGTGGGTGCGCAGCACCACGCCGTCCGGCCACCGCGCTGGCTGGCCGGCCATGGGCACGCCGAGGACGACGAGGGGCGGGGGGTCGACGAGGCGCTCGTAGGCCGCGACGAGGTCCTGGGTCCCTTTGTGCGGCCCGAGCCCCCCGACGTAGAGGAGGTAGCCGTCCTCGGCCGGCAGGTACACGGGCCGCGGCACCGCGTCGGCCTCGGCCGCGAGGTCGTCCTCGATGAAGCTCGACACGACGGCCACGTCCCCGTGCAGCCCCTTGGCCTCGAGGGCGCGGCGCGCGACGGGCTCGGAGTTGGCGACGACGCGGTCGACGCGCCGCAGCAGCGCCGCGTTCGAACCGAACAGGCCGAGGGTCACCGCCACCGACTTCGCGGGGCCGTACTGGGCGGCCGCGCACCGCACGCAGCGGAATGGGGACGCCCCTGGGCAGTGCTCGTCCTCGCTCACGAACCGCCGCGTCTTCTTCGCGCAGGCGATCGAGTAGTCGTGCTGCATCCAGAGCACGGGAGGGTGCGACTTGGTCTTGAAGGCGAGGTAGCTGTAGATCATCCAGTTGTGCGCGTGCACCACGTCGGGTCGCTCGCGCTCGATGATCCGGCGGAGCGAGGCCACGACCACCGGGTCCGGAAAGGGGGGGTGGTAAGGCGTGGCGTCGACGGACGCCCAGGCGCGCGACAGCTTGGTGAAGCCCGCGTCGATGCGGTGCACGCGGAAGCCGACGTCCTCGATCTCGTCGCTGGGCCGCCCGTCGAGCTGCACCAAGGTGGCCACGGACATCTCGTGGCCGCGCCGGACGCGCTCGCGGACGAGCGAGAGCACATGGGTCTCGGTGCCACCGATGGTGGGCGCGAACAGGTCCGTGAGGTGCAGGATCTTCACGCGCCCGCGCCACCCGTCGTCCGGGCGCGGGCACCCCGGTCGACGGCGGCGATGCCGACGAGGACCGCGCAGCCCGCCACCTCGCCCGCCGTCCACGCCCACCCCGCGCCGTTGATGCTGAGGTGGGGGAACGCCAGAAGCGCCCAGGCGGTGCCCCCGATCGCGACGACGGCGATGACGGCGTTGACCACGGCCGCGGCCCCGAGCCGGCCCTGCACCCGGTAGCGCGCGACGGCGACGTTGGTCACGAGGTCCGGGATCGAGGAGATCGCGAGGATCCGCAGCAGCGTCGTCCCGTTGAATGAGTAAGACGCGCCGAACAGGCCGAGCACTGCGCTGCCGAAGAAGACGTAGACGAGCAGTGGGACCACGAGCAGCCCGCTCGACAGGACGACCGCGGCGCGCGTCTTTTCGTCGAGCTCCGTTGGGCGCAGTGACCCTTCTGCCAGCAGTGCCTGGCAGACCGCCGGGGAGATCATGAAGCAGAGGGAGCCGACGAGCCAGGTGATTGAGAAAAAGCCGGCCTTGGTGGCGCCCAGGATGCCGACGACGAGGATCGGCAGGATCTGAGGTGGCAGCGAGCCGCCGAGCGTGCCGACGACCTGGAGACCGAATCCCTCCCGTAGCTCGGCGTAGCCCGCCCGGCGCTCCGCCGCGGTGCTCACGGTGGGTGGCCCGATGCCGGACACCGCGCCGCGCCACCGCCGGAACTCCCACAGCGAGGTCGCGACGGAGAGCGCCGCCCACACCCCGATCACGGCGAACGGCCCGGAGATGAGCCCCGCAGGGATCGCGAGGGCGATCAGCAGCACGAGCTTGCCCCCGCCGTGCATACCGTTGCGCGCCACCATGAAGCCGGGCTTGCGGATGGCGAGGGAGCTTGCGTCGAGGACGATGCCCGCGCTTGCCGCGGCCGCGCCGATCGCGAAGAGCATGCCCACTCCGACGGTGCGCACGTCGCCGACATGGGCCGGCAACACGAAGATGGCGATCACCGACTCGATGAGCGCGACGCCGATGGAGACGACGAGGCCGGCGCGGAGCAGGTCTCGGCGGTGCTGCGAGCGCGGGATCCGCAGCAGCATCGTGGTCGCGATCGGCTGGCCTGCGATGAGCGCGATGGACGTGAGCGCGGCGACGAGCGCGGTAGCGACACCGATCGCGTTCGTCTGCCAGCGGTGGGTGGCGACCACCCAGAAGAGCCAGCCGGTGATCGAGGCGAGGATCGTCGACGCCATGACGCCCGCGGAGCCGCGCACCAGGTGGAAGTTGTCGCCGAGCCGCCGTTCGGCGCTCGCGACGCCGCGCGCCACCCTGCCCCGTAGGCCCACGGCGTCGGGCGTCACGTGTGCGGGCGGCACCGCAGCTCCACTACCTGCCGACGCAGGTGACCGGCGGTGTCAGGAACGCCCCGTTGGACGCGACGACGCGCACCTGGACGCGAGAGGGGCACGAGGCAGCGCCGGCCGGGAACCTCCCCGCGAGCGTCACGGCTAGGGGCGTCGTTCCCGCAGGGACCGTGACGGGCAGCCCGACTTTCGAGACGTTGACGTAGAGCGTGAGGTCCGTGGGCTCGACGGTTCGCACCCGGGTCACCGTAACGGTCACTCGGACCTGGGAGTGGGAGACGACGGCCCTCGCGGCCTCGATCGAGAAGGCGGGCTGGACGGGGGTGGCGGGGAGGGCGAGGTGCGTCACCATCGCCCCGAGCAGTGCGGCGAGGCCGAGCGCGAGCGCGGCTGCGATCGGTGCGAGCGGGGCGCGGCGCACCGGCGGGGCCCCTACGCCGAGCAGGGCGGCGGCAGCCACGAGCACGAGCAGCGGGACCGCGACGACCGCGGTCGCGACACGAAGGCCCAGCTCGTAGGCGGCGAAGCTGCTCGCGGCCACGACGGCGAGCGTGGCGATCGTGCCGCCGACGAGCCGTGCGATCGCGTCGCCGTCCTCGTCGGCGAGCCGACCGACGAGCCACCCAGGGATGACGAGCACCGCGAGGCATCCCACGACGGTGCGGACCGTGCCTTCGGCGCCTCCTGGCGCAAGGAGGGCGGCGACGAGGAGCAAGGCCACACCGCCGGTGCCCAGTGCCCACACGCCGCGTGAGGCGCCGCGGTCGCGCTGCACGACGCTCATCCGAACGTCCCCGCACAGCGCCGGTTGAGCCCGGTCAGGTTGTGGTGGTAGTCGACTGCGAGCCGTGCCTGATTGACACGGAGCACCTCGTACTGCGAGGTGGCGAACACCGCGTTGAGCCAGTTGAGACAGCTCAGGCGGTGGATGTAGGCGGGCCCCCTGGCATCCTTCGGAAGGAGCGAGTCCGACGGCACGTACCAGAACCAGGCCTTGACCTGGCCGATCGTGCCGGTCTGTCGGTTGTAGACGATGTAGGTCACGCGGTCGTGCAGGTACGCCTCGAGCTCCACGAAGGCGATCGTGTGGGTCAGCAGGAGGTGCACCTCTGTGCCGCCCGGCTGCACCACGTGCACGCGGGAGGCGATGGCGATGGGCCGCACGACGAACCGGTCCGCGAAGACGACGTCGTGGGACGTCGCGTGCTGGGCGAACCACTGCGCCACCATCGTCGTCTCCGTGCCGACGTAGAGGGGGTCGACCTCGGGGGCGACGGTGCCACCGAACCGATACGCCGTGGAGGAGCCGAGCGACACCGAGCCGATGGCCACGATGACCGCGCACGCCGCGATGACGGGGCGCAGCGTCAGGCTCCAGCGGTCGGCCGGCGGCCAGAGCCGGTGTGCTCGCATGGAGATCGAGAGCCGGCCGTCCAGGGCAAGGCCGCCGGCGAGCCCAAGGACGACGGCGAAGCCGAGGAAGCTGAACGCCCACGAGCGGTGCACGGCCTCGGAGTACGCGACGGCGGAGGCGAGGGGCAGCGACGCGAAGAACAGGACGCCGAGCACGCCGGCGACATAGACGAGGGGCGAGAGCCTCCTCCTGGCGCCGAGCAGCCCCCAGATGGCCCAGACGAAGGCGACGAGCAGGATCGGGAGCATGAGGTACCCGCACGCGATCTCGAAGAATGGTGCCGACGAGTTCGCAAACGCGCTGTGCAGCGGCAGGCCCGCGCCAATGCCGAAGACGCTCAGCAGCTGTCGAAGCTGCTGGGAGAAGTGGAACGTAGGCCCGAGGTACACGAACAGCGCATGGCCAACGTCCACGAAGCGCCACGTCGTGATCACGACCGCCCACGCCGCGAGGCTCCACGCGATGAGCGGCGACGTCACGGTCTCGGTTCGCAGCGGACCTCGCTGTTGGAGCGACGCGACGATGGCCACTGCGACGAGCGCCGCGGCGCTCACGACCGACGTGACCGAGTGAGTGACCACGAGCCCGGTGGTGAGGATCGCGGCGAGGGCGACTTGGACGTTGCGGGCACGCAGCGTCGCCCCCGGCTCGCGACGGCGCGCCCCGCGAAGGGCGAAGACGAGCACCCACACGAGCATGGGCAGCGCGAGCGTCTCGTACGAGAACTGGGCGTCGAAGATGAGCCACGACGGATTGAGCGAGTACACGACCGCCGCGATGGCGGCTGCCCGCGATGACCTCGAGGCGTCGCGCACGAGGACGTAGACGCCCGCGAGGAGCGCCACGTGCGCGCCCGCGGCGATGACGAGGGCGGAGATCCACAGGGTGAGGCCGCTCAGGTGGTACAGGCCGCTCGTCACGAGCTCGAGACCCGGGAAGTTCGCCCCGATCTGAAGGAGGCCGACGCTGGAGTGCGGGTGCCCCGTCCGCACGAGGTCCTGCAGCATGCGGAAATGGGAGAACTCGTCAAAGAAGAGCGGATGGTCGCCGGTCCGCAGCAGGGTCGGCGCGAGGCTCCAGATCCCGAGCGCGACGACCAGGGCGCCTCGGGCTGCAGAGGACGTCCGGTTGGACAGGAGGTGCCAGGCGACCGGGGCGGTCACGAGGAAGTAGGCGAGCCAGAAGACGTAGAAGTGCCCCGTCGTGTCACCACGCGCGGCCATCCACTCCGCCAGGGCGAGGAGGGCCCCGCTCGCGAGGAACGCGAGGGCGAGCATCGAGAAGCGGCGGTCGGCGCCGCGGTCGAGGTCGGCGGGAGGAACGGTCGTGACGGTGGCAGCCGTCATCGACGGAGCCCGCCGAACCAGCCCGCGGCGGTCCGGCGTCGTGACGTCATCGGCGATGCACCACCGCGGCCGGGGCGCGACCGTCGCGTGGGTCGGTCCGCCATCGCACCAGCCTGTCATGTGCCACCGAGCGCCCCGAGAGGGTCCGCGCTTCGCGCTGAACGGTCGGGTGTGTCAAGGCCCGGCCCCCGTCGCCCGCGCCCCACCCGTCGTGCGCGATGCCCACCCAGCCTCGCGGGCCTTCGTGCCACCCGCGGGGCGGCTCACCGCTTCACCGGTCGCCAGGGAAGGGCGACGCCCCGGAGAGCACCATCGCGTGAGCCTGCGTACTACGCGGCCGGCTCGTTCCGATCCCACGGGTGGCCGAACCACCGCCGAACGCGGCTCTCTCCGAACTCCACTTTGTCCCTCGCGATGGCCGCAGAGGGACCTTCGAGCTCGCCGACGGGGGGAGTCCCGGCGAGGAAGCTCACCGTCACGCGGGCGACCTCGTCGCCGCCGAACTCGAGGTAGCAGGTGCCGCGCCCGTCGTAGCCGTGCAGAACCTCCGCGCCCCGGTGCCTCGCGACGATCGACGACGCGACGACAGACGCCTGGCCCTCGGCGAACACGCCCGCCTTGGGCGTGCCGACGCTGGTCACGTCCCCCACCGCATAGACGTCGGGGTAGGACGTCTCGAGCGTCGAGGGATCCACCGGGATCCAGCCGTCGACGGCCAACCCCGAGGCGAGCACGACGGGTGGCACGACGTGCGTGGGGACGCCGAGGAACAGGTCGAAGCGCAGCTCGGCGCCGTCGCTGAACACCGCGACGCGGCGATCGGCGTCGAGGTGGGTGACGAGGCAGCTCGGGTGCCACGTGATGCCCCGTTCGGCGAAAGCAGCCACGAGCACCCTCGAGGCATCCGGCGATGGCGGGATCGGGACCGGCAGCGGCATGACGAGCGATACCGTCGAGCGATCACGGATGCCGCGCGCGACGAGGAAGTCGTGCAGCAGCAGGGCGGTCTCGCTCGGCGCTGGGGGGCACTTGAACGGCGTGGACGTCACCCCGACGACGACGTCCCCGCCCTCGAAGCCGGCCAGCACGTCGCGGAGCGCCAACGCTCCGCGGTTCGTGTAGAACTCGTGGCCCGCCTCGACGAGGCCCGGCGTCGCCCGGGGTTCGAGGTCCGCACCGAGCGCGACGACGAGCACGTCGCCTTCGAAGTCGCCCACGTCGGTCATCACGCGCTTCGCGACGGGGTCGATGACCAAGACCTGCGCCTGGACGAAGCGCACGCCTGGCTTCGCGATGTCGGCGTAGCGGTGGCGCACGGCTGTCGGGCTCGTCCGACCGAACATCACGTCGAGCTTGGAGAAGCCGAAGACGAAGTGGTCGTTGCGATCGATCAGTACGACGTCCGCCTCGTCGCCGAGCTGCTCGGACAGCGTGGAGGCCAGCTCCAGGCCGCCGAAGCCCGCGCCGAGGAGGAGGACGCGCACCTGCGAGATCCTACGTTCGCGTCGTCGTCGCCCTCGGCGCCATCGACCGATGGATCGACGCCAGCAGGCGTCGTTGCTCGGCCCTGGTCGCCACGCGGACACGGACGAACTCGCCGTCCGGGTCGGTGCGCACGTCGGCGAACAGCACGTCATCGTCGACGTGGAAGTGCAGGAGTGCCTTCGAGCGGCGGTAGAAGACACCGGGTCGCTTTTCGGTGAGGCCATCGGTGGCGCGAAGCGCGGCCAGCAGCGCTTCGAGCGCCTCCAGGTCCTCTTCACGGGCGTGTCGCATCGTGCACCTCCTCGCAGACCGCACGCCACTACCCTCCGCACTCGGGGCGATGGCGAGGCTTGGTCCTCGCGGCCACGCGCGTCGACCGCATGCCGCACCGCCACCGTAGGGGACGGGTGTTCACGTCTCGCGAGGTCGTTCTGGTCCCGGTCGTGCCCTCAGGTTGGGTCGGACGGACCCCCTGCGGCCCGCTCGACCGGGGCTCGCAGCAGCTCGATGACGCCGACCCGGTGCGCCTCGCTCAGGTTGAAGCTCTCGCCGAGGATGCGCAGGGCGTCACGCTCACCCTGCGAGAGAGGGCCGTCGGCCAGGGCGACCTGTGCGCAGGCGCCGAAGAACTGCTCGGCGTCACGCGCACCCAGGCGGTTGGCGACCGGGCTCGCATACACGGCAAGCTGCGTGGGGTCCACGTCGGCGAGCTCCCGGCCGAGCGCGGCGTCGTCGAGCTCGTCGCCGACGCGTCGGGCGTTGACGGCCGCCAGTGCAGTCGATCGCGCGAGGGTGCTCGCGGCGTCGCCCGACTTGAGGATGGCGACCGCGCACTGCTCGAAGGCACGCGAGGCGAGCGCCTGGAAGGCCCCGGCCCTCGGTAGGTCGAGGACGTCGTCGGCGAACGCACCCTTGCACGTGTCGCAGCAGACGCGCCCACCGGTCGTTGCGCTGATTGGAAAGATCGGCACGAAGAACAGCGTGAACCAGCGGCGGACACCCTTGCGTGAGTACGTCCGGTCACCGAGGCACCTCGGGCAGTAGAACTGCCCGGTGTCGAGCGTCGCAAGCCGTCCGCGAACGCCGAAGATGATCACCGCGCAACCCTACCGATCGAGTGACGCGGGGACACCGCTGCGTTCGTCTTCATCGTCCGTCCGCGGCGATGCAGACGGCGACGACTCGCGGTGCGTCATTGACCGCACGCCGCGACGCGCGCCACGGTGCGCCGCTATGGCTGGGCGATTCGCCGTCGCTGTTCGAGGTAGGCCTCGAGGGTCCGTTGGTTGGCGATCCTGATGGGCATGATGGCGGGCAGGTGGTCGATCGGATAGGCGCGGACGGTGCCCTCGGGGCCGACATCGAGCTGCGTGCCCCCGACCACGCGGGCAACGTAGCCGTGGGCGCACATCGTGCCGGTGGGCGTGCCCGGTTGGATGAACGTCACGTGTTCGCGAAGCAGCTCGACGTCGAGGCCGGTCATCTCTCTGACCATGCGGACCGCACCGAGGTCGGGGTCCTCCCCCGGCTTGCAGGGGTTGCTCGGGAGGGATGCCGGCGCCTCGGCGCTGCCACCGTGCGGGTGGATGAGCACGATCTCGTCGTATTCGGTCTCGACGACTACGAGCGCACCGTGGTAGTCAAACTCCGCCCCGTCGTGCACGGCCCGAGCGTATCGATCGTGCGTCGCCCAACTGAGCCTCCCGAGGCGGCTGGACCTACTTGCGCCGCCACCATCGAGCGCCGCGGGAGCGTCGTGCCCGCGACGGGGTTCATCAGTTCGCTCGAGGACGCGCGCCCTGTCCGTGCCGGCAGAGGAGCGCGGTGGTGCGCGACGTGGTCGGCCGGGGCGCCGTTGGATGGCGCAGGTCACGGGCTCAGTCGAGCGAGACCTCGTCGAGCTGACCGGTGTGCACGTCGAAGACGAAGCCCCGTATGGACTTGTGGGGTAGGAACGGGCTCGCCTTGATCCGCTCGGCCGTCTGGCGGACGTCGTCTTCGACGGCCTCGAATGCTTCCATGGCGAAGCCAGGGCGGACCCCTGTGTCCGCGAAGATCTGGTCCTTCAGTTCGTCGTCGCGGAAGGTCTCCATGCCGCAGTCGGTGTGGTGGATGAGGATGATCTCGTTGGTCCCCTGGAGGCGCTGGGAGATGACCAGGCTCCGGATGGCGTCGTCGGTGGCCACGCCGCCGGCATTTCGGATCACGTGGGCATCTCCCAGGTCGAGCCCGAGCAGGCGTGCGGGATCGAGCCGGGCGTCCATGCACGCGAGCACCGCCACACCCTTTGCGGGTGGCATCGGGAGTGCCTCGCTGGCGAATCCCCGGGCGTACGCAGCATTGTTGGCCACTAGATCTGCCGTCGATCCCACAGTTTGCCCCCTCGTTGTCATGGCGACTCGGCGCCGGAATCTACCGGCGAGTCCCATCACCTCCACCGACCCCGCTCTGATCTGCCGATCGGACCAAGATGACCCCCCCGTGACGAGCGGCTGAACTTCACGCGACGCCGAGCGTCCAGGGGCGCGGGCCGCGACGAGCGCGCCAGGTCCTGCGCCAACTTGAGGCACCACAAGCCTGCGGCACGACCGCCCGTCAGGCGCAAACAAAAATGTTTGTCAATGTCGGCGTGGTCGATGTCGTAGACGTGCCGCTCGCATCCGCTGGATGCCGTCGTCACGGTGTTGTGGGATGCGAGCGCCCGAGTAGTGTCGCTCGCCATGCGGCGCCCCATTGCAGTGCTGCTCGCACTTTCAGTCTCGCTTGGCGCGGCGGTTGTCGTGCCGGCACTGTCTGGAGCGAGCCCCCAACCGCGCAGTGCTCCCTCCGGTCCACCGGCCAAGGGCATTGCGGTCCTGCTCGATGCAGCGAATCAGATCACCGACGCGCAAGCGGTGGCGATCGCCAACACGATGTTCTCGACGATCGCCACGAAGCTCCATGCGAACGCGGTGTCGCTGAACTTCCCGTACCACCAGTCGTCGTCGACGGCGAACAATCCAGGTCGCACCGCGATCACGCCGTCGCCGCAACGACTCGCCGCGATCTCGGCCATCGCGCACCGATACCACCTCAGCGTGCAGTACCGCCCCTACCTCTATGAGGGCAACCTGGCGCAGCACTCACGTACGACGATCAGGCCCTCGAATCCAACCGCGTGGATCCAGAGCTACTGGACGTTCCTGCAGCCGTACCTCATCTCTGCGAACGAGGCCGGCGTCGAGAGCTTCAGCGTCGCGCAGGAGCTCCCGACACTGCTTCCCCACCTCTCGAGCTGGACGACACTGATCCAGCGCGCGAAGACCCTCTACTCCGGTCAGCTGCTCTACTCGCAGCAGCACATGCCGATGGTGTCGCTCCCGCTCACCGCGAAGGGCTATGACGCCTACGAGCCCATCCCGCTCAAGAGCGAGAAGCTGGTCTCGGTCGCTGCGTTCACGAGGGGCTTCGAGCACAACTTCCAGCTCCCGGGCATGCAGTCGTCTCCGGCTGACCTCACCATCGAAGAGCTCGGGATCGCTGCGGTAGCAGGCGCGTACGCCGAGCCGTACTACGAGCACTACCCGGTCAAGACGAAGGTGAACCGCACCGTGCAGGAGGACTGGTTCCAGGGCGCGTGCAACGCGTTCTGGGCGCTGCAGATGAAGGGGATCTACTTCTGGGCGATCGGCTTCAACAACTTCACGCCGACCGAGAACAACACGAAGGGCCTCTACGAATGGTTCGGGACGCCGACGCAGAACGTCGTCGCCAACTGCTTCTCGAGGACCCACTGATGCGCGCCCCACTGTGCTCCACGATGCGTTCCGTCATGCGTTCCACGCGGTCGCGTGCGCTGCTCGCGTCCACGCTCGCAAGCCTCCTCGCCCTGGGCACGCTCGGCGCGACGGCCGCCGCCTCGACACCCGTCGCCCGCACGCCGCACGCGACGTCGACGGCGGCCGTTCGCCCGCACGTCACCGTGTCGTGGGGCGGCGCGAAGTCCGTCGAGCCGAGTGGCGGTCACCCGTCCTCGATCTCGTGCCCGGCGTCGGGATTCTGCGCGGAGGTCGACCTCGCCGGTGACGCCACCATCGAGAACTCCGGCAGCTGGGGAGCGCCCTCAAGCGTCGACTCGGTCGCCTTCACCTCTGTGTCGTGCACGTCGGCGAGCTTCTGCGTCGCCGTCGACATCGCCGGGAACGCCTTCCGGTACAACGGCTCGTCGTGGACGGAGGACCCCGGCATCGACGGCGTGGCCCTCGAGGGCGTCTCGTGCGCCCCGTCGAGCACGCGCTGCGTCGCGGTCGACGCACAGGGTCGGGCCGTCACGCTCTCCGGCGGGACGTGGTCGTCGCCCTCGGCCGTCGCGCCCTTGGCACTCAGCGCCATCTCCTGTTCGTCGACGACCTTCTGCGTCGCGGTGAACGGAGCGGGCAATGCGTACACCTTCACCGGCTCGTGGTCCGGTGCCAAGTCCCTCGGCACCTCGTCGTTGACGTCGGTGGCGTGCAGGAGCTCCTCGTTCTGCGTGGCGGGTGACGATGCGGGCGCCGTGCACACCTACACCGGCAGCTGGTCGACAAGGCCAGGCGTGCTCGCGGGCGGCATCGCGTCCCTTGACTGCTCGTCGTCGACTTCGTGCGTGGCGCTCGGGGCGTCGGCGGACGTCGCGATCATGAGCGGCGCGTCGTGGTCAGGCCCCGCCACGGAGTTCGCGAACGACCAGGGCATCGCCGTGGCCTGCATCTCCGGAGGGGACTGCACCGCCGTGTCCTATGGGGGCACGGCACGCGTGTACTCCTCGTCGTGGGGCGGGTCGACCACCTTCGACGCGCGTCCCGGACACCTGACGGGCGTCTCGTGCGGCACGACCACCTTCTGCGTCGGGGTCGACGACGAGGGCCGTACCTTTACGTACAACGGCTCGTCTTGGTCCGGTCCGCGAGCGAGCGGGCTCGGCTCGCTGAGCGGAGTGTCGTGTGCCGGCACCTCGCTGTGCGTCGCTGTGAGCGAGAGCGGGGGCGTCGTGATCGACAAGAACGGCTCCTGGAAGGGCCCCAGCTCGATCGATGCCAATGCGCTCACCTCGGTCTCGTGCCCGTCCACCTCGTTCTGCGCGGCTGCTGATGCGGCCGCCCACGTGATCACCTTCAACGGCACGAAGTGGTCGAAGCCCAACGCCGAGGGGGTGGCCGCCGGCAAAGTTCGGGGCTATGACGGGATCGCCTGCGGCTCGTCGACGTTCTGCGTCGCGGTCGACACGATCGGCAACGAGCTCGTCTTCGGGAAGGGCAAGCCGCTCCTGCACCTCGCCGACGTGCGCTACACGCCACTGACGGGCATCTCGTGCAGCCCCACGTTGTGCGCCGCGGTCGACGAGGACGGCTACGCGATCACCCTCCGGGCGGTCGGGTCCGCAAAGAACTGGACGCGCAGCCACATCGACACCTACCGGCTCACGGCCGTCTCCTGCACCTCGATCGGCTTCTGCCTCGCTGTCGATGACGCTGGGGGCACCGTCGCCTACAGCGGGGGCTCGTGGAGCGGCGTGTCGAGATCCGTGCCGCTGGGCGCGCTCACCGCGGTCGGCTGCGCCGGTCGTGGGACGTGCGTGGCGACGGGCGTGACCCGCGCCGCCGAGGGGACTGCGCCGGTCTGAGTTCCTGCCGGCCGCGGTGCCGGAGGGTCGTGCGGCCGCGCGGCGGCTGCCTGGCCCGCTCGCGGCGCTGCACCACCGGATCAGCGCGGGGCCAACGCCGGCGATCGCCCCCGGGGCCGTCACGGGAGCTTCGCCGGCCTCGTCCCTGACGCAGCGACGTCGCGATTGCTAGCCCGCGGCACTGGCCGCGGAGCTCAACGGCGCGGCCGTGTTGAGCGCGGCGCGTGGCCACACCGCGATCGTCCCGCCGGCGACGAGAACGGGTGCGCCGAACGCGGCCTCGAGGTACGAGATCGCAATCTGCGCGCCAGATGACGTCGCGTCGTTCACCACGATCGAGGTGATGTCATTCACCGAGGTGAACGTCTGGAAGTCGCGCACGGTCCTGGGGTCACTCGGCGGTATCGGAGGCAGCCCGAAGATCGTCTCGCTCGGCGGCGTCGTGAGCTCGCCCGTCGATGCGCGGAGGAAGACGGCAGGAAGGTCGTAGGGCCACAGCGGGCCGATGGCGTGCCGGTTCGCCCGTGGCGTGAGGACGATCCCCTGACCGCCCACGATCCGGTAGCGGAACCCGTCGACGGCCTGGAACAGCATCGGCTGATTGTCCGCGAGCGTGGGATACGGGTAGAAGAGGACCACCGAGCCGGGCGGGACCAGGGCCTGTCCCTGGGCGCTGTCGAGCCAGGCGGGCACGTTGGTGGGGGCGGAGGGGAAGCCACTCGCGGGCACCAGCGAGAGGCAGACGGCGAGCACCCCGAACGCGACCACCGTGCCACGGGCCCACGCGCCGCCGGGCGCACGATCGCGCGTCCGGGACCACACGTCGCGGGTCACCCGCTCGCGTGGCTGGGCCCACGCGACGGCGCGGTCGAGCCCCCAGGCGCAGAGCAGGGCGACGAGGAGCCCCACGAAGATGAAGAGCCGAACAGGGCTGACGCTGTTCATGAACGGCAGCTTCGCGGCGAGGGCGAAGGGGAGCGGGATGGTCGTCGAGCTCCCCGTGACGTTCAGGCGGTTGCCGAGCGCCAGGACGAGCAGCGCCCCGAGGGTGACGGTGCCGATCCGCACGAGTGGCACGCGCCAGCCGCGGATCGCGACACCGATGAGCACCACGACGACGGGGATCCCGAGGTACGCGCCGTTCTCGCGCAGATAGATGAGCTTGTGCGGCAGATGGACGCCGATGGGGCTAAGCCAGGTGAACCGTCCCGGGACCACGATGGACTGGAGGTTGGCGCGGTAGATCGACAGGTCGGCGTGCGCAGGACCCCAGAAGTGGCCACGGCCGAAGTAGGTGAGCATCGGGACCACGAGCACCGCGATGGCCACCGCGACCCCGCAGGCGCCGCCGAGCGCGACGGCGCCGACCCTCGCCCGCGTCACCGACCTCGGGTAGCAGAGCGCGGCGGCCACGAGCCCGACGGCGCAGGCCATCGCGGTCATGAGCGCGACCTCGAGGGAGATGAGCGCCTGGGCGCCGAAGAGGAGGCCCACGACGATGCCCGCACGCCACGGCCGCCATCGACCGGCCACCATGCCGTAGACGACGTAGCCGATGAGCGGAGGGAGGGGGACAAAGGTGAGGAAGGCGTGGCCGTTGCCCTCCACGATCTCGATCGCGCTAAAGGCGTAGAGGAGCCCAGCGAGGAAGCTCGAGATTCTCGAGAGCCCGAGGCGTCGCCCGACCCACTGGGCCGAGCAGGCCGAGGCGATCATGCCGAGCCGGAGCACGATGCTGTAGGTGACGGTGGGGCCGAGCAGCCAGGTGATGGGCGCGAAGACGATGCCGAGGAGCGGCATCGAGGTGTTCTCCATCAGGTTGATCCCCGACGGGTAGTTCATCCAGGTCGAGTAGAAGGGATTGAGGCCGTGCTGCAGGGCGTAGGCAGGCCAGCCGAGGAACCACACCTCTTGGGCCCAGTCGAAGCTCGGCTGGTTGAGGATCCTCGTGCTGTCGAAGACGTGCGGTCCGTACAGCCAGGTCGTGATGGCGCACAGAGCCAGGATCGAGAGCGACCAGTACGCGACGCCAGCAGCACGCCCTCGACGGACCCGGCGGTCGGGCTCAGCGAAGGCGGGCGCCGCATCGGTGACCCGCCGTTCGTCGAGCAACACGTCCCTCTCCACCTCGCCAGCGACGGCTCGTGCCGTGCCGTTCGCTCGACGCCGACCTCGCTGAAAGTGGCCACATTGCTACCACGCAGCGAGGCACCGGCCGAGTGCGTCTCGACGTGTCTTTCGGACCGCGGCACGGCCGCCGGTTCGTCAAGTCGTCAGCGCGCGCGGCGGCGCGGGATAGGTTCCGAGTGCGACGCACACAGAGGCGTGTCGCACGAGGAGGACCGCATGCAGAAGCGACTCGTGACGCGGTACGCGACGTCGTCACCCGACGCAGCAGACGAGAACCAGCGGCGCATCGAGGGCGTCTTTGACGAACTCCGTGCGATGGCGCCGGGGAACGTGACGTACCTCGTGTTCCGGCTGGAGGACGACTCGTTCGTCCACGTGTCCTTCCACGACCACGGAGACGACGAGCCGAACCCCATCTCGTCGACCGCGGCGTTCGCGCACTTCCAAGACGGCCATGCCGAGCGTCGGTCAGGTGGCGTCGACCAGCAGACCGCCGTCCTGGTCGGCAGCTACGTCACGAGCATCGCCTGAGCCGCCAGATCGGCGTGGGCATGAGCACTCACTCGCGGCCGATCTGAGGGCGGCCGCCCTCAGCCGTCGTCGGTGCCCACGACCTCGTTCGCCCGCTCGAAGTAGCCCCGCATGGTCTCGCCGGTCGCCGGCTGCTCCGCCGGGGGAGCGCCGGGCCACACGCTGCGTGGCTCGTGCATGAAGTCGCCGCCGTAGACGTGGATGGCGGCCGTGAACTGGTGTGAGCGCGGGTTGACGACCGCGTGGATCACCTCGCGCCCGAGGAGCGTGACCTCGCCCGCGGCGAGGTCCTTGCCGCCCGACGGCTCGAGGCCCCCTGCGGCGGACCGGCGATAGAAGTGGTTCTCCTCGGTGCCGCCGTAGACGCCGATCGCGCCCCACATCAGGTGGTTGTGCGGTGGGAGGGCCATGCGTGGCGTCCACACCGCCTTCATGATCGTGAGGTCGGCGGAGGCATAGAGGACCGTCAGCTCCGCACGGGTCGCTGGAAGGGCCGCCTCGACGCTCTGTGGGGTCCGCACGGCGCTGCTCAGGAGCTCCCTGACCGACGACGTGGGCTCCGGCGACCCTGCGGCGGTCCGGCACGCCTCGATGAAGGCGTCGAGGTCGAACGTGGGCACGGGCACCCTCCTGAGAGGCGTCCAACGCTACCGCTGGCCCCTGGGAGCCGTCGCCATCCCGTGCCGAGGGGCCGCACGCCCGGCCGTGCGCGGGTCACGGCCCGAGACTCGATGGCTATCGGGGCCGGCTCCCGTAGTCCCCGAAGGGGTCGTCGCGCTCACGGACCGCCTGGCGGAAGCCGACGTCGTTGGAGCGCTGCACGAAGGCCCGTCCTTCCTCGGTGTGTCGGGCGACGCCGTCGAACAGCGTGCCGAGCAGTCGCGAGGTCTCCGGTGCGTACGCCGTGCGCGCCGTCTCGTTCAACGCCCACTTGATCATCTGGAGCTGCTCGAGGGGGAGCCGCGCGATCCGGGTCGCGAGCGCGAGCGCGCGCTCGAGCAGCAGCTCGTCGGGGACGCACTCGAGGACGAGGCCGGCTGCAGCGGCGTCGGGCCCGGACAGCTCGTCGCCGGTGAACAGGTAGCGCTTCGCACGCTCGAGGCCGAGTCGGGCCACCCAGAGCCAGGGCGCCTCGGGGATGCCCCACACGCGCATCGGCGGGTAGCCGAACGTGGCGGACTCGCTGCACAGGATCAGGTCGCAGTTGAGGACGAGGTTCGTCCCCCCGGCGATGCACCAGCCCTGGACCGCGGCGAGCGTCGGCTTGGAGATCGTGTGCAGCTTGGCCCAGGTCGCGGCATACGCGCCGATCATCTGGACGTCGCCGACCGAGTCCCACGCGCGCGAGGCCGTCGCTGCCTCCCGCGCCTGTCCGGCGGTCGCCCAGTCGAGCTGGTAGCCCGCGCAGAACGCCGGACCTTCCGCGCGGAGGAGCACCGCGCGGACCTCGCGGTCCCCCTCCGCGTCGTCGAGCGCCCCTCCGATCGCCTCGCGCAGCGCCGGGTTGATCGTGTTGTACTCGTCGGCTCGGTCGAGAGTGAGGACGCGCACGCCGTCGACCGTCTCGGCGCGGATCGGCTCGCTCACAGCTCGCCGGCCTCGAGGCGCTCGCGGAGCACGAACTTCTGGATCTTGCCCGACGGCGTCAGCGGGAACCCGTCCACGAACGCCCAGATGCGCGGCGCCTTCTGCGGTGCGAGGAGGTCTCGAACGAAGGCGTGCAGCTCGTCGCCGGTCGCCTCGGGCTGCCCCGCCGCGCGGCGCACGACGCCCGCCAGCTCCTCCCCCCACCGCGCGTCGGCCACGCCGATCACCGCGACCTCGGCGACGCCGGGATGCGTCAGCAGCACGTTCTCGATCTCTCGTGGGTAGAGGTTCTCGCCACCACGGATGACCATGTCGCGGAGCCGGCCCTCGATCGTGAGGTACCCCCGCTCGTCCATCGAGCCGAGGTCGCCGGTGTGCAGCCACCCGTCGTCGTCCACGGCCTCCCGCGTCGCATCGGGCAGCTCGAAGTAGCCGACCATGACGTTGTAGCCGCGACAGCAGATCTCCCCGACCTCCCCGATGCCCGCGACGTCACCGCTCGCAGGGTCGATGACCTTCACGTCCTGGTTGGGATGGGGCTGGCCGATCGTCTCTGCCTTGTCCTCGGGGGTGTCGTCCAGCCTCGTCTGGGTGATGACCGGTGATGCCTCTGTCTGGCCGAAGACGATGCCGAACCGGATGTCGAGCGCTGCCTCGAGCTGACGGACCAGCGGCGCGGGCACCGTGGAGCCGCCCGACAGGACGCTGCGCAGCGACGTCAGGTCGCGGCTCGCGAATGCTGCGTGCTCGGACATCGCGATGAGCATCGTCGGCACGCCTCCCATCACCGAGACGCCCTCCGACTCGATCAGCTCGAGGACGAGCCCCGGATCGAAGGCGAGCACCGGGACGTGGGTCGCCCTGGCGTGGAGCGCACCGAGCGCGCCGAGGACGCAGCCACCGGTGTGGAAGAGAGGCATGGGATTCAGCCACACGTCGCCCTCGCGGACCTCGAAGAGCTCCGCGGTGAACCGCGCGTTGTTCACGATCCCGCGATGGTGCAGGCATGCGCCCTTCGGGAACCCGGTCGTACCGGACGTGAACTGGATCTGCGCGGGATCCGATGGCCGCACCTCGGGGAGCGTCGCGTCGAGGTCGCCGAGCTCAAGGAAGTCGTCCCAGTCGGCGAACGAGATGGCCTCACGCAGCGCGGGGAGCTCCGCGCGGACGCCGGCCAGGGTCGCCGACATCGGGTTGGTCCGGAACTCGGGGACGTAGAAAATCCCGGCGGCCTTCGACTGGCGGAGCACGTAGGCGAGCTCCGCCGGCCGGAACGCCGGGTTCACGGTGACGAGGACGAGGCCGGCGAGGCCGGCCGCCATCTCGAGGAGCACCCACTCGGCCAGGTTCGGTGCCCACACCGCGAGCCGGTCGCCGGGCTCGAAGCGCGTGAGCAGCGCCCTCGCGGCGCGCTCGGCGTCGGCGAGCATCTGGGCGTAGGTCCACCTCCGACGGTCGGCGGGGTCGGGGACGCCCGCGACGAGGGCGGTGCGATCCGGCGCGTCGGCCGCCGCGCCGCGGAGGAGCTCGCCGACGGTGGTCTCGAGCACGGGCCGCGTCTCGACGCGCTCCCAGTACGCACGCTCGAGCGGCATGGCGCGCCAACCTAGCCCTCGCGCCGCGCCGCAGACTTCTCGGATCGACACCGGTCGCCATCGGCGGTACCTTGCTGACGGGGAGTCACGTCGAGGAGCGGGGGATCGCCATGTCTGAGTTCACGATGACCATCGGCGGGGGTCCGGTCCCTGAGGCGGGCACGTTCGGCGTGGTCAACCCGGCGACGGGCGAGGTCTTCTCCGAGGCCCCGGAGTGCACCCGAGCGCAGCTGGACGCCGCGTTCGAGTCCGCCGCCAAGGCGCAGCGAGACTGGAAGCTCGACGAGTCCGTGCGACGGGCCACGCTGCTCAAGATGGCCGACGTGCTGATGGCCTCCTCGGAGGTGCTCACCCCGCTCTTGACCGCAGAGCAGGGCAAGCCGACCGACCAGGCCAACATCGAGGTCTTCGGCTCGGCCATCTGGCTCCAGTACTTCGCGAACCTCGAGACGCCACCCCAGGTGATCCAGGATGACGACGCGGCATTCGTCGAGGTGGTCCGCCGGCCCCTCGGGGTGGTCGCGGGCATCACGCCATGGAACTTCCCCTTGATCCTCGCGTTCTGGAAGGTCGCGCCCGCACTGCTCGCCGGGAACACAATCGTGCTCAAGCCGTCCCCGTTCACGCCGCTCACCACGCTCAAGGCCGCCGAGCTGCTGCGAGAGGTCGTCCCGCCTGGCGTCTTCAACGTCGTGAGCGGGGGCGACGACCTCGGCGCTTGGATGACGTCGCACCCCGTGCCGCGCAAGGTGAGCTTCACCGGCTCGGTCGAGACGGGCAAGAAGGTCGCGCTCTCCGCGGCCAGCGACCTCAAGCGGGTCACCCTCGAGCTCGGGGGCAACGACGCCGCCATCGTGCTCGACGACGCCGATCCCGCACACGTCGCGAAGGGTGTCTTCATGGGAGCCTTCGCCAACAACGGCCAGGTCTGCTCCGCGGTGAAGCGCGTCTACGTCCCAGAAGCCCTCTACGACGACGTCGTCGGCGCCCTCGTCGAGGAGGCCAGGGCGGCGAAGGTCGGGGAGGGGACGGAGGTTGGCGTCCAGCTCGGCCCGATCAACAACCGGCCCCAGTTCGACCGCGTGCGCGAGCTCGTGGCCGATGCGATCTCCCACGGCGCGACCGCGGCGGCGGGTGGCGGCGCGATGGACCGGCCGGGCTACTTCTTCGAGCCCACGATCCTCACGGACATCATGGACGGCACGCGGATCGTCGACGAGGAGCAGTTCGGTCCCGCACTCCCGGTGATCGCCTACCGTGACGTCGACGACGCGGTCGAGCGCGCGAACGCCACCCACTTCGGGCTCTCGGGGTCGGTCTGGGGCGGCGACGCGGACCGCGCCGCAGAAGTCGCGCAGCGGCTCGAGTGCGGCACCGCGTGGGTCAACACCCACCTCGCGCTGTCCCCGCACCAGCCGTTCGGAGGCTTCAAGTGGAGCGGCCTCGGCGTCGAGAACGGCCCGTGGGGGCTCGCCGAGTTCACGGAGATCCAGGTCCTGCACCGCTCGAAGGCGGTACCCGCCTCCTAGTCCGACCGCTTCGCGCCCGGAGGTCCCTGCGACCAAGGTCGGCCCGTTCCGAGAGCAGTGCTACCTCACGTCGACATGGCTTACCGGCGCGAGGGTGATGCCGTTCACCGCGGTCGTCGCGGTCAGCTTCGTGGCCCGTGGCACCGCGACGCGCAGCGTCGCCTTCCCGCCAGCCGACGCCGTCGTCGAGAGCTTGCGCCCATCGCTCAGCGCGAGGGAGACCCTCGCACCTGCGGGGCAGTCCGCGACCACGAACAGGGCGGTGCCGCCGTGCTTGACGGTGGCCGGCGCGGACACCAGCGGGATGAACAACCTGAGGGTCGACGACGAGGCCCCCGACCTCGACAGCAGCCCGAAGACGCCGTTCTTGGACGCTGACATGGTCGCTGCGCACTGGCCGATCGTGTCGGCGGTGCAGGTCTTGGCGACCGCGCCGGGCATCGACAGCTGGACCTTTGCGCCGCGCGTCGCGCCGCCCACGATGACGACGAACCCCACGTGCCTCGAGAGCACCGGTGTGACCACCTCGAGGCCGAGGCCGGTGGGGTTGAACGGGTACACCTTTGCGGTCACGGCGGGTGCGCCGGGGCCAATCCCGTTCGTTGCGACGACCGAAAAGGTGTAGCCCGTCGTCGGCTTCAGCCCACCGATCGTGCACTTCGTCGCGGCAGACGTGCAGTTCGCCCCACCGGGCGAGGCGGTCGCCGTGTACTTCGTGATCGCGCTGCCGCCGTCGGTGCTCGGCGCGGTCCAGCGCACCTGCGCCGAGCCGCTGCTCGGCGTGGCGGACACGCTCGCCGGCGTCCCTGGCACCGTCAGGCCGGTCACGATGGCGTGGGCGACCTCGCAACCACCTGTGCCGCTGGCGAAGTCGTTCGCCCACATGGACTGCACGGCGAACGTGCCGGTGGACAGAGTGATGTCCTGGGACTCCCCCTGACCGCTCTGGATCCACGCGCACTTGTCACCCACCTCGTTCCCCGAGGTGTCGAGCCAGCCGCCCACCGGGAACTGGTCGGTGAGGGTCTCCGCGTACTCATGGCCTCCGACGATCGTCACCCCGTCGAGCGCGCCGGAGGCGCCGTTGACGAAGCCCTCGCCGCAACTCGATCCCGCGTCCGGCAGGTAGGGAAGATTGGTGAAGGCGAGCTCGCCGTCGGGCGACGTGACCGCACCGCCCGACAGCGTGTTGTCGCCGGTGTAGTCATGCCACCCGCAGAACCCTTGGCTCTGGTAGTCGTCGGGGTTCGTGCCGGTCGGTGAGACGACGATGTACTGGGTGCTTCGATTGGACGCCTGGGTGGTATTGCCGAAGTGCGTGGCGGCGGCGACGGCCGCCGCGCCGAGCTGGTGGCCGGTCGCCTCGGCGGGAGCCGCGGCCGACGCGTCCTCCCAGACGCCCGCGAGTGCACCTCCCGTCGGGTAGCCGACGTGCGCGGCGCTGCTCGGGCAGTCCTGCGCGCCCAGGGCGACGCCCTCGCAGTACTGGGTCATGACGCCGCTCCACGTCTCGCCGCCGGTGCCGAGCCCTCGGAAGAAGCCCTGGAGGACGGGTGCCACGCCGGCGGGATCCCCGGAGAACGTCGCGTCGCCCTGTCCGTCGGTGCCTTGCGTCCCCCACTGGGATCCCCAGAACACGAGGTAGACGCGCGGCACGCCGATCGTCACCCCGACGCCGTCGACGCCTCCGCCGTAGGAGAGGTTGTCCGGGCTGTCGAGCAGGGCAGCCGCGTGCGATCTCGTCCACTGGACCGTGGGCACGAGGCCGTGGCGATACGGGTGGCCGGCGGTCAGCGCCGCAAAGGGGTTGGCCCCGAGTCCTGGGCGGTCGCCGGGCGTGCGCGCGGCTGCGGCGGCGAGCGGCCACGCGCTCGCCACGACCAGCGCCGCGAGCGCGAGCGCCGCCGACCGCCGCGCACCGCGCCAGCTGGAGGCACCGCTCCTCGACGTCATTCTCGCGATCATGATCCTCCCGGCCGGTGGCCCCGACATCTGAGCGCAGTTCCTGGGCGCACGCCAGCTTTTGTCGGATTCCTGGGTCGCGAGTGGTGCTCTGTCTGCGCGGACGGTGCCCACGCCGCCCCGACGGTACCGTCCCGACGGCGCCGTGCCACCGCAGGCCGCTCAGCTCGTCGGACGGTCGGCTGGTGGCCCGAGGCCCTAGGGGAGCACGAGGTGCGAGTCGCCGAACTCGTGCCAGCGGTAGCCGCGGGCGACGCTCGCGAGGTACGAGCGCTCGAGGAGCTCGCGCCCGGCGATCGCCTCGAGCAGCTGCAGGTGCGACGTCTCGGGCTCGTGCCACCCCGTGATGAGCCCGTCCACGACCCGGACACCTCGCGCTGGGGAGACCACGAGGTCGGTCCACCCGTCGAGCGCCCCGACGCTGCCGTCCTCGGCCACGGCCGACTCGAGGGCACGCACGACGGTCGTGCCGACGGCGACCACGCGCCCGCCTGCCGCGCGGGTGGCCGTGACGCGCGCCGCGGTCCAGGCGGGCACCGTGACCCTCTCGGGGTAGGGCAGCTCCCCGGCCTCGAGCGAGGCGACGCCGGTGTGCAGCACGATCGGCGTCACCCCGACGCCCTTGGCCACGAGGCCGGTGATGACCCGTGCGGTCAGCGGCCGCCCGGCGCTCGGCATCTCGGCAGAGCCCGGCTCGGTCGCATAGACGTTCTGGTAGGCCTCGAGGGGCCAGGAGGCGCGCACGTACGAGTAGCGGATCGGCTCGCCGTGGGCCTCCAGCCAGGACAGCACCGGTCCAGGGAGTACGAGGCGGGCGGTCCAGAGACGCGCGCTGCCGAGGTAGGGCCCAAGGAGCTCGACGGAGGCACCCTCTCCGACGGAGAGCCGCCGGGGTGGCGGCGAGCCCGACCAGCGCACCGTCCCTCCCAGGGTGCGACGCCGGGGCTCGACGACCCAGGTCCCGTCGTCCAGGCGGGTGGAGAGGTGGAGCACGATCGCGGGTCCCTGCCCGGTGCGCGCCACGACGGCGGCGGGGATCGTGGCAGAGGTGTTCACGACGAGCAGGTCTCCTGGCGCGAGGAAGTCGCCGAGGTGCGTGAACGAGGTGTCGACGAGCGACCCGGTGGCGCGGGTCGCGACCATGAGGCGCACCTCGTCGCGCGCGATGCCCCTCGCCTCGGGCGGCTCGGAGGCCTCTTGGTCCGCGGGAAGCTCGAAGGCGAGCTGCGTGGCCGTCACGACCTCTGCTCCAACGGAAGGTCGTCGCCACGGAGCCTGCCGCTCGGGGGCCGGGCGTCGAGGACCCACAGGACCGCGGGCGTGACCGACGCGGGCAGCGGGCGGTCCGAGATGTCCTCGCCGGGATAGGCGGCCTGGTGCATCTCGGTGCGCATGTCACCAGGGTCGAACCACCACACCCGGATGCTGGGCTCCTCGACGCGCAGCACGTTGCTCAGCTGCTCGAGGGCGGCCTTGGTCGTGCCGTAGGCGCCCCACCCCTCGTAGGCCTCGACGGCCGCATCGGAGGTGACGTTGAGGATCGCGCCGCGGCGCGACCTCAGCTGCGGCAACGCGAGCTGGATGAGGGCGAGCGGCGCGACGACGTTCACCTCGTGCAGCTCGCCCATGGCCTCGAGGGGCACCTCGGCGAGCCGGGGGAGCGGCGACGGGCCGATCGCGCTCGCGTTGTTGACGAGGAGGTCCAGACCACCCAGCCGATGTGCCGCCTCGACGACGGCGGCGCGGTGGGACGGGTCGGTCACGTTACCGGGGACCGCGTGCAAGGAAGGTCCGAGCTCGCGTTGCGCGGCCGTGAGGGCCGTCGCGTCCCTGCCGTCGACGACGACGGACCAGCCCTCGCCGACGAGGGCACCTGCGAGTGCCCGTCCGAACCCTCTCGACCCGCCCGTGATGATCGCTGTCCTCATGAGGGCCAGCGTAGAACTTGAACTTAACTTCAAGTCAAGGGATAGGATGGGAGCATGCTGCTGACGATCGGAGAGGTGGCGGCCCGCGCGGGCGTCGCTGCCTCGACGCTCCGCTACTACGAGCGGGAGGGGCTCATCGAGGCCGCCCGCTCCGACGGTGGCCAGCGTCGCTACCCGCGAGAGGTGCTTCGGAGGATCGCCTTCGTCCGCGCTGCCCAGCGCGTGGGGCTCACCCTCGAGGAGGTCAAAGAGGCCCTGGCGTCGCTCCCGCACGCCCGCACGCCGACCGCCGCGGATTGGGGTCGGCTCTCGAGGTCGTGGAGGCCGAGGCTTGACGCGCGCATCGCAGAGCTGCATCGGCTTCGCGACGGGCTCGACTCGTGCATCGGCTGCGGCTGCCTCTCGCTCAAGGTCTGCCAGCTGTCGAATCCGAACGACGTCGCCGCTGCGCACGGCTCGGGCGCCCGGTGGCTGCTCGAGGACGACTGAGCGAGCGGTCGATCACGAGAGCCCCCCGACGTCGGCGGACTGCTCGATGCGACGCCCCGTCGGCGGCGCATCGCGCTCGCCCCGGGAAACCGCATTGAACCGGGACTCTGTTCCGGCCACTCGTCCGTAGCCCGGGTCGGACGAGAACGCCTCTGGGCGGACGTGTCGCCAGCAACTCGTCGTTCCTGGTACACCACCCCGGTTGCCGTCGCGTCCGGCGCGCCGTCCAGGTCAGCTGTTGAACCCGATGAGGTGCACGACGTACCACTCGCCACGCCAGGAGATCATCGTGTTGATCGTGATCGAGCCTTGCTGCGCGCCGATCGAGTAGGTCAGCGACGTGTAGTAGACGCGCCAATACGGCCCTTTGTTCTCCTCGATGCCCGGGAGCACCCAGACGGCCTCGGTGTCGTCCACCGTGTAGCCGACGAGTCGTGCGGCAGCTGCATGTGGGCCGAGCTCGCGGTGGTACGTCGCGACGTCCTGGTCGAAGTGGCCGAGCAGCCGAACGTGCCAGTCAAGGTCGTTGCCATAGCCCGCCTTCGTCTGCAAGTACGCCGCAAGCGGGAAGAAGGCGGGGTAGCCGAGCGTCGGATTGCCGGTCGCGATCGCTCGCATGAGCTCAGTCATCCGCACGTCAAGTCCCGAGGTTCGCACCGGCGGCAGCACATGGGTCTGGGGGAGGTCGCCCGGCGGCACCGTGGTGGTGGTCGTCGTCGTCGGGGGCGGCACCGTAGTCGTCGTTGCAACGGTGGTCGTGGTCGTGGTCGTCGGCGCCGACGCATCCAGGCGGTGCACGACGAGCGACCCCACGGCGAACACCGCGATCGCAGCGAAGAGCGTCGCCATGCCCGTGCTGATGCGACGCGGCACGGGACGAGACTACGTCCCGACCACCTCGATCTCGCGGCGCGCATCGCCGGTCGCGGTGTGCGCCTCGGCGTCCTGAGGCGACCGAACGCGCCTCGAGGTGGGCTCCTGCGAGCGGCGACGACGACGGTTCCGATGACGGCTCAGATGACGGCTCCGATGACGGCTCCGATGACGGCGTTCGCCACCACTGTGTACGTGGACGCTTTTCCGGCGCACGAAAGTCCATCGATTCGCGCACGACGGCGTTGGCTAGTCTCCGCGCCATGCGGCGTCCTGCGGCCGCGCTGCTCGCAGCGGGCCTCGTCCTTGGTGCCGCTGCCCTGCCGGCGCCATCAGGTGCGAGCGCACCACCACGTACCGCGTCCACCACCGCGCCCGCGATGGGCATCGCCGTCACACTCGGCTTCGCAAATGAGATCACAGATGCGCGGTCCATCACGATCGCCAACACCCTCATGCCGACGATCACGTCGCGGTTCCACGCCAACGCCGTCTCGCTGAACTTCCCGTTCTGGCAATCCTCGACGGTGTCGAGCGACCCGGGGCGCGCGCCGATGACCCCCTCGCCGCAGCGCCTGGTCGCCATCACCGAGATCGCGCGACGCTGGCACCTCCGGGTGCAGTGGCGCCCGTACCTCTTCGAAGGCGATCTCCGACCCCAGGTCCGCGACTCCATCCACCCGACGGATCCTTCGATGTGGTTCAAGCGTTACTGGGCGTTCCTCCAGCCCTACCTCGAGGCCGCAAACCGCTCGGGGGTGTCGAGCTTCAGCGTCGCTCTCGAGCTCCGGACGATGCTGCCGCACCTCTCGAGCTGGACCAGCATCGTCGAGCGTGCGAAGACGCTGTTCTCGGGCCAGCTCATCTACTCCCAGCAGCATCAGCCGCAGGTTTCGCTCCCCCTCACGGCTCGAGGCTTCGACGCCTACCAGCCGGTCATCCTGCAGCGTGGTGAGACGGTGTCTGCGGGCGGCTTTGCCCGGGGCTTCGAGCGGAACCTCCAGGCCGCAGGAATGCAGTCAACGCCTGCCGACCTCACCTTGGAGGAGGTCGGTATCCCGGCCGTCAGCGGGGCCAATCGCCAGCCCAATAACTTCCACTACCCAATCGGAACCAAGCTCGACCGCCCGCTCCAGACCGACTGGTTCCTTGGAGCGTGCGACGCGTTCTGGACGCTGCACCTCCAGGGGATCTACTACTTCGCCATCGCATTCGACCGCTTCACGACGAGCGAGAACCAGTCGTCAAGTCTCTACGGCTGGCTCGGGACCTCGTCGGCGAGCGCCATCGCACGGTGCTTCGCGAGGGGCCTGGCGCCGTCCGGGCGACGATCATCGACGGCTCCAAGGGTGCCTGCGCCGCACGCGAGCTCACGTGCCCTTGCGTGGGGCGTGGCGAGCGTGCTCGAGCCCTCGGGCGGCCACCCCACCTCGATCACGTGCCCGACCTCGGCGTTCTGCGCGCTCTCGGACCTCGGTGGTGACGTGCGCACGGAGACCTCGGGCGCGTGGTCGCCGCCGACGCACCTCGACGCCTTGGGGCTGAGCGCCGTCTCGTGTGCAACGGCCACGCTCTGCGTGGCCGTTGACGGCCTGGGGAGCGCCTTCACCTTCGACGGGTCGAACTGGACGGAGGCATCCGGCGTCGACCCAGTCGGCCTCACCGCGGTCTCCTGTGCGACGTCGACGACGACGTGCGTCGCTGTCGACGTGGCCGGTGACGCGCTCGTCTACAGCAGCGGCAGCTGGTCCGCACCGCGTCGCGTGGCGCCGAGCCCGCTGAACGCGGTGTCCTGTGCCTCGTCAGGCCTTTGTCGAGCCGTCGACGCGAGCGGGACGGTCTACACCTACACGGGGTCGTGGTCGGCGAGAACGACGCTCGGCAGCGACGGACTCGCCGCGATCGACTGCCCAACGACCACCGTCTGCGTCGCTGGGGACGACGCCGGGCATCTCTACCGGCGCGGTCGCGGGGGATGGACCAAGGAGGCGCATGTCCTGTCCGGCGGCGTCGCCTCCCTGTCGTGCGCCACAGCGGTGAGCTGTGTGGCGCTCGGGCCATCCTCGGTCGCCGCGAAGTCGACGGGCTCGTCGTGGTCGGACGACGGCGCGATCCTCCCTGGCGGCAGCGGCGCCGTGGTGTCGTGCGCATCGGACGGCCCGTGCACGGCGGTGAGCTACGACGGTGCTGCAGCGTCGTACACGACGTCGTGGGGTCGGCCCACAACGGTCGATCCGCGATCTGGCATCCTCACCTCGATCAGCTGCGGCACGCCGACGTTCTGCGTCGCCGTCGACGACGCGGGAGGGGCTGCGACCTGGAACGGCACGACGTGGTCCTCGACGTCGCCGACCGGCACCACGTCGCTCAGCGGTGTCTCGTGCGTCGTCACCTTCTGCGTCGCGGTGGGCGAATCAGGCGCCGCGGTCGTCTTCAGCGGCGGCGTCTGGGCTCGACCCGTCGTGGCCGACCCGAGGGGGCTCACGGCGGTGTCGTGCACGGCGCCCTCGTTCTGCGCGGCGACCGACGCGTCCAACCGCGTGCTGACCTTCAATGGCACGACCTGGACGCGGCCCTCGACCTTGGGCGTGCCGCAGCACTTCGTGCGCGGCTACGCGGGGGTCTCGTGCGTTGCCGCCGCGTCCTGCGTGGCGGTCGACACGGACGGCTCCGTGCTGTTCTTCGGGTCGCGACCCGCCGAGGTCCGCCAGATCGGCACGCCGTCGGTGCCGTTGACCTCGGTGGCCTGCGCGAGCGTCCGGCTGTGCGTCGCCGTCGACGAGCAGGGTCGGGCGATCACGTTCAGGGCGTCGCCCGCACGGCCTTCGGCGTCGAGCCCCGCGCGCATCGACGCCTACCGGCTCACGTCCGTGTCCTGTACGTCGACCGGGTACTGCCTCGCCGCAGACGACAATGGCGGCACCGTGGCCTACGAAGGCGGCAGGTGGTCCCACGTGTCTCGTGCCGCACCCCTCGGCGCGATCAGCGCCGTGTCCTGTGCGGCTCCGGCGCAGTGTGTCGCGACGGACCCGACGCGAGCCTCCGTGAGCACGACGGTGCTCTGAGCACTATCGGTGGCCAGGGGCCAGCGTGATCTTGGTGCCACCGCGACGTCGATGCCCTACTCGGCGTGCGCCTCGCCGTCGACCGTCTCGGGCTCGTCAGGATCCTCGAGGCCCAGTGCGACGAAGATCACTCGACGCTCGGCCTCGTAGGCCTCCTCGGTGATGGTTCCTGCCGCTCGACGCTCGTTGAGCTCTTGGAACCGAGCCATCATGGCGGCCTCGTCCACCGGCGCGCTGTCCGCCGCCTGGCGCTCCTGACGCCGCTCATCCTTGAGCTTCCTGCGGTCATTGCGCCGCGCCTCGTTGCGACGCTTGCCCGCACTCTCGCGCCCGATCTCAGCGACCCCCTCGAAGGACGTCGGCGCGCTGCGCGCGCACGACCGCTGTTCCGCGGCCGAGGTCCCTCGGCGCGGCGCCCGGTGGTCGTCCACCGAGCATCGGGGCGTGGCGGGACCGCGACGGCGCGTCAGCGCGCGGTGGCGTCGTCGGCACGGAACGGACGGTCAATAGCCCGCGCATGTGCCGTTCTGGTCCGGCATGGCGATGCCGTAGTATCGCACGAACCTGAAGAGCGCGTTTGCCTGCATGTGCGGCGGCGCGTCGTGCATGAAGCGTGGCCACGAGGGCTTGCGGAAGTGCGCCCAGTTCCCGGGGGTCCATCCGATGCCCCCGTCGAAGCTCGCGCCGACGAAGTGCCAATCGCCGTCCTCCTCGCAGCGAGACACGCGGGCGGCTGCCGCCATCATCCTCGAGGTGACGCCGAAGAGGTTCGGTAGGACCCGTCGACGATCGTGGTCACGCTCGTGACGACGGCCGTGCCCGAGGCGATGTCGGTGTCGCTCGTGGCCGCGACGGTGGTGGTGCACGACCCCCCTCGGCTGGGCGAGCAATGGCATCGCGTCAGCCGGCGTCCAGGACCCGATCATCCCGGTCGCGACCACGGCGTTGATGATCATGGCGACTGCGGCGCTTCTGAGGGTCCGTCTCATCGCTCTGCCCTCACGATGCGGTCCGCCGCGTGCGGCGCCGCCGAAGGAGTGCTTCGGCGGTGCCCGGCGTCGCGGCGGTGGGATCGGTCCATGGGCGTGGGGATGTGCGGAGGCGGTGAAGTTGTCGGGGGATCGCGTCGCTCGCATTGCCCGGCGCAGGCGACCTATGGAGCGATTCGCCCCCGATCGCAACGACGGAACACGCGAAGTGCGTCGTGACGGAAGGACCCTAACTGCGTGTGCACGTCCTATGGCATCGCCCACGATTTGAATCTTGAGACCCAGACTTACCGAGGAGCATCGGATCGCCTGATCAGCGGGGTGGTTGCCCAGTCAATCGGCTGATGTTGGAGCGCCATAAGAAATAGTGGCAGCCACGGGTTACCTTGGCTCCGGACGCCGATGACGGGACATTCTGGAGTGCATTTCCACTCGATCTTGGCGCGAGTGCATGTACCAATAGCCCGGTACTGCAGTGACGGACACCACGCCCGGGGCCACGACGCGGCGAGCGCGGGCCGACGCCGTCACCCCTCTGTGATGGTCCCGCCCGGCACGATCGCGAGCTCTGCGTGCGAGAGGTGCACCCCTTCGTCGCTCGCATTGGACGATGCGCCTCCTGGGATGAAGAGCGCGGCGATCACCGCTGCCAACGTGACCACCGCGAGGAAGGCGAAGCCCACGGTGTAGCCGGACTCTGCTGGGTAGCCGTCGGCGAGCAGCGTCGACGTCACGATGCTCGCCATGATCGACGCGCCCACCGCGCCGCCGATGGTCCTGATGTTCGCGTTCATCCCGCTCGCCACACCCGTCTGGGACGGAGGGACGGCGTGGACGATGAGGTTCGACATCGCCGAGAACGCGAGCCCCAGCCCGACGCCCAGCAGCGTGCTGACGACGTAGATCTCCCATGGCTGCGTGTGTGCGAGCGCAAGGACGACGTAGGCGGTGCAGGAGACGGCGGAGCCGACGACGACCGCCGATTTCGAACCGAAGCGAGCCGCGATCCTCCCGGACAGCAGGCCGAAGACGAACATCGTCACGGTCAGGGGTAAGAGGTAGAGGCCCGATTGGACGATGCCCGCCCCGAATCCGTAGCCCACGCTCGTCGGGGTCTGGAGGAACTCAGGAAGGAATGCCATCACCGAGTACATGCCGACGCCGAACAGGAACGCGACGAGATTGTTCGTCCAGACCGCCGGGGCGCGCATCATGTGGATGTCGATGAGCGGCTGACGGGAGCGGAGCTCCACGACGATCCAGCCGATGAGGAGGACGACCGCAAGGAGCAGGAGCGTGATCACCGAGGGGGACGCCCATCCCCAGGCCGGCGCTTCGCTGACACCCACCAGCAGAGCGACGAGCCAACCCGACAGGAGCAGGGCCGCGAGCCAGTCGATCCTCCCCGGGGTGCGCACCGGGGACTCTGGGACGTAGGCCCACGTGCAGACGCCGGCGATGACGACGATGACGAGCGGGATCCAGAACAACCAGTGGTAGTTGAGGTGCGTGATGATCGGCCCAGCGACGACGAGGCCGAGCCCGCCGCCAACTGCGGTCATCGCGGCAATCACGCCGACGCCGGTCGCGACCTTCTCGCGGGGGAACTCGTCACGGATGATGCCGAAGGAAAGTGGCAGCACGCCACCTCCGATGCCCTGGATCGCACGCCCGATGACGAGCACGACGATGGAGTGGGCGAGGCCCGCGACGACCGAGCCGAGCGCGAGCGCTCCGAGGGTCGCGACGAGGACGCGCTCCTTGCCCACCATGTCGCCGACCCTTCCCATGATGGGCGTCGCGATGGAAGCGGCCAAGAGGTACGCGGTCACGACCCAGGTGACGGCGTCCTGGGTCGTGTGCAGGCTGTGCTGGATCGTCGGAAGCGCGGGGATGACCAGCGACTGGAGGAGCGCGTAGGCGGAGACGCCAAGGAGCAGGACGCAGAAGGTGACCCGGTAGTTGGCTCGCTCGAGCGATCTCGTCACGATGCAGGGCCCCCCATCGTCGCCGTCACCGCCGCCGGCTCGGTGCGGCACCCTCGTCTCGTGTTGCCGCCGTTCGAGGAACTCTAAGCGGCGGGAGACTCCGTTTCAGCGCAATGCCGGCCGGCGCCGGGAGATGGACGGAGACCCGCAGAGCTAGACGAGGTCGTGACGTTGATCACGACGTTGCCAACCTTCTGGCCGGCCTCGACGTAGCGGTACGCGTCCGCGATCTGGTCGAGCGGGATGTGCCGGTCGATGACTGGCCGAAACTGCCCGGACTCCAAGAGCCCGGCCAGGTAGCACACGGTCGACTGGTCGATCTTCGGGAGTCCGAACACGACCCTGTTGCGCCGAAGCAGCGGCGTCGCGAGTGGCAGGACCGCGTTCACCCAGCCCGGTCCCGGACCCGTCGACATGTAGATGCCGCTCGGCTTGAACAGGTGCGTGCAGCGAAAGTACGAGAGCTCGCCCCATGCGTCGAGGATGAGGTCAAAGCGTTGCGGGTCCTTCGTGAAGTCGTCCGCGGTGTAGTCGACGACCCTGTCGGCCCCGAGGCCCCGGACGAGGTCGACGTGCGCGGTCGCGCAGACAGCCGTCACCGTGACGCCCATGCTCTTGAGCAGCTGGACCGCCGCCGAGCCGATCGCGCCGGTCGCGCCGTAGACGAGGACGTCCTGCCCCTCGTGCACAGCGGCTTTCGCGAGCATCGACAGTGCGTAGTGCGAGCCCTCGGTCCCGGGTGCGGCCTCTTCGTAGGAGAGCCCTCGCGGGATGGTCGCGACGCACCCGTCTGCAGGTACGACGAGGTACTCGGCGTGCGCGCCGAACGGCCCCTCGCAGTAGCCGAAGACCCGGTCGCCGACGTTGAACGCCGCGACGGCGTCGCCGACGGCGGCGACCTCTCCTGCGAACTCGTTCCCGAGGATCGTCACCCGGGGCTTGGTGAGCCCGTAGAGGAGCCGCATGACGAGCGGCCTTCCTGAGCGGATGTGGCCGTCAGTGCGGTTCACGGTCGTCGCGTGCACCTTGACCAGGAGCTGGTTCTCCGTCGGGACGGGCGTGGGGACCTCGGTGATGCGCACCACCTCGGGCGGTCCGTACCGCCCCTGGACTGCTGCCTTCATCTGCCTCCCTTGGACGGCCCGCGCCCTCGCAGGCGCCCGTGTCCTTGGCCGAAACGAGTTTGTGTTGTTATGACCATAACAATCCGCTAGTGTAATTGTCAAGATGACGAAAACCACAGTCCCAGACCCAGTCCTGTACGACCCTGCACAGTTCCCACAGTTCGCCGTCACCGTCGACGTCGTGGTCCTGACCATGTCCGACGGCGCGCCGCACGTGCTGCTCGTTCGCCGAGGGGTGGCGCCGTTCGAGGGGATGTGGGCCGTCCCGGGTGGCTTCAAGCGCCCAGACGAGACGCTCGATACGGCGGCACGTCGGGAGTTAGCTGAAGAGACCGGAGTCGACGCGGCGAGCCTGCTGACCCAGCTCGGTGCCTACGGCGATCCCGGCCGGGACCCACGGATGAACGTCGTGACGGTCGCCTACCTCGCCGTGCTCCGCGACGTGGGAGCGCTCACGGCCGGCACGGACGCGGCGGACGCTGCCCTCGTTCGGGTGTCCGACGCCGTCAGCGGGCGGCTGGACCTCGCGTTCGATCACCTCCGGATCCTCCAGGACGCGCTCGAACGCGTCCGCGCCGAGCTCGAGGTCACCGGCGTCGCGACCGCGTTCGTCGGACCGACCTTCACGCTGTCCGAGCTGCGAGCCGTCTACGAGGGCATCTGGCAGGTCCAGCTCGACGGCGCGAACTTCCGACGGAGCATCCTCTCGGAGAGCGGGTGGGTGATCCCGACCGGCCGCCGCGCCCGTCCTGGCCCGGCCGGTGGCAAGCCAGCCGAGGTGTTCCGAGCCGGACGCGCCTGGCAGCGCGGCGCACCGATCCGCCGTCCCACGCGAACCCAGCGGGGGAACCGATGAGGGCGGCCATCTTCGAGCGGTACGGACCCCCTGACGTCGAGCGCCTCGCCGACATCGCGACGCCCACACCGAAGAGCAGGGACGTGCTGGTCCGGATCCGGTGCACCACCGTCAATCGGACGGACTGCGGGCACCGCCGCGCGCACCCGTTCTTCTTCCGGGCCTCGATGGGGCTTGTTCGACCGAAGGTGCACGTCCTCGGCTCGGAGCTGGCGGGAGAGGTCGAGGCGGTCGGCGAAGAGGTGACGCGGTTCGCACCCGGTGACCGGGTGTTCGGCATCACTTCGGACGGCATGGGTGCGCACGCGGAGTTCGTCTGCGTGCCGGAGGACGGGCCGATCGCGACCATCCCCGCCGACATGACCTTCGAGGCCGCTGCCGCCGTGTGCATGGGCGCGATCCAGGCCTGGACCTGCTTGCGGTCCACCGGACTCCGCGAGGGCCAGCGCATCCTCATCTACGGCGCCTCGGGGTCCGTGGGCACCGCCGCAGTGCAGCTGGCCCTGTGCCTCGATGCCCACGTCACGGCCGTGTGCGCGACGAAGAGCGTCGACGTCGTGAGGTCGCTGGGCGCCGACGAGGTCCTGGACTACACGAAAGTGGACTTCACGAAGAACGGCGAGACCTACGACGTCATCTTCGACGCGGTCGGCATGCACTCGTTCCGACGCTGCAGGCGCTCGATCTCCCGCGGGGGGAGCTTCGGCGTCGCGGACGTGGGGTTCCTGTGGCAGAACCCCTTCCTGGCGCTCGTGACCCGCTTTCTCGGCACGAAGCGCGTCAGGCTGCCCTTCGACCGCCACTTCGACCCGAGGAGGGACATCGAGCGGCTCAAGGCGCTCATCGAGGCAGGTCGCTACCGTGCGGTCATCGACAGGACCTATGCACTCGAGCAGGTCGTCGAGGCCACCGAGTACGTCGAGACGAAGCAGAAGACCGGCAACGTCGTCCTCACGGTGCGGCACCCCAATGTCCCTCCGCCGCCCGCCGGGTGGACGGACGAGGTCGCGGCGGCACCACCGCCGGCCGAGCTCCCACAGCCCTGACGCGGAACGCCCACTGCACCTAGTGGCAGGCCTCGATCAGCGCGGACGCCGGACCAGCGCTCCGGCACCCGGCGCTCCTGCCGGCGTCGGCTCGGGCAGACGAAGCCACTCTGCACTACCTTGCGAACCCATGGGTGTGGGGAGGGCCGGAGCAAGAACGACGGACCTCAAGGCGGACTCGATCATCCGGTGGGTCATTGTCGTCATCGAATACGCGATCATTATCAGTCTCCTGGTGGTCGCCGGCACCGTCCTCGTGCGCATCGTCGTCGACTTCTTCAGAGCGTGGAAAGGATTCCCGCTGACGATCGTGGCGGCGATCGACGGGATCCTGGTCGTCATCATCCTCCTCGACATCGCGCACACCGTGTTCGGCCACCTGCGGGCCTCTGTGTTCCCGGTGCGGCCGTTCCTCGTGATCGGCATCCTCGCGGGCGTTCGAGACATCTTGAGCGCCTCGGCACGCCTGACGCTGAGTGGTCCCCCCACGCTCTCGCAGTCCGACTTCAACAACACGCTCATCTCATTGGGCGTCGGCGTCGGAGTCGTCGTGTTCCTCCTCCTCGGACTGCTGATCCTCCGCTACAGCGGGCAGGACGTCGACGACGAGAGCGGCTGACGGGCGCGGCAGCCAACGACGGCCCTCGAGGCGCCGCGAAGGACCGAAGCCGCCGCAGTACTGCGGCAGCGCCCGACCCGGCACACGGGGGCATCAGAAGTGCCTCAACTTGTGCACCGGGCCCTTCACTTCGGACCCCGCGAGCCATAGGTTGCACCGCGAGCCACGGCGCTCCACGGACGGAGGGGGTCATCATGCTCACCGTGCACACCCGATACGTCGTATGGGAATCGCGGGGATTCCGCCACAAGAATGGATCGGGAGCGGTGGACATCACCTCCCCGTCGGACACGAACGTCTCCGACGGGGGCACCTACTCGGCCTATGGGTTCCCCGACGGGACCTGGACGGACGTCAACGGCACGCACACCGCACACTTCGCGTTCTGGTCCGTCGTCGGCGGTGCCGACGGTGCCTCGTTCAGCACCGACCCCAACCTCCACGTGCAGGTCGGCACGGGTGACGTGCAGGCGACCGCGTGGTACATCGAGGGCGACGGTGGTGGCCCTCCGACGCCGGCGCTGCTCATCGACGCGTTCGACGTCGACATCGGGGACTTCGTGCTCGACGACTTCGTCGACGTCGTGACCGATCCGAGCCTCACCGCCGATGCCAACCTCGACGGCATCGTGCCCACGACCGCACGATCAGAGGACGTGCGGGCGTACACGTCGATCCGCGCCGTGCCCTTCGACGATTGGATCGTCGTGGAGGGCACCGAGTCCGTGACCGCCGAGGATCTGAGCGGACTCCAGGACACGACCGCGATCGCCTTTGCCATGTACCGAACGCCACAGGGACCCACGACCTCGCCGGTGAACAACGTCGGGGACCAGACGTGGGTCTCCTGGGGGGTCACGGTGGACGGCGGTGGACCCACGGGACGGGGCCCCGTCCCTCCGTGGAATCCCTACGTCCGTGAGCTGGCCGCTGGCCTCGCCCTGGCCGACTCGGCAGCGACGGTTGACCAGAGCCTGCGGGCCGCGGTGCTGCGACTCGCGTCAGACCAGATCCGGCTGGCAGCGGACAACATCGCACAGCAGATGGAGGGAAGCGGGCTCGCCTCGGGTTGATCGCATAGGGCGCGTGGGCGCGGTCGATCCGTCTGCCCGGACGCAGGGTCGCCAAAGCTGACCAGGCGTGCACCGTGCCGACCACGGCGGCGACGCGTCTTGCGCGAGTGACACGTAGCGCCCGTCGCGTCCCCCGTCAGTCGAGCCCGACCCGCAGGACCTGGCGGAGTACCGCGCGCGCGGCCTCCAGCTGCACGGGGTCGACGCCCTCGGTGAGCTCGCGGTTGAGGGCCTCGACGACGTCGGTCACCGCGCGTGCGTACCGTCGGCCACTCGGCGTCAGCACGACCACCACGCGGCGCGAGTCGCCCTCGTGACGCCGAGAGGTCGCGTAGCCGCGCGCCTCGAGCCCGTCGACGACGTGCCTGGCGGCTTGGCGCGTCACGCCGAGCGCCCCGCCCAGCTCGCCGATCGAGCGCTCGTGCTGGCGCAGGAGGCGCAGGACGCCGGCGTCCGCCCGCCGATAGTCGGTGTACCCCCGCGCACCCAGCCCTGCGGCCATCTGGGCGATCCAGTGCCGGCGAGCCCGGGCGAGTAGGTCGCCGAAGAGCGCAGGCGAGCCGCGCGGCTCCGGGATTGGGCGCGGGTCTCCGATAGGCAACAGTCTTGCCTATCGCCGACAGATATGCAACTATCTTGCCTACTTCAAGGAGGTCCCCGTGCGCCGCTCCCTTCGTCGCGCCGTCGCCGTCGGCGCCGGCCTCGCGCTCTGTTCGGCTGTGCTTGCGGCGTGTGGTGGTGGGACGTCGTCCGCCGCCGGCACCATCGGGCACGCCGATGCCGCGGGCAACGTGTGGCTCTGCCGTCCTGGATCGTCACCGGATCCGTGCGACTCGAGCCTCGACGTCACGATCGTCCCAGGATCCGGCGCGCGAACGACCCGCGACGTGACGGTGCCGGCACGCTCGGCGTTCGACTGCTTCTACGTCTACCCGACGGTGAGCACCCAGTCCACGGACAACGCCAACCTGCGCATCCAGCGCGCCGAGACCGACGTCGCGATCGACCAGGCCTCGCCGTTCTCACGGGTGTGCCGGGTCTGGGCTCCGATGTACCGCCAGCGCACGGTCGCCTCGCTGCTGAAGGGGCTCGGCAACGACAAGGCGGCGGACCTCGTCGCGTTCCGCAGCCTGCTCTCGGCGTGGAAGGACTACCTCACCCACTTCAACGACGGCCGACCGGTGGTCTTCATCGGCCACTCCCAGGGCGCCGCGATGCTGATCCGCCTCCTCGAGAGCCAGGTCGACCCGAGCGCCCGCCTGCGCGCCCGCATGGTGACCGCGATCCTTCTCGGCGGCAACGTCGCGGTGCCCACGGGCAAGGCAGTCGGCTCCACGTTCCGGCACCTGGCGCTGTGCACGCGGCCGGGGGAGACGAGGTGCGTCGTGGCGTTCTCGACGTTCCCGAGCGAGCCGCCGAACGACAGCGACTTCGGCCGGCCCGGACAGGGCGTCAGCCTCCAGTCCGGGCAGACCGCGACCCGCGGCGTGCAGGTCGCCTGCGTGAACCCAGCGGCCATCGGGGGCCGCACCGCGCCCCTCAGCCCCCTCTTCCGGACGTCGCAGGAGCCGCTTCCCGCGCCCGCCGTGACGACGCCGTGGGTGACGTTCCCCGCCCTCTACACCGCGGCGTGCGAGCACACGGGCGGCGCGACCTGGCTCGACGTCCGCGACGTCGCCGCTCCGGGCGACCCACGTCCTGTGGTCGCCGAGACACTGGGCCCGCAGTGGGGATACCACGCCGAGGACGTCAACCTCACGCTCGACGACCTGGTCGCCGACGTGCTGGCCCAAGAGACGACGTACGTGCATGCGCCGGCGTCCACAGAGAGCGCCGGTGCGGCACCTCGGGGGTGACCTCGACCGCTGCTCGGACCGCCCGTCGGTGCGCCGGGATCGAGGCGCGGCCGGCTACTTGACGGCGCCGGCGTGGAGGTTCGCGATGAGCTGGCGCTGGAAGAAGATCAGCACGACGAGCAGCGGGGCGACCGCGATGATCGTCCCCGCCAGGTACTCGCCGAAGGACTGGATGTTGTTCTGGTAGAGCGTCCGGATCCCGATCTGGACCGTCCGGATGCGCTCGTTGTTGGCCGTCATGAGCAGCGGCCAGAGGTATTGGTTCCAAGCGCCGAGGAACGTGATGACCCCGAGTGTGGCGAGCATCGGTCGGACGAGCGGCGTCGCGATACGCCAGAGGAAGCCGAGCTCGCCGACCCCGTCGACGAAGGCGGCGTCGCGGAGCTCCCTCGGGACCTGGAAGAAGGCCTGGCGCAGCAAGAAGATGCCGAGCGAGCCCGCGAGGAAGGGCAGGATCAGCCCGGGGGTCGTCCCATAGGCGTGGACGATCGAGATGGTCTGGAAGTTGGCGGCGACCGTGACCTCGAAGGGGACCATCAACGTCGCGATCACGACCACGAAGAGCACCCGCTTGAAGGGGAAGTCGAGGTACGCGAACGCGTACGCGGCGAGCAGGCTCGTCACGACGGTACCGATGGTGATGGCGCTCGACTGGATGAGCGAGTTCACCAGGTAGTGGCCCATGTGACCGGACGTGAACGCCTCGACGTAGACGTGCCACTGCGGGTGGGGCGGCCACAGCAGCGGCGGCTGGTGGCCGTACTCGGCGGGGGTGAGGAGCGACGTGACGACCGCCATGTAGAGGGGGAACAGCACGAAGACCGCGCCCGCGGTGAGCACCACGTAGCTCAGGGTGCGGCGGAGGGTGCGCGACGAGCGTCTGGGTGCGGGACGAGGACGTGCGGGACCCGCAGGCTCGTTCCCGTCGCCGCCGTCTCCGGCGTCCCCCGGGCCTCCGAGCGGCACCGCCACGAAGACCGTCGTCAGCTCACTGCTCATAGGTGACTCGTCTCGACAGGAGGCGGTACTGCACGAGCGCGAGGATGCCGGTCACTGCGAACAAGACGATCGAGATGCTGGCCGCCCGGCTCTGGTTGATGTCCACCTGGATCGCCTCGTAGATCTGGTAGGCGAGGACGTTGGCGTTCACCGATGGGGCGTTGGTGCCGATCAGCAGGTCGATCGTCCCGAAGGAGAACATCGCCCCGATCGTGCCCACGATCACCGTGTAGAGGATCGTCGGGGACAGCATCGGGATCGTGACGCGCGTCAGCGTCCTCCACCACCCCGCCCGGTCGCACCTCGCGGCGTCGAACACCTCCTCGGGGAGCGACTGCAGCGCGGCGGTGAAGAGCAAGAAGGCGAGTCCCATGAAGCTCCAGATCCCGATCAGCGCGGTCGCCGGCAGCGCCCACGTCGAGCTCGCGAGCGGGTTCAAGTGGATGCCGAGCCACGGGAGGAAGCCGACGACCGGGTCGAGGAGCGTCGAGAAGACCGCGCCGGCGACGGCGACGGAGGAGACGATCGTCGTCGCGAAGATCGTTCGGTAGATCGCGCGACCGCGGATCTTCTGGTTCGCGACGACGGCGAGCAGCAGCCCGAGCACGATCGAGGCCGGCACGACCATGAGCGTGTACTCGAAGGTCTCCTTCAGGCCCGCGAGGAAGGAGGGGTCCGTGAGCACGGAGGTGAACTGTGAGATGCCCACGAAGTGCTTGGGCAGGAGCGGCGACTGCGGCGTCGCGTACAGCGCGAGCACGAAGTTGTCGAAGAACGGGTAGATGACGAAGATCGAGAGGATCACGAACGCCGGCAGCAAGAAGAGGTACGCGAGCAGCGAGCTCTTGAGCCG
>Ga0182024_10000763_pt1 | contig 84258 bp, 79 predicted proteins | sample P32metaG_FD_120480 | JGI IMG/M metagenome (GOLD analysis project Ga0182024, IMG submission 120480) | Permafrost microbial communities from Stordalen Mire, Sweden - P3-2 metaG (Illumina Assembly) | ecosystem: Environmental > Terrestrial > Soil > Wetlands > Permafrost | place: Sweden: Stordalen... | reverse complement strand
TGCCCGTCTCCGCTTCACCGGCAGGTCCATCCTAAAACCGTTCCGGGATCGGGCACAATGAATTTACAGCGAACGGCGATCAGTGTCTTAACTGTTTGTCTCAGTCAAGGGGACAACCGCAGGCCATCCCCATCATCCTCCGTTCCGCCTGATGACCAATCGGGGAATCCTCGAATATAGTGCCGACCTTTAAAGAGAATCTCCGTCAGTCAACGATGTTATTACCCTCGGCAGAGCGGAAGGCGAGCGCGGCCGGCTGGTGATCGATGAACACGAATCCTCGGTAGTGCGTGAAGTCTTCGGCTGGGCCGACAACGGCGCGAGCATTCGGGAGATCGTGGTCAGGCTCAACGCGCGCGGCGTCAAACCCAAGCGCTCCTCTCGCTGGGGCAAATCGAGTGTTTGCCGGTTGTTAAAGAACGAAACCTATATCGGGCAGGCTTACTACAATCGCCGGCAACGGACGCGGCCCGCTGAGTTGACGGAGAAACAGCGCTTTCGTCGCAACAAAAAAACTCTGCTGCGCTTTCGTCCAGCGTCCGAGTGGATACCACTGGCCGCCCCTGCGATTCTCGATCGACAACTTTTCGACCGGGTGCAGATGCGAATGCATCGAAACCGGGAGTTACGCTCCGGACGCCCGTCGAGCCGTTATCTGCTCCGCGGCCTCTGCCGGTGTGGACGTTGCGGCCGGCGACTGCATGGAAATTCCTCACACGGGGCACGGTACTACCGCTGCGCTGGCCATGATCGTCTCGCCGTGCAACCGTGCGACGCCGCATCGATCCATGCCGATAAGCTGGAGATCTCAGTCTGGCGAGCGATCACTGAGGCGTTCCAGGATGCTCGGGCGCTCCGCGCTTTGATTCAAGCAAACCTGACGGAGTTGCAGGCTGGGCAGGTTCACAGCCAGGATCATGAAGACCAGGTAAGAGCGGACCTAGAAATCCTTCGGCGCAGGGAGTTCCGGGCGGCGCAAGCCCTGCTCGACCCTGATCTTCGCGAGCAGTACGACACCTTCAAGGTTGCGCTATCGGAAATCCGCGCGCAGCGCTCCAGGCTGGAAAACGAGATGCAGGCGATCGGACGCCGGGGAAAGGTGAACGATGAAACCCGAACGGACGTGGACGCTATCTGCAGGGACGTCCGTCGAGCGCTGAAGCAGGCTGACGATGCGCGGAAACGCGGTTTTATCCAGCGGCTGGTTGAACGCGTGACGATCACAGGTAGGAACGCAGAAATCCTGTGCTCAATCCCGCAGTCGGCTTCGAACCGTTCACAACGTGCTGATGATCGGGCCGCCGGGCTCGGGGAAAACGATGCTCGCCAAACGATTCGCCGGCATCCTTCCGCCGCTCACTTTTCAGGAGGCGATTCAGACCACGCAGGTGCATAGCGTCGCGGGCATGCTGCCGCACGGGCTAGGCTTGCTGGCGCAGCGGCCATTCCGGTCGCCGCATCATACGATTTCCGACGCCGGGTTAATCGGTGGAGGGTCCGGCACTCCGCGGCCCGGCGAGGTCAGCCTGGCTCACAACGGCGTCCTGTTCCTGGACGAGCTGCCCGAGTTTCCGCGAAATGTGCTCGAAATGCTGCGGCAGCCGCTCGAAGAAGGGTCGGTCTCGGTGGCGCGCAGCAACATGACACTTTCGTTTCCCTCCGATTTTATTTTGATCGCGGCCATGAATCCATGCCCCTGCGGTTTTTTCTCGGATCCCACGCATGAATGCCGCTGCACCGGCGCGATTATCCAGCGCTATCTGAGCAAAGTGAGCGGACCGCTGCTGGACCGCATCGATCTTCACATCGAAGTTCCAGCCGTGGCTTATAAGGAACTGCGCGGCAAGGATACTGGCGTGACTTCCGCCGGCATGCGCACTCGAGTGGAGAACGCCCGCGCCATCCAGCAGCGCCGGGGATTCTACAACGCCCGTATTCCATCGCGCCTTTTGCGCCAGCTCTGCGCTTTGGACGACGCCGGCGAGCGCACGCTCGAGATGGCCGTCCGCCGCATGGGCTTAAGCGCCCGAGCGCATGACCGAATACTAAAAGTCGCCCGCACCATCGCGGACCTCGACGCTGCGGAGTCCGTCACGGCGAAGCACCTGGCTGAAGCGGTCCAATACCGGAGTCTCGACCGCAGTTACTGGAGTTGAGGCTCGCTAGCGGATCATGGCGCACAAAATCGGTCCAGCACACTCAAGAGCCTTTCGGCATGGACGGACGACGCCACCCTCACCTTAGCCGGATCGATTCGCGCGAGTATTTTGAAGGAATCCTCTCCCTTGGAGTACGGCCCTTTTTGACAATCCTGGGTCGCCCGCTGCAGACCACCAAACAGATCACTCTTAGGAATGTTCTCGATATCCAGTCGCTGACTAAGAGCGGCCGGCCGGAAGCCTTGTCCATAGTACTTCTCGAGCTCTTCCATATCGGCGTAGAACCAAGCTTCCATGGTCTGGACCATCAAGTGGATTTGATCATCGGAAGCTCCCGGGGGCCGTTGCCACTCGTCACCCGGGCGGAGCCTAACGTGTTCCCATCGGTCTCTCGCTTCAACTGGTGCTTCGCTGTCCACCAACAGAAGCGGGAGATTATCGGGCCCGGCATTCTCGTGAGCAGTCCGAAAACTCCTATAGGCATGGCTCCTGCCACCACATGCCACGACTCTTGGCATACGACCTAACAACCCGGCTTTTCGGAAGAACTCGGAAAAGCCATGTCGGCACTCAGTTTGCAACGCTTTGTTGTGGTCCCCACCCCCTTCCACGTAGACCTTGACTGTCACCAGCGGTTCCCTCCAATCTCACCACGCCGCCAGAGCTGCCCTAGTCCTAGTCCGTATTCCTTCAGCCACGTATCCAGTTCCGCTCTCGTTCGCCGGCCCATTTCTGTTGAGCCGTGCCTTTTCTCGCAAACGACGACCGCCTCGGGGACTTTGGTCAAGCCATCGACGAGCGTGTCCGAGTGCGTCGTTACAATCAACTGCATCCGGTGTGACGCCTCCACCAGTAGATTTGCGAGCCCCGGCAACAAGTCTGGATGCAGGCCTAGTTCCGGTTCTTCAAGACAAATCAGCGGTGGCGGCGCTGGATGACAAAGTATTGCCAACAGACACAGGTAGCGAACCGTGCCATCGGAGAGTCGGGTAGCAGGAACCGGGGCTTTCAAACCAGAGTAATGAAGGAACAACTGGATTGTTCCCCCCAGAACCTTCGTAGAAAAATCTACGATCGATTCGTCAGCGTTTCTTAGGTTCTCTACGAGGCTGCTTCGGAGATTGGAACGGTGTTCCAGATCGTTAAGAACGAGCGCGATGTTGGCAGTGTCCTCGCGTAAGAAATCCGCCGGAAGATCGGTCGGTTGAGGCTTTCGGGGCGGCGTGTTACGCCCGAGATTCCATTCCCGAAACAACCTGATCTTAGCGTATTCATTCCCGAGATAGGTCACCTCGGGGTACTGGTCAGGATCCTTGCGCTGCGAAACAACCGATTGATCAAGCTTTAGGTCCTCGCGCCGAAGCTTTCGCGCGGTGCGCCCGTCGGTCGTGAGTGGGGCCCTCACGTTTATAACCGGATGGCCATTCTGATACCGATAGTAAAAGAACGGATCCTCCTCGCCTTGCTTGCTTGGGTGCTCGTTCTCAATCGCCTCGTCCAACAATTCAGCGCGCTGGCCGATCATAGTGAACGCCAGCCGGTGGCGAAGTGGCATAATGCCTTCGGGATTGAAAACGGTTACATCAAGTTCCGCTATTGGCGGCTTGTCCGAACCTTTCCACAACCATTCGGCAATGCCACCACCGGTTTGTATCGGCTCAAGCAGATTTCCAGGAGCCGCCTGAAGAAGACCGATAGCCTCTAGAAGATTCGATTTACCCGCCCCGTTCGGACCAATGAGCACGTTCAGCGATTGCAACTCCAGCTCAGGAGCATCCGACCCAAAGGATAAAATGTTCCTGAGCTTGATCGTTCTCAGAAATCTCTTGTCGCCGAGCATGAGTCTTCATTGTACTCAGCCCAAATGGATTAGTCTCTGCAGATAAATCGCTTTGCGCTGAGCAATAGCCGCGTTCACTTCACCACTTCTTAAACCTTGTTCCGCTGCTGGACCGCATCGGTCTTCACATCGAAGTTCCAGCCGTGGCTTATTAAGGAATTGCGACGCAAGGATACCGGCGTCACTTCCGCCGCATGGGCTTAAGCGCCCGCGCACACGACCGAATACTAAAAGTCGCCCGCACCATCGCGGACCTCGATGCTGCGGAGTCCGTCACGGCCAAGCACCTGGCTGAAGCCGTCCAATACCGAAGTCTCGACCGCAGTTACTGGAGTTGAGGCTACACTTCAATACAGCAAGCAAGATCGAAACGCCCAGCTTGCGGTTTCCACGCCTATAATGTAGAAAGCCTCGAAATGCAGGATCTGATAAAGAAGCTGGAAGATGAGATCGCACTGCTCGAAAACGAACTGCGAATTCAACTCCCTAGAGAAATTGCCAAAGCTCGGGCGCATGGCGACTTGAGCGAAAATGCGGAGTACCATGCCGCCAAGGAGCGGCAGGGGATGGTCAACGCGCGCCTCGGCCAGCTTCGCGCCCGCCTGCGCGAACTGTCCATGGTCGACTTCTCCCGCATCCCGCGCGATCGCGTCGGGCTTGGTTCGTCCGTTAAAGTGCTCGATCTCACCAAGGAAGAAGAGATGACCTACAAGCTCGTGACCAGCGAACAGGCGGATGTCGCCAAGGGCCAGATTTCCACCACCTCGCCCATCGGGCGGGCGCTGCTCGGCAAAAAAGTGGGCGAGACAGTGAAGGTGCTCATCCCCGGAGGCACACGCGAAATGGAGATTTTGCAATTGACCACGATGCACGACTTGAACGATTCAACTTCAGGGTAGAATCGAAGGGGGGCCGTCCCATAAAATGACATATACCCGCGCGATTGGAATCGCGTGCAACAAAGTAATCCGCCTGATAGTACATGGACTTGCCCTTTCCAAAATTCACCCCAATGTCCTCACCTTCCTCGGATTGGTAATCAATATTGCCGCCGCAGTGTTGCTGGCCGCCGGCCGCTTTCGGGTCGCAGGCCTGGTGATCATCGGCGCAGGGCTGTTCGATATGGTGGATGGCCGGGTGGCTCGCGAAACGAATCGCGTGACGCGCTTCGGCGGGTTCTTCGACTCCGTGCTTGACCGCTACTCCGATCTCGCTCTTCTCATGGGGTTATTGGTGTATTACGGAAATATCAGCCGCCCCTTCTATGTAGTGCTGACGGCCATCGTGATGACCGGCTCGGTCATGGTGAGTTACACTCGCGCTCGCGCTGAAAATACCATTCCGAGTTGTAAGGTCGGCTTCATGGAGCGCCCCGAGCGCGTAGTCCTGTTCATTATCGGCGCCCTTTTCGATCGCATGGCGCCAGTTCTTTGGGTAATTGCCGTTCTTTCCAATATCACTGTAATCCATCGTATGATTTTTACCTACCAAGAGGCTAAACGCTTGGAAGAAGCCCAACTCCGGCCTCCAGTCGTCCGCGAACGGTCATCTCTGTAACACGTAACACGTCAGCCGAAATAAGTTAGATAAAAGTGAAACACGTCCTTGACGTGGCGGATCAAACCGTTGTATTTGTACTATGCGGCCCGCGCCCGCTTACTTTGTGCCCTTGCACAGGGTGTTTGAGCCAGACTTTTGCCGAATGATCGTTGGCGCTGCGTCATCATCTTTCGGCGAGTGTGAAAAAAAGGAGAAAACATGAAATTGCTTCGAAGCATCGGTGGTGCGTTTTCTGTTGCAATGCTTATCGGGCTGCTGACGGCTGCAGTTCCGGCTGGAGCGCAGACACTTACATCGTTAACCATGGAGCGAGTCCTGACGCTTAGTTCCGCTCAATCGAGTCTCACGTCGAACCTGCCGGCCACCGTGTTGGCCTCAGTCGCGTCCGGCACTCTTGAGATTCATGAACAAACGAACTACAATCCGCAGGCGAACACGTTAACATCGACCTTTTTCCTCGAGCCCGCCGGCACCACGACTACGCCTCCAACGAACATAGGCACGGTTCCCGGCAGCAGTATTCTCGCTATTGTCGCTATGACTCCCGACAAGATTTATGTGACCAGCAGCGCGGTCCAGTTCGTCGGATTGATCTCTCAGAGCAACGCTCCTTTGTTTGGAACGGCGAGTTACCAGGGAGTACCGGCGACTTTCTCGTTCGGTTACACCTCGGCCACGCCGCCTGTGATTCATGACGTGATTGATACGGTCGCCGGAATCGCGGTTGCTTATACCGCTTCGGCTAACGGGACGTTCGTGATCACTCAGGCTACTACCCCTGGCGGCCCCGGTACCGGCTCTAGCGGCGTTACCATCTCGGTCAATGGTTCGACGGGCGCAACGATAAGCTTCCAGACGACGGTGAATCAACTTACTCTGAACGCCTCAGCATCGACGTCCACCAACGCCGGAGCTCTGACTTACGCATGGTCGGTCCCGACGGGTTCGCCCAGCATTGGCATCAGCTTCCCGGGCGGGAATACCGCGATGGCATTTGTTCAGCTTGCCGGGGGTAAGCAGACGTACACGATCACCCTGACCGTAACCGACACCACGGGCGCCACTGCCACGTCGACGATCACCATTAGCTTTATTTAGGAGCCCGAGTACGGCGCGTCCTGGAAATTTGACACCACCGGGCGGCTCGTTCTTTATGACGGGCCGCCCACATTTCACAATTTTGAAGTATTGCTCCATTCTTTCGATAGTCCTCTTCGGCGGCTCTCTGGTGGCCGCTTCGTCTGACACGAACACTCCCGTAATCGTCGAGTTATTCACGGCCGAAGGCTGTTCCAGTTGTCCTCCCGCCGATCAGTTACTCGCTCGTCTTGAAAAAGAGCAACCCGTCCCCGGCGCCGATATCATCGTCCTGGGCGAGCACGTCGATTACTGGAATCAGCTCGGCTGGCCGGATCGCTTTTCCAACCGGCTGTATACCCAACGTCAGAAAGAGTACGGGTTTGCATTTTCGATCGACGATATCTATACGCCGCAGATGATCGTAAACGGGCAAGCACAATTCAACGGCGCGGATGGGCCGCGTGCCATTCAAGAAATCCAGCGTGCCGCTACAGCTCCTCACTCCAGCGTTTCGCTGCAGCGAAAAGATCCCTCGGATCTCGCTCTTATCGTCAGCCATCTTCCTGCCGGAATCAAGAACGTGGAGATCTTCCTGGCCATTACGGAAGATTCCCTGGCGAGCGATGTCCGCAGAGGGGAAAATGTGGGTCGCCGGTTGACGCACACCGGCGTAGTCCGTAGCTTGGTTTCGGTAGCGCGCTTGGACGCCCGTAAATCGCCCGAATTCACCGGTGACCTGTCGCTGCACCTGCTGGACGATTGGGCTCGCGAAAACTTACACGCCGTCGTGTTCGTGGAGGTTCATGGATCCCATCGAATTATTGGCGCGGCCCAACTAAAGCTGTAAATTGTCGAGCGATTGTCCAGTCACCCGGAACAACGTCCAGTCATCCAGTGGAACCGCTCCCAACCCGCGGTAGAAATCGATCGCCGGACGGTTCCAATCCAACACCGCCCACTCCAGCCGTCCACAATTCCGCTGCTTCGCGATTTTCGCAAGCTCGCTCAGAAGAGCCTTACCGATTCCTTTGCCCCGATGCGCCGGCTCCACGAAAAGATCTTCGAGATAAATCCCCGGCCGCCCGAGAAAAGTGGAGAAGTTGTGAAAGTATAGAGCGAATCCAGCCGGTTCATTCCCAAGATTGGCGATTAGAACTTCGGCCACCCGCCGCTCGCCGAAAAGAGCCTGGCGCAATAGATCTTCAGTTGCCGTTACCTGATGCGACAGTTGCTCGTATTCGGCCAGCTTTCGGATGAAGCTCAAAATAACGGCGACATCTTGCTCGGTAGCTGGCACGATCACAAGATTGGGGGCCGGGATTGCACTCATTCTGCAATTGTCGCAAGTCGTTCGGTACGATAGTCCAGGACCTTATGGACATTCAAGGAAAAGTCGCGCTGGTCACCGGCGGAGCTTCAGGATTAGGCGCGGCCACGGCCAGGATGATTGTCGCGGCCGGCGGCCGGGTGGTCATTCTCGATCTCAACGAAAAATTGGGGAAAGCGCTGGCAGCCGAACTTGGTGAAGCCGCCGCCCACTACGCCCGTGCCGATGTGAGCGATCCCGCCGAAGTCGAACAGGCCGTCAACACCGCCATGAGTGCCTTCGGCGCTCTCCACATCTGCGTGAACTGCGCGGGCATCGGCGATCCCCAACGCACCATTGGAAAAGAGGGCCCGGCCGACCTCGCTCGTTTCGCGAAAGTAATCCGGGTGAACCTTATCGGCACCTTCAACGTCGCGCGGTTGGCTGCCTGGGTGATGGCGCCCAACGCGGCCAATCCCGATGGCGAGCGCGGCGTCATTATCAATACGGCCTCGGTTGCAGCGTTCGACGGGCAGATCGGGCAGGCCGCTTATTCGGCTTCGAAGGGTGGCATCGTGGGCTTAACCTTGCCGCTGGCCCGCGACCTTTCGAGCGTGGGGATCCGGGTCTGCACTATCGCGCCTGGGCTGTTCGATACACCGCTGCTGGCATCCCTGCCGGACGACGTCAAAACGGCCCTGGGCGCCATGGTCCCTTTTCCCAAGCGGCTCGGCAAGCCCGCCGAGTACGCACTGCTGGCTCGCCAGATTATCGAGAATCCGATGCTGAACGGCGAGGTAATCCGCTTGGATGGAGCCATCCGTATGGCGCCGAAATAATGGTTTAACGCTGTCCCACCGGCCCCCGGCTCTTCCGGGCCTTCGCTGCAACCTTCGCGTGCCGCGATAGGGCGGCATGAGACGCAGCGCCTCGGCCTTCTTTTTTGAGCGCTGCCGTAGTAGCGCGCGATCGCTTGGCGGACGGCTTGCGGTGACTGCCGCTCTGTCCCTTTTCATAGTCGCGTTCGGCCCTGGTTTCCGTCTGTTTCGAGACACGACCCTTCTTGGGCGGCGGCAGTTTCACCCCCGCGCGCCGTGCTTTGGAAAGGCCGATTGCGATGGCCTGTTGCGGCGAACGGGCGCCGTGCTTGCCTTCCCTAATATGGTCCATCTCTTCGCGTACGAACTCTCCGGCCTGCGTGCTGGGCGCCTTGCCTTCCCGCGCATCCTGACGCGCACGATCCAGGGTCTTTTTTTCGGGCATTCGATTCATTCCTCTCAGTCGAAATTTTCGAGATCACAAACTTCGCTGCTGCCTTTGCGCAGTCGCTCCATTTCCTTTGGCCGGTATCGCTCCCACCTGCGAACCGACTCCTGGCGAAAATCCGATACGTCCTGCTGATGGTCAGCGATCGTCGCGCGCATGTAGGCCTTGTCAAAAGCATCGCTGGACGCCTTATCGGTGGCTGCCTTGCGGACGAACACACTGTCGGTGGGGTTTAGCTTTCCTTCGGCCGCAACAACAACTCCGGAAACAGCCACGCCTAAGAAAAAGACCAGTGCTTTGTTCTTCATCATGAATCTCCTTCCTAGGACCATGCGTCCCAATGGTTAGACCACGTTCCACGCCTTTACTATTCGCGGAATTCCGCGCTAACAGTTACATCAGGACGCGCTGTATCATGGAATCGCATGCTCAAGAAATTTAGCCTGGTGTTGCTGGCTGGAGCCGCTAGCTTCGCGCAGATTTCAGACCTGTCCGGCGAGCGCGTACGCGCCCATGTAAAATTCCTGGCGAACGACCTATTGGAAGGACGCGGCGTAGGAACGCGCGGCGAGAAGCTGGCGACAGAGTACATCGCGACTCAGTTCGCTTTAATCGGCGCCAAGCCGGCCGGCGATCAGGGTACCTACTTCCAGCGAGTGCCGATGGTGGGCGCAACCACCAGCCCCAACGCGGCGCTCTCCGCTGTCTCGGCCAATAAGACCGTATCGTTTCGCTGGCTGGACGATTTCGTAGGCGTCAGCGAGCTGCAGCAGCCCGCCGATCAGTTCGAAGCCGAGGCTGTTTTCGTCGGCCACGGTATTGTCGCGCCGGAGTTCCAATGGGACGATTTCAAAGGCGTCGACGTGAAGGGCAAAGTTTTGGTTCTCTTCACCAACGAGCCGCCTTCCGAGGATCCGAAGTTCTTCGGTGGCCGTGCGCTTACCTACTACGGCCGCTGGACCTATAAATACGAAGAGGCCGCCCGGCTTGGCGCCAAAGCGGTTCTCATCATTCACACCACGCCCACCGCCGGTTATGGCTACGATGTGGTGCGAAGCTCCTGGGGCAAGGAAGATCCGCAGTTGAAGCTCCCTCCCGGCCAGCCTGCGCTGGCGCTCGCCGGATGGCTAACTCAAGATGCCGGGGAGAAGTTGGTGGCTATGGCCGGCAAGAACGTGGACGAGTTGTTGAAGGCGGCGAACTCGCGCGACTTTCGGCCCATCCCGCTGGGAATTCGCATCCACGCTAATATACCGACCGTAATTCGCCAGATTGAATCGCGCAACGTGGTCGCGATGGTTCCCGGCAGCGATCCGAATCTCAAATCGCAGGCCGTGCTGTTCACCGCGCACTGGGATCATTTGGGAATCGGACCGGCAGTTAATGGCGACACGATTTATAACGGCGCCGTGGACAACGCCACCGGCTGCGGCATTCTGATCGAGCTGGCGCGCGCCTGGCAGGACCTCGAGCATAAACCCCGGCGGTCGGCCATTTTCGCCGCCGTCACCGCCGAAGAGGCCGGGCTGCGAGGCTCGGAATATTACGCCGCGCATCCCGTGGTTCCGCTGGGAAAGACCGCGCTCGATCTTAATTTCGACGCCTTTTATCCCTTCGGGCGAACCAAGGATGTTTCAGTCGGCGGCGCCGATCGCACCACCGTTTGGCCGGTCGTGGAGGAAGCTGCGCACCGGATGGAGCTGACCATCAAGCCCGAAGCGCATCCGGAGCAGGGGCATTACTATCGCTCCGATCATTTCTCGCTCGCGCATGCGGGCGTGCCGTCGTTTTCAATTAATCTAGGCACGGACTATTACGGGAAACCGGCCGGCTACGGCGAAAAAGTCTTCGAGGAATATAACGACAAGCACTATCATCAGCCGTCCGACGAATACCGCGACGATTGGGATTTCGCGGGCATGGAAGAGGTCGCCCGCTTCGGTTTCTTGATCGGGACCACGGTCGCTAATCAGGATAAGTTGCCAACGTGGAAAGCCGGCGACGAGTTCTTGCCCGCTCGCGAAAAATCGCTGCAGCCTCAGTACTGATCCAGACCCTCGGTCAGCTCGATGTAGGTGCCGAACGGATCGGTCAGAAAAGCAATGGCGATCCCCGCGGCCGGAACTTTCTTATATGGCACGTCCAGTTTCACGCCGTTCGCCTCCAGGTTCTTGCAGAACGCTTCCAGGTTTTTCACTTCGAATCCAATATGATCGACAGAGCGGCCTTTTGTCCCGGAGGTAAGCTGGTTCTTCGTTACGCCGAAGGTGAGATCTATTCCGGGAATGTCCGCGGCATCGTGCGGGCCGCGCTTTTTCACGGTTGCCCCGAACGTTTTCGCGTACCAGTCCCGCAGCGTAAGCTGGTCGCCCGCATGATTCATAAAGTGTAAGTGATAAGCCATGGGGGGCCCGGTCTGCGTCGCGTCCTCTTGCAGCTCGACTCTCACTCCATCGGGGCCAATCACGTATGCGTTCGGGAAACCTTCCGAGCCTTTGAATTCGCGCTGGATTTGATAGCCGGCCTCGCGGCACTTCTTGACCAACTCCCCCGTGTTGGTGACTTTGAGTCCGAAGTGGTCCATCATATTCCCTTCATTCGACCCTGTCGGCTCCTGGTGGCGGAATAGAATGAGCATCCCGGGAATCTTCACACCTTGCAGGCCTTCTTTCTTTAGGGGCACGGCGGCGAACTGCTCGATCCAGAATTTCCTTTGCGCTTCCACGTCGCTGACATTTAAGTGGACATGGCCCATCGCGACACCGGCTTCATTGGGCGCGGCAAGCTGAGCATGCGCGGGCGCATACACCGCCAATCCCGTCAATAGACCGAGCATCACTTTCATAAACACCGTCCTCGGAGGAGAAGTATACACGCTTTCGCACCCGCCTGCAAAATCGCGCCGCCACTTCTTCAAGCGGCGCCAGAATGCTGTCGCGGTACCATTGCAAAGGGTGGAAGCGCCAGGTGCAGCCGGTTAACAACTCAGGACTCATTGAATCACCCGGCTTCCAGCCGCCACGACTGATCGACAGTCCAGCGGATTGCTCCTTTTATCACGCCATGGATTTGCCCGGGTATGGCTTTCAACCGGGCCAATGGGACCTTCGCAAGGATGTCGATAATTACCTCGGCAAGCAGAATTTCCTGGGCAAAAGCGTTTTGGACATCGGTACCGCGTCCGGCTTTCTGTGCTTCGAGATGGAGAAGCGCGGCGCCGAGGTGACCGCATTCGATCTCTTCTTCAAGCACGGCGACAAGATTCTAGAGCGGATTCCGTATGCTGACTTTGACCAGCGGTTCGGGATGACCCCGGAGCAGCAGACCGAGGAGCGCCGCTACATGCTGAACAGGGTGCAGAACAGCTTCTGGCTGTCGCATCGGGCTCTCCAATCCAAAGCACGGCTCTATAGCGGGAACGTTTACCATTGTCCCGCCGAGCTGGGCGGCTTCGATTACGTTTTCTTCGGATCGATTCTGCTGCATCTGCAGAATCCAGTGCAGGCCCTGATTTCGTTCGCCCAGGCGGCTCGGGAAAAGGTGATTGTCACCGAAATATATGAGGATATCGGCCACGCGGCGGACGGTCCGGTAATGTTCTTTCGCCCCATTGCGACCGACAAGAATTCGGACACGTGGTGGTACGTAACTCCGAAATTCCTGCAGAGCTTACTGGGCGTGTTGGGATTCCCGAAGTTCTCCGTGAGCACGCACCAGGCCAGGCTGGAGTTGAGCAAGAAAGACGTGAAGCTTTACACAGTGGTGGCGGAGCGTTAGGTCAACTTCGCATCAACCCCGCCTCTGTAAACGCAAACCATTTAGAATGTCGTTTGGGCGTGACGTCGGATGACGGAATACACAAAGCTCGGGGTTGAAGAGGCGTTCTTCAATAAGCTCCGAGAAGGTTCTCGGATCAAACAGAAGATCGTGACTGGTTACTTCGTCGCTTATAACAACGTCATGGCCCGTGGACGTCGAGAGAAGGTCGGTTACGCCGACCTATTCGCTGGGCCCGGAGTATATACGGACGCCAACGGGGATACTCACAAATCGATTCCCGTCCTGGTGTGTGAAGCTACAGTCTTCAAAGAGCTTTTTCGAAAGAGGATTCACCTCTGGTTCAATGAGGGGGATCATCGTCACTACGAGCGCCTAAAAGGTGCAATCGCTGCTATTGAAGGAATTGAGACTCTTAGATACGCGCCCACGGTAGATAACAAGATAATCACTGCCCGGTGGGTGGGGGTCCTTGCGAGACTTCCGGTCCCAACATTGATCTTCCTCGATCCTTGCGGGTACAAAGGGCTCTCGCTCAAACTCGTTGCTTCAGTTCTCGGTGGATTTGGGAACGACTGCATTTTTTTCTTCAATTACAGCCGCATTAACATGAAACTTGACCTTGAAATCATGAATAGGTCAATCGATGAATTCTTTGAACGTGATACTGCCAATGCTTTGCGAACTGAGATTCAGAACCGAAAACCTCCGGAGAGGGAAGGCATCATTTTGACGGCTGTTAAATCTGCGATTAGGCAGGCTGGGGCAATTCCTCTCGTTTTCAGATTCCGGAGCGACAATGGTCGGATTAGTCACCATCTGGTATATGCATCGAAGGAGAGCAGAGCAGCCAACATGATGAAGAGTATTCTGCGAACAGCAAGCTCTACGATCTCGGAGGGCGTAGGCTCAGGCGAACATAATCCGCGTGACCGGAACGCTTCGGGCCTGTTGTTCGGCGGAATGTACGAGGTTGAAGAGCGGCTGCTATCTGTCTTTGCCCGCCGATTCGGTTCGACGACCTGCTAGGCGAGGAAGCGCATACTCAATACACAGAAGGCAATTATCGGGACGCGCTCTTGAACTTAGAACGTGAGGGCAAGATCAGTATTGACCCACCGGCCGAGGATAGACGATTCCAAGCGGGTGGTACGAAGCGAAGTCTTCCAAAGAGTGTCGAAATTAGGTTCAGGAGCTAAAATCATGGCGACTAAGTCATCTATTGAGTGGACGGAAGCCACCTGGAATCCGTCAACAGGCTGCGATGGTTTGAGCCCTGGCTGTGATAACTGCTACGCCGAGCGATTAGCGCTTCGCCTCAAGGCCATGGGCCAAAAGAAATACTCAAATGGGTTTCGGATATCATTGCATCCGGAAACGCTCGACTTGCCCCTCAGGTGGAAGTTGCCCCAAACGATCTTCGTGAATTCGATGAGCGATCTATTTCATCACGGCGTGCCCATTACGTACATCCAGCGCGTCTTTCACACAATGCGTGAGGCGTCATGGCATCAGTTCCAAATCCTTACCAAAAGATCCGGACGCCTTCTCGCATTCTCCGACCAGATCGATTGGCCTAGCAATGTTTGGATGGGCGTAAGTGTCGAGTCGGAAGCGTACGTCGGCAGAATCGATCACCTGCGGAAAACTGCGGCCCAAATTAAGTTTCTTTCCTTGGAGCCTCTCCTTGGGCCTCTTCACCATTTGAACTTAAGTGGCATCGACTGGGTGATTGTAGGCGGCGAATCTGGGCCAGGTTGCAGACCGATACGTTTGGAGTGGGTAACCTCGATTCGCGACCAATGCGAACAACGGGGAGTCCCTTTCTTCTTTAAGCAATGGGGTGGAGTGCAAAAAAAACGCAGGGGTCGGTTGCTGGACGGCAGAACTTATGATGAACTGCCACAAACCCTCCAAATACGTCCGCTCATCAAAATAGCCCTCTAGTCTCTAGCTTCGCATCAACCCCGCCTTCACCCGCGCGGGCGTGAACGGAGCGGCTCGGAGCCTCAGACCGGTCGCGTCGAATACCGCATTGCCCAACGCGGCGGCGACGGGCGCCGTGCCAGCTTCGCCTGCGCCCAGCGGCGGTAGCGCAGGCCGGTCGATCAGCGCCACCTCGATGGCCGGCATTTCGGGGAAGGTCAAAATCGGATAGCTCACCCAATCGATAGTGGTGACATGCGAGCGGTCGAACTTCACTTCCTCATGCAGCGCGCGGCTGAGCGTCTGCACGATGGAGCCTTCAATCTGATTTCGTAACGAATCGGGATTGATGATCAGGCCGCAGTCGTGCGCGCAAGTCACGCGCTGCACATTAATTTTGCCCGTGGTGCGCTCGACGGTGACCTCCATCGCCATCGCAACATAATTTTCGGCCTGCTTGTAGCGGACATAAGCGAACCCGCGGCCCGCGAGCAAATTGCCGTCCGCTGCCGCAACCGCCGGGCTGGGCGATGGCCGCGACTGCCAGCCGATCATATCGGCCGCGCGCTTTATCACTTCGATGGCGCGCGGGTCCGTCAAACCACGCAGCCGGAAAGCCACCGGATCGATGCCAGCCGCCGATGCCAGCTCATCGGTGAAGCTTTCCACCGCAAAGCTATTGGCGATCTTGCCGGGGGCCCTCAGATTCGAAATCCGCAGCGGCGTATCTTTGGTCCAGTGCACCGTCACCCGGACATTCGGCGTCGCATACGGAGGGTCGCCGTTCTGCGATATCTGGCCCGCGCCTTGCCCGTGCGCCTGTGCGATTCCGGCCGCGTCTACTCCCAGGATTGGCCGGTTGCCCGGCGTGCTGGCAGGCAGCCACATCTCGGTCTCCCACGCCACGATCCGCCCCTCGGCATCGATCCCGCCCCGCAGATCGAGTAACTGCGCCGGACCTTTCGGGTCCCAGCCGTGCTCCTCATGCCGCATCCATTGCACGCGAACGGGCTTTCCGGCGGCTTTGGACAGAAGCACCGCGTCGGCCGCCGCGTCGTCATTCCCGTTGCCGCCATAGGAGCCCGAGCCATCCATATAGATGACCCGCAGCTGGTCTTCCGGAATGCCGAAGATTTTCGACAAATTTGCGCGCAGTCCGTGGGTTCCTTGGGTGGATGTCCAAACCGTCGCGCCATCCGGACGCACATCCGCGACAGCGCAAGAGGGCCCGAGCGATGCGTGGCTCTGCAGTGGCCACTCATAAGTCGCCGAGAATTGTTTGGCTGCCGTAGAAAGCGCCGCCGCGGGATCGCCCCGGCTCACCAGGTCCTGATGCTTATCGACCGCACCTTGACGGATGAAGCGATCGAGACCCTCGTTTCCCGGCAGGCCCTGCCACTCGCTCCATTTCGCCTTTAGCGCTCGCGCGGCGGACACGGCCGCCCATTCGTCAGCCGCCACCACGCCCAGAAAATTTTGGATGCGCACCACGCGCACATCCGGAATGGACGCAATTGAAGATTCGTCCACCGAAAGGAGTTTCGCGCCGATCGCGGGCGGCCGTATCACTCGGCCATGCAGCATTCCCGGCATGCTGAAGTCCTGAACGTAAACCCGCTTGCCGGTGCATTTTTCAGGAACATCGGGACGCCGCAGCGGTTTGCCGACCAGCGTGTAAGCGGCTGGATCCTTCAACGGAGCTTGGGGATCCACTCTTAGGGCGAGGGCTTTTCCGCCGACCAGCTTGCCGATGTCGATGCCGTCGCCGCCCGCCAACGGCCGCACTTGACCGTCGACGATCGTCAGCTCGGCCGAGGGGCGCTCGAGTTGCACCGCGGCTAATTTCAGAAAGGCTTGGCGAGCCGTAGCGGCTGCTTGGCGTACATCCACGGCGCCGCGCGGGATTCCTGTGCTGCCACCGGTTCCACCATGGTCCGGTGTGAGCGCCGTGTCGCCTTCCACCATCGCGATCTGATCCACAGCGATACCAAGCTCTTCGGCGACCATTTGCCGCATGGCTATACGCAGCCCGACGCCGACGTCGACATGGCTGGTATAAATAGTGACCGAGCCATCGGAGTGCACCGCGAGAAAGCTATCTACTTCGTGCGGATCAAGCGATTTGCCAAGAGCGCGTTTCGGTGAGGCTAAGGCAAAGCTCACGACCAGCGCGCCACCGGCTCGAAGAAGATCACGACGGGAAATATTCTTCATGATCCCTCCTTACGCCTTGGCCGCCAGCATTACCGCTTGCACGATCCGCGTATGCGTCCCGCACCGGCACAGATTGCCCGCCAGCCCTTGCTTCACTTGATCGAGCGTCGGATTAGGCGTCTGATTGAGAAGCGATTTCGCCGCCATGATCATGCCATTGGTGCAGTAGCCGCACTGCGCGGCCTGCTCGGCGATGAATGCCGCTTGCACCACATCCGGCTTTTCAGGTGTACCGAGCCCTTCGAGCGTCGTGACCGCGCGGCCGGCCACTACCCGCATGGGAATGACGCAGGAGCGCGCTGCTTTTCTTCGATCAAAACCGTGCAGGCGCCGCATTGAGCGAGTCCGCAGCCGAACTTCGCGCCATGCAGGCCGAGAGCATTGCGCAGCACGTAAAGAAGCGGCTGGGCCGCGTCCCAGGATTCCACCGTGACGGGACGGCCGTTTACCTGGAAATTGTACTTAGGCATTGAGACCTCCATTCCTAGTGGGGCTGTTGTTAGTGGGGCCGACGCCCTCGTCGGCGCCGGACCCCCTGGTCCGGCCTAAATCTATTGCTTCAACGCAAAAGTAAATAGCGAATTGCCCGCGGCGACGCTGACGTATTGCCGTCCATTCACCGAATACGTCATCGTACCCGAGGCCACGGTGCCCCCCACATTCGCTTTCCATAGCGGCGCACCAGTGCGAGCATCCAGAGCATAGAAATAGCCTTCTCGCCCGCCGCTGAACAATAGATCGGAAGCGGTTGTGAGAATGCCTGCATCGGTGACATCGCTCATCTTGAATTCCCACTTTCGCTCCCCGGTCGCGGGATCCACAGCGCGGATCGCGCCATAGCCCTCGTCGTCTTTCCGGAAATTCTGAGTTCCCCGCCCGAAGGGCACAGCCGACCTCGGAAATCCGCCGGCATATCTTAGACCCTCGGCGTAGTCGTCGTCTTTTCCCTTAACGTAGATCGAGGAATATCCGGCCCAGGTGGGAATGTAGAACAAACCGGTGTGCGGGCTGTAGGAAGGCGAATACCAATTGGTCCCCCCTTGATTGCCCGGAAAAATGAGCGTCCCTTCCGGACTGGGAACTTTGCCGCTGACCCGCATCGGCCGGCCTTTCTCATCGAACCCGTTCATCCAGTTCACCTCGACGAACGGTTTACCCAACAGAAATTCGCCGCTGGTGCGATCCAGAACATAGAACAGGCCATTGCGATTGGCCCACATCATCACCTTGCGTGGTTGCTTCACGCCATCTTTGCCGGTCCACGCCATATCGGCCAGCACGGGCACCTGAACGGCGTCATAGTCAAATTCGTCGTGCGGGGAAAACTGGTAATACCACTTGAGCTTGCCTGTATCTGCGTCGAGCGCCACTACGGAATCGGTGTAGAGATTGTCGCCCGGCCTCGAATCGCCATTCCAATCCGGGCCGGGATTCCCGATTCCCCAATAGGTCAGATTCGTTGCCGCGTCATAGGAGCCAGTCACCCATACCGAACCGCCGCCGGTTTTCCAGGAATCACCTCCCCAGGTTTCATTGCCGGGTTCGCCGGGGCCTGGAATGGTATTAAAGCGCCAAACCTCTTTGCCGGTGTGGATATCGTAACCTGCGATGAAGCCGCGGATGCCATACTCTCCACCCGCCGTTCCCACGATCACTTTATCCTTCACCACCAGCGGAGCATGCGTGAGCGCGTAACCGGACTCGGCCTTGGCCACCCGAGTGTTCCAAAGCGGCTTGCCGTTCTTGGCGTCGATCGCGATCAGGTGCGCGTCAATGGTACCCATGAACAGCGTGTCGCCCAGGATCGCCAGCCCGCGATTAATGCGGCCGCAGCAAGGACGCGATTCCGGCTCCGGAGTATAGGCGTAGGTCCAGAACAGCCTTCCCGTCACGGCATCCAATGCCATCACATCGTTGGGAGCCTGCACGGTATACAGAACGCCGTCTACCACCAGCGCCGTCGCCTCAAATTTCTCGAGCGACCTCGCCTGGTAGACCCACTGCAGCTCCAGGTTCTTGACGTTGTCAGGCGTAATCTGGGTCAGCTGGCTGTATCGCTGGCTCTGGACGCTGCCGGAATAGGTGAGCCAGTTTTGCGGCTCCTTATCGGCGCGCATGATTCGGTCAAAGGACACCTGCGCGAATAGAGAACTTGAGATGGAAATGAGCAGCAGCGCGCGTCGATTCATTGTTTATCGATTCCTTTCAGTGACGCCAGATAGGCGACCAGATCGGACAATTCCTTCGGATTCAGCTTGTCCCGGTAAGATGGCATCGGAGACTTTTCGACAAAGCCGTATTCTTTTAGTTTCGACTTCTCCAAAGACACCAGCCGGTCGTGAGTATCGTAGAGCTGGATGGTGAAGGCGTCCTGATTGAGCAGTCTTCCGTTGATGGTTGTACCGTCGCGAGTCACCACGCGCACGAACCTGTTCTGCGGAAGCACTTCGGCATCCGGGTCAAGGATGGAACGTTCCAGCTCAGCCGCGCGCCGGAATGAGCCGATGTCGGTAAGCTCGGGGCCAAGTCGCGCGCCGTTTCCACGGACACGGTGGCAGTTGAGGCATCCCTTGCTGTCGAAAATCGCCTTACCGTGAACGGCGTCGCCAGTGGCAGCCGGACCGCGCGACGTCGAAGCGGCCATGTCGCGCAGATAAGCGACTACCGACCGGGCTTGAAACACCGTGAACGCATGCGGCGGCATGGCAGTTCCGGGAATACCTTTGCGGATGATGTCCACCAGTTCGTCGTCGGTCGATCCGTGCCGGAACTTTCCGTGATCTAACTCTACGCCAGGTACGGATTCACCTTCGGGGCCGTGACAGACCGAACAACTTGCGACAAACAGGCGCCGCCCGTCTTCGATGTCGCCGGAAGTATAGTTTTGTTGAGCCAACAGCGTGCCGGCCGCCAAAATAAAGCAGGAAATGGGAAGGGCCCTCATACGCAGAATGCCTTTCAAACGATGTGGTTATACTACCGCCGACGGAGAGAAAAGGTCAACCGGCGCGCTCACTCGTCCCGCAGTGCGGCTGTTGGGTCGAGGCGCGCGGCACGCTGCGCGGGGAACCAGCAAGCCATGGCGGCGATCGCGAAAAAGACCACGACGATAGAGACAAAGGTCGGCGGATCGGTGGGCTTTACTCCGATGAGCATGCTAGTCATGGCTCGGGTCAAAGCGACTGCCACAGCGATCCCGGCCAGGATGCCCAGCGCGGTTAAGCGTAAGCCGTGGCCGACCACGAGATTGAATATACTGCCAGGCGCGGCGCCCAAAGCCATGCGCAAGCCGATCTCGGCGGTGCGCTGCCGAACAACGGTAGAGAGCACGCCGTATAACCCCACTGCCGCCAGCAGTCCCGCAATCGTAGCAAAAAGGCCAATTAATACCAGCGAAAATCGTGTTCCCGCCTGCGCCTTTTCGACCAGCGTATCGGCAAGCTGCATATTGTCGACAAGCATTTGCGGGTCTACCTTAGCGATCTCGGCGCGCACCAGCGGCGCATACTGGGCGGGATCGCCCGAGGTTCTTATCGCCCATTGCGCGACACTTCCATGCTCCAGAAATCCGTCCGTAAAGTAGACCTGCTCGCGGCCCGGATCGGCGATGGAACTCTGGCGCTGATGCGCCACCACCCCGATGATCTCCACCCATTCCGGCTCCGGCGTCCGGATGCGAATGAGAATCCGTTTGCCGATCGCGGACTCTCCCGGAAACGCCTTGGCGGCGAAAACCTGGTCCATGATCGCCACTTTGCGCTCCGGAGTATTGTCGGCATCAGTGAAGATTCGGCCCGCCAGCAGCGGCGTGCGTAGCGTATCGAAGTAACCGGGAAGCACCACCTGCCAATCGACGGCTTGATACTTGCCGGGATCGGCCAGCGCTTCTTCTTTACCCCATCGAATGGTCGAGAATCCTCCGGCCAGCGGAAAAGGAAACGAGCCGGTCGCGCTTTCGACGCCCGGCAGCGCCCGCAGTCGAGTTTGGATCTCGCGCATGAGCGCGGCCCGCTGTTGCGGCACAGTGGGATCGCGCCCGCCGAGCAAGCCAAACGTCAGAAGATTATGAGGGTCGAATCCCAGGTTGGTGCGCTGGAGAGCTAGAAAGCTACGAAACATCAGACCGGATCCGATGAGGAGCACAAATGAGAGCGCAACTTCGGCCACTACTACGCCGCTGCGCAGTTGGTTTGAGCCCAGGCCGACAGTCCGGCCGCAGAACATTCATCACATCCGGGCGCGACGCTCGCAGCGCCGGCACGACGCCGAAGATAGCGGCCGCCACAGCGGCGATGAGAACGGTGAATGCGAGCACCAGCGGGTCGAGCGGCGCGGAATCGAGACGCGGGAGATTGGCGGGCGCGATTCTCAAAAGTTCGTGAATGCCCAGCCATGCGAGGCCCACTCCCAAAAGGGCGCCGAACCCAGTCAGCAGGAGCGCCTCGGAAAGCATCTGGCGCACCAACCGCCACCGGCCGCCTCCCAAAGCCGCGCGCACGGCTAGTTCGCGCTCGCGCAAAGACACGCGCACCAGCAGCAGGTTCGCCACGTTGGCGCAGGCGATCAACAATAGAAAAATCACCGCGCCCATGAGCGCTAAGATGGCCGGCCGAACCTCAGCCACCATGTACTGCTTCATCGGCTCGGCACGGTATTGGAACCGGGCAGTGCGGTACAGCGAAAAATTTGCGGCGGATCTCGGCTGACACCAGATTCACCTCTTCTTGGGCCTGCCGGAGCGTCACGCCGGGCTTTAACCTTCCAATCGCGCGCAGGAAATAAGTGTTGCGGTTGGCATTGTTATAGGCCAGGCGCGCCGCGATCCAGATGTCGGGCCGGCGCTCTACTTCCGCGCTCGGCCGGAAGAGCAGTTCGAAACCGGGCGCGAGCACGCCAACGATCTGGGGATTGAAGCCCGACGCATTGCCCAGCATAGGACGGCCCAGCACGTCCGGATTCCCGCCGTAGCGCCGCTGCCAGTATTCGTAGCTCAAGATCGCGATAGTTGGAAGACCAGGTGCAGCGGCCGTCGCTCCCGCTGGTGGCCCCGCCGGCTGAGGCTGACCGTCGGAATCGGTAAAGTCGCGCCCCAACGCCATTCTTGCGCCCATCAACCCAAAGAAATTGGTGGTTACTTGCGCGAACCGGACCTGCTCCGGACTTCCATCGGCGCGGGGGAAATTGTCGCGATTCGTGGACACCGCGGCAAAATCCTCGAAAATGCGCTTGGCGCCGTTGCGCAGATCCATGAAGTTTTCGGCGGACACCGGCGAGTCGACGACGTCGCGGGTCAGCATGTCGCCGCAGGCCAAAACCAGCCGATCGGGATCTCTATACGGGAGCGGCCGCAATAAGACCGCATTGGTAACGCTGAAGATGGCTGTGCTGGCGCCTATACCCAGGCCGATGGTAATTATCGCGGTAGCAGAAAACACGGGAGTTTTGAAGAGCGCGCGAGCGGCATACCGGAGGTCCCAACCAGGCATGTTTTTGTAGACTCCCGGGCCGTGACTTGGGTTGCCGGCCAGTGCTAGAATCTAAAGATTATTCCTTAATTTTACGATGGCGTGAGCAAGATGATGCTGCGCCTTGCTTGGATTTGCGGACTTGTATCTACGCGCGATTACGATTGCCGGACACGGCAGAGGCGAATTGGAAATGCCGCGATTACGGCCAATGAAGGTGCGTTAGAGCGCATGGAGCGCTCGCTCGTAGAGGATCGCATCGCGGTGATTGTCTTTCTGGTCGCGATTACGATCTTCCTCTATACGCTCGAATGCGCTCCCGCGTTTAGAGCATAGTCGTCAGGCTCGTCGTGCCAAGTGGGCAACCAGGGAGATAACGAAGAGCACGATAAAGACAAAGAACAGGATCTTAGCGACGCCGCCGGCCAGAATGGCAACACCTGTGAAGCCGAGAACAGCCGCGATTAACGCGATCACAAGAAACATCAAAGCCCAATAAAGCATGCTTTTACCCTCCTTCGCCCGATTTCAGTGCAGCTTAAGGCCCAACCTGGACGTCCTTTAGAATCATCATTTATCGAACCGAGAGAGCGAATCTTCTGGTAGAAAATACCCCAGCGTGGGCGCGGGGATTAGGGTGTCCGCCTGATGCCTGAATTTTAGCGCACATAACCTGCACAGGATAGGCCTTTTAACCGATAGGTAAGGGAGGCTAAAGTTGAAGCACGCATGAACCCGCCTGTGATTATCCCGGCAGGTCTGAAGAAAGTCCCGCCCTTTCCCCCTGTCGCAGCGAGACTCTTAACCTTGCTTGCCCACCCGGACGTGAAGGTCAAGGAAGTAGCCGAGCTAATTGCTTCCGATGCAACATTTACGGGCCGCCTGCTGCAGTGTGTGAACTCCTACGAGTTTGGGCTTTCCTATCCGGTCAGCGACGTGAAACAAGCGGTTGCGTTGGTGGGGCTGGACCGGACCCGGCAGGTCACTATCTCGCATGCGACGGCCGCCTATGCCAAAGGAGCGCTCCGAACTGCCGAGCTAAGGCGCTGCTGGCAGCACACCGTGGCAACCGCGGTGTTATCGGAAGAGATCGCGCAGGCCTGCGACGCTTTCACGAACGTGGCATTTACAGCCGGCATCATGCACGACATCGGCAGGCTGGCCTTGCTGGTGGCTTATCCGCAGGAATATGAACGCGTAATCCGAGGCGCGGCTGAGCAAAGCCTGGACATCCTGGATTTCGAACGTGAAGAGTTCGGCGTAGACCATGCCGAAGCCGGCCGCGCTCTGGCCGAACGTTGGGGCCTGCCGCTGGAACTGCGGGTGATCGCGGGACGTCATCATGATCCGAGCGAAGGCTCTGAACTCGACCTGTTGCGGATCGTGCACGTCGCCTGCCGGCTGGCCGAGATACTTGGATACGATATCGTTCACGCGCTGGTCCCACAGGACGTCGATACTGTCTTGTCCGAACTGCCGCCTCGCGCCCGGGCCCGCCTGAAGAAGACTCCGGCGGAGCTATGCGCGAAAATCGAGCAGCGAATTCTGGAATTCGATTCCGACAACGGCGACAAGCCTCCCGAGGGGGCGCTGCCGGTGCTGGCCGGCGCGGCTACCGAAGAACCGGAGCCGCAACCCGGGCCCGAAGCAACCTACGACACCGAGGTGATCCCCGCCGGACCGAATCGGCTGGCGCGGTTCGCGATCGGAGCGGTGGCCGTCGCGCTGGCGGTCCTTTCCGTGATCGTGCTTTGGAGAATGCAGTAGGAAAATAACTCAGCCGCTCACTTGGAGCACCGCCGCGCCGCGAATGGCGTCGTTCTTCAGCGCGTTCAGCGCACGATTGGCATCCCGCAGAGGAAAGACCTCGAACTCAGTGTGAATCGGAATCTGCGCGGCGATGCGCAGGAAATCGTGACCGTCCTGGCGTGTGTTGTTGGCCACGCTCCGCACCACGCGCTCCTGGTAAAGCAGATCGTAATCGAGCACTGGAATAGGGCTCATGTGAATGCCGCCCAGCGCCAGCGTTCCACCTTTCTTCAAAGCCTTCAACGCGGCTGGAACGATCTCGCCGGCGGGGGCGAAAATTATCGCGCTGTCCAGTTTTTGCGGAGGCTCGGCCACAGTGCCTCCGGCCCAGACCGCACCCAATTCGAGAGCGAGCTTCTGGTGCCTTTCGTCGCGAGTGCAGGCATAAACTTCCGCGCCCCAATAACGGGCCACCTGGATGGCGACATGAGCGGCTGCTCCAAATCCATACAGGCCCAGGCGTCCGCCGCGCGCGATCCCGGAAAGCCGCAGTGACCGGAAGCCGATAATGCCGGCGCACAGAAGCGGAGCCGCATGCAGATCCGCAAAGCCTTCTGGAATGGGATAGACGAAGCTCTCATCGGCCAGCGCATATTCGGCATAGCCGCCGTCCACCGTATACCCGGTGAAGCTGGGATGGTCGCAGAGGTTTTCTTTTCCGGCGCGGCAGTACTCGCATGTGCCATCGGTCGAATGCAGCCATGCAATGCCGACGCGTGCGCCGATGGGATAAAGTTTAGCGCCGTCTCCCGCGGCTTCGATCACGCCCACCACCTGATGACCGGGCGTGATGGGCGACTTACGCGGAGGCAGTTCTCCTTCGATCACGTGTAGATCAGTACGGCAGACTGCGCAGGCGCTCACGCGCACCAGGACTTGCTGACCTGCCGGAACGGGCTTGGGTACTTCAGCCAGCTCAAGCGGGTTGGTTTCGATGGGAGCGGGAGAGCGGAGGATACAGGCTTGCATGTTAGCCTCAGCCACTATAGTAACCTGGGGTTTCGATGGTTATTCCCGGCCGCAACTTCGCGTTTAATCTGGTGCAGCGCCGCACGCTCCTGTTCCAACTGGTGCGCCGCGATTTCGAGCAGCGCTTTGTGGGTTCTGCGGCGGGCTGGCTGTGGGGATTAATTCATCCGGTGGTGCTGCTGGTGAGCTGGGTATTCGTTTTCCAGGTGTGCTTGAAAACGACGCTTCCCAGTAATGAGGTCACGCAAAACTACTCGTTGTTTCTGTTCTGCGGCTTTCTTCCGTGGCTGTTGTTTTCGGAGACCGTTACGCGCTCGGCAGTGTCCCTGCTCGACAACGCAAATCTCATCACCAAGACCGTATTCCCCGCCGAAGTGGTGCCGGTTTCCATCTTTCTTTCGTCACTGATCAGCCATTTGATGGCGCTGGCATTGGTGATCGCCGTGGTCGGATTCTCGGTCGGCCACTTCAGCCTGTGGATGTTCCTGCTACCGATCTATATGCTGCTGATCGGGCTATTTGCGATCGGCGTGAGCTGGATCGTCTCGGGCTTGCAGGTATATCTGCGGGACACGGCGCAGGTGCTGTCGGTCGTCCTGACCTTCTGGTTTTGGGTGACGCCTATCTTTATTCCCGAGAAGGCCTTTCCCGTATGGGCACGGTTTGCTTTGCGGCTGAATCCGCTGGCCTTCCTGGTGCGCGCCTATCGAGACCGCCTGTTGTCCTACCGCGTCCCGAATCTCCAAGACCTGGCGCTCGTCAGCGTATATGCCGTCACGGCCTTCTTGGTGGGTGGATTGGTCTTCCGCCACCTGAAGCGGGGCTTTGCCGACGTGCTGTAGCGGCGCGCTACATGTTGCCTTCGTCCGCCGACGGTCCATAAATGGCCGGCACCGGAATGTCGTTCATCCGGAGATAAACACCCAACTGCGCCCGATGATGGATCACGTGATTCATTACAAAACTGCGGACGCAGGCGATTCGTGGCATGGTGAAGAGGGTTTTTCCGGCGGCCATCAGCGACCATGGCTTTAGAAATACTTCGTCACTGGCGCCGGCAATAGCGCCCCGCGCGCTGGCGACGCTTTTGTCGAACTTCTCCAGCAGATCCTTGCTGGAAGCGGCGGGCTTTTCTTGGTAAGGGGGCGCGCCGGGCGGCGAGATATCGAAGGAGTCCTTGTTAATCGTGTCCGCGGCCCAGCCGGTCATGTCAGCGATATGGGTGGCGAGGGAAATCATACTGAATGACTTGGGATGTGGCTTCCAGTCGAACTTATCTTCGGGGACTCTTTCGAGAGTCTTGCGCGTGTTGGCCATCTCCTGGTCGAATTCGGGCAGCAGAGCATCTTTAATTGTCATAGGGTTGGGTTCCTCTCGGGTTCGTTTGGTAATCGATGGTACCCTGCCATCATAGGCGAAGAATTGGCGAAAATCAAGATGAATGAATGTTATGTAACGGAACCCATGGAGGCCTATCGATCATCTAACAGATGGAGGAGGACAAAACAACATGTTACGAAAAATCGGGCTTCCTTTGTTGGCTGTGCTGGCGATGATGATGTTCGTCGCGCCGACCCATGCGGACGCTAGGGTCGGGTTTGGGGTGTACGTTGGGCCGGGCTATCCGGCTTATCCGTATGCGTATGGGTACCCTGCGTACCCGTATGGTTACTATAACCCCTACGCGTACGGTTATCCGTATGGATACGGGGGCGGATACGGCGGATTCTACGGCGGATACGGTGGATACGGTGGATTCCGCGGTGGATATGGCGGATACCGCGGTGGATACGGCGGATATCGCGGTGGGTACGCCGGCGGCGCGCGCGGCTATGGCGGTGGCGCACGTGGCTACGGTGGCGGGGCTCGCGGTGGTGGCGGCGCCCGCGGTGGTGGCGGCGGTCATGCTGGAGGAGGACACCGATAGGCCAATCCGCTAAAGTAGTGGATTGAAATCAGTCCAGCTTGTCGCTCAGCGAACGCTAGAGATTCGAGACATTCCGCTGCCGCGAGATCCCGGACCGGACGAGGTTTTGGTAAAACTCGGTTCGGTCGGGATTTGCGGCAGCGATATGTATTGGTACCTGGACGGCAGCATCTACGGCTTGCCGGCTACTTACCCGCTTATACTTGGCCACGAGCCGGCGGGTGAAGTGGTGGGAACGGGAACGCGAGTTTCCGGTTTGCGAATCGGTGACCGCGTCTCCATTGAACCCACCATCAGTTGTGGCCATTGCGAATATTGTGCACGCGGCCAGCATAACAACTGCGTGCAATCGCAATTTATGGGGTCGCCGCAGCTGCCCGGCCTCTTGCGTGAATACGCGGTGGTTCCCGCTCATAACGCCGAACGAGTCCCCGAAAATTTCACTTATACACAAGCCTCGTTGATCGAACCGGCGGCGGTGATCATGCACATGCTGGAGCTGGTGCAGATTCACGCCGGGGACGCGGTTGCGATATTGGGGGCGGGTCCGATCGGGCTGCTGGCCGCGGCTGTGGCGCGCCACTCGGGGGCTTCCCAGGTGCTGATGGCCGACAAGATACCGTACCGAATCAGAATGGCGCTGGAACTGGGCGCGACGGCGGCCGTGCCGATTGGCCAATTTGGCGAATTGGTTGGCGACGAAACCCGGGGGCGCGGCGTGGATCTGGCGATCGATGCGGCCGGCGCGGCTGAAACAATTAACACCGCGCTAGCCGTTACGCGTCTGGGTGGCACGTTCGTGCTGATCGGCATTCCTAATCAAGTTCCGGTGAGCGTGGATCTATTCAGCGCCATGACGAAGGAGATTCGCATTCAAACGCTGAAGCGATCGAATCACCGCTCGAAACCGGCCATCGCGCTGCTAGCTTCAGGAGCGATTCCCGCAGCCATCGTCACGCATCGCGTGGATGTCGAACAAGCGCCGGCGGGGTTCCAGACGTTGGCTGAATATCGCGACGGAATCGGCAAACTGACGATTGAATTTCCGGCATGAACCAGTTTCTGGCGATCGATCTGGGCGCCGAAAGCGGGCGCGCCATGCTGGGACGGCTGGAAGGCGGAAGGCTCGCGCTCGAAGAGCTGCATCGTTTTCCAAACACGCCGGTGCGATTGCCGAGTGGTCTTTACTGGGATACGCTGCGGCTGTTTCACGAGATCCGCCACTCGCTCGGGATCTGCGGCCGAGAGCGAAAGATCGAGCTGGACGGCATCGGCGTAGATACCTGGGGGGTGGATTTCGCATTGCTGGGGGCGGACGGCGCTCTGGTGGACAATCCGCGGCATTATCGCGATGCGCGCAACAACCAGGCAATGCTGGAGAAGACCTTTGAATTGGCGCCGCGCGAGGAGATCTTTGGCGAGACTGGCATCCAGTTCATGCCGATCAATACGCTTTATCAGCTGCATGCCATGAAGCTGGGGCGGTCGCCCGCGTTAGGAATGGCGAAAACTCTGCTGTTCACGCCGGACCTGTTCAATTATTGGCTTAGCGGCGTGATGCGGGCGGAGGTGAGCATCGCCAGCACTTCGCAGTTTTACAATCCGGTGAAAAAACATTGGGCGAATGGTTTGTTGCGGAGGCTGGGGATCGCGGAGTCTATCCTGCCGGAGATCGTTCCTTCCGGCACGAGGCTGGGGAAACTGCTCCCGGAAGTGGCTGAGGCGAGCGGATTAGCGGCCGACACGCCGGTTTTTGCAACCGCGTCTCATGACACGGCAGCGGCGGTGGCGGCCGTTCCAGCCGAAGGCGACGACTGGGGCTATATCAGCTCGGGAACCTGGTCGTTGATGGGCGTGGAACTGGATCAGCCGGTGATTGATGAGCGTTCGCTGGCCCTCAACTTCACCAACGAAGCCGGAGCCGGCGGGACCATCCGGCTGCTGAAAAACATTGCGGGGTTGTGGCTGCTGCAAGAATGCCGCCGGGCGTGGGCGCTCGCGGGACACGAATACAGCTATACGGAGCTGGTGGAGCTGGCGGCCGCCGCGCCCTCTAGCGGGATGGCGATCGATCCGGACGCGTTCTCGGAACCGGGCCACATGCCGGAGCGGATCGCGGAGCACTGCCGGACACGCGGCGGGAATGCGCCTGAAGAGCCCGGGGGCGTAGTGCGATTGATTCTCGAAAGCCTGGCTGCCAGTTACCGCAAGGTACTGGAAAATCTTGAGACTCTCATCGGGCGGCGGATCAACCGCATCCACATCGTGGGAGGCGGTTCACGGAACGAGCTGTTGAATCAATTGGCGGCCAACGCCATGGAGCGCACCGTCATCGCGGGTCCAGCGGAGGCGACGGCGGCGGGCAACATCCTGGTGCAGGCCATAGGCGCGGGTGTTATTTCAGGAGTGAGCGAGGCGCGCGAGATCGTCAGGCGCTCTTTTCAAATTCAGATTTACGAGCCACGCTAAAATGAAAATTGAGCCCGACACCGTCGCATGTCCGCGGCAACACACGAACTGAGGAACACAGATGGCTATCAAGCGTATCGGTATCTTAACCGGGGGAGGAGATGTACCGGGACTTAACTCGGTCATCAAAGAGGTCACCTACCGGAGCACGGAGCACTGCTGCGAGGTGGTGGGCCTGAGGCGGGGGTGGGAAGCGCTCACGCACCTGAATCTGGACGACGAGCAGAGCCGGAAACATTACGTGCTGCCGCTGACGCGCGAGAACACGCGCACCATCGATCGTTCCGGCGGAACGATCCTGCACAGCAGCCGGACGAATCCTTCGAAGATGAGCGAGCTCCCGGATTTTTTGAAGGGGCAGAGCTTTCCGCAGAAGCAGGTTACCAAAGGCGAAAAAACGTCCGTGGTTTACGATGTCAGTTCGCAGGTGCTGAAGAATATCGAAGCGCTGGGCCTGGATTATCTTATCCCCATCGGAGGCGACGACACGTTGAGCTACGCCGCCCGGCTGCACGAGATGGGGGTGAAGGTGGTGGCGGTCCCCAAGACCATGGACAACGATGTCCGGAACACGGAATACTGCATCGGCTTCTCGACTGCTATCACGCGGGCCACCGACGCCATCAATCGCCAGCGGACCACGGTTGGATCGCACGAGCGCATCGGCATCTTTCGCGTTTTCGGGCGCGACGCCGGTTTTACGTCGCTCTATACGGCGTACGTGGCGTCCATTCGATGCTGTCTTCCGGAATACAAGGTGAACCTGGATAAGCTGATCGAGATATTGCTCACCGATAAGAAGCATAATCCCAGCAATTATTGTTTGGTGATTCTTTCGGAGGGCGCGGAGTGGGAAGGCTACAAGATCCGCGAATATGGAGAGGCTGACGCATACGGTCATCGCAAGAAGGAGAACATCGCGGAGGCTTTGAGCGACGAGATCAAGAAGCGCACCAAGGAGGAGACTATCGTGAGCGATCTTACCTACGATCTGCGGAGCGGGGCGCCGGATTTCGTCGATAAGCTAATTGCCTCGACATTCGGAACCTTGGCGCTGGATTGCGTGCTCTCCAACCAAAGCGGGCTGATGGCGGGCCTGGTAAATGGCTGTTATGCGATGGTGCCGCTTCCCGATCCCAAGCTTGGGCCGCGGCACGTGGATATCGCGACCATGTACAACACGGAGCGCTATCGGCCGAATTACGAAAACAAAACTGGTCTTCCGATCTTCCTGACCCGGGCCTGACCGTGGCTTCGCACTGGAATTAATGGCTTCACTCTGGGAGCGGGTCTTCGGGCGGCCCCGGGGCTCTCAAGCGAGCGTCCCGCTGCCCGAGATCATGCGCCACTTCAACGCTGCGGCGTCGGATGAAGAACACTTTCCTTCGACCATCGATCCGCGAATTTATCACGTCCAGTTGATCCTGGAATATTTCGGGGATTTGAATGGGAAGCGCGTGCTGGACGTGGGCTGCGGCAAGGGAAGGTTTGCGCGGGTGCTGGCGGAGCGGTTTCCAGGTTCGGCCATCGTGGCGTTTGATCTGGCTGAGGCGATGCTGCGGCGGGCGCCGGCTGGGATTGCCCGATGCGCAGGTTCCATGACGGCACTGCCGTTTGGTAACGAGAGCTTCGACTGCGCTTATGCGACTGAATCGCTGGAGCATGCCGTGGATATCGACGGCGCGGTGGCTGAAATGTGCCGGGTGGTGAAGCCGGGCGGGCGCATGGTAATCATCGACAAAAATGCGGAGCAGTGGGGCCGGTTGAAGACGCCCGAGTGGGAGAAGTGGTTTGGGCGAAAGCAGCTGGAAGATCTGCTAGCGAGGGATTGCCGGCGGGTGGAGAGCCGTCCGATTTCGTATTGGGAGGATGTGGCTCCAGACGGTTTATTTTTGGTGTGGTTGGCGGAGAGGTAACATGCGTATCCTTAAACGTTGGGTACGAGAGAAATTGGAAGCGGCTGGATATTTCGTTTTCAACGTGCGGACGGCCGGAATTTACGGACGTGATGGTATATTCACTTTTAACAACTCACATTTTGTGCATGACCCGGACTTCCAAGCAGCCTATCAGCGTGGGCTCCGGGCGAGTTGGGGGGTAGATCCAAAGATCGAATGGCGTGTGTATATCGCACTCTGGGCGGCGAAATCCGCCATGCAGGTCGAGGGTGACTTTGTGGAGTGTGGTGTGAATGCGGGATTCATAAGTTCCGCGATAATGCACCACCTTGGATGGCAGCGCTTTGAGAAGGAGTTCTATCTGATCGACACGTTTCAAGGGCCTGACCTGTCACAGTATTCGGAGGAAGAGGTGCAACGGGGTCAGAGGAAGATAGCGGAGGCGGCGATGGCGAACGGGGCGTACGTCACGGACATCGAACGTGTGCGCGCGAACTACGCCGAATGGCCGAATGCCCGAATTGTGCAAGGAGCGGTCCCCGAAGTGCTGGGGGGGCGACTGAAGGTGGAGCAAGTCGCTTTTCTGCACCTGGACATGAATTGCGCTAAGCCGGAACGCGCAGCTTTCGAACATTTCTGGGAGAAACTTTCTCCCGGTGGCATAGTATTGCTGGATGACTACGCGGGCTACGGGTACGATGCATTAGCGAAGGCGATCGATGACGCCGCCGGCGCACGTGGAGCCGAAGTGCTGTCGTTGCCTACGGGGCAAGGGCTCATTGTGAAACGAAAAGCATCATGATGCTAGTGTGATAGCATCAAGATGTGCCGAGGACCACGATCACACTCGATGAAGACGTTCACGCCAAGCTAGAAGCTGCGATGCGCAAGTCGGGCAAGTCGTTCAAGGAGACGGTGAACGAAGCGCTGCGGCTTGGTCTGCTCAATCCGGGGAAGCAAGGGAAAATTAAGCCGTTCAAGATTCGGGCCAAGAATATGGGACTGAAACCCGGATACAGCTACGACAAGCCCTGGGATCTTATTGAGGAAATCGAAGGCCCTGGTTACAAGTGATCGTTATCGACGTGAATCTTCTGTTGTACGCCTACGATTTGGCGTCTTTGGAACACGATCATGCCGCCGCTTGGTTGGATCAATGGCTAGTTTCATCCGCGACGATCGGATTGTCCTGGCACACGATCTTGTCTTTTCTCCGCATCTCAACATCAGTTAAGATGATCGTGCGCCCATTGGAACTAGATGAGGCGGTATCGATCGTTTCTGATTGGCTGAGCCGGCCCAATGTAACGATCATCGGTCCAACCGAGCGCCACTGGGAGATCTTCAGCAAGCTGCTGCCGCGAGCGCGGGCACGTGGTTCGTTGATTATGGACGCGCATCTGGCTGCACTGGCGATCGAACACGGTGCGACTCTTTGCACCAACGATCGGGACTTCGCACGATTTCCGGGGCTGAGGGTAGAATATCCTCTGCAGTAACCACTTCAGGCATGATAGGAATGCGTGCCTGCCCCGCCACTGATCAGCATCGTCACCCCCACTTACAACATGGGGCGATACCTGGAAGAGACGATCCAAAGCGTCCTGACGCAGGACTATCCGAACATCGAATACATCGTCATGGACGCGGGCTCGACCGATGAAACGCTTGCGATCCTGGAAAAGTATCGCGGCAAGCTGGAGTTTCACTCCGGCCCGGACGAAGGCACCGCGGACGCGATCAACAAAGGATTTGCGGGCTCGCATGGCAGCGTCTTCGCGTACTTGAACGCGGATGACATTTATCTGCCGGGGGCGATCTCTACCGCGACGCGTTCACTGGCAGCGGAGCCGGAAGTGGGCGTGGTTTATGGGGAAGCCAACTGGGTGGATGAGCGGGGTCTGGTTCTGGCGCCCTATCCGGTGCGCCCGTACGATGCTGCGCTATTCAGCCAGGAGTGCTTTATCGCGCAGCCGGCCGCCTTCATCCGGCGCGAAGCGTTCGAACTGGCCGGACGGATGGATCCGCATCTGCAATACGCGTATGACTACGATTTGTGGATACGCGTATCACGGCTGTATCAAATGCGCAAGATCGATGGGGTGCTGGCGACTTCGCGAATGCACCGGGAGAACAAGACCATGGGGCAGCGGCGGCAGGTTCTGCGGGAGACTTTGCGGCTGCTCGGGTCGCACTACGGCTACGCGCCCTTTCAACCGGTTCACGCTTACGCTTCCTACCTGGTGGACCGCCGCGATCAGTTCTTCGAGCCGCTGCGCCCTTCGATTTTGAAGTACGTGCTAAGCCTGATGGTCGGGCTCCGCTACAATGCGGGCCGGCCTTTTCGATTCGCCCGCGAGTGGGCCGGTGTGATGTCGGTCGAGGGCCTGGCGCGGCGGTGGCGAGGCTTCCTGGAGCGGCCAGATCGTTAGCCGCGAAGGCAGGTCGGAGACCTGCCCCACGAATTAGCGTTTGGGCACGATGCTGACGCTGACGCGCATCTGTGTGCCATCCGGCCGTTCGAACAGCATGTCATATTTGCCGAGGAAGGCCAGCGGAGCCTCCCAATAGAAGACCCCGCCTTTGAGCGTGGAGCCCAGCGGCAGAGCCTCGGCTTGGCCACCCACCTCCAAGTATCCTTTGGAAGCGCCGAGCGATAGCTCAATACGGCCGAGCTGTTCCATTTCGACCGAGTATGATCCAGAGGCGTCCGGATCGACGATCACGCGCGGAGCGTTGCGATCATATCCGCTAAGCAGACGGACGGGGCCGGCCAGCGACTCGGGAGTGGGCGCCTCCTCGGGCGCCGCAATACCTCCGCCGTTGACGTTGAGCACGCTGAAGAAGCGGCTGCCGACACCGTTGGTTCGGCCAGCATTGTCAGACACACTCCAACTGATGGTGTGAACGCCATTTTGGAGCTGGGTGGTATCGATATAGAAGTAGCCTATCGCCCCATTGCTATTGGCGTAGCCGGGGAAGAGCGTGGCGATGTCGGAGCGATACTGATCGTACACCGGATGCCCCACGGGCACGCTATCCAGGAAAACGGTGATGGTTGAGCCGTTGTTGGGGATAAAGAATGGATTTTGCGTGAGCGCCCAGCCGAAGTTGACGAAGGCGTTCCCACTCGCGGTGCCGCCCTGGGTGGGCGTATCGATAGCGCCGAATGGCGTGGTGGCAGCGGCATTGTCGACGGTGATGGTGCGGGTGCCCAAGTCGACCGTCCTGCCGGCCGTGTCGGTCACGATGGCATGCAGCTTATAGGTTCCATTGCCGAGCGGGCCGGAGCCGGACGCATTCACCAGGAAGTTGGTTAGCATCAGATAACCCCAACCGGCGCGGTACTGATACGGCAAAGTGGGGTAAAGGCTCTCAACATCGGTGCGAGAATCGGCGACTAAATCCGCGTTGCCGATGAAGACCAGGCCGTTCGAGGCGGGTGTTTCTCCAGGAACCGGTTCGCGCCAGATAGCTACTCCACTTCCGGTGTTGGCAGTTCCGGCCGAGATTTCGATGCTATCCAATGCCCAGCCGGTAACTGGAATTGAACCGGTGATCCCGGTGGTGTTGTTAATGGGAGTATCGAAGCTACCGAATGGCGCTGCCGGAGTGACGCTGGTCACATTGACCTGGACCTGCTGCGGCGAGCCGGTAGCCCCGGTTGCGGTGACGGTGATAATGGCGCCACTCGATCCACCACCGGATGGCGGCGCGGCGGTTACCTGGAATGTACCGGTTCCGGTTCCGGAAGCAGGCGAGACGGTTACGTTGGAACGATCCGAGGCAGCGCTCCAAGCGGTGTTGAGTCCGCCGGAGATGTTGACGGTGACGGTTTGCGGGCTGGTGATTAACGAGCCGCTGTAGCCGAAATTCAGCCGGCTCCGATTGACCGTAAGGGTCGGGGTACCGATTGAAATAACAGTGGAGTCGCTCCAACTAGCCGATGCCGATCCGCCGCCGGATACACTCACCTGGTTCACCAGAGGCGAAGTGGCGTTCACCAGGACGTTGACGGTGACGGTAATGGGGGGATAACTCTGGCCGCCAACCAGCGCATCGCTGCGTGTGCAGACGTTGGAGGAACAGCTCCAGCCAGTACCCGCCATGGAGACGAGAGTGAGGCCGGAGGGAAGCGTATCGGTCACCGCCACGCCGCCGCTGGATGTGGCCGCGGCATTGTTATTCGAAACCGTCACGGTGTAGGTGGCATTGTCCTGCCCTTGCGCGAAGTTGCCCGAGTGCGAACTGAGTATGCTGAGCGAGGGCTGGCCGGTGCTCAGAATGGTGGTGGAATCGGTGGCTCCGGCTGAGGCGGATGCTCCACCTGAAACTGTGACGGAATTATTCTGAGGCGATGTCGCGCCACCAGAGACGTTAACAGTAACAGTGATGGGCGGATAACTGGAGCCCCCCGCCAGAGCATCGCTGCGTGTGCAGGAATTAGATACGCAGGTCCAGTTGGTTCCCACCATGGAGATCAGTGAAAGCCCGGAGGGAATGGTGTCGGTAACGGTCACCGTGCCGCTGGTGGGGGCTGCACCAGAGGCATTTGAGACCGTGACTACGTAGGTTGCGCCTAGCTGGCCGAGTGTGAAGGCGCCGGAGTGAACCTTGGTGATACTGAGCGACGGGGCAGCCAGGATGATGGTGGAATCGCTAACGCTCGCGGCCGCTGATCCTCCGCCTGTAACACTAACATTGTTGATCTGCGGTGAAGTGGCAGCGCCACTCACGTTAACCGTCACGGTGATGGCCGGATAAGCTTGGCCGGATGGCAGCACGTCGGCACGCGAGCAGGTGGGGGCGGAACAGGACCATCCCGATCCGCTCATAGACACCAGCGTTAGGCCGGAAGGCACGGTTTCGGTGACGGTAACAGTTCCGCTGGTCGCGGCGTTGCCGGTATTTCCGACAATAACGGTGTACGTGGCATTGGTCTGGCCCTTGAAGAAGCTGCCGGCGTGGGACTTCGTGATGCTCAACGTAGCACCGGCCGAACTATCCGAAATTTTGGCGAAGAAGCCATGAGCCCCAGTCGCGGACGCCGCGCCGGTGGTGTTCGGGAAGTTGGTGGATGAGGTGAGACCTCCGATAAAGGCGTCGCCCGATGAATCGATGGCCACGTTATTCGCCTGGTCGGTATCATTTCCGCCCAGGTACGTCGAGTAGACCAACGAAGGTTCACCTGAGTCGTCGGTATTGACTTTGGCGGCGAAGGCGTTGAACAGGGTACTCAGCGTGTTGTCGTCGACGATCGCGCCGCCCTGGTAGGTGGCGAAGCCGGTGAGAGGCCGCGAAGTTGGAAAGTCGCTCGAGTTCGTTCGCCCGACGACATAGGCGTTGCCGGAGTTATCGGCCGCGACGCCGGTTCCAGCATCCGACAGGCTTCCGCCCAAGTAAGTGGAATAAAGCAGTGAGGTATTTCCACCGACGGTGGTGTTGTATTTCGACAGGAAGGCATCGGTGCACGGGGCGCCGGGCGCGATGGTGGCGCATCCATTGCCGCCGTTGGTCACTTGAAACCCGCCAGCCGTGGTGGCGAGCACGTTCGTAGTTCCATCCACAGCGCCCGTTACGTAGGCGGAAAAACTGGTGTCCACTGCCAGGGCGTTGACGGGCGCCGAGGGCAGGAATGTGAGATAAGTGGCGGCGGACCCCGCGGAATTCAGCTTGACGATGAATCCATCGTTGGTGGTGGTCGACTTAGAAGTATTAAATCCGGTGGCAGAGGTGGGCTGGAAAGAGGCCGAGCTGGACGTAGTTGCACCGCCGACGTAGCTGTTGCCACCGGCATCAACGCCGATGCCATTCCCTGAATCGGCACCGCTGCCTCCAATAAAGGTGGAAAAAATCAAAGATGACGCACCGGTGACGCTGGGATTGAATTTGGCGACGAAGGCGTCGGTGCCGCCGCCCGCGAAGGCTCCGCCAGTGGTGTGAGGGAATCCGGTTCCACCCACAGTTTGGCCGGTGACATAGGCGTTGCCGGAAGGATCGACGGCAATCGCATTACCGGAATCGTTTCCGATGCCACCCAAAAAGGTGGCGTAAATCACAGCTTGGCTGGGCAGAGCGACATAATCCAGAAAATAGGCGTCGGTGGCGAGACCAGGCGGATCGGCGAGCTTGGTTTGATAGCCGTTCGCGGGGAAACTGGAGCCCGAAGCCGCTCCGGTCAAATAGACCTTGCCAGCGCTGGTGACAACCATCCCACCGACGGTGTCAGCGCCGACGATGGTGCCCTGATTAATAACGGTTCCGCTGGAGTTGAATGCGAGGATAGCGATGCTTCCCTGCCCGTTAGCCACGGCGACGTAAATATTTTCGCTGCCATCGACGCCCGCCAGCAAACCGTTTACCGGAGATACGACGGTCGGGCTGGAAATGGCCAAGGTCGGATCGATTACCAGTTCTCGAGACTGGTCGTAGTCTCCGAGCTGGATGCGAACTTGATCGGAGGCCACCAAGGTGTAAGCGGCTTGAACTTCTTTACGCTGGTGGCCGATCATCTGGAACGCGCGCGGCCGGTGGTGGGTGACCGTGCCATAAGGAGTTTGAAGCTCCAGGTCACCCGCGGAATTCAGGGCAAAACGGCTTTCGCCGGTGAGCTTGATGGTGATGGTGTTCGGATCGGCCTGGGGCGCGACGATCATGTCGTATTCGAGCTGGTTCCGATTTCCGTAATAGGCGACGTCGATTCCCGGCCAAACTTCGCGATATCGAACCCGGGCGTAATTGGGCAGGCTGTTCAGCAGACCCTTCGGATCATTGGCCGAGAAGTATGAGCTAGTGAAAGCGACACGATCCAGGCCTTGGGCGGGCGCTGAGGGATTTGCTCCCACAAGCTGCAGCTCGACGGCGTGGGAAGTTTTCGTTCGAGCATCGTATAGCTCCAAAGTCGCGCCTCTTGAGGACAGCAAGAACTTGTGGCCGAATCCGAGCGCAACGAAATCGACGCCTTGGGGAGCCTGGCCGCGGTTCTGTTCGAGGGTGAGGGCGGATTTCCCGAAATTCTCGATAACCTGCCTCAGCTGACCCGGGTTATCCCGCTGGGCCACGGAGGCGGGGGGCTGGGCCATCGCTGAAACTGCCACGAGCACGGCCAGCGCGACTTTGAATGCCTTCATATTGTTATTAATTCCTCTCCTCGAATCTGGTAGAAACGCACGTATTTTGCGAACTCGGACACGTAATGTGCATGGGGGCAGTGGAGCGATGCAATTCTTCCTCGTGTGGCTCGGGCAATCTGGACGCGGCGCCCCGAGGATGACAACCTAACCAAAATCTTTCCCGATGGTAAGCTTTTTCGTCTACTTGGGTCAACTGTTATTAACTAGGGTTTAAACCTTAGGGCCGCTAGGGCTGAGGGACGGATTACGGGATGCGGCTGGGTTCGAAGCAGTGTTGTAGACTGTTTACTTGACTGGCTTGAAACCGGCGTTTCGCGGAGCCTCGTGAGATATTCGCTGCTCAATTTCCTGGCGTGTCCAGCGTCGAAGACGGAGCTGAGCTGCGTGGTCACAAAGGAAACCGAGGCGCTGATCGGCCACGTTCGCTTCGCTGAATGCAATCGAGTCAACCGGCCGGGCGCGATGTTCGGCCCGATCCCACGCTTCAGCGAGCGCACTTGGTTAACCGGGTTTCTTGAGAGCAACGCGTGCGAGCCGGCGCCCTCATCGAGGAACTACGAAGTTGTAGTGGAAGAGGGGCTCTTAATTTCCGGCGAGACTGGCCGGTGGTATCCGATCCGCAATTTTATTCCGGAGCTTTTGCCGGATCATCTTCGCAACGTCGAACGGGATCTGGAGTTTCTTAGTGGCCTTCGAGGGATTCTTCCCGCTCCTCTATTTGAGCGGCTTTACGACCCCAAGCTTTTTTCCCGGCGCGATCATAGCGATGAAGCCGGAGATCACTATAAGCGGTCGGAGATGGCCATTTCAACGAAGGTGGATGACCCATCGTTCTTCGGTCCGGGATACACCTCGCCATTCAATCCGGGAAATCCGGAACATACGATCTACCTAATCAGGTTGTTCTCGTACTGTCTGCGTTTGTTGCAGCGCAATGGGCCAAACCAAGTGGTATTGGACGCCGGCTGCGGGTATTCCTGGACCACGGAGTGGCTGTTCAAGATTGGATTCGAGCCCATCGGCATAGACATCACGCGCACCTATCTGGATATCGCCGTGAGCCGGCTGGGCGCATGGCTTCCCCACTTAGTGGTGGCCGATACCGAAAATCTTCCGATCCGAAGCAGCGCAGTGGATGTGGTTCTATGCTACGAGGCATTCCATCACATTCCCGACCGGAAGAAGGCAATGCAGCAGTTTTTCCGGGTTCTCAAATTCGGCAAAACCGTCATTCTTGCCGAACCCGGATCGAATCACGAGCACGCCCAGGGTTCGATTGATGTCATGGAAAAATACGGCATCCTGGAACGGGGGATGACCCTAGCGGATGTGGGCAGCTACCTTCGCGGCACGGGATTTCTAAAGCCCGCGCAGCACCAGGTGTTGGAGTTCGATGCCGCAGTGGGAGCGAGAGCGTCGCTGACGGATGAATTCGTGACGCAGCACGGCTTTACTGCCACCAATCTGTATACCATCGACAAGCCGGCTGGGACTGCAACCGAAAGGGTGAAATCCGTGATACGCGGCCTGGGATTACTTCCGAGATGATCGTGGTGCATTCCTACACTGGTTGAACAGATGGCGTCCGTTGAAATCACGAAGTTGCTGATGGGCTCCGAACGGATGTACGACGGGTACCTGGATGGATTGAACGGCGATGTGATCTATGGATGGGCGCTGAACGTTTCCAAGCCGGACCAGGAAGTCAACGTGAGCTTCTATCACGACGGGGTGGCGATAGGAGAGCAGGTAGCGAGAGAATTCAGGGAAGACCTGCGCAAATCGAAGGTTGGCTGGGGACATGGAAGCTACGGTTTTTATTTTCCGGTTCCGCCGGCGGTGCGGGCATTGAGGAAGTACACGCTTAGAGCGTACGCGGATGGCAGGATCGAACTGCCCGGGAGTCCGCTGGAGGTGATTGAGACGCCGGAACTGCCTTTTCAAAAACGCGGCAGCCACATTCGCGATTTCCTCGCCCAGCAATATTTACGGGGGAGCGGGCTCGAAATCGGAGCGTTGACGGCGCCCTGCAAGGTCCCCGAGGGGACCACCGTAATACATGTTGACTCTAAGACGACTGAGGAGTTGGCCCAATACTACAGCCAGGAGACACATGGTCACACGATGGTGCACGTGGATCTGGTGACGGATGGGCAGACGCTGGCGGGCATCGAGAGCGGATCGCAGGACTTCGCGATCGCCAATCAAGTGCTGGAGCACCTGGAAAACCCGCTGCTCGCGCTGGAGAACATGTTACGCGTAGTCAAGCCGGGTGGTGTGGTGTTTCTATCGCTGCCCGACAAAAGGCACACGTTTGACGCTGGCCGGCCAGTGACGCCTTATGAGCACATCCTGGAGGACTACCGGCAGGGTCCGGAGAAAGGCCGCGAGACGCACTACCGGGAGTGGCTGGAGCTGGTTGAGAATGTTCCCGCGGCGGAGCTTGACGCGCGTCTGCACTTTCTGATGCACGTGCTTATTTACCCGATCCACTTTCACGTTTGGACCCAGTTCGAGATGTGGGAAATGCTGGATCGGGCGCGCGCGGTGGTGCCGTTTTCCTACGAGATCGACTGCTTCAAGGCCAATGATGCCGAGGCGCTGTTTGTGCTGAGAAAAATCTAGGCGCGAGCCGCGCTTCTACTTGTGCTGCGTTTCCCAGTCGTACTGGATCTGGGGATCGTTGTAAGGAATACGGCCTTCATCCTGCGGATCGTAGAAGCGATCCGTGACGTAAACCAGGAAGGCCGGGTCGCGGCCGACGACTTTGTAGCCATGCGCCACACCGGGCGGAATCAATAATTGCCACGGCCGCAGCGCGCCAACGTAGATGGTGTTGCGAGCGCCGAAGGTGGGGGAGTGCTTGCGAAGATCGACCAGGGCCACCTGGAGCATGCCTTGCACCGGCACCCAGCAATCGGTTTGATGACGATGAAAGTGAAAAGCTTTGATGGTGCCCGGGTAGCTCAGGGCGGCGGAGATCTGGGTGGTGTCCTTGGGGAATTCGGCGATGAGTCCAAGGCCCATGCGGGCAACTTCGAGGAAATAGCCCCGGTCGTCCGGCCAGATCGAATGCGGTTGGACGCGAACGCCGGAGATGAGGTCTTTGGAATCCGCGGCCAGAATAACTTTGCCGATGCCCTTGTCACAGGCCGGGGTGGTCAATTCCAGCAGTGCTTGTTCGGCGATACTCATGCGAGTAACTATTATCGCATTGAACAGCCCGGATATCGCATTGAACAGCCCGGATCGCGTTCTTTCTAAACCAGCGTCCCGTCAGGTAAAAGCACCAGCGAAACCAATTTGGTGCTTCATCAGTCTAGAAGTCTTATTATCAATCTATGGGACAAGGCGCCGCGCGAGTCTGCCGCGATAATGTTCCGCCATCGGGGCGGAAGTCTCATAACATGGATGTAACAAATTCGGCGCGCGAGTTGCAGTGGTGGGCGCCCTTAGCATGCTGCTGCGCCGCGGCTCTGATTCTGTTTCAAGTGTACGCCCCAGCGATGCGGGCTCCATTTTTCTTCGACGATTATACGCTCCCGTTCACGTTGCAGACCTATCGTATCAGGCCTTTGAGCGAATGGCTTTCCGGAATGCGTCCGGCGCTAATGTTCACTTATTGGATCAATTATCAGCAAAGTGGAATAGATCCCCACACGTACCACGTTCTGAATATCTGGCTGCATTTTTTCAATGCTTCTCTGGTTTTTCTGATCGTGCGGAAGATTGGAAGCTGGGTCGAGCCGGATGCGTGGAAGCAAAACGCCCTATCGCTGTTTGCAGCCGGTTTGTTTTTGCTGCACCCCGTCCAAACGGAAGCCGTGACTTATATTACGGGCCGCTCAGACGTACTGAGTTCGTTGCTGATGCTGGCGGCGTTTTTGGTGTTCGTTTATCGCTGGCCGGATCGTATCTCGACACGCTGGCTGCTGCTGATACTGGTCTTGCTGGGGTTGGCCTGCGGCTCTAAGGAATATGCCGTGGTGCTGCCCGCCATGCTGCTGTTTACCGACTGTTTTTGGACGTCGGGCACAGCTTGGGGGGCGATTCGCAAAAACCGCGCTCTATATTCGGCAATCGGTGTTCTAGGCCTGGCTGGAGCGGCGTACGTCTGGCGCATCCTGGCGACGGCTCCCACGGCCGGATTCGGCATCAAGAGTTTCACTTGGTATCAATATTTCTTTACCGAATGCCGTGTGGTGTGGGTTTATCTTCGGATCTTTATTTTTCCGTTCGGGCAGAATGTGGACTATGACTTCCCGATCTCTCAGACGCTCCTCGAACACGGCGCGTGGCTGGGCCTGGCGGGATTGGTGTTGGCGGTGTGGATGAGTTGGCGATATCGGGGCCGCTATCCGCTGGCGTGTTACGGATTTTTCCTGTTCCTGCTGTTGCTGGCTCCAACTTCTTCGGTGGTTCCGATCATGGATCCTATTTTCGAACGGCGGTTGTATCTGCCGATGATCGGTCTGTTGTTGATCGTGTTCGATTTGCTGCGCCGTTTGTCTTGGGGCAAAGCAGAGCTTTCGGTATTGCTGCTCACGATTCTGGGGGTGAGCGGGGCGCTGACTTATCAGCGAAATAATCTGTGGTCGAATGCGATCGCGATGTGGCAGGACGCCGCTTCGAAATCTCCGTCCAAGATGCGCACCCACTACCTGCTGGGCATGTCATTGCTAACGGCGGGACGGTGCCAGCAGGCCGAGCAGGAATACGCGAAAGCGGCCACGCTTCTGCCAGTGGATCTCAAGCATCCCACCACGATCACCGCCGACATCCTGGTGAATTGGGGGCTGGCGTCCTATTGCCTCCAACAGACCGGGCCCGCATTGACGAGGCTCCTGCAGGCCGCGGCCATCAAGCCAACCGCTCAGCTGTATTCCCAGATCGGCATGATTTACGAAGGGCTGCGCGTCTGGGACAGGTCGCTTGATTTCCTGCATCGCGCCATCCAGTTGGACAACTCCTATGAGCCGACCTACGTCTATCTCGGCAATCTTTATATGGAGACCGGCAGGCCTGCCGAGGCGATTCCTTACTATAGCCAAGCGACTGCTCTAGATCCCGCAGACGAATATGCGCGATCTGCCTTGCAAGCCTCGCGCTACCGCGCCGCCAAACTGGCAACCGGGAATGGCCCGCAGTAGGCGGATCGGGAGTCTAAGTAGCGCTTCCGGATTCTTGCAAGCCGAGCCAGCGGTCGACTGCCTCCAACACCTTCGCGGTGCTCTCGGCCAAGGTCTCCCGATCGGTGCGGCACTCGATTTCCGGCGCTGCCGGCGCCTCATAGGGATCATCCACGCCGGTGAAATGATGAATTTCGCCCGTTCGCGCGCGCCGGTACAAGCCCTTGACATCGCGCTGTTCGCAGATGGCCAGAGGTGCATTGACATAAACCTCAAGAAAGTTGCCGATGCGCCGCCGGACTTCGTCCCGCACAGAGCCATAGGGTGAGATGGCCGAGACCAGCACGATGACGCCATTGCGGGTCAACAGCTCGGCCACGAAACCGATGCGGCGGATGTTTTCATCGCGATCCTGTTTGCTGAAACCGAGATCCTTGCTGAGGTGCTGCCGCACGATGTCGCCGTCGAGCCATTCCACTTTGTAGCCGCGCGCCCAAAGCTTTTCGTAAAGGGCCTGGCAGATAGTGGACTTGCCGGCCGAGCTGAGACCTGTAAACCAAACCGTTAAGCCACCGGTTGCAATAGTAGTTCCCTGAGCCGGCGAATCCCCGTTCGAACGCGGCGCTTCGCCCGAGATCATGCCCGCCGCCACAGTTTCGTTGGTATTGGGATCAATGACGATAAAGGAGCCGGTTACCCGGTTCTGGCCGTATGTATCCGCGTAAAGCGGCTGATGGCCCTCGATCTCCACATCACCGAATTCGTTGAGAGCCAGCGAATTGGCCGGTTGGCGGGCGAGCGTGGCCGGGTCCAGCACGGAATGAATCCGCACGATGCTGCCACACACTTGCCGGGTGGTGTGCTTAATTAAATACGTCCGGCCGACCGCGAGCGGCTGGTTGCCCATCCACAGAAGGGTAGCCGCTACCCGGCGCGCCATGAGAGTTGGAGAGCGAGGGTCCGTCAGCATGTTCCCCCGGCCGATGTCGAGTTCCTCTTCGAGCGCCAAACTTACCGATAGCGGCGGAAAGGCACATTCCAGTTCCTCTTCACCCAAGCGGATGGACGAGACACGAGCCGTTCGTCCCGACGGTGCTATAAGCACCGGATCACCGGGGCGCAAGACTCCAGAAGCGATCTGGCCCGCATAGCGCCGGGCGCCGGCTGAGTCGCGAATGACGTATTGCACCGGCAATCGGAAGCGATGAAGATCCTGGCCGGCATGGATTGCAACGGTTTCCAAATGTTCGAGCAGGCAGGGCCCCTGGAACCAGGGCGTTCGCGGGGATGAGTGAACGACGTTGTCGCCGTCCAGCGCACTGGCCGGGACAAAATAAAGCTGCGCGGTGCCGAGTCTGGCGACAAAATGCGTGAACTCGCCTTCGATGCGGCGGAAGATTTCTTCGCTAAACCCGACCAGGTCCATCTTGTTGATCACTACCGCGAAGCTTCGAATTCCGAGAAGCCAGGCGATAACGGCGTGCCGATGAGTCTGCTTCAACAAGCCCTTGTGCGCATCCACCAGCAACACAGCCAGGCTGGCGGTGGAGGCGCCGGTGGCCATGTTACGCGTATATTGTTCGTGGCCGGGAGCATCCGCGATGATGAACTTGCGCCGGGCGGTAGAAAAATAGCGATAGGCGACGTCGATGGTGATGCCTTGCTCGCGTTCCGCCCTCAGGCCGTCGGTGACCAGCGAGAAATCTATACCGTGAGTACCGTTCATGGTGGACGCCGCACGCAGGGAGGTGAGTTGATCCTGATAAATCGCGTTGGAGTCGTGCAGCAGCCGCCCAATGAGCGTCGACTTTCCGTCATCCACGCTGCCCGCGGTAATGAACCGCAGCAGATCGCGTTCCCGTTGGCGGGAGCCTTGGGCCACTAGAAATAGCCCTCGCGTTTTTTCAATTCCATGGAACCGTCCTGGTCGTGATCGATAATCCGGTTTTCACGCTCCGAGCGCACGGCTTGCTCTAACTCGTCGATAATTTTGGGCACGGTGTCGGCACTGGAACGAATCGCGCCGGTGCAATGCGTACATCCCAGCGTGCGCATCCGGCAGCGGACCAGCTGGGGAGCTTCGCCGGGGCGTAGCGGCGGGTCGTGCTCGACCGGGATCAGCTGGTCGCCTCGAACGAGCACGTTTCTCTCTTTAGCGAAATAGAGCGGCACTACGGGGATGCGCTCGATGTCGATGTACTGCCAGACGTCCAACTCGGTCCAGTTGGAAAGAGGAAACACGCGGATGCTTTCGCCATTCTCGATACGGCCATTGAACAAATTCCAAAGCTCCGGCCTTTGATTGCGCGGGTCCCATTGGCCGAAAGCGTCGCGGAACGAATAGATCCGCTCCTTGGCTCGAGAACGCTCTTCTTCCCGGCGCGCGCCTCCTATGGCGGCGTCGATACGGTTCTCCTGCAACGCATCGAGCAGCGCGCGGGTCTTAAGCAGAGCGCAACACTTAGCGGTGCCCAAGCGAAACGGATTTGCGCCCTCTTCGATGGCGCGGTGATTGGTATGCACGATCAGTTTCAGGCCCAGCTCGCGGCAGGTACAATCACGGAATTCGATCATCTCCCGAAACTTGAACGTGGTATCGATGTGCAGCAGCGGGAATGGCAGCGGGGCCGGAGAGAAGGCCTTTTGCGCCAGCCGCAGCAACACGGACGAGTCTTTTCCGATGGAGTAAAGCAGGGCGGGCCGGGAGAATTCGGTGGCTACCTCGCGAATAATCTGAATGCTCTCTGCTTCGAGCAGACGCAGATGTGAAAGTTGAAACTGTTCCAGATCCATCAACCGCTACCCGCAGACAGCTTCACAGTCGTATAAACTTGCTTTCCCGCGCTCATGGGCCTAACCATTATCGCATCGAGAGCCCCGAGTATCGCATCGAGAGCCCCGAGTATCGCATCGAGAGCCTCGGGTATCGCATCGAGAGCTTAAAGATTATCGGTATCCGCCCACGAGAGGTGCCAGGCTTTCGCTTGCCAAAAAGCAGCGGGCACCGGCTCATTAGACAGCCACTTAAGGATGAGCTTAAACTTGACAGGCGATTTCACGAAACCGAACCGGTAAAGATGCCAGCGTGCGGCATCCGGACGAGTTGCCATAATGACGACTCCACCGGTGCCCGACTGGCGCGCAAACTCTTCCACTTCTCGATGTAGTGCGCCCGCCGCCGAGGCTCGTTCGGAAAGGATCATGAGATCCACCACCGCTGTCACATCGAGATGGTTGATGGTGCTGTTCCGAACCACCGCCATGCCGGTCAACTCGCGCCCATGGAATAGGGCCAAGATCCGGTAAGATGTCGCGGGAGCACTGAGGCGCCAGCGAAAGAAATCCGCCGTGCGAACGAGGTAAATCTCATACTGGGACGACCACGCCTTTTGAAACGATTGGTACTCGGGCAACGCGAAGAACTCTTCCGGCGTATATTGCCGGCAGACAGCATTGTCATCCCGGGGAGCGAATCCGTGCGCTACGGCCTGGTACATGGCGCACAGCGGCCGCAGAACCGGGACGAGCGAGCGGAGACCACGGGGGGCGAGCAGTGTAGCGGGATCGAGGAGCTTGAAATAGACCGGAAGATCGAACGCCACCTTCCAACCGACCTTGATATGCCCAGGCAAGACGGAAGGCCGTATGGGGTAGCCGGTGACGAATGAAACGCCCTCGTCGGCCATGATTTCGGTCGCATATCGGCCCTGCATTGTAAAAATGCCTTTGCCTCGCATTCGGGAGTCGGTCATCACGTCGCAAACCATGCCGGCTATACAGGGGCTTCCGCTGACGTGATAAGTGAACGGCAGGGCGCCGTAATAGCCCACCAGTCGCGCGTCTTCGTAAGCGCCAAATTCGAACGCGGGCACGGCCTTACCAATTGCGCCGTATTTCCAAAGATAGTGCTCGCGCGTTTCAAGGGAAGTGCCTGCGGTCTCGGGGAAGCAGTCCCGAAAAAGGTGCTGATACTCGGATGTCGAGGCGGCTGGCATCAAGCGCTTTTGCTCGATGCTCAAGTATAGAGCCCTCCATTCAGGTGGTACACTTGCCCGCCCGAGTATGCGCCAGATTCATTCAGCAGATATGCCACCAGACCGGCCAATTCCGCCGCCTCGCCAAAACGTTGCGCGGGGATTTGGGACTTGATCCGGTCCTGGTGTTCCTGAGGAATAGTATTGATCAGCCCGTACTGGAAATAGCCCAGTGCAACGACGGAAACCGGAATCTTTTTGGGGGCCAGTTCCAGAGCCAAAGACTTGCTCAAGCCGATTACGGCGGCTTTGGCGGCTGCGTAATGTGACGTGCCGGCGGCGCCTGTATAGGCCACGACGCTCGTTATATTGATAATGCGCCCACGTGCCTGTTCGCGCATTTCAGGGATGAACTCGCGGCAAGCGAGGAACGTGCTCATGAGATTCACGTCCAGGATTTTTCGAAACTCCGCGGCGGACAATTTCCACGAGACCGCATTGCTCGATGCGCCGGCCAGCGTTACCAGCCCGTAGAGCGTGCCGAAGGCGTCGCGGATTCGCCGGTGCAACTCGGCCGCTTGGGCTTCGTCAGTGAGGTCGGCACGAAACAGCCTTTCCTGAGGATCGAGGCCGTGGCTCGAGAGCACTTCGGCTATGGCATCCGGCCGGGTGCTGTATTGGCAAACGATATTTCGCCAACCTGCCTCAATCAGGAGCGCGGTAAGCACTTTGCCGACGCCGCCACTGGCGCCGGTGATCAACACTAAGTCGGTATTGGGCATGAAAGAAGCAGTCAGGATTTTCCCCGTATCGCGGCGACGCCTACCGTTTTCTTCCAAACCGACAAGATGTACATAGGCATGACGCTGTAAATGTGATAGGACGGCGAGATTCTTTGAAAACCATGTTGCTCCAGAAAGGCTTCGACCTCGTAGCCGGTGTGGTAATGATCCCAAGGCTTTTCGATGCGCCCGAGGATGCGGCCCCAGCGCGTAAGGAAGTTCTCACTCGGACCGGAGGTGAATAAGTAACCATCGTCGGTGAGCCATTCGCTCAGGCGACGGACGGGCACGTCCAGTTCCTTGAAATGCTCGAGCACGTCGGCAGCTACGATAGCGTCGGCTTTTTCGATCTTTGCATCGTTCAGATTATAGATATCAGCATTGATCAGCCGTACATTTTGCAGTTTATATGCGTTGACAATCTCTTTTGCCTCATGAGCCTCGATGTCGATTCCCTCTACCAGATCGAACGTATTGGCGAGGGTTGGAAGGAAAACGCCGCTTCCGCAGCCGAAGTCGATAGCGACCCGGCGTTGGGGGACGGTTTTCAGCATGCTGCGATGAATCGCTTTGAGGCGGGCCCAAAAGAACTTGCGGACGAAACGAATCGGATAGAAGTACAAACGCGGCATTCGAACACTGACGGTCGCAATCTGTCTAAGGATTTCCGGGGGGATCTCCTCAAATCTCGGCGGCGGCTTTGCGATCATCCGTCCTGAACTTCCTCTCAGCGAAGACGTAGATCCCCTGGACGCCGAAGCTGAGGATGGAAAGCAACGTCTCGACTATGGCCTTTGCAAATACCGGCTGCGTGCCGCCGGCAATAAGTACGCGAATGACGTTGAACGATACTGCGGCGAAAATCGCGAAAGTGAAATAGTACCTTGCCAAGCTGCGGAACAGATTCGCCTTGCTCTGAAAAACCAAGCGCCGGTTGATATTGAAATTAACTAGGGCGGCAATGAGCAGACGTCCAACCAGAAAGCTGAACAGGAGATTCTGAGTCAGCTTCATCGCGACGCCGAACACGATCAAATCCAAAAGCGCTGCAAGGGCTGAAGAGGCGTAGAACTGCAGGACCTTGTAATAAATCTTGACCGAATCCACGAGGGGATTGAAATGCGATGATTTATTGTTCTCCAGATAAACAGTTTGGATTGGAATCTCGCGAATTGTAGGATACTTCGTGGCGGCATAGAAGAGCATGCTCATTTCATAGTCATAACGCTGTCCTTCGATGTGCAAGACAGAAGGAATGAGCGACTTCGGCAACGCACGCAAGCCGCATTGCGTATCGTGCAAATGCCGTCCCGTCAGACAAGCAAACACGAAGCCCGTAAGACGGTTACCCAAATAACTTCGAAGCGGTATCTCGCGCGAAAACATCCGCGCACCGATGGCAAAGGCGGACGGATTTTCGACCAGAGAGCAAGCCAGCCGCAGAATATCGTCAGGAACGTGCTGGCCGTCGGCATCCGCGGTAACCACACCGACAGCGTCGGGAAACTGACAGGCTGCGTAGTTGAGACCGGTTTTGAGCGCGGCGCCCTTGCCGAGATTGACCACATGGGTGAGCAGGTGGGTTTTCTTGGTGGCGGCAATCGCTTCGAATACACTTTGATATGCCGGACCGCTACCATCGTTGACGACAACCACCGCACCAACGTGGTCGTCATTAGACAACTGGCGGACCAGATCCGCCAGTCCGGAACTCGGCTTATACGCGGGGAAAAGGATGATCGGGCAGGTGGCCGCGGAACTTTGCGAGGCCACGGCCAGAGTAGCTTGGACGGAACTCATGCAATTCCGCCGTAGCTAGAAACTGTCGCCCGGCGCGCCTGATCGTAGAACCGGAGCATTGCGACGAGTATCTCATATGAATTAAGCTGTCAGCAATGTCGGGTGACGAACGAACTGCGCCTGAATCCGAAGTGTTTCCAGCCTCGGCAGCAGCTTTCAGAACACCCGATTTAACGGGCAGGAACTTTCTGACTTTCGACATTGAGGAGTGGTATCACGTCAACTACCAAGGCATCGATATGTCCCGCTACCGTGCAGAGCCAACCCATCTGGAGTCGCTGGTGGATCGGCTGATTGAGATCTGCGGAGAGCACGGAGTCCGAACGACCTGTTTCATTCTCGGCGACGTTGGAAGGCAAACGCCTTCGGTAGTCAAGAGGTTGCATGCCAGCGGTCATGAAATCGCTTCGCATGGCTATGCACATGAAAGCATCCATCCCATGACTCCGGATCACTTCCGTGTCGATCTTAAGCTATCGTGCGACATTTTGGAGAATTTGACCGGTGAAAAGGTCCTCGGATTTCGCGCCCCATCGTTTTCTGTCAAAGAAGAGACGCTTCCGTGGTTTTATCCGGCGTTGGAAAGCCTGGGGCTGCGTTACTCATCTTCAGTGTTCCCCGGGCGCACTTTTTTGTACGGAATTCCCGATTTTCCGCAGCAGGTACATTACCCCGTTGTGAACGGTGTGACACAAAAGATCCTGGAGTTTCCGATGCCCCGCGTAGAGTTCATGGGCAAGCAGATGGGACTCTATTTTCGGCTCTTCCCGGCATGGATGATCCGCCGCAAGATAGTGAAGGAGAACCGGAAGGGTAGGCCGGTTATTCTCTACCTACATCCACGGGAGATCGATGTTGATCAGCCGCGACTGCCATTGCACGGCTTCGAGAAGCTCATTCATTATTGGGGCATCCGCACGTGCGAGGACAAGCTGCGCGCAGTACTCCGCGACACGCCAACCAGGTTTATTGCGTTTCGCGACGTGTTCGATGACTAACCTTGGTAACTTTCTGAAGGTCCTCTTACGGCGACTTTCGGGCTTTGACCTAAACTGGTCAATAGCAACGATACTGATCTTTATTGTTGGTCTCGGGGCTTTAATTCGTGATCTAGCGGTAAATTACCCTCTTATCTTTGGCGATGAGGGTATTTTCCTCATTCGAGCGAAGTATGCGGGGCGGCCACAGATGCTCGCGGGCGACGAACTGGCGGCGTGGGTTCCCAATTCGCTGTATCTGTGGCTGAATCATCCTATATTCTTTCTCGGGGCGAATTATGCTATCGGGGCCCGCCTGACCAACGTACTGTTCTTCGTGGTCAGCTTGATCGTTCTATATGCTATCGCGTCCCTATTCGTCTCTTCCCGAAAAGCAGCGTTGGCAGCCCTGGTTGTGGGCATCGGCCCAATGAATATATACACGGCATTTGTAATGCCCGAAACGATGTTCCTGTGCGCGTTCCTCTGCCTCGCGTTCCTCCTTATTCGTTATGAAGACCATCCGATTTACGCTGGTGTTCTGTCGGGAATAGTGCTCGGCGCCGCTTCACTGATCAAACCGCACGGCCTGCTACTGATTCCTGTAGTTCTTTTTACGTTGGTGATGTCGAAACTGTTTGTGCCGGAATGGTGCCGCTGGGCGACTTGCGGAGCCGCGGCAGGTGCGGTGCTCGGCTCGGCGGTCGCGACCATCGGACTGCTGAACTTTCTGATTGCGCGCAAGTTTGGATTTTCGCTGGGCCCAACTTATACGACGCTGGTAAACAAGAGCAGCGCGGCCTGGTCGATCGCTCCAATCCTTTCCGTGATGGGAGGGCATGTTGCGCTCGTACTTTCTTTTTATGCAGTCCCAGCGCTGGTTATACTAATGGCCCTCTTGCGAGGCACGGTGGCAACACGCGACCTGCGGGAACGTATCCGATTGAGGATGCTCCTGATCTTCGTGGTCTCAACGGGCTGCCTGCTGCTAATCACAACCAGTAAGTTCACAGTGTCCGTTGTCGGTCTCAGTCCCTACGAGCAGTTGAACAGAGTGCATGTGCGATATTACTTTTTCGTCCTGCCGTTATTGATTGTCCTGTTTCTCGCCATTTATGAACGTCTGGACTGGACAAAGACATGGGTCAAGAACGTATTTCGGGGCGGCTGCGTCGCAATGTGCGCCTTCACGGCACTTTGCATTCTAGTGCTGGATCGCCACTACAGCATGTTCTTCCCGGACTTTCCCGACGGCTTCTGGCTTAACATGAACCCGAACATCGGGCGACTCGTGGTCGTAGCCTGCACCTGCGGGACGCTCTTGATTTATGCGTGGCGCAGGCTGTCCGCGGTAGTTTTCTTGTGGACCTTTGGGTTCGTTTCGTTAGTGGGCAGTTATTATATTTCTCGATTTGTGATTCAGCCGGCAACGGTGACAGATCGGGCCGCGGCGGTTTTCGAAAAGATAATCGGCAAAGAACGGCTGGATGCCGGGACAGTTTTCGACACGGAGCCAGGGGACGGAGAAGTGTACCGGCTGCTGTTTGATCTTCCTGCCGCGTACGATCTCAAGGTCGTGACCAATCAGGATCCAATCACCGCTGACATGCTACCCGGGCAGCATGACTGGGCACTTGTGACTTCAGCTCGCCAGGTCAAGTTTCCTTATGCCGAGAGTTTAATTTTCGGCAGGTATCATCTTTACCTGCGTGGAGCGGACTCCGGACCGGTGTCAGGTGGGCATGAAACCGAATTAGCACCCGGCGACTCGTTCTTAACCGGCGCATGCGCGGGAGGTCAATTGATCGGGTTTCAGCAACCGGAATCGTGGGGAATCTGGTCGGCGGAGGATCCGGCAAAAATCGTTCTTTCGCGGGAAGTACGAGGACGATTCACATTGCATCTGACCGGCAGAGTCCTTGGCAAGGAGTCTCCAGCGCTTCAGGTGCAGATGGACAAAAGCGTCAAGACCATACAGCTTCGTGCAGAGCCCACTAAATTAGAGCTCGATTTTGATCTGCCAACACCGACCCAGAGCATCGAATTCCGGGGGATAGCACCGAGGTCTCCTTTGGAGGCCGGCATCTCGGCTGATATCCGGCGGTTAGGTTTCGCGATTGACAAGCTGGAGTGTGTTAGCGTGGCAACTGCACCATAGCTTCGACCGGGCGCAGGGGGTAGAGATATTATCCGAATCAGGTGTCGTTTGGGCTGTTGGCCGGTGACGCAAAGTCAGACCCCAACAGCTTGAATGCGCATGGACCGGAACGCCAGGCTGAGGGCGCGCGTATCATTGGATAACCCGAGTTGGGCAGGACTGCTCGATCGATCGAAACGGAATTGAATATGAAGCGTTTTGCCCGGCGTCGCTTCTGGAGCAATTACTGTTCGCACATCTTGTGCTTGTCCGGAAATGCTGAACCGCCATTCTGCGCTGCTAACGCCGTTGATAGCGACCGCGACCTTCAGCTCACGGCCCGGACAAAAAGGGTACACGGTAGAAACCAATTCGAGAGTTTGTCCTGGCAAACTATCAAGCCGCAAGAGTAATTCGGCGGTGTCACCATCTGTCCAGCATGCAAATTCTTCCGGTGTAGACCACCCGGCGAGCATATAGGATCGAGCGTTTCCCCCTTGAGTAAAATCGATTCGCTCGCCGATGCGATATTCCCCGGCGAAGGTAGATGACGCCTCCATCGATATTGCAGCGCCTAGGTTGACCGTCCCTAGGAAATGCTCGGCGGGTGAGCCGGAGATCTCAAACGGACATGCTTTGTTCACATAATGCAGAAGGGAGTGCATCCCAACCTTACCTGAGATGAGATCAATGGTGAAGCTATATTCCCCAGCGGCGATGTTAAGTGGCAGACGGAAAATGAACTCATATACCTCGCCAGGAAAGAGGCTCAAGAATTCGTCCGGATATTTACTGAAGGCTCCATATATAACCTGGCCGTACTTGTTGACGATCCGAAAGACGATCCCGGCATGGGAGACTGGGCGGTGGGCAAGCACAAAAATGTTAACTTGACAGTTCTCACCGGTACGAAACCGAACGGTATCACCATTGCGCGAAGCGGTTCTGACGCGAATGATCACTGCGTCATTTGCAGTAATCGACGGCTCCGCCGCGTGCGTTGGATTTCGATCGATGGCGCTTGAATTTGAGGAGACGGATGCCATGCTATTGGCGGACCCGGTCCCCGAAGGCACAGCCGCCAATATCATTTTTGTCCAGGCCGCTCGCTTTCTCTTTTCGAATAGCTCTCGGCCAACTCGATACAATTCAGCGTCGAGATGATTGGCGTTCAAAAGCTTTCGCAAAGTCTGAGAGTCCATGTCCCTTAGAGATTTGCGCTTGGCGGTCACATTTTCATAAGGAAGTTCGCCGATAGGAGGCCAGCTGAAAGTGTAACTCATGAGGTCAATCGAATCGGCGAGGTTTTCATAAATCCCGACGAAATCGCAGGCTGAAAGCCGTTCGCATGCCAGCATCAGAGCTTCATTTTCAGACATGGCGTAGCTGTGCCGGCCTTTAGCTGCGAAGCGCCACACCGCATCGTTAAACAACGTCTTGAACTCGTCCTGTTGTTCCACGATTTCGTCCAGAGAGAATTCCTTGCAGAGACGGACGTGCGGCACATTCGCATCAGCAGTCTGCGAATTCATGTGACGATAAAAAAAATATTTCGATAGGACCACGTCGACGGGATCCCGCAAAAACGTAAGTATCCTGCGGTCCGGAAAATGCGCTAATTGATCGTAGCGGAGGTGTCCGACGATCATGGCGTGGCGGCAATAGTGCTCGATATTGATTTCGTCGAAGTGAGCATCAATCCGAGAAGCAACGGCTTCGGGACCCAATATCTGTTCCAACACCTTGATGATGCTAGAGCCAGCAGTTTTGGGAACGTGAATGAAGATGTAACGATCCATCGATCAAAGCATAGACGTCAACGTGTCGTTGCAATTCAAAACCGAACTCCCGCCCATACGGCGCCGCGTAGTGAATGCTCCTGAATTCACTGTACCATCTCATGCGATTTGCTTTGAATGGTATAGTTCCAGAAGATGAGGATTACAGTTGAAGCAAAGCACTTGAATGGTCTCGTGGTGGTCCGACCGGAAGTTTTCGAGGACGAGCGAGGATTCTTCATGGAAGTGTATCGCGACGATCAATTCCAAGAGCTTGGGCTGCCCACCAATTTTGTGCAGGACAATCATTCCCGATCAAGCAAAGGAGTGCTTCGGGGTCTGCACTTCCAATGGGAACCTCCGATGGGGAAACTGATGAGAGTGACATACGGAAGCGCTTTTCTTGCTGCCGTAGACATTCGGCAAGAATCGCCTACACTTGGTCAGTGGTTTGCAACCGAGGTTTCAGCACAGAACAAGAAGCAGGTCTGGGCGCCTGCCGGTTTTGCTCGGGGCTTTTATGTGTTATCGGACTACGCGGAGATTCAGTACAAATGCACGGGGACCTACAATTCTAAGGGCGAGGGCGCCATTCGATGGAATGATCCTGATCTAGCGATCCAGTGGCCCCTCCTGTCCGCGCCGACATTGTCGGACAAAGACATGAAAGCTCCCTCCTTAAAGGAATGGCTAAGAACCCCGCAAGCGCAGAACTTCCCATACGATCGTTAAGATTCTGTCGAAATACAGTATTGCTTTGACAGGACGGAGTTAGGATATCGGCAGGACGGCGGATAGTTGCGTTATGCGCTACACTGGCTTAAGTTCAAGTCGAAGCACCCCGATCTCAAGCGACGAGAGGTGGGGATCGAGGAACATGCTGATGAGTAAAGGCAATTCTATCTTGGTAGTCGGTGGAGCTGGATATCTCGGCTGCGTGCTGGTTGAGGAACTTCTAACCCGTGGCTATGCGGTGAGCGTGTTTGACCGTTTATTTTTTGGGGACCATGGTCTAAAGCGATTTCGGGATCGAATCCGACTGACTAGCGGAGATGTGCGCTGTCCTCCGCCATCCATATTTGAGAATGTGAACACAATCATCAATCTTAGCGGCTTGTCTAATGACCCTACCGCTGAATACAATCCCGAAGCGAACCATCAGATGAATGCAGTCGCGACGCGAACATTAGCCGAGATAGCAAAGCGAAATGGCATTCAGCGGTATCTATTCGCTTCTTCATGCTCTATTTACGACATTGGTGTGGTGGACGAGGAGCGCGACGTTCTGCTCACCGAGGAGTCGCCGGTCCAGCCGCGCGCGGCGTATGCTCTTTCTAAGCTCGCCGGCGAGACAGAGTTGCTGGCCCTTGCAGATGTGAACTTCTCGCCGGTCATCCTTCGGATGGGCACTCTCTTTGGCTTCTCTCCCAGGATGAGATATGACCTCGTTGTGAATACGTTTGTCAAGGACGGAATTTCGAAAGGTAGCTTGACACTTCACTATGGCGGTCAAATGTGGCGCCCCTTGGTCGACGTGCGGGATGCGGCACGTGCGTACCTGGTGGCGCTTGAAGCACCCACCAATCTCGTGGCCGGTCAGATTTTTAATGTTGTCACTGAGAACTTCCGAATCTCGGAACTAGCGTTGCGCGTTCGGGATGCGCTGCGAGAAAAGAATATCCCGGTGGAAGTCAATACCATGTTCGAGTACGCGGGCATTCGAAATTATCGCGTCTCTGGCAAGAAGATCCTGAATACGCTTAGCTTTCGACCGGTGATTTCGGTGCGGGAGTCCGTAAAACACATGATAGATGCAATTCGGGAGTATGGTTACGCCGATTTCGATAATGATCGCTACTACAATATCCGTTGGATGAAGCTCCTCGAAGAAGTGAAAAAGACCATCGACATCACAGGCTCAATTTTCGACATGCCGCCGCAGAGGCCATTGATGGAAATTTCAAGCAAGAGGGTTCAAGCCCACGGCTGACCGATAAGGAATCGTATGAAGGTATTGCTGATTGGCCATCAGGGCCAACTCGGCAGCGATCTCAGAAAAGCATTCGACGGCGAAGATCTGATCCTGACCGGGCAAAGTGAATTGCTGGTACAAGACGCCAGTAAAGTCAACACCTTCCTTGAATTCCATAAACCCGATATGGTCTTGAACTGTTCAGCTTTTCACCGAGTGGATGATTGCGAGGATCAGATCGAGCAAGCGTTCGCGGTGAACGTAGTTGGAGTCCGGAATCTCGCGGTCGCGGCACGCAAAGTCAATGCGACCTTGGTTCATTTCAGCACCGATTATGTGTTTGATGGCGATCGCCGAATGCCATATGTTGAAACGGACCTCCCTTCGCCAAAATGCATCTATGGGGTCTCTAAAGCGGCCGGGGAACTGATACTCCAGTCGATCTGGCATCGGCACTTCGTCTGTCGTGTGAGTGGACTCTATGGTTATGCAGGCAGCCGGGAGAAGAAGACCAATTTCGTCGAAATGATGCTCGGTTTGGCGCGCCAAGAAAAAGCGATTCGGGTAGTCACCGATCAGACGCTCACTCCCACCAGCACCGTGGATGTAGCAACCGCCGTGCGCAAACTGGTCAATACGGAACATTACGGCCTGTATCATCTCACGAGCGGCGGTCAATGCAGCTGGTTCGAGTTCGCAAGTGCTATCTTCGAGTACTCTGGGCTACGCCCTCAGCTTAACCCGGTCACTTCGGACGCGTTCCCTACAAAGGCGAAGCGCCCCTCATACTCTGTATTGGACAACCTAAATTATCGCAGCGTTGGTTTTGAAGACATGCCGCACTGGAGAGATGCTTTGCAACGCTACCTGGGTGGGCGGAAGCCAGTCGGTTGAAGTCGAGGTATCTTCACTTGCCATCAGCAGGTTCTCAAGACACGGACGAGACGGCGGAGCCTAATTTGCCTTATGCCTTTGATCCGCTGTCCAACGTTTGGCTGCGCGCCGGCACAACCTCCGGCACGCACCCTGAGGGCAACCTGAAGCGGGTCGCCACAGTTATTCGGGAGGCTAACGATGTGGCTTGCGGTTCGGAAGAACTGCTCGCAGCCGCAACCGATTGGTCAACCCGATATCACTTTGGTGCGGAACGAAGCAACCTTTTGAGACCTGCGCGGCAATTTATGCAGGGCCGCGTTCTCGAAATCGGCTCGGAATGTGGAGCGCTGACACGGTTTCTTGGAGAAACCGGATCTGATGTGACTGCCTTTGAGCCTGACTTCCACAAGGCTGCTATTGCCGCCTCGCGATGCCGCGGGTTGAGCAGCGTAACGGTATTCTGCGATGAGTTCGCAAGGGCGGCAGTGTCCGAACACTTCAACGCCATCACTCTCATTGGGGCACTCGAGCATGCTTCACAAGCGACTGAACTGCTGGAGCGATGCACTTCTTTGCTCACGGATGACGGTGTCCTAGTTATCGCGGTGGAGAATAGGCTGGCATTGAAATACTTTGCCGGCGCTCCGGAGGACCATACGGGCGGTATTTTCGACGGAGTAACTGGGCTGGATTCCGCGCGTACTGGCAGATCCTTTGGCAGGCGAGAACTTCAAGAGCAATTGCTCAAAGCAGGGTTGAACCACTGCGAGTTTCTTTATCCGCTGCCTAACTACCGATTTGCTCGACTGATACTTCACCCAGATACCTTTCAGAGTGAATGCGGCTTGATAGCCACTGATCTGGTGCAACGGTTCTCAGGCTTCTATGACCCACGCTGGGATTACGAGCGTTTATTCTCGGAGCGGCGCGCATGGGCCACGGTTCTGCGTAATGGGTTGGGAGAGGAGTTCGCTCCGTCCTTTCTGGTGTTGGCTTCAAAGCAAGACCGCCCGTTGCTCCGGCGGGATGTGCTGGCGTATGGTTATTCGACAACGCGCCGCCGGTGTTTCCAAAAGGAAAACATCCTGGCTCGGGAGCGGGACAAACTCTTCATGTGTCGCAGCAAACTATATCACTCTGTGCTTCCAGCGACACTCCCATCGTGGCAGGAGCTATATGACGAGAGCTATCTGGAAGGGCGCGTGTGGGCCAACGAACTGTGCCAGCGTCTCGACAAGCCCGGCTGGTCATTTCAGACCATTCTCGATTGGTTTGAGCCTTACTTTGATTTCTTGACGCAGCACGTCGACGGATCGGATGATCGACGTGTGCTGCCGCCCAATTTTCTGGATTGCACACCTTTCAATATCCTTCGAAAAAGCAATGGCACCTTCGTCCCGTTCGACTTGGAATGGATTTCTCGCGGCCCAGTCCCCCTAGACTTCTTGCTCTTCCGGGGATTATTTTATACGCTGAACGAAACCATTACTGTGGCGCGCCCGGATTATATTCAGGATTTGCACGTCCTGAACATCGTGCTTCGGCTGATGGCGAGTGTGGGCCTGCAAATCGACGACAGAAGAGTAACAGAACTCTTTGAACTTGAGGATAGGCAGCAGAAGTGTGCGGTGGGAGATCACGCAACCTTATCAAGAACGTACTGGATGAATGCGTGCCTCACACCCAGACTTGAAAACGTTCGTAAGGAGCTGATACGGCGAGATAGCAGGATCGAACAGCTGTCGAATGGGCTTCAGACCCGCGACGCTGCGTATGCTGCGATTCAACGCCAGCTAGAAGACCGCGATCAGAAGGTTGCACTTCTCGATGAACAAGCAGCTAAGCGTGACGCTCGAGTGGAGGAGTTGGTTCGTGAAGCTGATCGATTCGAGCACCGTGCGATCGCCGCAGAGGGCCTATCGGCGACGCACACTGAAGAATTGCGGCGGCGTGATGAAGCTCTCGCCCAAGCTCTGAGGAGCGCGGAAAGCCACATGGCCGAGTCGAACACAAAGCTTCGGACTGAGAACTATAAGCGGATGCAATTCGAGCGGCGAGCCTCGCGGCTTGACGCCGAGCTGAGGAATTCGCAGGTTAAGATCACTCAGCACGAGCAGCAACTTACTCTGTTGGAACGCGACCTTGAAGCGATACGCGGATCCTGGTCATGGCGTTTGACGTTGCCGCTGCGCAGGTCCATTGATCTTGGCAAAAGTATCTCCAAGTTTGCCGTTTATGCGGGGGCGCGGCTCTGGTTCGCGTGGATTCGCCGTTCAGCGGAACGGCGGCGAGTTCTAGGGACCATCAGCGAAGCTCGCCTGTTTGACGACGGTTACTACGCAATGCAAGGCGCCGACTTTGAGAAATCGGGCATCCCCGCTCTGATTCACTACTTTCTTTGGGGAGCTGTGGAAGGCCGGAATCCGCATCCCTTGTTTGATGCGCTGTTTTATCGCGAGCAATGCGCGGACCTGGACTTCAGCGAACTAACCCCACTCGAGCACTATCTTCAGAAGGGCTGGAAGGAAGGTAAGGACCCGCACGCGCTGTTCAGCTCATCTCTTTATCTCCAACAAAATCCGGATGTCGCTCGGTCAGGCATGAATCCCCTTGTGCATTATTTGCTGTATGGAGCGAAAGAAGGTCGATGGCGGCATCCGTGGTTCAATGCTGCATGGTATTTAGAGCAATATCCCGATGTACGCCGGGCTGGCGTCGATCCGCTCTGTCATTATTTGCTCTGTGGAGCCAAAGAGGGCCGCGATCCGTGTCCCATGTTTGACTCCGATTGGTATCTAGGGGTACACCATGGCGTGGCTGAGTCTGGTCTCAACCCGCTGGTTCATTACCTGAGATTCGGGCGTCGTGAAGGCAGGGCTACTCGGCCAGCTGACGATAAGCCAACCAACCAGGTGGTGGACAAGCTTCCGAACGTTTCTGAATCCCCGGCGCAGATGCGATCGGAAATTGAAGCCATCCGACCGTTCTTTGGCCTGGACTTCTACTTGCGGCAATGCCCTGAGCTTGAGTTGTCTGACATGAGCCCTTATGAACATTACCTAAAAAGTGGCGCCGCGGAAGGTAAAGACCCTCACCCGTTATTTGACACATCTTTCTATCTGGATAACAATCCGGACGTAGCGCTAGGTGGAATGAATCCGTTAGTCCACTTCGCTCTGAATGGCGGTCGGGAAGGCCGGGATCCGCATCCTTTATTCGATAGTTCGTACTATCTTGAGACTTACCGGGATGTTGCGAAATCGGGTCTCAACCCTTTGTTACATTACATCCGGGCTGGGGCCTCCGAAGGCCGCTGCCCTAATCCGCTGTTCGACGGCGTTTATTACCTGCGTTCGAATCCGGATGTTGCCAGTTCTAGTTCGAACCCGTTAGTTCACTTCATCGAGTGTGGCGCGGTGGAACGCAGGAGGCCGCATCCCGCATTCGATGTTGATCTTTACATCAGACAGCACCCAGAAGTGGCCAGGTCTGGGATCAACGCCCTTATCCATTATTTCGAAGCGCTGAAACCGCACATTGCGTCAGCTCCGGTTCCACTGGCCATACCGAGACTGTCTCGATCCGCGGACCGTTTCAAGGTGGAGGCGCTAGACGGATCCGGGGACAGGCCGCGGGCTTTCCATCCAGCACGTACCGTCCTCTGTGTTACTCACGTGCCTCCCTATCCGCCCCGTGCGGGGAACGAGTATGCTGAATACCGCCAGTTAGATTATCTCGACCGCCACGGATATCGCATCGTGATAGCTTTTTCCCCCCTTGCGGGCGAGGAAATCTCAGACGAACAATTCCGGGTGATCTGCGACCGGTTTCCTTATACTATCCTCTGCGGTCGCGATGGTGTCGTGCAGCACCGATTGCCCGAGGGCCAGGCGATTTTGAACGCCCTTGATGGTATTGCATTGAGCCCGCTGGGAGTCGAGCTCGGCGAAGAGCACATTGAAGATCCGTCGGAGCGCTGGCTGATCAATACCGAACGGACGTTCTGTCACGATTTTCTGGCAACGCTCGCGATCCATCTGGAAGCGGCTCTTTCCCCCTGCATCCTCTTGTCGATGTATATCTTCCAGACACGTTTCCTGCCGCTCATTACTAGAAAGAGCTTGAAAGTCGTTGACACGATAGACATGTTTTCGACGACACAGCGCAAGGTGGTCGAATTTGGGGTCACGCAAACTCTGAATGTGACCGCCGGGCAAGAACGCCAAAGGCTGCTCCGTGCCGACCTGATTCTCGCCTGCCAACATGCCGAAGCGGAGGAGTTCGCCGCTCTTGTGCCTGAGCGCCGGGTTCTCGAGGTTCCATTCGACTTTGATGTTGCCGAGACAGCGCCAGCGCCGCTGGGCTCGAAGATACTCTACGTAGCTTCCGATAATGCACTCAATACTAAGGGACTGCGTGATTTCTTGCGTCTCGCATGGCCTGTCATTCTGAGAGAAGAGCCCGCAGCTGAATTGCTGGTCGCAGGAAAGGTCTGCCGCACTGTGGAGAGGCCGCCTGAAGGCGTGCGGTTGCTTGGGCTCGTCGACGACCTCAAGCCACTATACGAACAAGCGAAGGTGACAATCAATCCAGCAGTCGCAGGTACTGGTATGAAGATTAAGACAGCTGAGTCTCTTAGTCATCTCCGCCCAGTTGTTGGATGGCCTGCCGGCGTCGATGGTTTCCGGCCCGAACTCGCTGAGCTATGCTTCACGGCTCGTGACTGGCCACAATTTGCGGATTATGTGATTTCGCTTTTGCGGTCTCCCAAACAGGACTGGTTTTCGGCTGAACAAAAGAATGAGATTCGGCGACTGCTATCGCCGGACACCATCTATACAAACCTTCTGCAGCGTTTCGATACTTATTCTGAACAGCAGAAGCTTACTCGATTCGACGCTATGGCTTTGGCCAAGGGCGGGCACGAATGACCTTAGATCTTCTGGTAGATCTTTCGCAAGTTGCATTAGACGATACGGCAACTCGCGATGTGATCGCCGCGCTAGCACATCCGGACGCCTTAGCAGCCATCATCTCGCGCGCGTCCTGTATTCTTCCGGCGGGAATGTCAATCTCGGACGCTCCCGTGATTGCGAACTGGAAGTTCGCTCCGTTGGATGCAGCGCTCGCTGTTTCCAGTTGTGCGCTGGAGTCGGCCGCGCGATCTGGTCGATCGCTGGCCGTATTCTTGACGCCTATCCTGGCGGGGAGCGAACCGATTTCAGCCCTTCTTGAGGCGCTCAACGCCGATCCGATGTTCGGGTTTGCTATTCCGCGGGTGCAGGATCGAGATGGCAGACTCGCGAAGTTGAATGCCTGTTTAGGCGATCCGGAAATAGCGAGCCTCCCGAGAACTGTGTTGAGCTCACTTCCCGAGCGTTACATCGTTCCCGAAGTGGTGGGATCTTGCTTCGTGTTGCGAAAAGAAGTGGTGGCGAATTTCGGTGTGTTGGATCTCCGTTTCAGCGCCAGCGCTGGCGCCTGGCTGCATTATCTGTGCCGAGCTCGGCGCGTCGGTTTTCGTGGGGTAATTGCCAATCGGTCGGTCGTTGAGTCTGCTGCGAGCGACGCCGCAGTGACCATATGTCCGAGCGGGGCCGACTACTGGAATGTCCACCGGGAATTCCCAGACGTGGAGCTCGCGCGTCAGGCATTTCGGGGCCTTCCCGCGCATCAGCACGAGGCATTGGTTGCCAGGGCGCTTAGCAAAGAAGACATCAGGCAAAAGACTCTTCTTGTCGACGCCCGCGGGCTGCCACCGTTTTACAATGGCACCGCCGATTGCATTCTCGGCCTGCTGGACGGACTGGCCGAAGGCGCGCCTGATTGGCATATCGGCGTACTGGTCAAGCCCGAGGCCAGTGCATTCCATCGAATTCCAGAGCGATATTCGCAATGGACAATCTTCGAAAAAGTTCCGAGACAGCAGTTTTCCATGGCGCTGGATCTGTCGCAACCGTGGGATGTCCATACCCTCGTCGAACTCCATGGCCTTGCTCTGTTCAACTTCTATCTGATGCTGGACACGATTTCGTGGGACATCCTTTATAATGGTCCGCTCAACGAAGTGGTAGATGCGACCTGGAGGTTCGTGGCAGAGCACGCGGACGGTATTCTGTATATTTCGGACTACACGCGTCAGCGGTTCGCGATGCGCTTTCCACCATCTTCATCGGTCCGTCATTATGTTTCCTACTTATCCTTTCACCCTGACGATTATTTAGAGCCGCATACGACATTGCGGCTGGATGGCCAGTACATTTTGGTCGTAGGGAACAACCTCGATCACAAGTGGGTCATTCCGACTGTCGAGGTTCTCGCTACAGCGTTCCCGTTTCACTCCTTTCAGGCGTTAGGCTGTGGGAGTCTGAACCTTCCAAACGTGAAAAGCATCAGAAGCGGTGATCTGTCCGATATCGAAGCGGCGCAATTGTATGCTGAAGCGCAGATTATCGTTTTCCCCTCCTTTTATGAAGGTTTTGGGTTTCCAGTCATCGCGGGACTGAGCTATTGGAAGGCGGTCGTAGCGCGACGCTCCAGCTTACTAGAGGAACTCGCGGGGCATTGCCGCGCCGAGGGTCGGCTGTACGCCTTCTCTGACACGATGGAGTTACTCGAAATCATTGCACATCTGCTGCGCGGTGAGGATGTCGCCAGCATGCCGCTCGGGGGAGCGTTACAGGAGAATCAGGAGCCCCTGCGGTGGCGAGACATCGCCAGAAATATGCTAGACTTCATGGAAGTTTCACTCCAGGTGCCGTCGCAATCGCAGTGGCTGCGGCGAATGCATCAGATCCGGTTGCTCCGGGGATGAACGTGTGAGAATCGCTACCATCTTTCTCCGGCACGGCACGCAAAAGTTCCCAAACTCTCAGGCCCGCATGGATGAAATGTTTCTTCAGCAGATGCCCGAGGTCCAGCATGAAACAGTGATAGTCGATACGATGCACCCGCTTGGTCACCTGGAGAGAGTTAGTTCCGTCCTCACTGTGCTCGGCGGTGATAACCGCTTCTCTGAGTTTTCTGCCGCTGACGTGGCTCTGTCATGGATCGGTGATCGAATCTGGTCGTATGATCTAGTACATTTGGCTACGGCTGCATTTCACACGCTCTACGTCGGATACCTGGAACGCTTCGATATGCGGATGCTGCGCGCCATAGTTGGCAAACCGGCCTGTCTGGGTCATATTGATTGCTATAACGAATCGATCCGCCTGCTGTCCTATCACTCGCAGCATTGGCTCCGGACCTCGTTCTTGTTCTTGCCTCCGGCGGAATTGAAAGCGCTTGCCTCACTTGTCTCGTTTAGTGACCGAAGTCGTATTTTCAGCGGCAACCCAGAGCAGCCGTTCCGGCCGGATGCTCCTCTTTCGGAGAACTACCGGCGGTACATTTACGACTGGCTTACTGGTGGCGACATCGGCCAAGGTGTGACGTGGCATTCCGGGTTCACTTTAACGCGCGAGACGCTCCCGGAGTTCGAACGTAAGGCGCTAGCGATCCTCAACGAGCACTTGTTAGCGATACGGCTGCGCGCTCTGGGTTGCCGCGTGGTAGACACGACCTGGCTTTGGACGCAACTCTCTCGTGGAGAGGAGAACGACGTGAATTGGACGCTGGGATGGCGGGAGCAACTAGCCACCCGAGCTGTCGATGCGCTCATAGTGCGAGGCACCCCCGGTCAAACCGCCGCAAGCAGCGCCAGCGCCGGGGCGGAAAATCCAGTTTCATAGACGTTCGCACCACCAGACAGAACCGCGCTTAGAGGCTGGTGTGAATACTCTCCGTATCTCGAAGGCGGTACTCCATAAATCATTGGTAGACCTATTCTTCAGACATCAACGCAATATTGTGGCATTTGGACGCACTATCGGTAAAGCAGGTGCTAAGCCAGTGCCAACTTAATCCATGTGAATTAGCCGTAGAACGGCACTGGTGGGCAAAACCGGCCAGCTTACATCTTTATCCCAAAAGGCTCCCGTGTAGCCGCACAAGTACCTGCCGGTGATGTTGCGGCCCGCTCGCCGAAAAGCTTCTACAATTGGCGGGACCACTTCATCCGCGCCACTTCCCTGCTGGATTGCTCCGCCGTGGAAATGTCGTTCGGTGCATTCATGACTGAACAGGCAACTCTTACGTGGCAATCGCTCGAGGACGCCCATCACGTCGCGGCTCGAGGAGGCAAGATCTACGTCCATCCAGATGCACATCGGGGAGATCTCGATTTGGGAAAGTGTGTCCGAAAAAAATCCAGGGTGAAAGTTCACGCGGTTGAGGCGGCCGAATTCAGCCACGTTACGCTTAACTTCTTCAAGCGTTCCCATGAACTCGCCTTCCTTGTAGTAGCTCGATTCGGAAGGTGGCAGGCCAGCAAAGGAATCGAAAACATCCATCTCAATGTCGAGCTCGAAACAGGCATTGCTGAGCAGCGCCGTACTGAAACCTTTGAAACATCCGAACTCCGCCAAACGTCCTTCCACTCGGTGCTCACGAAGAACAAACAGGTGGTGCGCAATCGTAATGACCTCTTCAATGGACGTGCCGGTCGCGATTGCATCCTTCTCGAGTCTGAGAGCAACTTCCCGGCTCTGTCCCACGCGGTCTGAATGCGAGGGCTCCCAGTTCGGTTGCCTGGTCGATCCCGGCTTTGCCAGCTTTGGAAAATGGTCCCTGGTAAGGACAAATTTGGCCCACAGGCCCTTCAAATAGATTAGATATGGGCCGAAGCCGGGCAAGAATCGGCTGCCCCGCCGCACAAGAAACTCAATGTCTCCGAGTGCTTCTTCTACGAGTTCATCGGTCCACGGCCGATCATAATTGTCACCGCCTCGGAGGGCGCACAACGCTGCCATCACGGAACCCGGAAATGGCGCCGGGTTATTCAGCCGATCGCTGCGAAACTTTCCCTCGGCGAGCGTTTTGTGTTCTATGTTGGCAACTGGTATGACCCCCGTCTCCACGGGAGGGCCATCTCGGGGCACGATTTTGAGTCTAACGTTCCCTTCCGTCCGTTTGAAATCCTTCTGCGAAAATGCGAACAAGAAGCCACTCCGGGTCGTGACTGCGGCGGGGATGTCGGGTTTAGCTAGACTCACGTCCGGTCTTGGTAGGTAGGTATGAGTGACACCCACACTTTCCTCATCTACGAACACCTCTATGTGGCTGATCCCACCCGAGGCGAGGGCCCAGCCCTCGACATAATCGCGATTCAAACGGTCGATGAAGAATTCCATGCGGGAATGATCGTACAGCAGATCGTCTCCATTGTAATGGTTCTCGGTTTAGTTTTGGTACGCCCAACACTGAGGTGTCGTAAGTATGATGGATGGTATGGAGAACAAGGAGACGTCTCGCGACCCGACTGACGCTCTTGGCTTGGCACTGGCGCCAGGAAGTGCCCACTACCGGGCGTACGTCGGGTACCCCTTCAAGTACGACCTGGTTGCCGCCATGCAGTTCAATCTACTGACTTTTCTTGGCCTCCGGGAACATCATCGCGTTCTCGATGTGGGCTGCGGATCTCTGCGTGCCGGCCGGCTCTTGATCCCTTACCTCCTGGCCAACCACTATTTTGGGATAGAGCCCGAAGAGTGGCTACTGACAAAGGGGATTCAACACGAAACCGGGCGGGAGCTCATCGAGCTGAAAGGGGCTGCCTTTCAATACCGCTCCGATTTCTGCTTGACCTCTTTCGGCGTCCACTTCGATTTTATTCTGGCCCAGTCGATTTTCTCACACGCGGGTGTGCATGACATCCGAAAGTGCCTTTCGGAGGCGGCCAACTGTCTTGCGCCGGAAGGGCTCGTCGTGGCTTCATTTGTGCTCGATAAGAATGATTACTCCGGTTCTGAATGGGTATATCCAATTTGCGTGGGGTATACGGAGTCCATGATGAAGCAGCTCGCCCGCGAATCAGGTCTGGAGTGTATGCTGATCGATTGGCCCCATCCGAACGCACAAACTTGGGCTCTTTATTGGCGCGGGGATACGCGTCAGAGACCATCCGACCCTACCTATCGATACTCCAAACCGAGCGTGTCCGCAGTGGAACCAGATTTCGTAGAAGAGGACTCTGGCTTGGGATTCTTCGATGGACTCTGGGACGTAGGAGATTCCTGGTTGGCATTCGGTTGGGCGGTAGACCCGCTGGCGAACCGACCAGCCGATGCCGTGCTTATCGTGCAGGATAAGCGCATGATCGCTTCCGCGCGTGTCGATGTGGAACGTCCTGACGTTGCCAAGGCTCGCGGAGACGCATTCCTGCGGTGCGGATTTCAAGCCAGGCTTTCCAAATGTCTTATGCGTTGTGGAGGCGAGCTAAAATGCTACGCTTATCAACGCGGGCAGGGAAAAGCACTTCGGCTCTCTGGCACTATGTACCCAGACCTGGAAAGATGAGCCGACCGCGAACTTGTTATCAATGTACGCACGCACTATTCAACTCGAAGTTTAGAGGACGCAGGGCTCAGATGACGGCGGTCCCGGGGATGCTGCTGATTATCGTGGACCGCGGAGGAAGATGAAAGGCCCGATCCATTGAACAATACTTGCGGCGTTCGCGATAATAAAGAAACACTCCAATGGCTGGAATAACCTCGCAAGAAAAGGCCCAACGAGGATCTCGTTCGCTTAGTTCGCCGCTCGTTCCAGGACCATTGATCAGATTTCGGGACCAGCTCGTAAGAGAACTTGCAAACCCCAGTTCAAGACCCGATCTTTTTATCGCCGCATGCTCGATGCTCATCGGCCTGTTCAGCCTGTCCACCATGATTGCGGCCGGATATTTGGACCATACCAGAGTGCCCCGGCAGGACTCCTGGGATCTTTGGTTCTTACGCCTCAGTCCAATGGATTTTTGGACGTTTCTCTTCACATTACATAACGGTCACCGGATCCCGATCCCACGCTTGCTTTATCTTGCTGATGAAAAATTCTTCCATGCGGAGGCCTGGGCACTGGTATGGTGCACGTTCTTATCGCAGTTCGCCACCTGTGTGATCTTCTATCGGCTAGCCCGTTCAAAGAATTCCACCTTGGCTCTTCGCATTACGATTTTCGGCTTGACCCTGGCCTTCCTGTTCGGTGCGCCGCAGTGGATTAATTTTACCTCGAGCCTGCAGGTTTGTTTCATGTTCGTCTACGTCACCTCTATTGGCGCGCTGGCTGCGCTAACCAAATGCGCAGGTCACTCTTGGCTTGAGCATCCTTGGAATTCCGGACTGTGGCTGATGGCTGCCATTGTAATGGCGTTGCTTGCAGTTGGAACTTCAGCCACCGGCGTTCTCGTCTGGCCGTTGTTGGTGCTGCTCGCATGTTTTCTCCGGCTGCCCAAGGCAGTTATCGGCGTGTTGTTAGGACTAATGATCACAGTTCCCCTGGCATATCTTCACAATTACCGACCAATTAAGCCTGCGGTCGCGCCAGATTTGATATCAACAACACCCGATCTGGTGGCATTCGCGCTGGCATACCTCGGCTCCGCATTTAATGAACCGCTAATGTATTTCACGAACGCGATGGGGATAAATTGGAACCCCTACCAAGTGGCGTTAGCCGTTTTGGCGGGCGCAGTTGGGATCATATGGTTCTTCCATATACTCCTAACGACACTCGGAGAAGCCCACACGGTCTCCCGGGGTCGCCTTACTCTCTTGCACATCGCTGCTTTTCTGGTTGGTTCAGCGGCTTTGAGTAGCGTCGGACGCCTTCAGTACTCAATAATAACAGCCCTGACATCACGCTATACGACACCCTCCGTCTTATTCTGGTGCTGTCTTTTCTTACTGACGGTTTCAAGGCCAGTCGTTAATGACAACAAGAGGTCGCATTACCGCCTTCGAATCGCGGCGCTCTGCGCTGCAGTCCTCGTCGGCGGTTTGATCCAGTTACCAAAAGTGGCTTATGCGTTCGGTACCGAGCGTTATATCCGAGATGAAGAATACGCAATGATCAACGGCGCTTATGACCCTAACCTTTGGCAGCGCCTCTATTATTCGGCTGGACGCATGATTCCGTCGATCAGTTACTTTCGAAAGAACCACCTCGCAATGTTTTCACGCAACTGGACGCAGTGGGTTGGTGATCCTGCCACTCAACATTTCCGAATTGTCCCGAAACCATGCGATTGCGTAGGTGCCTGGGAGTCCGGTTCGAGCCTAGCCTATTCGTTCCGCCCCAGCACCATCTCCCAAGGGTGGGCTTACGATCAGCATCTCAAACGAGCCCCGAAGATGATCGTCTTTACGGACGATGAGCTCCGCATCCTCGGCTTCACGACTTGCACGCTTGGAAATGCGAATGTCACGGCCCAGCATCCAGAATTCCCCGACGTCTTTATTGGATGGGTCGCTTATTTACCGGGCGGCGTTGCGAAAGACGCTACGGCCTATGCCGTGTTGGAGGACGGAAAGAGTCTTTGCCCGTTAGGAAGTATGCACTTGCCGGGAGCTTATGCTACTGCGCCCGCGTCGAAGGCTGGTTCGGAGGTCGCAGGCGTAGTAGCTAAGACAGATCAGGGCTGGGCGATGTCACCGCCACTCGGATTTGGAAATCCGCCCTATGCAACTCCAATATTGAGTTCGTATCAGCTAAGATCAAGCACTGGAGAGCTCAGGCTCGGGCCCGTCAAAGTGAGCAGCGGCTCAAGCATCGGCCTGCCCGTCGCAATTGGACCCGGCGCGAAAGGCATTCGCTTGTCTGTAGTCAACCCAGCGCTGAAAGAGGTGCTGAGCGTCGCGGAAGTGCCGGCGGGTTCGACGGCATGGGACCTCTGGAGATTTGATAATCCTCCAGGAGACTTTGATCTCACCATAGAATATGTGATCCAAGACACTGGTAAAGGCCCGAACGATTGGGTGGTAGTGGGAATGCCGAGAACAATCAAGCCATAGCAACGATGACTCCGCGCGTTTTATGTTTTATTCCTCACGGATTAAAATCAAAGCTAGGCTAGTCGGTAGAAAACGAACCTTGCGGGGTTACCAATCGCTATGATCTGGCAGTGCAACGCTGCTCATCGAGATGCCCGATCACTTTCCGGCATTATTATATTTCTGGAGCCACCACGCATCACCTGTCGGAGGAAATGTGGGCGCATCAGTACGAACGAAGAATGCCGTGGTCTCGACTACTTCTTCCAAACGCCACATGTCATCGACCATCAGAAACTCGAATAGATTGTGAATCGTCCGTATCTGGAGATCATCCACCACCAGCATTCCACCCCTCTCTACGTGAGGGTAAAGATAATAATATTCCAGATCTGGAAACGGATAACCATGTGGGCCGTCGATTAATGCGAACTGAACCATTTCCGTAAATTGATAGCGGGGAAGGGTCAGTTGAGTAGGTCCTTCCACGATCGTTACGCTTTCTGAACGGAATAGCGGCGACCGTTTCACGTTTTCCAAACTCCCGGACCCGCTATCGATGCTGAATGTTATGTGCCAATCAGCGATTTGCGAAAGCAGCAGGGTGCTGGCGCCTGAGCCGGTTTCCACCGAGCATCGTATTTTTCTGGCGCTAGCGTGGCCAGCCAGCGCACGAAGAGATTGTTCAGAAAATGTGCCTGATCCATGCAAATTAGGCGCAATACGCAGAATAGCGTCAAGCGTCGAACCAAAACCAGTCGCCGTCATATCCTAAGAGTCTAGCATTCCTGCTCTAGTATGGACCTGTATTCAACGCGTGTAAGGTGTGTTTCTAACTTAATACACCGCGATAGGATTTACCACCTTTTTTGACGAGCAAGTTGAATCAACCGGCGATGGCCATTGACAGGGATGCTCGCGGCCTTAAGTTCTGGCGGCGTCAGTGACTTGCAGACCTCGACGGCGATTGCTTGTCCTCAACTTCGGCGTAGTGTACGTCCTGCTATGATTTAAGCTTGAACGAAGCGTTCCAGGAACCGTCGAAACCAGCGCCGAATGGACAGGGATTTGACGTTTGCGTCGTCGGCGGCGCCGGTCATGTCGGCCTCCCGCTTTCAATCGTTTTCGCGGCCAAGGGCCTGCGCGTCCTCATTTACGACCTAAACGGAAGAGCCCTGGAAACCATCGCTCGTGGGGAGATGCCTTTTATGGAACGCGGCGCCGAACCACTGCTCCGGGAGGTGCTTGGACGGGGTCTGCTCTCGTTCACGACTGATGCTGCGGGTGTAGGACGGGCCTCGAACGTGATCATCATTATCGGCACGCCGATCGATGAGTTTCTCAACCCCAGCTTGAAGCCGATCACGTCTTGCATCGATCAACTTTTTCCACACTTGTCCGACGAACAGTTGATTGTTCTGCGTTCGACGGTTTATCCCGGAGTGACGCAGACGATCGCCAAGTATCTGGCGGACAAGGGCAGGAAAACCAAAGTTGCTTTCTGTCCGGAACGTATCGTTCAAGGATACGCAGTGGAAGAACTGCAAACGTTGCCGCAGATCGTTAGCGGCGCTACGCCCGAAGCGGAAGATGCTGCCGCTGCACTTTTCGAAAAGATCGCGCCCGAGATCGTGCGACTCACTCCCAGTGAAGCGGAACTGGTGAAGTTATTAAGTAATGCATATCGGTATATTCAGTTCGCCGTCACGAATCAGTTTTTCCTGATAGCAAACTCCGCTGGCGTCGATTATTACCGGGTGCTCGATGGGATGAAGAAGAACTATCCGCGCATGGCCGACGTTCCTAGCGCGGGATTTGCGGCCGGCCCCTGTTTGTTCAAGGACACCATGCAGCTGGTTGCCTTCTGCAAGAACCAGTTCAGCATCGGCCACGCGGCGATGTTGGTAAATGAGAGTCTCCCGATGTTCGTGGCTGACAACCTTGCCAGCCGCTTCAAGCTGGAGGAGATGACCGTCGGATTACTCGGCATGGCGTTCAAAGCGAATAACGACGATACGCGTTCCTCACTGAGTTATAAATTAAAGAAGCTGCTATCATTCCGAGCTAAAGCCGTGCTGACGACCGACCCCTACGTAACCACCGATCCGATGCTGCTTCCCTTAGAGACCGTGATATCCCGCAGTGAAATTCTTGTATTGTGCGCGCCTCACGCGCCGTATCGAGACCTGCGGCTGGACGGTAAGATCGTAGTTGACATCTGGAACCTTTGGGGAGCCAAGCAGGGCCTCGCCGCGGCCGAGGCATGAAAGCCATCGTCTCTTCCAACAGTCGAATCCGCTACCCCGAGCAATTCGTGATTGGAGAGGACTCGATTGTCGACGATTACTGCTATTTTTCTACGAAGGTCTTGATCGGGAAAGCTACACACATTGCTTCCGGTTGCAGCGTCGCCGGCGGCCGCAGCCGGCAATTCAAGATTGGAGATTTCTGCAGTCTTTCCTCGGGCGTGAAGATCTGGTGTACCAGCGACGACTTCGTGAACGATCTTGTTACCATCATTCCTCAAGGCGTGGAGCAGGTGAAAACTCATCTGATATCGGGTGATGTGACCTTCGGCGATTACACGGCCGCGGGTTCGAACTCGGTCGTCATGCCCAAGAATATCATTCCCGAGGGCACGGTAATCGGCGCTCTTAGTTTCGTGCCATCTGAATTCGATTTCCGCCCTTGGAGCGTTTACGCCGGCACTCCCGTGCGCCTGATTGGTCCTCGCAACCGCCCCAATGTCGAGCAACAGGTTCGCAAGCTGGAATCGATGCTCGCGGCGCGAGATAAACGATCATGAACAGAAAAATTCCTTGGTGGGTGCCGGAGATCGGCCCCAAAGAGTACGATCTGGTCAAAGATGTATTGGACAGCAATTACATCAACGACGGCGATGTCACGGAACAGTTTGAGCGCCGGTTAGCGGAGTTGCTCTGTGTTAAGTATGCAGTTGCCGTTACCAGCGGAACGACGGCTATTACGCTTGCACTGGCTGGCTTGGGCGTAGGCGCCGGCGACGACGTCCTTATTCCCGACGTAACGTTTATCGCGACAGCGAACGCTGTGAAGCTCGCCGGTGCCAATCCGGTCTTGGTGGATGTCGATCCCCGCACGTTGAACATCGACCCTGACGCGGCGGAACGCGCGGTGACGGCTCGAACACGAGCTATCGTACCGGTTCACGTTAGCGGAAGGGCTGCGGCCATGGATGCGATTTTGCATCTCGCACGGCGGCATGGATTGTTTGTCGTTGAGGATGCCGCCGAGGGATTCGTGTCTCGTCACGGCAGCAAGTACTTGGGCACACTAGGTCATGCTGGATGCCTTTCATTTTCACCCAACAAGACCATTACAACCGGCCAGGGCGGCGCCATACTTACCGACGACGAACGCTTGCATGTGAGGTTGCGCGAACTAAAGGACCAAGGGCGTCCGGTGCGCGGAACGGGCGGCGATGATATTCATCACAGCATAGGATATAATTTTAAATTCACTAATCTGCAGGCTGCGGTTGGTCTGGCGCAGCTGACCTACCTGGAAACGCGGCTTGCCAGAATGAGACGCACCTATTCGCTTTACGCGATGCAGCTGGATAAGATGGAAGGCATCCGTCTCCCAGGGTTCTCTCTAGACAGCGGAGAATCTCCTCAGTGGACAGACGCTTTCGTAGAACGGCGCGACGATCTCGATCGCTTTCTGCTCAGTCGGAACGTTCACTGCCGAAGATTCTGGTTCCCGATCCATACGCAGACACCCTATCGTTTACCGGACGAGCTCTTCCCAAACAGCTCGGGCGTCTGCCCACATGCTATCTGGCTTCCTTCCGCCTTCACTCTTTCGGACGCGGACGTGAACGACGTATGTAGCTATATCCAAGAGTTCCTAACATCGCGCGCTGGAGAAGTTGCCAACGCTGGAAAGAAATTTTGAAACCACAAGCGCCACATCCTATGGAAATCTCCATTTTAATGCCGGTCCGCAATGAGGGCATCAATCTGAGGATTATGCTTAAAATTCTTCGAGCCGTCCTGGAGATCGATCATGAAGTCCTAGTGGTATGCGACGACCCGGCCGATACGAGTATTCCCGTGGTCCAGGAGATGCAGCAGGATTATCCCAATCTCCGGCTGGTCCTGAACAAATATGGCCGCGGAGTAACAAATGCTCTCCATGCCGGCGTGGATGCGGCCCAGGGTGAGTACATCCTGATCTTCGCTGCCGATGAAGTTGGTCCAGTCCTGGCCATTGAGGATATGCTCGAAGTCTTGCATCAGGGCGCAGACTTCGTAAGTTGCACTCGTTACGCATACGGCGGAAGACGACTGGGCGGATCGCTGATTGGCCAAATCTTGTCTCGGACTGCCAACCGTCTGTTCCGGGCACTTTCCGGTTGCATTTTGACCGACGCGACTACCGGTATTAAGATGATGAGACGAGCCGTGTATTACCAGTTGGACCTTGCGGCGCGACCGGTGGGATGGGCTGTAGCATTCGAAATGAGCATGAAGGCGCAAATCGCAGGGCTAAGACTGGGCGAGGTGCCGATTATTTCGGTGGATCGTCTCTATGGGGGAGAATCCACGTTCCGTGTCGGCCCGTGGACCATCGAGTATCTACGTTGGTTTCTTTGGGGAATTAGACGCCTTCGCGGTGCGCGCAAGATACCACCCTCAGTTGTGATTCGACGCTCATCCGAGGTTCCATTAGCGGCGCATGTCAAGCGATCATGACTAAATCTTATCTTGTAACGGGAGGCTCCGGATTTCTAGGAAGCGCACTGGTTCGAAAGCTCGTTCATGCGGGTTCCCGCGTGCGCGTACTGGACAACAACTTGCGGGGAAACCTGGACCGCCTGGAAGACGTTCGCGGTGAATTCGAGTTTATCCAGGGCGACATCCGCAATCCAGAGGCAGTCGCCGCAGCCGTACAAGGCGTGGATGCTGTCTGCCATCTGGCCTTCGTCAACGGCACTGAGTTTTTTTACAGCATGCCGGAATTGGTGCTGGATGTGGGCGTCAAGGGCATGGTAAATGTAGTGGACGCTTGCCTCCGGCATAAGGTTGGCGAATTGTTGCTCGCTTCCAGCTCCGAGGTCTACCACGAACCGGAAGTTGTTCCTACCGATGAGACTGTGCCCCTCAGTATTCCCGATCCATTGAACCCTCGCTATTCCTACGCAGCCGGAAAACTGATCAGCGAAATTATCGCCCTCAATTATGGCCGGACGTGTTTTGAACGCGTACTCGTGTTTCGGCCACACAATGTATACGGGACCGACATGGGTTGGGAGCACGTAATACCGCAGTTCGTTATACGCATGAAGGAAGTCAGCAAGAACCCGATCGACCCGGTTCGGTTTCCGATACAAGGCAGCGGTAAGCAAACCCGAGCGTTCACTTTTATCGACGATTTCATCGACGGTCTGATGCTCGTGATGGAGAAGGGAGAGCATTTGGGGATCTACCACATAGGGACGACGGAGGAAGTTACCATCGAGTCGCTGGCTCATATGATCGGGGAATACTTCGGCCGGCGTGTCGCGGTCATGCCTAGTGAGCCGGCCCTCGGGGGCACGCCTCGACGTTGTCCTGATATCCATAAGATTGCCGCATTAGGGTTTCTGCCCAAGTGGTCGCTGCGGGAGGGTGTTCGTGTGACGGCGAAGTGGTATGACGAAAACGCGCATAAGGCCCTCAGCAATCCGGTCAGGAAAGAGGACGCCAGATGGCAAGTAATAAACGCCTAGCGGCAGGGACGGGCGCAAGCATTGTGGTGGAGAGCTGCCAGGTTTGCGACTCCCCGAATTTGGCCTCCGTTCTCTTTCTGGGCTACTTGCCACCAGTGAATCAAATGCGAATCATTGGGCAGCGTCCCGCAGAACAGCCGGCATATCCGGCCGAGTGGCTGTACTGCCCGACGTGCCAATTGGTTCAGCTCGGCCTCGTCGTCGACCCGAAGATATTATTCCCTCCAGAATATCCTTATACTAGCGGCACCACTAAGATTCTTCGCGATAACTTCGCCGAAATGTATGCCGAAGCGCGTCCTATGCTCCGGCTGGCGGCCAACGACCTTATCGTTGATGTTGGTTCTAACGACGGAACTCTTCTGTCCAATTTTAAGAATGGTGGCCATCGGGTCCGAGGCATCGAGCCAAGTCAGGTCGGTAATCTCGCCAACGAGCGGGCTATTCCAACATGGATCTCGTTTTTTGGGCAGGAAGTCGCTCGGAAAGTTCGCGATGAGGAGGGCCCGGCTACGATCGTTACAGCCACGAACGTATTTGCGCATATCGAGAACGTCCACGACATCGTCCAAGGCATCCTGGTCATGCTTTCCGACAAAGGTGTGTTCATCTCAGAGTCGCACTACCTGATGAGCCTGTTGGAGACGCTGCAATATGACACGATCTACCACGAGCATCTGCGCTATTACTCGCTGCATAGCTTGCAATACCTGCTCAATATGCATGGTCTCGAAATAATTCACGCTAAGAGAATTCCAACTCATGGCGGATCGATTCGAGTGTATGCCGCACGGAAGGGTCAACATTCCCCCAGGCCCTCGGTCGCTGAAATCCTCAGCCAGGAGCAGAAGGCCGGCCTGGACAGTGCAAAGCTCAGGGAATTCAAGCGTCGCGTGGTGCTCTCCAAGCTCGATTTGCACGGCCTGCTCGCCGGGATTCGGAAAAGAGGAGAGCGCGTCTACGGTATCGGCGCGCCCTCCCGTGCGAGCACGCTGATCAATTATGTCGGGCTCGACGATGGCATTCTGGATTGTGTTTTAGAAGTAAAGGGTTCTTTAAAGATCGGCAAGTATATGCCAGGGACGGTCATCCCCGTAATCGATGAGACGCGACTCTATGAGGACCAGCCCGAGTACGCAATGCTGCTCTCTTGGCACATCGCCGAGGAACTGATCCCGAAGATCACGCAGAACGGTTTTCGCGGGAAGTACATCGTGCCGTTGCCCGTGCCCCGAATTGTCGGTCACGCTGACGAACTGGCGCGCGGCGCAAATATCTGAGGACTGGTGTCCCTGGATAACAAGTCAACGAAGTAATTCAATGGAATTTCCCAAGATCCTAAAGCGCACAAGGACACGAATCTCTCCGTGGGTAGAGTTGATCGAAAAAACGGTCCAGTTCAAGCCGGACCGCCCTGCCGAATCGTATCATTTCATGACGCAGAACGCGTACGTCGGCATGCTTATACGAACAGAGGATGGACTGATTCCGATCGTGCGTCAGTATCGCCCATGCGTGGAAGAGTTCACGTGGGAATTCCCGGCCGGAACCCTCGATTTGGGCGAAACTCCGGAGCAAGCTGCCCGGAGAGAGCTTCTCGAGGAGATCGGATTGGAAACAGAAGAAATGATGTACTTAGGAAACTTCCATCCGGATACGGGCCGGCTTCAAGTAAGTTCACATGCTTTTTACGGCATCGCCGCTCCCGTCACGAGGCCAGCAACGGCGGAAGAAGGCCTTTCGGTGAAGTATGTAAATCATGAGCAATTGAAGCAAATGATTGTCGCTGGCGAATTCCGCCACCAGTTGCATTTGGCGATCTATGCGGCCGTCCTCGTGCGCGGCATCCCGCTCGGATAAAAAAGAGGAAGATGAACAGTGAGTCGCCGAATCCCAGCCAACGCCCGCTGTCAAATTGCCGGAGTTTCCGTCAAAGCGGCAAAACAGATTAAAGGCTAAGGCTTTAGAAACGTGATTTGAAGACAGGCTTGGTGGCGAGACGCTTGCGCACCAATTTTGTTGGGCGGAGTAGAACCGTTGAGATCGGAGTATTTTCAGTTGCTGTCAGCCAGGTTCGAGAGACATGGACAAGATGAGTCACGCCTATTTTATTTGGTTGTGTCTTCCGCACCACGTCGCTCGCCGGCTGTAGTATTCCTGGACCTAGCAGTCCGGATTCAAGCAGACGGAATCTTTCTTGAAGAGTAGTTTCTGGTGTAAAGGTGTAACTGAATGCGGATGGATATGCTTAGCCAAAAACCAGGATGGAAACTCCGCCAGTGGTCTGCCGATGGCACCGGGAGGCGTGCGCGGGTCTTCAAAAGTTGTGCCTATCTGCAATCTTCAGGTTCCCGCTCGTCTCCGATCAACCGATTGGATCACAATTCGTCACCTGGATTTCGATGTGATTGATCTCAAGATTCGCCGGGGCGTGAGTGCGATCCGCAATCCATTTATGCCAACCACATGGCCGGATATTCCGCCTATCGAAAATGAAGTCACACTGCCGCGGTGGTGGGGTGTTCGGCATATGCGTCCAGCACCTCCACTACTCCGCCGGTCATAATCAGCTCGCCATGATCCAGCCAGATCGCGCGATCACAGAGTTCCGAGATCATTCCGCGGGAATGGGAAACGCACAGCAGCATTTTGCCGCGCCGCCGGAATTCGCGGACCTTGTCGAAACACTTGGCCTGGAAGGCCGTGTCTCCCACTGCCAGAACCTCATCTACCAGCAGAATGTCCGGATCCATCGTGACCGCTACCGAAAAGCCCAAGCGCATGATCATTCCGGTCGAATAGGTCCGTAGAGGCTCGCGGATGAAATCGCCAATGCCGGAGAACTCCACGATCTCATCGGATATATCGTTGGTGCGCTTCCGGCTCAAACCGATCAGCGACGCGTTCAGCCGGACGTTCTCTTCGCCCGTCAAATCCGGGTGGAATCCGGAGCCCAGCTCCAGGAGCGCCGCTATCCTCCCGTTCACGGCCACGCGCCCTTCGTCGGGAAGCGCCAACCCCGCGGCCAAACCTAACAGGGTGCTCTTTCCAGCCCCGTTCGCCCCGACCACTGCCAGGCTCTCGCCGTGCTCCATCCGGAAGGAAACGTTCTTCAGCGCGTAGAACGGCTCACCCACCTCGCTGGTAAACAGTTGCTTCAGCCGATAGCGAAGCAATAGCTTGCCGGTGTGGCGATGAAAAATCTTGGAAACGTTTTGAAATTCGACGGCGCTCATGAAAGCTTACAGGTAGTCGTAAAAGCGAGACTTTAGCCTGCGGAAAACCATCAGACCGACCACGAACATCCCCAGCGAGACGGACGTCAGTTTCACGATCAGTTGCCACCGCGGCCAATGTCCGTCGAGCAGAATGTTACGCAGCGTAAGGATGAGCGCCGCCAGGGGATTTAGCTGATACAGGTCACTGTACGCGGCCGGGATCATTTGGAAGCTATAGAAGATCGGCACCATCCAGAACATGATGGTGTTCGCCGATTCCACCACGTAGCGCATGTCGCGCACGTAAACGTGAATGGCCGCCGTCATCAACGATAGCCCACACACAAAAATAATCTCCATCAGCCAGATGTAAGGCAGCCAAATCCAATACTGATTCACGGGGAGCCGGAAGACAAAGACCAGCGCGAGAAGCAGGCCAATTTGAATGATGAGGTGTATGCAAGTGGCCAACACGGAAGCAATCGGGATGATCTCGCGAGGAACCGGAACCCGCTTGATCAGCGGATAATTATCGACTATTGACGTCGTTCCCGCCAGCCAGGCGCCCGAAAAGAAGTTGTAAGGAACCAGGCCGCACATGATAAAAACCGCGAAGTGCGGCGTCGAATTATTGGGAAATATTTTGGTAAATACGAAAGTCAGCACTCCCATCATCACAATGGGATTCAGCAGCGACCAAAATACGCCCAGCGACATATTCCGGTAGCGGATCCGGAAGTCCTTCAGCACCAGGTTCTGCAGCAGGAACAACACATCGCCGCGCCAAGCACGGCCGGAATTGTCCGAAAGAATCGATTCGGGCGCACCCGCGGGTCCGCCATCGCCTGGCGACACTTCCAGCCGAGTCGCTATTTCAGGGGCGTCCGTCCGCATGAGTTTCCGTATTTCCCTCTCATCGGTATAAGGGCGATATTAACACAGACAGATCGTTCCTTCCAAAAACTGGACCGCTTTTCCGCTGATTGTCACTCGCTCGCCGCGATCTTCGCACCATAATTCGCCGCCGCGAGGCGATGCCTGATAGGCATGCAGCTTAGTTTTTCCCAGCCGCTTCGACCAATATGGAATTAGCGTGCAGTGCGCCGAGCCAGTGACCGGATCCTCGGAAATACCCTGGGCGGGGGCGAAGAAACGCGATACGAAGTCGACGTCTTTTCCGGGTGCAGTTGCGATCACCGCGAAGCGGTCCGCCTTTGCGAGCGCGTCCATATCGGGCTTCAGACTCCGGAGTTCGGTTTCGGTGCCGTAAACCACCAGATAATCTCGCGCCGCCAGCACCTTTTCGGGCTTCCCACCCAAGGCCGGAATCAGCCCCGGATACACCGTGCCTTCTACCGGGACAAGAGCGGGAAAGTCGAGCGACAACAGATCGCCCTCGCGCGACACCGCCAACTTCCCACTCTTGGTCGAGAATCGCACTGACTTGGCCCCAGGCGTAATCTCGTTCAGAATCACAAAAGCCGTCGCCAGCGTCGCATGCCCGCACAGATCCACTTCCACCGTGGGTGTGAACCAGCGCAGCTGGTAACCATCGCCATTGGGGACGAAAAATGCCGTCTCGGCGAGATTGTTTTCCGCCGCGATAGCCTGCATCTGCTCGTCCGGCAGCCACTCTTTGAGCGGGCAAACCGCTGCGGGATTGCCGGTGAATACGCGGCTCGCAAAAGCATCCACCTGGTAGACGGGAATCCGCGTCGCACTCATGCTTGCACCTCCAATTCCCGGCCCATCTTGAACCTGGGTGGTTTGCGATTGGCTATCAATTCCCGGTTCTCCAGCAGCGCCGAGACAAGAATCGGCATGGCGATCGTAGAATCGGAATGGCACGTCACCATGGACGCGTTTTTGGCGATCTTGCCCCAGCTTTGCGCCTCTTCGAAGCTGCAGCCTGAAAGCCCGCCCCAATGCGCCGCATCCGTTACACATTGGATCGCGTATTTATGACCCGTCACTCCAGTGTTCATGATGATGGCCGTCACCTCGGTCTGCTGGACGAAATTCTTGGGAGTGCCGCCGCCGAAATAAATCACGCCGGTCGCGTGCGATTCGGCGACGATGCGAGCGGTCTCCACCACATCGCCGATCACATCGAAGGTAAAGCGATTGCCGCCCATGTAACGATTGGCTGCGATCCCGATGCCGATGGAGCTATCGGCCACCGCCGGACAATAGAGCGGAACGCCGGCCTTGGCCGCGGCCGAAACAATCCCGTCTTCGGCAGCGTGTTTTCCCAGCTCGCATCCCAGCAGGTGGAGGAATTCGCGCGTCGTGTACGGGCGCGATTGATCGAGCGCCGCCGCAAACCGGCCGATCCACTGATCGTGCTCGCGGAACTTTTCTTCGTCGGCCAGCACATCGTACATGCGGTCCACCAGATTCTCCGCCAGCAACACGTCGTCGGTGGCGGGCGATCCCTGGTAGTGAAAATTCCCCATGGTCTCGTGCAGATCGTGAAAAAAATTGGCGCCGGTCGATACCAGACAATCGATCAGCCGGTTCTCGATCATGCGCACCACCAGCCTACGCATCCCGGCCGGCACCATGGCGCCCGACATTCCCATCATGATGGTGCAGCGATCGCCCAGCATCCTTTTCCATACCTCAAACGCCAGCCCCAGCTGTTTGCCCTGGAAGGCAGTCCCCTGCATGCGCGTGAGGATCTCCGACGCGCTGGTAGCGCCCACCGGCTCGAACGGGCGTGTAGGCGTGGACAGCAAGCGGGCCTTGGAGTCTGCCGGCGTTTCTTCGATCTGGCTGGACTGCGAGTGAGTGTGTTCCATCTTTTCTAGTGTAAAGGCAACCGGGGGAGGAGCTATTGAATTCGAAGCCGGTTCTTCTCGTTTAGAACCAGCTCGTCGAAAATCGCCAGCACTTGCTTGCGGTACTGGTAAATGCGCCGCAGAGAGTCGCGGAAGTTGTTCTCGTAGCGCCGCGGGCTGAGCCATTTCTCCAGGAGCACTTTAGGCACATCGATATCCCGCCGCAGGGTCTCCGCGGAATGTCCCCGCAGGAAAAGCCCATAGAACATGGCCGCCTCGCGTTGCGGGGCGAGTGGATCAAATTCGTCCCTGGGTATCATGTCAGTCGCTTATCGACGAAAAAAGCCAGTATAAACATGGCGGCGGCTCGAATCAAGGGGGATGTTTCAGGGCTTCACAACCGGCATAGCTATAGCAGTCTAATCCGATTTTAGCAGACAGTCCGGAATCGTCTCAAGCTCCAGGGAGTCGCTATTATAAAACTAAAGACCTAAAATGTCCCAAGGCCCGAAAATCGTGGTCGTGATGCCCGCCTACAACGCCGCCAAGACGCTGCGATTTACTTATGCTGACCTTCCGCCGGGCTTGATCGATCAGGTGATTCTGGTCGACGACGGCAGTTCGGATGACACGGTGAAGATCGCCAGAGAACTTGGCTTGGAAGTATTCGTGCACAATCGCAACTACGGCTATGGCGCGAACCAGAAGACCTGCTACCGGGAAGCTCTGAAGATGGGCGCCGATATCGTGGTGATGGTCCATCCGGATTACCAATACGACCCGAAATTACTGCCCAGCATCATCCAGCCGCTGGAGCGCGACGAAGCGGATGTGGTGCTGGGCTCTCGCCTGCTGATGGGAAACCCGGTCGCGCAGGGAATGCCCTGGTGGAAGTATTTCGGCAACCGCTTTCTCACCGGTTTAGAGAACCTGGTCTTCGCCTTGAATTTGAGCGAATACCACACCGGTTATCGGGCCTATCGCCGCGAAGCCCTCGAATCGGTCAACGTGGAAATGAATTCGGACAACTTCCTGTTCGACCAGGAAATCATCGCGCAATTCATCGCCTCGGGCTTGCGGATTTCCGAAGTGGCCGTGCCGGCGCGCTACTTCCCGGAGGCGTCCTCGGCGTCTTTCTTCCAAAGTTCTATCTACGGCTTATCGATTCTCCGGCTTCTAGCCCGCTATGTGGCCCACCGCGCGGGGCTGCGCCAGCGCCAGTTCCAAAGTCTGCATAAACGCTATCAACGGGCGGCGGCCAGCGACTAGTAGCAGGTGTGGCGCACGCACTCGTGCGTGCCGCGTTCACACTCTCCAGAAACTCGTTTGTGGATAGTTGAGTTCAAGGCGTTTTCCTTAAGTTGGATGCGGCATGGAAACAAGCGCGAAGCCGTGCTGAGCAGCTTTCTTTTTAAG
>Ga0182024_10000762_pt1 | contig 84328 bp, 69 predicted proteins | sample P32metaG_FD_120480 | JGI IMG/M metagenome (GOLD analysis project Ga0182024, IMG submission 120480) | Permafrost microbial communities from Stordalen Mire, Sweden - P3-2 metaG (Illumina Assembly) | ecosystem: Environmental > Terrestrial > Soil > Wetlands > Permafrost | place: Sweden: Stordalen... | reverse complement strand
GCTTCCCTACGACGAACACGGCAAACCCGAATCCGTTTTAGATGTCGCCATCAACTTCGGCATCCATATTGAACACGCCTGCGGAGGAAGCTGCGCCTGCACCACCTGCCACGTGATCGTCAAACAGGGCGATGCGAATCTGGAACCGAATCCCGCCGATGACGACGAGCTCGACCGGCTGGATCAGGCGCCGGGTTTGACCCTCCATTCGCGCCTCGCCTGCCAGGCCGTCGTGAAGGGCGATGTGACCGTCGAAATCCCCGGCTGGAATCGCAACTACGTCAGCGAAGGCGGTGGATCGATGAACCTGGGCGACGCGATTCCGCCGCCGAAGAAATAGTTAGCCAAGAAGTAGCTATCGCGCCCGCCCCATCCACAAATTGATGAACTGATCCACCACGTTCTGCGGCACGTCGATGTACAGCTTCACGCGCTTGTCCTGCAAAGTGACGCGCATTCCATCCCACGCCGCTTGCATTTCCTTCTCATTGGCAGGCGTGTTGAGTCGCCCCAGGCCGACGAACGCCTTCAGCGCGCCCTGCACCTCTTCGGCCGACGCATCGGTTGAGCATTCACCCGCCGCGACGCCATTCAGCCCGGTCCGCAAATCGAAATAAATGCTACCGGTTTGAATTGAACTAATCAGTTTGCTGAAGTTCGCCATATTTCGAGTGAATCCCAGGTCGACCGGACCGCCTGCGTAGGCAGCCCAGAACTGCGCGTCCGGCGGAATGTCCTTCATCAGTGCCGCCAGCGACGCGGGCGGACCTTTCGATGTGCCTCGCTGGTCCAGCAGAAACTTCAGCGAATCGGTGGGCCCCATCGCAGCCGTGCTGGAACTGAAAAACACCACTGCCGTTTTTTCGTTGCCGACCAGCGTGTATCCTTTATATCCAAACCTCTTCGCCCCTTCTTTCTCGAGCCGAGGTTCCATTTCGTTAGCGAATTTTCCGCGGCCCAGCAGCACGTTGTTTTTGCCGTCGGAAACAAACAAAAGCTCCCACAAATCCTTCTTTGGATCGAGCCCGGTTTCTTTGGCAAACTCCTCCACCTGCGGAAATTTTCGATCGGCCAGGTATTTTTGATAAACCGGCGTGCGCTCCAGAGCCTCCAGGCGCGTGCCCACCACCAGAGTGGTGTCGTCCGGAATCAGAGTCGATAGCGCCGGATCGATTTTGGGGCCGACGGGCGATTTTCGCGCGCAGCTCATGGAAACCATGACCAGCGCACAGAGAAGAATTCGCATCTTTACTTGAGATTCCTCTCGAAAAAATCGAGCATGCTCGCGTTCATCTGATCCGCCGCCGCTCCGCTTACCCCGTGTGTCTTCTGCGAATACAACATGTATTCGAACTGTTTCCCGGCGTTTTGCAGCGCGTTGGTCATTTGCAGCGAGTTCTGGAACAGAACGTTATCGTCCTCGTAATTGTGGACCAGCATCAGCCGCGCCTTCAGATTGACGGCCTTTGGCGTTAGCGCGGTTTTTTTGTACGCCTTCATGTTCTCCTTCGGCAGCCCCATGTAGCGCTCGGTGTAAATCGTGTCGTAATTCATCCAGGAAGTCACCGGCGCGCCCGAAATCCCGGCGCGAAAGACATCCGGCGCGTTCAGCAGCGCGTTCAACGTCATGAACCCTCCGTAGCTCCATCCATGAATGCCGATGCGCTTCTCGTCCGCGAATCCCAACGACACGAGATACTTCACGCCCGCCAACTGATCCGCCAGTTCCGCCGCGCCCAAATTCCGAAAAATCGCCGTTTCGAAGCGATGCCCTCTTCCCTGCCCTCCTCGATTCTCGCACTCCCAGATCACGTAACCCTGGTGCGCGTAAACCTGATCCATCCCGACACCCGGCCATGCATTCCGCACCGGAAGCATCACCCCAGGACCACCATAAACGTCGACAATCACCGGGTACTTCTTCCCCGCCTGAAATCCCTTGGGCTTGATGATCCGCCCGCGCAGCTCCGTCCCGTCGGCTCCCTTAAACGTAACGATCTCGGTCGGCAGAATTTCGAACTCGTCCATCACTTTGGTGTTCGCTTCGCGATAAACGCCAAGCTCCACTCCGTCGCTGGAATGCAGCGTCGTCCGCGGCGGCGATTGCAACGTCGAATATGTGTCCAGATAGTACGCGCCGGCTCCCGAAACATGATGCGTCCCTTCTGTTTTATCGAGCCTCTGCTTTCCACTCCCGTTAAGCTTGACGCTAAAAAGATGCTGCTCCAACGGATTACCTTCATCCGACAAATACAACACGCGCTCTTCATCGAATGAGACGATGGACCGCACTTCCCACTCGCCCTTTGTAAGCTGCTTCAATTCCTTCCCATCGATCGAATGAAGATAAATGTGACGGTACCCGTCCTTCTCGCTGGTCCACAAAAATCTTTTGCCATCTTTCAGGAAACGAACCTCCCCGTCGAGATTGATCCAATACGGATCCGCCTCCCGCAAAATCGCGGTCCGCATGTTCGATTCCACATCGATCGAAAGCAGCTCCAGCTGGTTCTGCACACGGTTCATCCGCACTACGTATACGCTCCGCGAATCCGGCATCCAGCCGGCGCGCGCGATCAGATAGGAGTTGCGCGTATCGCCCACTTCCAGCCACCGCGTGGGCCCACCGGCGGCCGGAACCACACCCATATGAACGTCCGCGTTATTCTCACCCACCTGCGGATAACGTTCGGGTTCATATCGAACCCGCACTCCCAGAACATCTTCATGCGGCACCACGGGCTCGCGGCTGGTGTCGAATTGCAGAAACGCAATCGACTTTGAATCGGGCGACCACCAGTACGCCGTCCCCAATTCCAGTTCCTCCGGATACACCCAGTCGAGCTCTCCATTCAGCAGCGTCTCCGACCCGTCGTGCGTCAGCCTGGTCTCCTTGCCGCTGGCGATCTCGATGGTATAAAGGTCCGACGCCCGGCGGAACGCGACCATCTTCCCATCGGGCGACAGCTTCGCGTCCTCCTCGGCCACGGGAGTCTTCGTCAATTGCTCCCATTTCCCGGTCTCTACGTGAATGAGGAACAAATCGCCGCCAGTCGAATATAAAACTTCCTTTCCCGACGCCGAAAACTCCACTCCTCCAGAATCCACGCGCCGGTTGGTCCAGCCGAATGCACCCTCTTCCGGCATCTTCACTGCCGCCGCGTCCAGAGTCTCGGTCGAGACAAGCTCCTTCGAAGTTTTCGTCGCGCAATCGTAAATCTGGAGCGCGTTTCCGCTCGGAAATAAAAATGTCTTCCCGTCCGGGCTCCAGGCCGACGGCCCGCGCCACCCGCCTCGACCAGCCGCCTTTAGTGATTCCAAGGTCACCGGCTTCTTCTGAGCAAATGCAGGTAAGCAGATTAGAAATAACAATGCGGTCCGCGAATGTTTCATTGTCGTTAGCATTATCCCCTCCATGACTGTCGGGGTTCCATCAGCCAAACGGAACCCCGACAGTCATTGAGGGGATAGTATGGCGTCATGCTCCGTCTCAGCGTCGTATATTGAATAACTGTGAAGATAACATTTTGGGGCGCCGCCAGGACTGTAACCGGTTCCATGCACCACGTGGAAACGGGCGGCAAGAATTTCCTTCTCGATTGCGGCCTCTATCAGGGACGCCGCCAGGAGGCGTTCGAACGCAACAGCCAATTCCCGTTCCCGGCTTCGTCGATCGACTCCGTCATCCTCTCCCACGCCCACATGGACCATTCCGGCAATCTGCCCACGCTGGTGCGCAACGGATTCCGCGGGCCCATTTACACTACGCCCGCCACCATCGATCTCGACCTGGCCATGCTGGCCGACTCCGCCCACATCCAGCAATCGGACGCGGAGTTCTGCAATAAGCGCCGCTCTCATCGCAAAGCGAAAGGGCTCGACGACCGCGAGTGCGCGCCTCTCTACACTCTCGGCGACGCCGCGCACACCTATCCTCTTTTTCATCCCGTGGAGTTGGGCGAACGAAAGGAAGTCTCGGGCGCGCTCGCGTATCGCACCTACGACGCCGGCCATTTGCTGGGATCGACGGCGATGATCGTCGAAGCCGATGGCGTGCGACTGGCTTTCTCGGGAGATGTCGGCCGCGTCGGCATCCCTATCATTCGCGACCCCCAGCCTCTGGACGCCGCCGACTACCTGATCATGGAATCGACCTACGGCGACCGCTTGCACCCTCCCATCGGCCACGCCGAGGACAAACTTGCCGACGTGGTGAATCGCACGGCGGCGCGTGGCGGAAAGATCATCGTCCCCTGCTTCGCCATCGGCCGCACGCAGCAGGTGGTGCTTATGCTGCACCAGTTGATGGACGCTAAGCGCATCCCTTCGATCCCCATGTTCGTCGATAGCCCTTTGGCGATCGCCGCTACCGAGGCCTTTCGCAAACATCCGGAGTGTTACGATGAGGAAGCGCGAAAATTCCTGGACGAAGACGAAACACCCTTCGATTTCTCCCGCCTCAAATATATCCGCGAAGCCAGCGAATCGAAAAAACTGAACGATCTCCATGGGCCGGTGGTCATCCTCGCCTCTTCCGGCATGTGCGAAGCCGGCCGCATCCTCCATCACCTCCGCAACAACATCGAGGACCCGCGCAATACTGTTCTCATTACCGGCTTCCAGGCTCCCAACACGCTGGGCCGAAAAATTCTCGATCATAACCGCGAAGTGCCGATTTTCGGCGAGCCCATGGCGCTCCGCGCGGAAGTCGTGTCATTGGAGGAACTATCCGGCCACGCCGATCAGCACGAACTAATCGAATGGATGCGCCCGTTTGCAAAGAGCCTGAAGAAAGTGTTCCTAGTCCACGGCGAACCCGGCCCTGGAGCAACGCTGGCGGCATTGATCACCAAAGAGTACGGCATTGAAGCCCATATGCCGGCGAGAGGGGAGAGCGTGACTCTCTCGTAATGCCAAAAGAAGAATATTAGCCGCCGATGAACACAGATTAACGCAGATAAAACAATCCTCTTATCCTATCGGCGTTAATCCGCGTTCATCGGCGGCCAATTATCTCTTCGTATTTGCGTCTCCGCGAGCTCTACTTGAAATTCAAGAGCGCCGTGCACGGTGACAAGAAGGTCATCGAGAAAAAATCCTCTGCCCCTATATTCAACCAACTGGCTAAATCTGCGAAGCTCCGGCAACGCAGATCTATGCTAATCTGTTAGTCGGATTGAGCGCTTCGGCGCAGCGGTGGAACTGCAATCGATCCAAGCAGTACCAGCCTTCGGGCTGCACGTTGAGAAAGCTAGGAGAAAGCTTATGGCTCTTAAAAGGTCCCCGCGCGCCGGGACAAACAAAGATGATTCCCCCGCACCCCAGAGGATCGCAACCGCTGGCAAACAATTAGCAGGTATTTCCATTGACGCAAAAGCGGCAGTCGATGAGTTGTGCGCGAACATCGCACCATTGGAAGCTGCGCTTGAAAAGTTTAACCTCGGCGTTTCCGCATGGTTTACGATTACCGGGAGCGAACGCGATGACGGCAGCTATTGGAGCCGCGAGATCGGATACGCTCAAATCGGCAAGAAATGGGGCATTGCCCTTAAGCGGGTTGAGGGACACCATGCGGCCGACTATGACAATGAAGAGATCTGGCTGTTCAAAGATGCACCCAAATGGCTGCAGATTGAAGGAGTTACGAAGATTCCCGATCTTTTCGAAGCACTGCTAACCCGTGCTCAAGACACAATCGAAAAGCTGAAGGCCAAATCGCAGAAGGCCAAGGAGCTTACCGAGGCTCTGAATGCAGCACTGGCAGAGGTGGCAACAGACGAACGCGAGGGCTGGTAATGAACAATGAGGACAAAATTACTCGTGTCCGTTGTGCTTGCCGCACTCGCCGTGATGATCACCGCGCTCTGCCTGAAAGGTGACGTCAAAGCCGGGTTGAAGCTGCTCGGAGTTGAGTTCACGATCGACGCCAAAGACCGCAAACGGTAACCACTGAGGTCGGGAGGGACAGACCGAACTGTCCCCCTCGGTGCCCTCGGTGCCGGGCACGCATCCGCCACGCAAGTTGTATGATGGGCGTAGGTCCATCCGATGACCACCAAAGAAGCCCTTCACTCGCTCGTCGATGAACTCCCGGACGATCAGGCGGAGCTTGCTCGCTTGCTACTGGAAGACCTGCGCGACGCCGCCGATTCGGGCGGGCTGCCTCTCGACGACGACGCCCTCGCGTCGCTCGACCGCAGCCTCGCCGATATCGCCGCTGGTCGCGTCACGCCTCTCGATCAGTACGAACGCAAACGGGGTTTGTGAAATATCGCGTCTCTGTCTCTCACGAGGCCGAGAAAGTTCTCGACCGGCTCGATCGCACCACGGAACGCCGACTCCGGGCTCGGTTCGTTCAACTGGGAGACGATCCTTTCGATTCGCGCATTTCAGCGCCGCTGACCGAACGCCCTGGGGTGCGGAAATCACGTGTCGGGGGCTGGAGGGTTTTATTCACAGTGGACCGCGATGAGATGGTCGTCACCGTCGCAACAGTCGACACCCGCGGCCAAGTCTACAAGCACTCATAATTGCTCGTATCCCGACGGCTTTTCGCTCAACAGCTCCAAAAACGCCTGTGCCACCGGGTAAAACCTCTTTTTCTTCCGATGGATTATGCCTAGCGGACGGTATAGCTCGGTTGCCGCGATTGGGATTGCGACTAAACGCCCCTGCGCGATCTCGTCTTTCATGATCCTCGCCGGCATGATGCTCACTCCTACTCGATGCACTACAGCTTCCTTAATCATCTGTATGTTATCGAAGTGAAGCGCAATGTTTACTTTAACTCCGTGTGCGCTCAGGAACCGGTCGATCTCCCGGGCGATGGGTAGGTCATCGTCGAAACCGATGAAATCGAGACCATCCAATCTCTCCGGACGCACTGTCCCGTGATAGGCCGCCAGAGGGTGAAAGGGTGACGCGGCGACTACCATTTCCTCCTGCCTCCACGGAATAACCGTGATTTCCCGGCTCGGCTCAGGGTAGCTCACCAACCCCAGATCCGCCGCGTCCGACAGCACGGCGGAATACACCTTTTCTGGCCGCAAGTACTCAACTTCTAAATTAGCCTTGGGCCGCCTTCGGCCAAATTCCTGTTCCAGTTGCACCATCTCACTTAAACCGACGGAATAGATCGATGCCACGCGCACCGTGCCCTCTACTTCGTGTTTCATCAGGTTCAGAGCGACGTTAAATTCCTCACGCCGCCTCAGGGCGTCCCGGCAAAAATCGGCATACAGATGGCCCGCTGCCGTCACCACCAGAGGCCTGGTCGACCGGTCCAGCAGTTCGATCCCCAACTCCTGTTCCAGCTCCTGCACATGCTGACTGGCCGCGCTCTGGCCGACGCCGTTCATCGCCGCTCCCCGGCTGAAGCTGCGCGTCTGCGCGATATCCCGAAACAATTTCAGGCTTTCCTGTGCCATACTGCGTCATGATAACATCAGTCACGCTAATATTGCAATGGCGTAAATCCTGTTGACGTGATACTGTCAGTTCGTGTAATGTAAAGCATGGAATACCCTCCAGGTGGCCAGGGACTCTACGACCCGCGCCATGAACACGACGCGTGCGGGATGGGTTTCGTCGTCAATCTCAACGGCGAAAAATCCCACGAAATCATCCGCAAGGGCATCGAAATCCTCATCAATCTGACCCATCGCGGAGCCTGCGGCTGCGATCCGGACACCGGCGACGGAGCGGGCATTCTGATCCAGATTCCCCACGAATTCTTCTCGCGCGAATGCGCCGAACTCGGCTTTTCCCTTCCCGAACCCGGCACTTACGGCGTCGGCATGATGTTTCTGCCGGTCGATAAACACTCACGCCTGATCTGCGAAGGAATCGTGGAGAAAATCGCGCGCGAAGAAGGTTTAACAGTGCTGGGCTGGCGCGATACTCCGCTGAAAGTGGACGCCATCGGCCGCGAAGCCCGCGCCACGCAGCCGTATATCGAACAGGTTTTCCTCCGAGGCGGAGCCGGCTGGGCGCAGGACCATCTGGAACAGAAACTGTACGTCGTTCGACGCCGCGCCGAAGCCGCTGTGGCCGCGCTCGACATTCGCGAAAAATCGTTTTTCTACGTGCCTTCGCTCTCCTCGCGCACCATCGTATATAAGGGACTGCTGCTGGCGCCGCAGATCGCGGCGTTTTATAAAGAGCTGACGGACCCGTCGACGCGCAGCGCCTTGTGCCTGGTCCACCAGCGGTTTTCGACCAACACGTTCCCCACCTGGCCCCTGGCGCATCCGTATCGCTACATCTGCCACAACGGTGAAATCAACACCGTGCGTGGCAACGTCAACTGGATGAACGCGCGCGAATCGGTGCTCGCCTCGGACCAGTTCGGCGACGACATCAAGAAGATCTTTCCGGTCATTCAGCCGGGGAATAGCGACACGGGTTCGCTGGATAACGCGGTGGAGATGCTGACGCTGGCCGGCCGCAGCCTGCCTCATGTCATGGCCATGCTGATCCCCGAAGCGTGGGACGCCGATTCCACCATGATCGAAGAGAAGCGCGCGTTTTACGAATATCACGCGTCGTTGATGGAGCCCTGGGACGGACCGGCCGCGGTCGCGTTTACCGACGGCAAATGGATCGGCGCGACGCTGGATCGCAATGGCCTGCGCCCGGCGCGGTACCTGGTCACCAAGGATCACCAGTTGATCCTGGCGTCGGAAACCGGAGTGTTGCCCGTCAAGCCGGAAAACGTCGAGTATAAAGGCCGTCTTCAGCCCGGAAAAATGCTGCTGGTGAATCTGGAAGAAGGCCGCATCGTTCCCGACGAGGAGATCAAGCACGTTCTCTCCACACGCCAGCCTTATCACCATTGGCTGGAAGAGAACCAGATCATGCTCGACGAGCTGCCCGAGCCCCCGCGCGTGTACGGCTTCGATCCCAGTACCATCGTGCAACGCCAGCGAGCGTTCGGCTACACGGAAGAAGACCTGCGGCTGCTGATCGCGCCGATGGCGGCTAATGGCGAAGAACCCATCGGCTCGATGGGCACCGATACGCCGCTGGCTTGTCTATCGGATAAGCCGCAGACGCTGTTCCATTACTTCAAGCAACTCTTTGCGCAGGTGACGAATCCGGCCATCGACCCGATTCGCGAGCAGCTGGTGATGTCGCTGACCAGTTACATCGGCACGGAGCGCAACATTTTAGAAGAGACTCCGCAGCACTGCCACACGCTGAAGCTGCCTCATCCGATCCTGACGAATCTGGATTTGGAAAAGCTGCGCCGGGTCAGCTGGGGCGATTTTCTGGCAACTACGCTTTCCGCCGTTTTTCCGGCATCGGGCGGAGCCAAGGAGCTGGAACGAGCGCTCGACGGCCTGTGCCGGCGCGCTTCGCTGGCCATCCGCGACGGCTACCGTCTGCTGATTCTGTCGGACCGCGGCGTCGACGACGAATACGCGCCCATCCCCAGCCTGCTGGCGCTGACGGCCGTTCACAATCACCTGGTTCGCGAACGGACGCGGACGCAGGTCGCGCTGATCATTGAATCCGGAGAGCCGCGCGAGGTGCATCATTTCGCGATGCTGATCGGGTATGGGGCGAGCGCGATTAACCCCTATCTAGCCATCGAGACCATCGAAAATAGCTGTCAAAAAGGACTCTTAGGCGAAGTAAAGTTTGACATTGCGCTGAAGAATTACAAGAAATCGATCAACAAGGGCTTGCTGAAGGTGTTTTCGAAGATGGGGATTTCGACGCTCCAAAGCTATCGCGGAGCGCAAATCTTCGAAGCTATCGGCCTGAATAAGTCGTTGATCGATAAATATTTTACCGGCACGGCGTCGAGAATCGAAGGCGTTGGCCTGGATGTTCTAGCCGAAGAAGCGCGGTTGAAGCATGCGTATGCGTACCGGCCGGTCTCGGAGTCGGAAACGGAATTGGATTTGGGCGGGAATTATCAATTCCGGGTCAACGGCGAATATCATCTGTTGAATCCGCAGACTGTTTCGAAGCTGCAACATGCGGTGCACGGCAATCGGTATGAGACGTTCCAGGAATACTCGGCGCTGATCGACCGGCAGAATCGCGATTTGTGTACTTTGCGCGGATTAATGAAGCTGCGTGCGGCGGCGAAACCGCTGCCGATCGAAGAAGTGGAACCGGCCAGCGAAATCGTGAAGCGGTTCGCGACCGGGGCGATGTCGTTCGGGTCGATCAGCGCGGAGGCTCACGAAACGCTGGCGATTGCGATGAACCGCATCGGCGGAAAATCGAATACCGGCGAAGGCGGCGAGGACGAAGCGCGATTCGGAACAGAACGGCGATCGGCGATCAAGCAGGTGGCCTCGGGGCGGTTTGGCGTGACCACCAATTACCTGGTGAACGCGGACGACCTGCAAATCAAGATCGCGCAGGGGGCCAAGCCCGGTGAGGGCGGTCAATTGCCGGGGCATAAGGTGGATGAGATTATTGCGCGGGTGCGGCATTCCATTCCGGGCGTGCCTTTGATTTCGCCGCCGCCCCATCACGATATTTATTCCATTGAGGACCTGGCGCAGCTGATTTACGACTTGAAGAATGTCAATCCGAAGGCTCGCATCTCGGTGAAACTTGTCGCCGAAGTCGGCGTGGGAACGGTGGCGGCGGGTGTGGCGAAGGCTCATGCCGATGTGGTGCTGATCAGCGGGCACGACGGAGGGACGGGCGCGTCGCCGCTGACATCGCTGAAACACGCGGGGATTCCCTGGGAGCTGGGGTTGGCCGAAACGCAGCAGGTGCTGGTTCTGAACGACTTGCGCAGCCGCATCATCGTGCAGACGGACGGGAAATTGCAGACGGGTCGCGACGTGGCGATCGCGGCGCTGCTGGGCGCGGAGGAGTTTGGATTTTCCACCGCGCCATTGGTCGCCCTGGGCTGCATCATGATGCGCAAATGCCATCTGAATACATGCCCGGTCGGTATCGCGACGCAGGATCCGGTGCTGCGCAAAAAGTTTAGAGGCACCCCGGAAGACGTGATCAACTTTTTCTTCTTCATCGCCGAGCAGGTGCGCGAGCACATGGCGAAGATGGGTTTCCGGCGGATGGACGAGATGATCGGGCGCGCGGACATGATCGAGATGCGTCCGGCTGTGAACCACTGGAAGGCGAAGGGGCTGGATTTTTCACAGATTCTGTTCACTCCGGATGTGCCTTCGCGAGTCGGAAGGCGCTGCACGACCCACCAGGATCACGGGCTCGACCAGGCGCTCGACGCGAAGCTGATCGGCTATGCGCAGGACGCGATTGAGAACGGGACGCACGTCGAGTTCAAGCTTCCGATTCGCAATGTGGATCGAACCGTCGGCGCGATGCTGTCCGGCGAGATCGCGCGCAAGCATGGGTCGAAGGGCCTCGAGCCGGGGACGATTCACTTCTCATTCACGGGATCGGCGGGGCAGAGTTTCGGAGCGTTTCTGGCGGCGGGAGTGACGCTGGAACTCGAAGGCGACGCGAACGATTACGTGGGCAAGGGGCTTTCGGGAGGGAAGATTATCGTCTATCCGCCTCGGACGTCGACGTTTTTGCCGGAGAACAATATCTTAATCGGGAACGTGGTTTTGTACGGAGCCACTTCCGGTGAAACCTTCTTTAACGGTCGCGCGGGCGAAAGGTTCGCCGTGCGCAATTCCGGCGCGACGGCGGTGGTCGAAGGGGTGGGCGACCACGGCTGCGAGTACATGACCAAGGGATTGGTCATTTGCCTGAGCGATACGTGCAAGAATTTCGCCGCCGGCATGACCGGAGGGTTCGCGTATGTGCTGGACGAAAACGGCGAGTTTCAAAAGACTCGGTGCAATCGGGAGAGCGTGGATCTGGAGCGCGTCGAAGAAGAGAAGGACGTAGAGACTCTGCGCTACTGGATCGAGCGTCAAGCCGAGGAAACGGGCAGCCCGCGCGCGAACTGGATTTTAGACAAGTGGCACTTCATGCAGCCGAAATTCGTGAAGGTTTTCCCGCATGAGTATCGGCGAGTGTTGGGCGTTGGGAAGACATCGAGCAGGCGGGTGGGAGTATGAGTCTGCATAGAATCCCCTGGCTCACGCCAGGGGTTATAACCCCGTCCCGTCAGGGCGGGGATTGGGCTCCGTCGTCCACGGAGGCGGTGCATGGGTAAGGTCACCGGATTTTTAGAATACGAGCGCGAGGTCCCGACACGGCGTCCTATAGGGGAACGCGTCAACGATTATTTCGAGATTTACCAGGAATTCGACGACGCGAAAGTGAAGACGCAGGCCGCTCGGTGCATGGATTGCGGCGTGCCCTTCTGCAACACCGGCTGCCCTTTGAATAACCTGATTCCCGACTGGAACGACCTGGTTTATCGTGACCGCTGGCGCGAAGCGGTGCGCACTTTGCACGCGACCAATAATTTTCCGGAGTTCACGGGGCGCATCTGCCCTGCCCCGTGCGAGGCTGCGTGCGTGCTGGGAATCAATGCGCCTCCCGTGTCGATTAAGGTGATCGAACGAACGATTATCGATCATGCGTTCGAACAGGGTTGGATTCATCCGGAGCCTCCGCAGACGCTCACGGGAAAGCACGTGGCGGTGGTGGGTTCGGGTCCGGCGGGGCTGGCCGCGGCGCAGCAACTGGCGCGCGCGGGACACACCGCGACGTTGTTTGAAAAATCCGACCGGATCGGCGGCCTGCTGCGCTACGGCATTCCCGATTTCAAAATGGAGAAGCATGGGATCGACCGTCGCGTGGCGCAGATGAAGGCCGAGGGTGTGGTGTTCGTAACCAAAACGAACGTGCGCGCGAAGGATTTAAAAGGATTCGACGCGGTGGTCCTGGCGATGGGCGCGGAACAGCCTCGCGAACTGCCAATTGTGGGGCGCAATCTGCGAGGCATCCACTACGCGATGGATTTTCTGCCGCAGCAGAACAGGTGTGTCGCCGGTGACGCGGTGGAGGGGCAGATCCTGGCTACCGGCAAACACGTAATCATCATCGGCGGAGGCGACACGGGCGCGGATTGCCTGGGCACGTCGCATCGTCAAAAAGCGGCGTCGGTGAAGCAAATGGAGATCATGCCCATGCCTCCGGAGAATCGCGCGTCGTCGACGCCGTGGCCGCTGTGGCCTCTGCAATTGCGGGTGGAAAGCTCGCATGAGGAGGGAGGCGAGAGGCACTGGTCGGCTTCTTCGACTCGATTCACGGGCGACGCGCGAGGCAACGTAAAGCAGCTTCATTTGAAGAAACTGGATACGGGGGATGAGATCGTTCTGGACGCTGACTTGGTGCTTCTCGCCATGGGGTTCACGGGGCCTGTGCGGTCGGGGCTTCTCGACGAGACTGGCGTGAAGCTAGACGCGCGGGGGAATATCGAGTGTTCCGATTACGCGACGTCGGTCCCCGGAATTTTCGCGGCGGGGGATGCGCGGAGGGGGCAGTCGCTGGTGGTGTGGGCGATAGCGGAGGGTCGGAAGGCGGCGGAGGCGGTGGGAAGGTATTTGGGGAAATAGGAACGAGATCAATCATTGTGCTGCAACCTGAACGATGTTAGCCTTAGGTTAGTAGTCTAAGCGCTGGGTCAGCCTGGGATAGCTACTGTTCGTAAGACATTAGTTCAAGGAGCCAAGTATGGCACTACAGCGAGACCCTCTGTTCGACAAAGTCGACAGAGTGAAAAAATCCATTCAGCAGTTCCCAGAAGCTGCATCCAAACTTAATGCGGCTACCGACCAATTAGGAAAATCCGTAGGTCAACTCGACGCCGTCCTGAAAAAATTCAGCCTTGGCGTTCCGACTTGGGTTTCCTTCAAGCTCGAATCCGATGAGAACCTCGACTATTACTACAAGGAGGAGCTTGGCTATGCCAAGATTGGCGGCAAATGGGGCGTTGCCATAAGGACTGTCGAATACAATCCAGGTCGCAGAGACAACGATATAGAGCAATGGCTGTTCAACGAGGCTCCTCGGCTTCTACGCGTGCAGGCCATCGAGAAGATCCCGGAACTCCTTCAGGCGATGCTTGAAGCCGCGGGCGTTATGTCGAAGCAGATCGCCGAGAAGGCAGAAGAGCTCGACGTTCTGACCGCGGGGATCAGCGAGGTCATTGATCGCCCGTCGAAGTCGATCAACTTGGCCGGCCTATCCCCAGTAAGCGCGGCCGACCCCTCGATTGTGGCGGTCGCCGAGTACGCCAAGCGGACCAATGAAGAGGTGGCTGCGCAGATCGCTGCGGGCCGGTATCGCGGCGGGTTGGCGGGCTCGAAGGCCCGGAAATGAAATGCGGGAAACAATTCTCGACCGAGTCCTGCGAGGCACCGCAGACGCCAATATTCGCTTTGACGATTTGCGAAGCCTTTTGATCTCGCTCAGCTTCACGGAACGCATCAGGGGTAGACATCACATTTTTACGCGGCCGAGTGTCGAAGAAATCCTCAACATTCAGCCACACGGCCCCCTCGCGAAGCCTTATCAGGTGAAGCAGGTACGGAAGGTCGTCGTTCGATATAGACTAGTAGAGGAATGACTAAGTACGAGATTATTCTCTACTGGAGCGACGAGGATCAGTCGTTCATCGCTGAAGTGCCTGAGCTTGCTGGATGCGCCGCCGACGGCGCAACCCAACTGGAGGCGCTGGCCAATGTCGCGGTTGTAATCAACGAGTGGATTGAGACGGCAAAGGAACTTGGCCGTCCAATTCCGGTGCCCAAGGGGCGGTTGTTGTTCGCGTAGAGCCGCCTTGAAAGGGCGGCTGCCGCCAATATTGGCGGCCCCACAAGACGGCAACAGGCGACACGCTATACTTTTCGTCATGAGAATGCTGGTGGGGTTTCTGCTGCTGATTGCGCCTGTTTTTGGCGACGGCATTCCGCGCGACGAGTACAAGGCGCGGCGCACGCAGCTGCGGAAGACACTCGATGGCGTACTGGTCTTGTTCGCCAAGGCCGACGACGATCTGCGCGACTATATTCAGGAGCCCAATTTCCTTTATCTGACTGGTTGGCGCGACCCGGGCGCGGTGCTCATGATGACGGCGAACGAAGAGATTCTGTTTTTGCCCCTGCGCAATCGGACCTCCGAGAATTTTTATGGGCGCACGATCGATCCTAACGATAAAGATGTTTTCGAGAAGACGGGTTTCAACGCGGTGCTGCCGAGGTCGGCGATAGAGACGACGTTTTTGCGGCTGTTGGAGACATCGCCGAAGATTTACGGGGTGCGAGGCGAAGTGCAGTTGGAGAAATTGATGGGCCTCGCGCCGTTGCATGAAGAAGGCAACGCGACGCAGCTGATCGCCAAGCTGCGCGAGTATAAGTCGCCCGCTGAACTGGCTCTCATCCAGAAAGCTTCGGACGCGACGGTGGCGGCGCATCTGGCGGCGTGGCACGCGATGAAGGCTGGAAAATCCGAGTACGAGATCGCGGCGGTCATGACCAACACATATTTTAGTCTCGGCTGTGAGCGCAGTGCGTATGCTCCGATTGTCGGGAGCGGGCCGAACAGCGTGATTCTTCATTATTCAGCGAATAAACGCCGCATGGACTCGGGCGAAGTGGTCGTGATGGACGTGGCGGCGGAGTGCGGCGATTACGCCACCGACGTCACGCGGACTGTTCCGGTGAATGGAAAATTCTCGGCGCGGCAGAGGGAGATTTACGAGATTGTACTGGGCGCTCAGAAAGCGGCAATCGCGGCGGTGAAGCCGGGAATGAAGGCGGGGCGAGGCGAGGGGACTCTGCAACAGGTCGCTTACGATTACATCAACACGCACGGCAAGGATTCGCACGGCGCGCCGCTGGGAAAATATTTTACCCATGGCTTGAGCCATCATGTGGGGCTGGACGTTCACGATCCGGCCGAGCCCGGTGTGGAACTGAAAGCCGGCATGGTGATTACCATCGAGCCGGGCATCTACATTCCGGAAGAAAACATCGGTGTGCGGATTGAGGACACCATTCTGGTGACCGACCACGGCTCAAAAATCCTGAGCGGGGGTCTGCCGAAGGAAGTGGAAGAGATCGAGAGGCTGGTTGGCAAGTAAGAGGCTCCAGAATACGGTTCTCTATGTCGCGGTCCTGGCGGGCTGCCTGCTGGCGGGGATCGGCGCGGGATGGACTCCGTTCGGTGTGCTGATCAATCACTCGGTTTACGACGTACTGACCAAGCTCCTGCTTCCTCTCGACTCGGCGCCGTTAGCGGTCGACGGCGTTGCAGTGGTGGCCATCGATCAGAAGACGTTGCAGCAGCGCGGCAGCATGTGGGCGATCCGCGGCATTCTGTCGAGCGTCCTGTACGATCTGGAACAGGTGAAGCCGCGCGTGGTGATCAGCGACGTGCTGCTGGCGGACCGGCATCCGGATCAGAGGCAGGATGCGCAACTCGCGGCGGCCCTGCTGGCGACCAAGAATCTGATCCTGCCCTGCGAGATCGTCGGCGGGAAATGGGAAGATCCCCTGCCCAACTTTCGCGATCACGCGATTGCCCTGGGCCATGTCTACCAGCAGGACCCGCGTCAGGCGAATGCCGACGGGGTGAGCCGCAGCATTCCTTTGGAGGCGATCGCAGATGGCAAGCTGCGGTGGGCGTTGTCGCTCGAAGCATTCGCTGCCTATCGAGGGCAGCCGATTGTTCAGTCGCCGGACGATGTGCAGGTCGGAAGCACGATCATTCCGGCTTCGCGGCGCGAAGGCGGGCGTCCTATGCTGATCCGGTATCTTCCGTCCGGCTTTATTCCAGTGGTTTCCGCGCTCGATATTCTCGCGCAGAAGGACAAGCTGCGGGACAGAGCTGTGTTTGTGGGTGTCTACGCCGACTACGACCGGCAGGCGATTCCGCTGGGCGACACGATGCCGGGGGTTGAGGTCCATGCGGAGGCGTTTGAAACCATGCTTCGCGGAAAGTTTCTGACGCCCGCCGCGGATTCCACGGTGCTGGTGTTGTGTGTCGCCGTCGCACTGGCCGCCGGATTGATTTTCGCGTTTCTCTCCGGATGGCCGGCGTATTCTCTAGATGTTCTGTTGCTGTTGATCGCCCACGCGATTCTGGTGGTTGCGTTCATGCGAGGCACGGTGTTTCCTTACTTCGGTCCGGTGTCGGTGGCCTGGCTGGCGAGCGCGGGTGCGGCGATCTTCCAACACTTTTTCGTACGCCGGCAATTGCGCACTTCGGAATCCGAGAAGTCGCGGTATCAACAGGCGATTCACTGGGTGGCTCACGAAATGCGGACGCCGTTGACCGCCATTCAAGGCTCCAGCGAGATCATGACGCGCTACAAATTGCCCGAGGAAAAAGGCAAACAATTGAGCGAAATGATCAATTCCGAGTCAAAGCGGCTGGCGCGGATGATACAAACATTTTTGGATGTCGAGCGACTGGCCGACGGGCAAATGGATTTGAAAAAAGAATCCTTCGCGGCGGGCGATGTGGTGGAGGCGTGCCTGAAGCGGGTCCAGCCGATTGCGCAGCGGAAGAACATCAGGCTTTTTCTTGATGCTCCCGTTGCCGCCTCGCTCACGGGGGACCGGGAATTGATGGAGTACGCTTTTTACAATCTGTTGACAAATGCTGTGAAATATTCTCCGGCGGAGACGGAAATTCATGTCAGCTCGGCGCTTCTTAACGGGGAGCTTCGTCTGTCGGTGCGCGATCAGGGCATTGGAATGAACGCGCAAGAGCTGAAAAGCATCTTCAAAAAGTTCTATCGGACCAAGCGGGCGGAGGCGTCGGGAGAAGTTGGTACCGGAATCGGGCTCTCCATCGTCGAACAAATAGTGACTCATCACCACGGGCGCATGGATGTGACCAGCGAACCGGGAAAGGGAAGTTGTTTTACTATAATAGTGTCCGCGTCCAATCCAAAGGTTCCGCCGGCGGCGGAAAATCCCGCCGATTCTCATAATGCAGAAACTTCTAATCGTTGAGGATGACGCGTCCGTTCGCAGCACCATGGTCACGGTGCTGGAACTGGAGGGCTACTCTGTGGAGGCTGTCGCATCGACGCGGGAAGCGATCCACATGCTGGAAGCCCAGCCGTATCCGATCGTGATCTCCGATATTTATCTGGACGACCGGACGGGAATCGACGTGCTGAAGACGGCTCGGCTGCATAATCCCGAGGGCGCGGTGATCCTGATGTCCGGGCGCGGCAGCATGGAGACGGTGATGGCCGCGACATCCGGCGGCGCGTTCGATTACCTGGCGAAACCTTTCGAGATGTCGCAGATGATCGATACCATCAAGCGGGCGGAGAAATCGTTCTCGGGCGAGGAGGACGAGGACGAAGCGGCGACGATCGACGATCTGCCGGAGACGGAGATGATCGGCAGTTCGCCGAAGATGGTGGAGATTTATAAGCAGATTTCCAAGGTCGCGCCAACCGATGCCACCGTGTTGATTGAGGGTGAGACGGGAACGGGAAAAGACCTGATCGCGCGTATGATTCATCGCAACAGCCGGAGGGCGAATCATCCGTTCGTGCCGGTGGATTGCGGGGCGATTGCACCGTCGCTGCTCGAGAGCGAACTATTTGGAACCTTGAAGGGCGCTTACACGGGAGCCGATCGCGACCGCATGGGCGTGTTCGAGGCGGCCAATAATGGCACAGTGTTTTTGGACGAAATCGGCGATATTGATTTTGGATTTCAATTAAAATTGCTGCGATTTTTGCAGGAGCGCGAGATTCGTCCGCTAGGCTCGCCCAAGGCCCGCAAGGTGGATGTGCGGGTGGTGGCGGCTACCAATCGCGACATGCAGAAGATGGTCGATGAGCAGAAATTCCGCGAGGATCTCTGGTACCGGCTGAACGTGGTGCGCATTAGCGTGCCGCCGCTGTGCGAAAGGTCGTCCGACATTCCGCTGCTGGTGCATCATTTCCTGAATCGCTACAACGGGCGCTATACGCTGGATACGAAGCTCACTGAATCCGGCCTCAAGGCGATGGAGGAGTATAGCTGGCCGGGCAACATCCGGCAGCTGCAACACATGATGGAGAGGCTGACGATCCTGGCGCCCGGCGGGAGGATCGACGCGAGCGCGGTGAAGCAGGCGATCGAGCAGATGGATTCGCGCGACAGCGCCAGTGAATCGCTGGCGGATACGGAGACGGAGCAGATTCGCCGGGTGCTGGCGGCGACGAACGGGAATAAGAGCAAGGCCGCGAAGATTTTAGGGATTGAGCGGAAGACTCTTTATCGCAAATTGGAGCGGATGGGGTTGTAGCCCCATGCGTCGATACGAGTATCGACGCGGCACGCACGAGTGCGTGCGCCACGAGCGCCTGTTTCTGGGTTTTTATAGGCCAACTGTGGGGCCGCCAATTTTGGCGGCAGCCGCCCTTTCGAGGCGGCCTCGCGACAAGACGACTAGCGCCGGCTTGCCGCCCCAATTGGCGGCCCCACCCGGACCACACTATTTGGGAAACTGCTCTAGATTGGTGCGGGGACGTTTGCGGTCTGTTCCAATGCCTGCGACAGGCTGGTTGCTACTGTCATGTTGGTCGATTTTTCCAGGCGGCGCAGGACTTGTTCCCTGCCCTCCGGAAATCCCCAGATGCCGGCGACGATACGGACACGCGGGTAGCGCGCGCGAATCTGGGTGCATAGTTTCGCGGCGGCGCTGAGCGCGAACGGCGGCAGGGCGGACACGCAGATGACGTCTTCGGGCGATGGTTCCAGCACGGCCAGATCGTTCCAGGAGCCGGCGGGAAAAGAGATCACGGCAAAACCGTCGCGTTCCAGCAACTGGGCGAATAACGCGCCGGATGTCTCGTCGGCCGAGTCTTTAGCGGGAAGCAGGAAGATTCGACCGGGGTGCGCCGTTTTTGGAGGTTGCTCGGCCAGTTCGGCGACGATCTCGTTGAGGCAGAGAAAGACGAACTCTTCGCGCGCCGGCTCCAGGGTGCCGCGATGGCGCTCCTGCTCGGCGAGCATCAGCGCTGGAATCACGACCTGTTCGTAGAGATCGAGCAGAGGGTGGTCCTTGAGGAACTGATCGACGACTGCGCGGGCTTCGGCATGGTCCATGGCGAGCAGCCGCTGATACAGTTGGATCTCCGTGGTGAGGACGTCCTGATCGCCCAGCGCGACGTGAAGGAAGGAGAGTTGTGGAACATATCGGGCCAGCACGATCACGCAAACCGTCAGCGGGGTGGAAAGAATCAGACCCGGATAACCCCACAGCAGGGTCCAGAAGATCGCGCTGACCAGCAAGCCGAGCGACGAGATGCCGGTGTGGGCTCCGTACAGCCAGGGTTCGAGGAAATTGCCGACGACCATTTCCAGCACAAAGAACAGCAGCAGAACCAGCGCCGGATGCAGCCAGCCGTCGAACACGGCGAGTGAGAGCGTGAACGGCAGGACCGCGGCGGACAGGATTCCGAGGTACGGAACCAGCCGCAGGAAGGCCGCGATGACTCCCCACAACACCGCGTACGGCACGCCGATAGCGTAGAGGCCGGCGGCGATCGCCACGCCCATCAGCCCATTCACCAGAAATTGCAACACCAGGTAGCGGCTGATGCGCTGCGTCGCGTCGTCGAGCGCCTGGGTAGTCGTGTTGAGCTGGCCGACGCCAACCAGGCGCAGGAAACGGTTCCGCAGATCTTCCCGTTTTATGAGAATGAAAACGGTCAGGATCAGGACGAAGCCGAACATCCCGATGGGAGCGAGAAAGGGCACGGTCAGTTTTTGCAAATAAGTCAGCGGGCCGGCCTCCGGCGTCACCACCTCGACGGGAAGCGGATTCGCGGCGGTCGTGGGAAGGCGGCGGCCACGGCCAGGGCCGGGCGCGTCGATGCCGGACAGTTCCTTGCCGATGGCGGCGACGCTTTTCTCCACGCGACCCAAGGCGCCGGTGGCTGGGGCGCGAATTCCTTGGATTTTGTTGTGGATGTTTTCGCTATAGGAGGGAACATTGTCGGCAACGTCGATCAATTGATTGGCCACCATCCAGCTGACACCGGCGGTGGAGGCAACCACTGCGACCATCACGATCATGACCGAAGGAACGCGTCCCAGGTGGATCCGCTGAAGCCAGGTAGCGGCCGGTGCCAGAATAAAGCTAAGCGCCAGCGCGAAAGCGAACGGGATGAAGATTTCCTTGGCAATATAGAGAACCGCGAGCGTCGCGACCAGCGTTCCCAGGAGGGCGAGCGTTGACCACTGGCCGTCATCCCCGGATGGTTGAGCGGATCGACGGCGCGGAAGGATGGTCACGCATCCATTGGCAGCAATCCATGGGCCAACCAATCGCGGATCAGATGCAAAAGATGCGCAGGCCGGGAAGCTTGGGGCTTCCTTTCGGCGAAAAATAGGTGTATCCTTCCCCTAGCTGAAGATCGGACCGCGTTTTTACGTCTTAATTTCAGGGGAGGTTCCCATGTTCGACAGCCTCGACGATCAGATGCGCAAGGATCAGGACAAAGTCAGTTCCAGCAAAGGACGCATGATGTTTTGGGCGTTGGTTGTGATAGCCGCCGGGATTGTATTTGGCGGGCTGATCATCGGCGTCCACTACATGACTTGACACCGGACCAGCCCGATAAGTTCCCCTATTGCCCTGGCTTGGGTTCGACGCTTGCCTGCGCTTTCGTCTCAGCGGCGAGAAGGACGATCTCATTCCGAGGGAAAGCGAACTTGTGCCCCGTTTCGTCGATGACGTTGACCTGGGAGATGTACTGTCCGGCTGCCAGCTTTGCCAGGGGAATCTGAAAGCTGAATTGCGCGACACCCGGCCGCTTATCCACCATCTTGTTCTGCCGTACCGGCGCTGACGTGAACACGCGGCGTCCGCCGGAGATCAGTTCGATTTCCGCAGTCAGGCTGGGAGCTTTACGATCGGGATCGACGGCCGCATCGTAGACTTCGAAAAAGACGTACATGGTCTGGTCTTTTCGGAACACGCGGGTGATGCTGGGCACCACTTTTTGCCCGTCTTGCACCAGGGGATGGGCCGCCAGCAGCTTCTTGTTGTTATCAGCTGCACCGACCGCTGAAGAGACGGCTTCGCGCTGGTTGCTCCAGATGACGGAGCTGACCCGCAGAGTCTTTTCCGCGCTCAAGTCGGGGATGGTGAACTTGGTTTCGAACGTGCCCATCTTGCCGCTTAGATTTTCGCGGGCGAGGAAGCGCACGCTGTATGTTCCGGGTGCGAGCGTCAGCACGGTGTCATATTGCAGGGAGCGGTGCCCGATGACCGCTGCGTCGCCTTCGCCCAGCTTGACGGTGATGTTGTCTTTCACACCGCTCACCAGCTTGCCCTTGTCATCGCGCACCTGGCCGACGAAATCGAGCTCGGCGGTTTGTTTCGCGCCTTTTTTCTGGAGCCCGATCGCCGAACCGGGAATTTTGAGGGAAATCGGGACCGAGTAACGGTCCTTGGCGACCCGGAAATAATCGACTTCGAGAGCCAGAGGCAGCTCGCTCACCGGATCGCCCAGGGTGAGAGCTTCTTCGAGCTGGCGTTCTTTGTCCGACGAATTGAAATTCTTGAACTGCTTGTTGGCGTAGTAGGCCTTGCGGAAATCGAGCTTGGCAATAAGGGTCTTGTTGGCCAGCCGCACATCGATGCGCCGCATTTTTCCATCGTCGGCGGAGTTCTTCGGCGAATAGCCGATGATGTAGTAGCTATTGATATCCTCTTGCGCCTGCCGGATGCCCATGGTCAGGTCGTTGGTGTCGAGCATGGCCTTGCCGCCGGTATCGGCCGAAAGGGTCGTCAGCGTCTCCTGCGAGTCCTGGAAGCTGGCTTTCAGGCTGGCCTGCTTAGTGCCGGTAATCATGCCCGTGCCGCGCGTCGAGGCCTGTGATGCATCGCCGCCGGGAGGAGTCGCGACCAGGCCGCGCGCGTCGATCGAATAGATGGAGACGTTGGCGCGGACGGCCGCATTGGTGGTGGCCTTGATTTGCGATTGATTCTCGACACCGGTTTTTCCGACGCCGCTCGAGAAATAAATGAGGGCCTTTTTTTCGGGAAACATGCCCAGTTTTTTGGACGCGTCTTCGAGCGCGCTCAGCTTGCGATCGGTGTTGAAGATGTTGAACTCGGTATCGTCGGCGGCGAAACTTCCGCTGTCGTCGCCTTCATCGGCCGAGGTCGAGGCCATGTCGGCGAAGTCGGACCCGGCGCCAACGGTCAATTTTTTGAGAGAGGTGATCACGCGTTCGCGATCCTGGGTGAACTCCTCGACGACCTTGATATTGGAGTTGAAGATCATGATCTCGACCAGATCATTCGAGGTCATCTGCGTTTCGACGAACTTGATAGCCGCTTCCTGGGCGCGCAACTGCTCCGGCGGCTGCATGGAGGTCATGTCGAAGAGCAGGCATAGCAAGCGGCGGTCCTGATATTTGATGACGCTGTTTTTGGCGGGCTCCACATAGGCTTTGGGCGCGACTTTCACCGTCTCCGCGATCGTACGACTGCGGGACGGCGAGATATCCGGATCGGCAATCGGGGCAAGTTCCTGGCCTTCGAGTTTTTGCAGCTCGAACACCTTGATTTCCTGCTTCACGCCGTCTTCGAAGACCTCGACGTCTTCCTTCTTGAGGGTCAGGATCGGCTTCCCCGATTTGTCCTTAGCCGACAGGTTGACGATCACCAGGCGGGTCTCCGCGGTGAACTGCGCCGACAAGGACATCAGGACGACCGAAGCAACAATCAGCGCCAGCAGTGACTTCTTCATATTTTTAGAACCTGAGCCTTAAAGTAGCCGTGACAGCGCGCATCGCGGACGCGTTGGTGATCTCGCCGTACTGTGAGGAGTTGACCACGGTGATCAATCCGGAAGGATTGACATGATTGGCGAAGTTGGTGGTGTCGATGCGAAACTCCAGGCGTCTCCGCTCCGATTTGAGATTGATGCTGCGGGCCAGAGAGAGATTCAGCACGAACATGCCCGGCCCGATGATGGTATCCCGCCCGGCGGTGCCGAACGTTGCCGGAGCCGGTGTCACGAAGGCCGCGGCGTTGAACCAGCCGGTCCCCGCGCTTACGGGGAGGCCGGTTGCATCGGCCCGCAGCGTCGCAGGCGAGCCGGTTCCATCGAGGTTTCCGTTCACGGTGGCGGTCTGCGGAAGTCCGGTCTCCGCCGTCACCGATCCGGAAAGCGTCCAGTCCTTCAGCGCCTTGGCGAGAAAAACCGGGTGCGACAAAAATCCCTTGGTGGCATCGACAGGCGATGCGAGAACGTAATTCAGCGTCATCACGTGCGTGCGGTTGAACGACGAAATCGCGCGTTCCGCCGCCTGATCGAAGAAGTTTTGCGCCAGCACCGCGTCGTCCATCGACTTCGAATAGGTGTACAGCAGATTGGCCGAGACTCCCTTGGCGAATCGCCGCGTAAGCCGCAATTGCGCGGCTTCGTAAAACGAGTTGCCCGACGGAGTGTCATAAATGAAGCTGCCTAGGCCGGCGATGGGATATCTTTGCTCGGAGGTCAGCGACGAGCCAAGACCCGCCTGGTTGGGCGCTTCCTGAATGTCGAGGTGCGTTCCCTTGGAGCCCTGGTAGCTGGCCTCCAACACCACCATCCGCGCCAGATCGCGCTGCACGTCGACGTTCCAGGTTTGAATGTAGGCGTCCTGATAGTTGAGCGCGACGGCAAATGTGTTGGTGACGGTCTTTCCCGACTGTTGCAACAGGCCGGTGGCAAGCGTCAAGGGGTCCGCGATACTGGAGGTCACAGTGTTGGTAACCGCGAACGGCGGCTGCGCGGCCAGACTGGTCTCGAATTTATTGTATTGGTTCGGCGTGTACTGCCACGCATAGCCGCCGCGGATCAACAGCTTGCCCTTGGGATTCGGTTTCCAGGCGAAGGCCGTGCGCGGCGAGAAATTATGTTTATCCGATCTCAGCAACGCCGCCGGATACGTTACGCCAAAAACGGATTGCCCCGGCAGCACCGCTTCGACCGCGGAAAAATTGTCCGCGACCGCCAGATTCGCTGCATGGCCGTACTTTTCCGACCACGGTTGGAAAAATTCGTAGCGCACGCCCAGAGTCAGGCTGAAGCCGGTCGTCACGTGGTAGCTGTCCGTCGCGTAGGCGTTGATCCCGTTGCTGCGGTAATACGTGCTGGTGTCTCCGTAGCGGATCGAGTTGGTTTCCGGCAGCTCCAGCAGGAAGTCGGCGAAGTCGTATCCAGTGTGGGGCACAGAGGTCCCATTCATATACTGAGCCGTCTCCAGGCCGGAGAAGCTGAACGACCCGCGGCCGTTGGAATCCGTGTCCAGATTGTTCAGATAATGCGTGAAGCCTCCGCCGAAGCTCCAGTCGTGCTTGCCCTTATGCATGGTCAGCGAGTCGGCGATGCCGAAGTTTTCGACAGCGTTGCGCGTCGCGACCGAATCGTTGAGCGAACTGAAGTTCGTAAAACTGAGGCTCGGCGGTCCGTAGTTGGTGGGGGCCTGCGAAGTTCCCTGAATCCCCAGCTCGGAAGCCACGTTCTGGCCCAGAGTTTCGAAGTAGGGGGTGACCAGCGTGGTGCTGCGGTTGAAGCTCAAAATGATCGATTCGAAGCTTCGCGTTCCCAAGCGATGCCTCCAGGTGGCGTTCCCGTTGAATCCGTTGCCGCGGGTGGCGTCGCAGCAGCCGAAATACTGGTCGTTCGACGCATTGCGTCCCTGCCAGTTGACGACAAACGCGAGGTTATCCTTCGGGGTAACGGTGGTATTCAGCCTGGTGTTGAGAGCCTGGTAATTGTTCGGATTGGCTGCAATCAGCCGGTAATCCTGATTGGTGGTGGCGACGGCCTGATTCGGCAAGGGAATGAACGAGGGAGTGAACGCCAAAAGGCCCAGCGAAATCGGCGGGAGCTGCATCGTGGGGTTCGCGGGATTCACAGGATTCGTGATCCGCGCCATTGGAATGATGTTGCCTGGAAATGGCGATCGTCCCGAACCATCGGGATTGCCTGTGAGAGGGTCGTAAATTACGGAACTAATCCCGGAAAAATCGCCTCCCCGCTCGGCTGCGTTCGGCAGGCTCGAAGGGGTATCGATCCCGTTGTGCACCAGATTGCCGGTGTAATTGAAAAACCAGGTGATTTTATCGAAACTGAACCAATGCGGGACGAACAGGGGTCCGCCGGCCGAAACGCCGAATTTGTTCTGCGAATACGCCGCCTTGGGAGCGGTCAATCCATCCACGGAAAACGGTCTCGCGTTCAAATCGGAGTTGCCGAAGGTGTAGAACAACGACCCGGTGATGCGGTTGGTGTTGCCGCGCGCGCGATTGCCGATGAAGGCGTTGTTCCCGTTGCGATCGCGAGGACCGCGTCCGCCGCGTCCGCCGGGACCACCCGCTCCGCCACCACCTCGTCCGCCGCCAGGACCACCGCCGCCGCCCCGCCCGCCGCCAAATCCACCGCCGCCGGGTCCGCCCGGTCCACCGGCCATTTGCGGATCGCCACCGGCTCCGCCCGGTCCACCTAGTCCACCGGGTCCGCCGAAGCCTCCGCCGCGCCCGAATCCCGGACCCATGTCGTCAGGCCGAAAGTCGCCGGCATTGGTCTGCACGCCGGCGCTCATGCTGCCCTGTGCGATTAACGATTCATTGGCCGCATCCGCCCCGGCCATCGATGCTCCGGAAGAAATCTCCGGCGCAGCCGACATATCGAAGGTCGGACCCTCGGCGTCGCCGCCTTGCGCTGCTTGGCCGCCGCGGCCTCCGCCCGCGCCCCGCCCGGATTGCGAGCGCTCCCGCAGTGCCAGCGTGAAATCGATTTTAGAGGGGGACGTACCGATGGTGACTTCTTTGCGCGCGGTCGTAAATCCAAACATTTCGACGGTGACGATCCAGGCCCCTGGCGTCATGCCGTCAATCTGATAAGCCCCATTATCGTCGGTCAAGGTGCTGAGCGCTTTCTCGCCCTGCACGGCCTTCACCGTCGCGCCGGGAATGGCCTGATTTTCGGCCTTCACCACGCCCGACTGGGCCAGCGCAATACTACAGCAAGCCGCGAGACACACGCCGGCCAGCATGAGATTTTTCACGTTAAGAATGACGAACCCCCTCTAACCGGCGTGGTGCTTGAATTTCGATCGCTCTTATTGCTTAGTGAGCGTCATGTCGTTGGTGCCGCGCGCACTCTCGACCGAAAGCTTCATCGTGCTCCCGGAAACCGTGCCCGTGTACTTCGACGTGAACTTGCCCTTATCGCCCATGTCGCGCGTGACTTCGAAGTAGATCTTGTCGCCGTCGATCTTGCCGTTCGAAATCTCGACTTCGCCGCCGCGGCCCGTGGTGGTGCCCGTCAGCGCCGAACCGGCCTGCTTCAACATGAATGTCGGGGGACCGCCCTTCCCGTTGGGGTTGGCTTCACCCTTCCAGGTTCCCGTCACATCGGCCGCCAAGGCCATTACCGTGGTGAGCGCAAACAGCGCGCACAGAGATATCAGTTTCTTCATTTTTTTCTCCCTGAGTTGTGTCAGACGTTACGAAACGTACGTTGTAATGATACCTGGGACTGGGTAGAGGTTACACCAGTCGTTTCAACACCTACCGCGATGGCAGCCGCCATTTAGCACAAAGACGTTTATTCCGCTACTAAGGATGACACCAGCCGGATTTTTTGTAAAGGAGCGCATTTTCAGTATGTTGGCCCCATCTTTGTGTTAGTTTGGTATGTTCGCTTTGGATAGGGAGGACGCCTGTATGGAAGCCCTGGGAATGGTGGAGACCAAAGGTCTGATTGGCGCGATTGAAGCCGCCGACGCCATGGTCAAGACGGCAAAGGTCGTGCTCACCGGAAAAGAGTACATCGGCTCCGGACTGGTCACGGTGACCGTCCGCGGGGACGTTGGAGCCGTAAAAGCCGCCACCGATGCCGGAGCCGCCGCCGCCCGCCGGGTGGGAGAACTGGTGGCCGTCCACGTGATCCCCGCGCCCCATAGCGACATCGAAAAGATCCTGCCGGGCGCCAAGAAGTAATACACTCCTTTGCAGGATCAAGACCTCATCTCGATACAAGAGGTCCGCGCCAAGGTAAATTTAGCCTACGCCGCCTGGACGCGCTACCGTTCTGTCTCCCAGTTCCATGCCGATCAGATTGTCGAGGCCATGGCATCCGCGGCCCGCGCGAATGCCCAGCGCCTGGCCGAACGAGCGGTAGAAGAAACGGGCTACGGCAACGCGCGCGATAAATTCTTGAAAAACATGCTGTCGGCCGACGTTTTGGCCAAGCGCATGCGAGGGATGAAAACTCTCGGCGTGCTGCGCGAGATTCCCGAAGAGAAAATTGTCGAGATCGGCGTACCCATGGGAGTGGTCGCGGCGATTCTGCCCACCACCAACCCGACCTCGACTGCGATTTATAAGACGCTCATCGCAGTCAAGGCGGGTAACGCCATCGTGCTGGCGCCGCATCCGCGAGCCCGCGCCTGCACTTGTGAAACCGCTTCTGTTCTCACGGAGGCCGCGATAAAAGCCGGGGCGCCCGAAGGCCTGATCCAGTGCCTGACGGTATCGACCATCGAAGGCACTACCGAGCTGATGCGCCATCCCCGGACGGCGGTGATTCTTTCTACCGGCGGCGCGGGCATCGTGCGAGCGGCGTATTCGAGCGGCAAACCCGCCTACGGCGTCGGCCCCGGCAATGTTCCGGTGCTGGTGGATATTTCCGCTAACATCCCCGACGCGATGGCAAAAATCGTCGAAGGAAAATCCTTCGATTATGGGACGCTGTGCTCCAGCGAGCAGACGCTAGTCGCCGAACAATCGCTGCGCGAACCGATTCTTGCGGCATTGAAAGCGAATCACGCGCACCGTTGCGACATTCCGCAAACCGCCGCGCTCGCGCGTCTGCTGATCACAAAAAACGGCGGCATCAATCCCGAGTGCGTCGGCCAGTCGCCGCAACAAATCGCGCACATGGCGGGATTTGAAGTTTCTAAAGGCACCAGCATCCTCACCGTCGAGGTGGAAGGCATCGGGAAAGAGCATCCCTTGTCGGCCGAAAAGCTCTCGCCGGTGCTGTCGCTCTACTTTGTCCCCGATTTCGCCGCGGCGCTGGACGCCTGCGAGGCGGTGCTGCGATTCGCGGGACTGGGCCACACCTGCGGCATCTACGCCACCGACGACGCGCGTATCCGCACCTTCGCCCTCCGCATGCCGGCCTATCGCGTGATCGCGAATTCTCCCACGCCCACAGGCTCCACGGGAATCTCGACGAACCTGTTTCCAGCCATGACGCTGGGGTGCGGCGCGGTGGCCGGCAACTCCACCAGCGACAACGTCAGCCCCCTGCACTTGATCAACATCAAGCGGCTGGCGTATGCTGTCGATGCAACCCAAATGCCTCAAGAATTCGATCCGGCCGGTATCGACCGGGCGCAAATCGTGTCCGCCGTCGAGCGGTTTCTAGCGACCAGAGGCTTCGCGCCAAAAGCGGCAGCCCCCAGTGTGCCGCCTGAACCGCCCATTGTCGATTTCGTCTGCGAAGACGACGTGCGCAAAGCCATCGCGCAGTCGAAGAAGATTTTTATCGGACCGAAAACCATCGTGACGCCGTCGGCCCGCGACCTGGCCGGTCCTCATGACATCCTTATAGTGACGAAATGAAGTTAAATCTGGATTCCCTCCTCGCTGAAATCGAGAGCTATCTCGAAACGCATGGCATCATTGTTTTTCACAGCCATCCTCGCGCCGCCGACACGTCCGCGCCTGTCTATTGGGACACGGACCGCTATCCCGATTACAAGAAGTTCCTGGCCGCGGCGGAGGCGGCCGGCGCCAAGCTCGTATCGATTCATGCACGCGAGTTCAACGCCGATATTCTCGAAGACGCGCTGGATCACGCCGCATCGGCGAATCTGCCTCGGGAGGAGCGCCGCGCGATCGAGTTGCGGCTCAAGGAAATGGGAGGCTATCTCGGCTTCACTTGCCAGATCGAGCTGTCCTTCGACCTCGCGCCCCGCGTCTACGTTTTCGATCTGCGAACGGAATGGTTCGACGACTTAAACGATCTGCTGGACCGGGTTGACGATGCCCAGCACAAATCCGATGGCGACTCGCCCCTGGGCGGCGGGTATTTTTCGAAGAATTAAATGATCTTACTCTTCTGGCAGGGCATGGCCCTGCCCCACATCTCCAGGGAACGTGGGGCAGGGCCATGCCCTGCCATCCTCCAATGAAGTGGTCCATCGCTCCCTCCGATTCTTCGGCCGTCTCCGCTCTCGCTCGCGTGCTGAAGCTTTCGCTGCCCGCGGCCCGAGTTCTTTGGGCCCGCGGCTATCAGGACCCATCCGACGCCCGCCGCTTCTTCGCGCCCTCGCTCGACGATCTGAACGATCCGTATCTGCTCAAAAGCATGCCCGAAGCCGTGGCCCGCATCCATCACGCCATCGAACAAAAAGAGCCCATCCTGCTTTATGGCGATTACGACGTCGACGGCACGTCCTCGGTCGTGATTCTGAAAAAAGGAATCGAGCTGCTGGGCGGGCAGGTGACTTTTCATGTCCCTCATCGCCTGCGCGACGGCTACGGCATGCGCAGCGATGTGGTGGAGGACGCGGCTTCGAAGGGCGTGAAACTCATCGTCAGCGTCGACACGGGAATCCGCGCCGGCGAAGTCGTGCGCACAGCATCGGAGTTGGGCATCGACGTCATCGTCACCGACCATCACCTGCCCGAAGCCGAGTTGCCTCCAGCGCTGGCTGTCCTCAATCCCAATCGCCCCGATTGCGCGTACCCGGAGAAAAATCTCTGCGGCGCGGGCGTGGCGCTGAAGCTGATTCAGGCTCTGCTGGCCAATCATCCCAAGCGTGACGCATATATCGAATCGTTTCTGAAACTGGTCGCCATTGCTACTGTCGCCGACGTAGTTCCGCTCACCGGCGAGAATCGCGTCATCGTCAAGCGCGGCCTCGAAGGACTTCGGGACATCCGCAATCCGGGCCTTCGCGCTCTGCTCGACGTTTCCGAATTCGCGGAAGGAGTGGCGCCAACCGCCCGTGAAATCGCCTTCCGCGTAGCGCCCAGAATCAACGCCGCCGGTCGCATGGCCAGCGCCCGCGATGTCATCGAGCTTTTTTCGACCAGCGATCCGGAGCGCGCCCGCGCCATTGCGTCCCAGCTTCACGACCTTAACAAGGACCGCCAGCAGACCGAGGCAGAAATCACGCAGACCATTTTCAAACAGTGCATTGAGCAGATCGTGACCGACAACGACGCCGCGCTGGTGTTTGCCGGAGAAGGCTGGCATCGCGGAGTCGTCGGCATCGTCGCCAGCCGCGTGGTGGAGCGATACCACCGGCCGGTCTTCGTCTTAGGTGTCGAAAACGGAACCGCGCAAGGCTCCGGCCGCAGCATTCCGGCGTTTCATCTGCTCGACGCGCTCGAAACCATGCCTGAGTTGTTCAGCAAGTTTGGAGGCCATCGCCAGGCCGCGGGCCTGACCATTTCCTCGGACCGCATCGAGGAATTCCGCGAACGCTTCCGCGCCCACGCGGCAACAAAACTGACGCCTCAGGACTTCATCAGGACCATTGAAATAGACGCGGAAATCGACTTTCGCGAAATTGACGATGTATCGGTGAGCCAGATCCTGAGTCTCGCGCCGTTCGGTTTCGGCAACCTGGTTCCGGTGTTCGTTGCGCGAAATCTGGAAGTAGTGGCTTGCGAGGTTAAGAACGAAAAACACGTATTCGTGAAACTAAAATCGCAGGGCCGAACGCTCCGAGCAAAAGCCTGGAACTTCGCCGAACGCGCAGCCGAATTCCAGCCCGGCTCCGCGATCGACCTGTCATTTTCGATCGAAGACGACGCCTACTCCGCCGCCCGAGGCTACGCGCCCTGGCAGATCGTCATGAAGGATGCGAAGCCCGCGAGCAGAGGCGTCGGAGCCTGCTCAGTTTCCGTGATAGCTTAAAATTGGAGCAGTCGGCATGTCCGAGTTTCTGCCATTTTTGACTTACTTTTTAGGATCTTCCCTGATGGCCTTCGGATACATCTTTATACTGGGACAGATGGACGCTCGGCCTGGCGACGGGAGAACTACCATTGTGGTCATCTTCTTAACGGCCATTGCGCTTTTCGTTGTTCCGATACTCCGGCTTCGCAACTCAACCTGGTGGTCTAAACTTGGGCTACTCCCGATAATCGGTTTACAGATAGCCGTTTGTCTCTACATCATCAGTCACGAGTTATTTCTGTAATCGAGCCAATCGAGACCGCCTTCTCCCGCGCCCTGCTCAACGCCGCTCCGGCCATCAAGCAACCGAACAGCAACACATGCGTTTCGACGCTCCCCGCAAGCGAATCGAAATATCTGGAATCGTGAAACGAATTTCTCACGAGCCGCAGCAGCCAGGGGACATTCAGCGCCAGGGCATCTCCGAAATCCCAGAAGCAGAGCGTCAACGCAAACAGCACCGCCGTGAGCATCGCATGGCCGCGATTGAATCGTCCAGCCACCCAACCCGCAGCCGTGAGCGTCAGGCCGTCGAACGCCAGATGCGCGGTCGCGATCCAGCCCGCACCGAACAACGGCGCCGTCCAGCGCATCATCGGCCCTTCCACTAGATACGCAATCGCCAGCAGCACGACCCATCCGAGCAGAACCGATCGCGCATAACGCATCACATCACGCGAAAATACGAGGGCAGGTCCTTCTTTGTGTCCCGCAGAATTTCGATAATCGCGCGCCGGTCTTCCGCCGAAATTCGCGAGGGCCCCGACAACACCTGCCAGATGCGCTGATAAATCGCGCCCTTCGCCTCCTCCGGCAATCCGTCGAACGCCGCGGAATAGATCATGTAGCTGCACGGATACCGCATCATGCGGCGCTGAAGGTCGAATTGCCGCAGCGACCGGCCTTTTTTGTCAAACGGACCTTGAGACGAGAATCTCTCCTCGAAACCAAGCGTCCCCTTGACCGGCGAACTGAGCCGGGCCTCGTCCAAAAACAGCATATAATCGACGATTTCCTTGGCCAATCCCGCCAGCTTCTCCGGAGTCATCGTCTTTTCATGCTGTGCGAATCGCGTTTCCCAACCGGCGCGCGTCAGCAGATTGGTCATGTGCATTTGGTGGTCGAACACCATCAGCGCGACGATATCGCTGCCCGGCGAAAGGTAGCCCTCAAAATTTCCTTCCACCGTTTCGGCTTCGTTCTCCGCCTTGAACGCCGCGTTGCCCAAGTGCGACAGCGCATCGGTTTTACCGGTGACAAACCAGCCTCCCCAGCGATGCGCGAACGGCACGCGATGGTCGCTGTTATAGCTGCCCAGTTCGCGAATCACGTAGCCGTTCGATGCCGGATAGACGCTGCGCAGCAGCATCCCGGGCACTCCCAGCGTGTCGTATGATTCGTGGCAGGTCAGGCAATCGTCGCGCCGCGTCAGCCTGGGCTTGGCATCTGCCCACTGATTGAGGCCGTAAAAGATCGTCCCTTGCTTGGGATCCTGCGACGCGATCTCCAGCATCGGCGCGCCGCGCACCCATCCCACCGCGACCTGATCATTGAAATAAATCGCGCGCGCGTTCGACGGATTGATGAGGTGCTGCTGGAAGCTCGACTTCGCGAACACCGTGATCTGGGACTCGACGGGAATCCCCAACGCGTCGAGAAGCGCCCGCAGATACCCGTGCGCCGGTTCATACTCGAGGCGCTTCCCTTCGTCCAGCTTCCGGTTCAACACCGCCGCCGGATCCTCGACCGGCCGCGTCGAGTATTCAATCGCCGGATGATCCAGCGCGCCGGTAAACACGCCCGTCAGATCGCCCAGCGCGAAAGCACAAGGGACGACCAGCAAGACAACAAGCCGCATGAAACTACTTTACTTCGCCGCGAGCTTCGACAGCCACCGCTCCACCGTCGCCCGATCCTGGTCCGACGCCTGCGGAAGAAACTCGCGCAACTCCCGCACCGCCAGGTCCCTGTGCCCGGTCTTTTCGTAGAATTGGGCCAGCGCCACGCGGGCCTTGGGAATATCGCGGCTGGCGAAGCGCAAATCCTCCACTCCTTCCTCGACGCGCGTGCCCTTCGCCAACAAAATCGACCCCAGCACCCATCGGGCCTTGGAATTATTCTTGTCGATCCTTAGCGCGCGGCGCGCCTCTTCCTCCGCTTCGTCGACGTGCCTGGTCAACAGCAGCGCGTAGGCCAGGTTGGTCCGCGCCACGGCGTCGTCCGGCATCAGGCGGACGGCTTCTGTTAATTCCGGAACCGCCGGACCCGCCTGCCCCGCCCTGACGTACGCGACGCCGATGTTCATCCGCGCAAACGGCTCCGCCGCTGGATCGGTCAGCGCGCCGCGCAGAATCTCGACCGCTTTCAGATACTCGCCTTTTTCCGAAGCCTTCTGCGCAGCCGCGAACCTCCGTTTCGATTTCGCTGACAGAGGGTGTTGCAGCTCGCGCACGGAAACCGTCCCGGCCGGAGCCTGAGCGTTGTTTTCGCGCCCTGGAAGCCGCAGCTCGATGCGATCGCCGGCGGTGTTGAGACTCACGGTCAGGCTGAGGATCGCTTCCCCGCTCGATGCGGCCAACTCGACGGTGTATGATCCCGGAGCTACGTTGTGAAATTCGAAGCTTCCGTCGCCACCGACGAAAGCGCGGTCGACCGCTTTGCGCGAAATCTCCTCGGTCAGGCGGACCGTGAGATGATTTCCCGCCAACGGCTCATCCGCATCGACCACTCCGCGCACCGAGGAAATGACCTGCGCGATCCCGGGCATCGCGAGAACGGCAAAGAAAAGAATACGTCTGAACACAGCCCCTCCATCGAAATGAAATTGGAATCACCTCTCGGTGACGTTCTCGACGAGGGAAACTGCAAACTACACAATCAGATTATCGGCGAACCCGCCTGGAGGTCCAATCGATAATCTTTATCGCCTTGATGGCTCACGTGTTAAAGGAGGATAACAGCCGTGATCGCAGCTCCTCCCGGGATGCGACAAACCAGGTGTGCCGGCCGCGATTCGACTCATAAACGAAATCCCGCAGCGAGGAGCTCGTGTCAACGTGCCGCGAAATATCGCCCAAAATCGCGACGCGTACTTCGTAGGTCACGAACTTCTGAAGGAATGCGCCGGCTAGTCCAGTTCGAAGCTGGAAGAAATCGTCTTCGAGCCGTTCCGCCGGAATCACCACCAGCCGGGCTCCCTGCCCCAGCGCGTCGCCAATGAGCTCCACCGCATCCAGTTTGGTCCCCTCCGGCGCGCAGGCCAGTACGCGCGTGCCGTCGAGGTCATAGCAGCTTCGAGCCATCGCCTATTGAACCGCGACGGTCACCGTATTCGAAGTCAGGCTCCCGACGGTGATCGCCAGGTTTACCGCACTGCCCGTCGGAGCATTGGCAGGCACCTGCACGTTCACCTGGTACAGCCCGACAAGCCCAGGCGCCAGGCCCGAATAAGTTACCGTCGCCGGTACGCCGCCGATGGTCACACCCGGCGTCGCCAAAGTCGTGGCCAGAGGAGCGGAACTCGGCGCCGGAGCTCCATCGGCGGGAGTGTTGTTGACCGCCCCCAGACCGGTGCAGTAAATCGCCAGGAAATCGCCGCGCGCAACGGGTTGAGAACCGGGAAATGCGCCCACTGGCGCAGCCAGCACTCCGGAGCTGGCGATCACCACCGCACCCTGCCCCGTTCCCGCGCCATTGGTGGCGAAGATCGCCGGCCCCACATCGGCAATGGTGACGCTGATCGGCACCGATGTCGTTCCGGCCCTCTGCACCGCCAGCGAAACACTGGTATTCGGAGTCAGGCTAAAGGGGAGCAGCGCGTTCACCTGCGCCGGGCCGACGAAATCGAGCGGCAGAGCCGTCGCTCCGATCATCACCGCCGTCCCGACCAGCGAGGGCGGGAACGTACCGCTGGCGGCCTGCGTGCCGTTCGCCAGCCGGTCCCCCACAATGGTCACCCAGCTTCCGGGCGATATTTGAGCCGCTGCGGAGGCATTGGCCGAGTTCAGCGCCGCCGCCGGAGCCGGAGCGTCCGCGCTGGCCGCCGATTGAACGGTTCCGGTCAGTTTGAGCACACCGTTGGTGAACGTAAGTCCTTGTTCCTCCAGAGCGAGTACCGACACGGCGACTTGCGCCCCGGGGGTTTTTGGCGTCCAGGTTCCCGTCCATACGCCGTTCCCCTGATTCACCAGCGGCGGGGCCAGTTGGTCTCCATTACTGAAGCTGACGGTCACGGCCGCGCCGGGGGCGGGATTATTGCAGTTGTCGACCACTGTGATCGTCAAACTCTGAGGCTGCGCCTGCGTCACGGTAAACGCGGGGCCGAGCGTGCTGACCGTGGGAACCAGGCTGCTGGTCTGGCATCCCTGCGCATCTGAGTGCAGGCCCACGCTGCCCGGAGCGAACAACACCGGCACCGAAACCGAGGACACCGCGACCGATTGCACGATCCCGTTCGAGAAACCCAGCCGCACGACGCCCTGGCCGGTGCCCGACGGCAATGCCGCTGCATTCGCTCCGACGGTTACCTGCACCGAGCCAGCGGCAGGAATCGTCCCCGACGGCGGGCTCACCGCCAGCCAGTTGCCGCCGTCGGTCGTGCTGACCGTGGAGCTATAACTGAGCGCCTGATTCGACAGGTTGTAAAGCGTCACTGGCCCGGTGAGATTCGTTCCACTCAGCGAGCCGACTACAGCGCCCAGTGGCGACACCAGCACCGCCCCCTGGCTGGGATCCACCACGTTAAGCTGCACCGAAACAACTTGCGGTGAGTTGCCGGCATTCGGCGCACTCGTCTCCAGCAGTCCGTAGTATTGACCGACGGGCAATTGCCCCGCACTGATCGAGACCATGGCCGGCTTCGACACAGCGCCCGCCGCCACGCTGCCGCTCGACGGACTGACACTCAACCATCCCGGCGTCCCGGACAGCACCTGCGCGCTGACGCTCCAGTCCATCGCTCCCTGGCCGGCGTTAATAACCTGGTACGACAGGGCCGGCGGCGCCGCGCCCTGGAAAACCGTTCCAAACAGCAGCCCCGCTTGCGTGAGGAGGATGGATGCCGCCTGCGAATTCACCGCCGTTTTTACCGGCACGATTGCCTGCTCTCCGTCCGACGCGGTGATGACGATCTGGCTGTTGTAGGTTGACGGAGGCAGTCCGGCCGCAGTCACCGTGTAAGGGACCGATGCCGGAGAGCCGGCGCTCGCCTGGCCCGATCCCGCGCCTACCGCTACGCAACTGCATCCCGTCACCGCCGTGGTGAACGTCAGGACTCCGCCGCCCGAATTCGACACCAATAACTGTGACTGAACCGGAGCGCTCCCTTGGGTCAGGCCGTAAGCGATCTGGGTTTGGACCAGCGTCAACTGAGGTCCGGGAACCGCCTGCACCACCAGCGTAACCGGAATCGTCACCGACGGCGGGTTGACGTTCAAAGCCGTGACCGTCGCCTGCCCGCTGTAAGTTCCCGGCGCCAGGCCGGCCACATTCACCGCCGACACCGAGAAGCTTCCCGGCGTCGCTCCCCCGGATGGCGTCGCCGATAGCCAGCTCCCGTTCAGCGCAACTGTGAAACTGGTAGACGTGCCGATGGTGAATACCGACAGGCTCTGTGGGCCGGGAAGTCCCGTGTCCGGCCGGTACGAAAAGGTCAAACTGGGCGGCGACACGATGAGCGTCGGCGAGCCCGCCTGCCCGATCGATCCGCTGAAAGCCTGCGTGCCGGTCAGCGGAGCCGGGCTGGTGCTGTCGGAAACTTGCAGCGTGTAATTAAAAGGACCAGCCACGGTCGGTGTGCCGATGACCGTCGCCGTACCGGAAGCCGAGCCGTTCAGCGTCAACCCCGCCGGCAGCGCCCCCGCGCCGATCGACCAGCTAAAGGGAGGCACTCCATTGGAAGCCGTGCAAGTGTCGGCGTATCGCACCCCCACCGTCGACGGCCCGTTAGTCCCGTTACAGTTCAAGGAAGTGATCGCCGCCGGCGGCAACGTGATCGTGCCGGAGTAAGATTGGCTCTGCGTCTGTGGGGTGGGACTGCTGTCGACAACCTTGACCGAATAGCTGTAGGGTCCGGTGCTCGTAGGCGTGCCGCTGATGATGATGGAGCTTCCCGTTTTCCCGCTCGGCGCCAGGCCCGTGGGCAGCGCCCCCGCGCCAATCGACCAAGTATAGGGCACGACTCCTCCGCTGGCGCTGCAATTCGCGATATAGGAGACGCCTTCGGCCGCGGGGCCGGTGGACGGCGAGCAGCTCAACGTCATCAGAGAGCCGGTGATGGTAAATTTGCTGGCGCTCGAGGTCGCGTTGCCGGAAGTCACCGTGACGGCCGCCGTTCCCGCCGTGGCGATCAAATTCGCAGGCACCTGGGCCGTTAACTCCGTGGGGCTGATATAACTGGTGGCGAGGCTCCCTCCGCCCCAATTCACGACTGCGCCGGAGGCAAACCCCGTCCCGACGACGATCAACGTAAAGGCTGCTCCACCGGCGGTTGCGCTCGACGGAACCAGACCGGTGATGGTCAGCGGCTGCGACGAGACGGTCATGGCGCCGTTGTAAGACTGGGTGAGCGATGTGCCACCGTAATCGACAACCTGCACGATGTAGCTATAGCCGAGGGCGCCCACCCCGGTCGGCGTTCCACCAATGGTTGCGGTGGCTCCATTCGGACTTAATACCAGACCCGCCGGCAAACTTCCGGTTCCAGTGCTGATCGACCATGTGTACGGCGGAAATCCCCCGCTGGCCGTGCATGTGGCCAGGTAAGCCGTTCCCACCGTGGTCGGCCCGGTCGTCGGAAGACAGCTCATCGTGAGGGGCCCTCCGGCTATGTTGCCGCTGAAGGTTTCGGTAACGGAACTTCCGGCACTATCGGACAACATGGGTCCATACAGGTACGGGCCCGGGTTGGTCGGCGTCCCGCTAAACTGCGCAGTCGCGCCGTTGGAGCTAAAGCCGATTCCCGCCGGCAGTTGGCCGTAGTACGCGCACAGGTAGCCGCAGGACACGAATGTCGCGAGCGACCAGAAATAAGGCGGCACTCCTCCCGTCGCGTTGCAACTCGCCGAATAATACTGCCCCTCGTTGCTGGGGCCCGACGCCGGGCTGCAGGTGATCGCCAGCGGAGCCCGCGACTGTTCGGGCGCCACGTAATCGTTACAATCGGACGCCGCGCTGTCCGCGCACCCAGCCTTTGCGGCAGGAACCAACGCCAGAAAGGCGAAGCTCAGGACGAGTAATGGCAGTTTATGCCGGAACGTCGCGAGTGGGCTAGATTGCATTTTGTCTACACCTTTAACTACATGTTCTTAGACAAACTATACGCCTAATTCGTTTCGGGAACACGGCGTGGTGACCAGACTCGACTGACCGGCCTAGAAACGCTCGGAGAAAATCGATCATCGAATCTCGACAATCCGATCACCCGCTTCGAAACACCGGACAATCTCGGACCATTGCTGATCGAATGCCGCCAGCAGAACCTTGGTCCGGCAGTTCCCGAGCCGAACCCACAGCAATCCTGCGCCGGAACCGAATCGGCGCGAGAGGTAAAGGAAGTCCTCGTCTTTGGTGACGATGACGCAGCCATGCGCAGCCCCATATTCGTAGATCTCCAGATCGGACGACGAATCCATACCGATCTCCCCTAAGCATTGGCTCTCGTGTCCGTGCTCGCGGAAGAATCCGGCCAGCGCCGGCGGAAGCTGATGATCGACCAGGAATTTCACGACGTCTGCAGGACAGTGTGATCGGCCTGATGCGCGGCATAATCCACAGCCGCGAAAATGTCCTCGCGTTCAAGCGAAGGATAATCGGCGAGGATTTCTTCAAACGACGCACCGCTCGCGATCAGCTCCAGAACGTCGGTCACACGAATGCGCTGCCCGCGAATACAAGGACGCCCGCCGCACTTCCCCGCCTCGACCGTTATTCGCCGCAGCCGTTCTGGATTCATAGATTCAGTCTACCCTCTCGCCGCATCCAAAATGCGGCGCGTGCTAAACTCACAAAACACCTCAAATGTTCTGGAGTAAACTCTTCATCCCCACCCTGCGTGAGGATCCTGCTGAAGCCGAGGTCGCCAGCCATCGTTTGCTGCTGCGCGCCGGCTATATCCGCCAGCTTGCCGCCGGCCTTTATAATTATCTGTTTCTCGCTCAGCGTTCGATCCTCAAGATCACGCAGATCGTGCGCGAGGAAATGGACGCCATCGGCGGCCAGGAATTTTATCTTCCTGGTTTGAATCCGGCCGAGGTCTGGCAGGAATCCGGACGCTGGGACGTCATGGGCGACAACCTGTTTCGCCTCAAGGACCGCAACGGACGCGACCTCTGCCTCGGCATGACCCACGAAGAGGTCATGACCTATATCGCCCGAGGCGAACTGCGCAGCTACAAGCAGCTTCCGCAGATCTGGTATCAGATCCAGACGAAATTCCGCGACGAGCCTCGCCCCAAAAGCGGCCTTCTGCGCACGCGCCAGTTCATCATGAAGGATTCCTACACCTTCGACCTGACGCCCGCCGGCCTCGACGCCGCGTATGAGAAGCACTACCTGGCGTACCGCCGCATCTTCGATCGCTGCGGCCTCGATTACGTCGTGGTCGAAGCGCACTCCGGAGCCATGGGCGGCAGCCAGTCGCACGAATTCATGGTCGCGACGGACGCCGGAGAGGACTTCGTCGTCATCGGCCCCAACTACGCGGCGAATCTTGAAAAAGCCGTCAGCGTCGCCAAGCCTCCCGCCGCAGCCGACCCGGAAGGCGACTTCGAACCCGAGGAGTTTCACACTCCCGGCAAGAAAACCATCGCCGACATCGCGGGCTTCACCGGGCTCCCTGAAACCTCGCAGATGAAAAGTCTGGTCATGGTCGCCGACGGAAAAATCGTGCTGCTGATGGTGCGCGGCGATCATCAGTTGAGCGAAACGAAGTTTGGCAGCATCACCGGCGCAAGCGACGTCCGCCCCGCGCATCCCGAGGAAATTCGCGAGCATTTTGGAGCCGACGCCGGCTCGTTAGGCCCTGTTGGCATCAAGCTTCGCATCATCTCGGATGAAGCCCTGCGCGGGCGGCGCAACATGATCGCCGGCGCGAACAAGAACGACTTTCATTTGCGCCACGTCACCCCCGGCAAGGATTTTCAGTGCGAATTCCACGACCTGCGTCAGGCCGTTGAAGGCGATACCTCCATCGTCGATGGAGCCCCGCTCACGGTTCAAAAAACCGTGGAAATCGGGCATATTTTCAAGCTCGGCTACAAGTATTCGGAATCGATGGGCCTGAAGGTTCTCGATGAATCGGGCAAAGAAGTCACGCCTATCATGGGCAGCTACGGCATCGGCATCGAGCGCATCCTGTGCGCCGCGGTGGAGCTCTTTCATGACAAAGACGGCATCGTGATGCCTCCGTCCATCGCGCCTTTCACTCTGGTTGTCACGCCCATCAATTTCGCCGACTCGGCCCAGAGCAAAGCCGCGACCGATATTTACAACGCCGCGAAATCGTTAGGCCTGGATGCGATTCTCGACGATCGCGACGAGCGTCCCGGCGTCAAATTCAAGGATGCCGACCTGATCGGCATCCCCTATCGCATCACTGTCGGCAAGAAGGTTGCGCAAGGTTTCGTGGAAGTGGTCGATCGCCGCACTAAAACGACGACCGACGTCGCCGTAGCGGAGGCGGCGTTTTTTGTCAAAGCCCGACTGGCAGAAAATACGAAGTGAATTCCCCGCGCTCGAGAATCGGGCCTATCTAAACACCGCGACCTTCGGGCAACTGCCGCGTCGCGCGACCGAAGCAGTTGCCCGGCACTGGCAGCATCGCGATGAACTGGCCTGCACCGATTTTCTGAGCTGGTATAACGATGCCGACCGCCTGCGCGCGTCCATTGCAAAGTTAATCGGCGCAAGCGCCGACGATATTGCATTCGTCGGTAACGCCGCCGCAGCGCTGGGCATGGTGCTGGCTGCGCTCGACTTGAAACCCGAAGACAACATCGTCACGCTGGCAGATGAATTTCCGAATTACCTGTACATGCCGCAGATGCGCGAAGTGCCTTGGGAGCGCTTCTATGAAGCGATCGACGGTAACACAAGATTAGTCGCGATCAGCGAAGTGAACTACGCCACAGGATTCCGGCCTCCGCTCGAAGAAATTTCGAACTTCACGCGCGAGCGTGGGATCATTCTGTTCGTTGACGGCACGCAGAGCCTGGGCGCCCTGACGGTGAACTTAAAAAAACTGGACATCGACATTTACGCCGCACACGGCTATAAATGGCTGATCAGTCCTCCCGGAGCGGGGTTCATGGCTGTCATGGAGCCCTTCAGATGCAAGTTAAGGCCAATGATCGTCGGTTGGAGGAGCCACAAAACGTGGCGCGAGGTCGACAATCTGCATCACGGCGTCCCTGAGTTCTCAGATACGGCGGAAAAATACGAAGGCGGAGGGCTGCCGTTCGCCCTGCTGTATGCTCTGGAGCAGTCGGTCGAAATGATGCTGGAGATCGGGCCCGCCGTGATCGAGCAGCGTGTGATGCAGTTGGCTGATTCGACACGCGATCGTCTGCGGGAATTAGGGGCGAGCGTCAATGCGGGTTCGCAGATCGTGGCCGCGCAGTTTCCAGGCATCGATCCGTCGCACCTGTCGCGGGAGTTGAAGAAGAAGAACGTGAATGTGGCCGCCAGACACGGCTTTCTGCGCGTTTCGCCGCATTTTTATAATAATCACGACGATTTGGAGCACCTATGCGAAGCGATCAAACCATTGATTTAGGGTTCACGAAAATTCCGATAACGGTGATCAAGGGCTCGAAGCCGGGTCCGGTGCTGGCTCTGACCGCCGGGATCCACGGGTACGAGTATCCGCCGATCCTGGCGCTGCAACGTCTCCAAGTGCCAAAGAAGCTAGCGGGAACGTTGATCATCGTGCACGTGGCCAACATGCCGTCGTTTCTGGGGCGCACCGTGTACTTCAGTCCCTTGGATGGCAAAAATCTGAATCGCGTGTTTCCCGGGCGCGAGGATGGCACCGAATCGGAGAGAATTGCGCATGCGATTACCACGCAGGTGATCGACAAATGCGATTATCTGCTCGACCTGCATTGCGGCGACGGAAACGAATCGCTGCGGCCGTACGTGTATCAGACGGTAACGGGCGACGACGCGTTCGACGCGCGGATCGCGGAGCTGGTCGCCAATTTCGGATTCGATCATATCGTAATCGATAAGAATCGCCCGAAGAATGCGGCGAAATCCATGTATTGTTCGAACACGGCAATCACGCGCGGGAAGCCGGCGATGACGGTCGAGTGCGGTTTTTTGGGCCGCACCAGCGAAAAATCGACGCGCGCGATTGTGAAGGGCGTCGAGAGCGTCATGCGGTATTTAAAAATGATCGATGGGCGGCCGAAGCCGGTGAAGAAGGCGGTCTATCTGGATCCGGCGGAGGTGCTGAACAGTCCGGCGACGGGGATTCTCTATCCGCATGTCGAACGGGACCAGATGGTGAAGAAGGGCGCGGTGCTGGCGCACATCACGGACTTTTTCGGGAAGAAGATTGCGGACGTGAAGGCGCCGTTCGCGGGCGTGGTGCTGTACGTGGTCGCGACGCCTCCGATTACGAAGGGGCAACCGGTGGGTTGCGTGGGTCATATTCGACGCTGACCAGAAACAAACCACGCGCCGGGGCTGTCGGTCCCGGAGGGGCCTTATTTGTGAAGTGTTCTTCCAGATCTAAGATGTTTCCCTTTCCCGCTTCAAGCAGAACTCCCACAATGTTGCGCACCATGTGCTTCAAAAACCCGCTGCCGCGGACTCGATAGACCAGCCGGTCGCCCTGGCGCGTTGCGGTCGATGAAAAGATGCGGCGGACTTTGGAGCGTCCTAACGCGTCGGCGTCGTCCGAGGCGGCGAAGGCGGTGAAATCGTGCTCGCCTTCCAGTGTTCTTGCCAGTTCGACGATTCTTGCTTCGTTCAGAGGGTACGGGTAGTGGTGGACGTAGCGGCGCTCGAAGGGGGAACCGATAGGCACGCGCAGGATGCGGTACTCGTACGTTTTCGCGGTTGCATCGTAACGTGGATGAAAGTTTTCCTGTGTCTCTTCGGCGGATAAGATGCGGATATCGCGCGGGAGTTGGCGATTCATTGCTTTTTCCAAATTCGGCGTAGGAATAGGGTTGTTGAGCGAGAACGCCGCGACCTGCCCCAGGGCGTGGACGCCCGCGTCGGTGCGGCCGGAGCCTTCCACTTTCACTGCGGCGCTCTCTATTTCCGAAAGAACGCCTTCGAGGACGCCTTGGATAGTCGGCAGGCCGGGCTGGACTTGCCAACCGTAATATTCGGTGCCGTCATAGCTCAGCGTGATGCGGATGCGTCTCACGCGGCCAGCCCCATGCGTAAGCGTGGGGCTTCGTTCAGCCACTGAGCCAGCCCCAAGCTGACGCGTGGGGCTAGACCGCCGCGTGAAGGTCCGACAACACGGATCATGACGTCGGGCGGGAACCGGGTTTTTCCACCGGGATGCCTTCCTGGCACAACGGGCAGAAATCGGCCGGCCAGGCGGTTACCTCTAGCGTTGCCAGCGCCACTTTAGGGACGCCCAGGTCGGCGCGGCCACCGCTGCGGTCGATGATGGAGCCGGCTCCCAATACTTTTACGCCCGCGGCTTGCAAAGTTTCGATGACATCCCGAGTGCTGCCTCCAGTGGTGACGACGTCCTCGATAACGACGGCGGTGTCGGCGGGTTTCACGGTAAATCCGCGGCGAAGGATCATTTTCGAGGTCGCCGGGTCGCGTTCGGTGAACAGGAATCGTGCGCCGAGGGCTCGGGCGACTTCGTGGCCGATGATCAGTCCCCCAACGGCCGGCGAAACAACAATGTCACATTTCGGGAAATGCGAGGCCAGCTCACGCCCGAATTCTTCAGCAATGGATGGATGCTGGAGCACCAGCGCGCACTGCATGTATTCGTTGGAATGAAGACCGCTGGTAAGGCGGAAGTGGCCTTTCAAATAGGCGCCGGTTTTGCGGAATTCTTCAAGAATCGATTCAGACACGGAAATAAGATAGCATGTTGTCGATTTTTCATCAGCCGCCCGTCTTCAGAGTGTAGTCTCTAATCTGAAAGGAAGAAACCATGGCAAACCCGTTCGTACACGTGGAGCTCAACACGACAGACCTGAGCAAGGCGAAAGCATTTTACGGAAAATTATTCGACTGGAAGCTGGAAGACGTTCCGATGGGAGCGATGGGCATGTACACCACCATCGGCGTGAATGGAGGGGTCGGCGGAGGGATGATGACGCATCCAATGCCCGGCCAGCCCTCCTTCTGGCTGTCCTATGTGAATGTCGACGATATTCACGCGGCGACGGCGAAGGCGAAATCGCTGGGCGCGAACATTATCCGCGACGTGACGCCGGTGGCCGAGATGGGGTGGTTGAGCATCCTCATGGATCCGACCGGCGCGGTGCTGGGGTTGTGGCAGCAGAAGAAGGCCTAGCGAGTCCACCGATCATTGTGGATGAGGTTGGCGAGCGCTTCGCGGTACTCCCAACCTCTTTTTTCTAACTCCGGCTGCGAGCCGAATTCGGAGACGTAACCGATGCACAAGTAGGCAACGGGAGTCACATCCGGAGGGATTTGAAGAGTTGCCTTTAGAGCTTCGAAATCGAGGATGCTGACCCAGCCGACGCCCAGCGATTCCGCGCGGGCCGCGAGCCACAGATTCTGGACGGCGCAAACAGTGGAATAGAGATCGGTGGTGGGATTCGACTGGCGGCCGAGGCCCGAGCCTCTGGTGCGCTGGTGATCGCAGGTGACGCAGAGGTTCATAGGCGATTCGACGATGGCCGCCAGCTTCAGATTGTCGTAAAGAGTCCGTTTTTCGCCCTCGTAAATGCCGGCCGCCTGCTGGTTGGCGCGTTCGAAATTGTCGCGAACTTCGTTGCGGACCGTTGCATCGCGAATGACAATAAAATCCCAGGGCTGCATGAAGCCAACCGACGGCGCGTGGTGGGCGGCATCGAGAATACGGGCTAATACATCGTCGGGGACGGGGTCCGGAAGGAAGTGAGAGCGGACATCGCGGCGTTCGTAGATCGCGCGATAGAGGCCACGCTTCTCGTCCTCTGAAAAATCTGTCATTTGCAACCATTTTACGTGGCGCACGCACTCGTGCGTGCCGCGTCGAGACTCGTCTCGATGCCTGAGCCGGGGTATCTTACTAGGGTACGGATTTCGATTTCAGGAGTCTCATTCCTATGCGCTATGCCCTGCGGACATTACTGAGGAGTCCTGGATTTGCCGCGGCGGCCGTGGTGACGCTGGGGCTGGGGATCGGCGCGAATACGGCCATTTTCAGCGCGGTGGACGCGGCGCTGCTGCGGCCTCTGCCATTCACGCACGCTGAAAAGCTGGTGCAGATCTGGGAAACGCATCCAAGTTTTCCGCATTTGGCGGTCGCGTTTCCCGATTATCTCGACTGGACACGGGCGAATTCGTTCGAGCAAATGGCTGCTTGGGGCTACAGCATTTTCCAGATCACCGGCCAGGGCGAACCGGAGCAGGTGGACGGCGGCATCGTATCTGACAACTTCCTCGCGACAGTGGGCCTGAAGCCGGCGCTCGGGCGAAGTTTCGCAGCGGGAGAGACGCAGGCGGTGCTGCTGAGTGACGCTCTGTGGCGAAGGAAATTCAACGCCGATTCGGGCATTGTGGGACGCAATATCCGGATGAACGGCGAGAGTTTTCAGGTGATAGGAGTTTTGGCCGGTCCACAGCTTCTTCCGAAGGATGTGGATCTGCTGACGCCGTTCGGAAAAATGATTTCGGAGTTCGACCGGACGAACCGGCCTCATCACGTAGTGCAAGTCGTTGGGAGATTGAAGTCCGGAGTTTCTTTCGAACAGGCATCGGCGGAAATTCGAGGCATCTCCACGCGGCTGGAGCATGATTATCCGGTGACCAATAAGACGATCAACGCGGCGCTGGTGCCGCTCGAAAGAGAAATTGAGGGGGACTCGAGAACTGCGTTGCTGGTCCTGCTGGCGGTGGTCGGACTGGTGCTGCTGATCGCGACGGCGAACGTCGCGAACCTGTTGCTGGCGCGGGCAGCGGGACGGCGGAAGGAGATCGCCATCAGGATCGCCCTGGGCGCGAGCCGCGCGCAACTGATGCGGCAGTTGTTGACCGAGAGCCTGGTGCTGGCGGGCGCGGGCGGAATCGTCGGCGTATTGCTGGCCGCCGTCGCGACACCTTCATTACGAACGATGGCGGAGGGACGAATTGTCCGGGCAGCAGAGATCGCGGTGGATCTTCGGGTGCTGGCGTTTGCGCTTCTCGTCGCGCTGGTGACAGGAGTTTTATTCGGGATGGTACCGGCACTGGCGGCTACACGCGCCGACCAGAATGCGGATCTGCGACTGGGAGGACGAAGCTCGGCTGGGACCCTGCATCGAAGCTTGCGGGCGGCGCTGGTGTCCGGGCAAGTCGCGCTCGCGATGCTGGTGCTGGTGGGCGCGGCGTTGCTGACCCGGAGTTTGATGCGGCTGACCGGAGTCGACCCGGGATTTCGAGTCGAGCATATTCTTACGGCGCGGGTGGCGCTGCCAGGGAGCTATTCGACGCCCGCGCAGACCACGGAGTTTTATCAACAGTTGATGGCGCGCTTGGCGGCGAAGCCCGGAGTGACGGCCGCGGCGACGGCGGATGCCACGCCGCTTCAGAGCGCCTACAGCCATACTCGTTTCGCCGTGGACGGCGAGCCGACGCCGGAGCCGGGCCGATATCCAGTGGCTTCGAACCGCGTCCTGTCGCCGAATTATTTCGAAGTGATGCATGTACCGGTGATCGCCGGACGCGTGCTCACCGAGCATGATGCAACGAATGCTCCCGGCGCGCCGATTCTGGTCAACGAAGCTCTGGCGAGAAAATTCTTTCACGGAAACGCAGTCGGGCGGAGCCTGATCCTCGGGGTGATGGATCCGAAGCAGTCGCGATTTCCGATTGTGGGGGTGGTTGCGGACACACTGGAATCAGGGCTGAACGTTCCGCCGGAGCCGACCATGTATTTCGCAAGCTACTCGGGCTTTGGGCGCTCGGCGGTGGTGATGATTCACACGGCGGGCGATCCGCTGGCGATGGCCGAGGTTTTGCGGCGTGAAGTAGCCGCGCTGGACGCGCAAGCACCAGTGAATGAGATCCACACGATGGAGCAGATCGTCGACAAATCGCTAGCTGGACGGAAATTTTCGGTACTTCTCATTTCGATGTTCGGGGCGCTGGCGCTGGCGCTGGCCGCGGTGGGATTGTACGGCGTGGTGTCGTACTCGGTAACGCAGAGGAATCGGGAAATGGGACTGCGGATGGCTCTCGGGGCTCAGCAAGGGCAGGTGCTGCGCATGGTGATGGGGGAGGCAATGAAGCTCGCGCTGGCCGGAGCCTTGGTGGGCGCCGTTGCAGCCGCGTTCGCCGGAAAGGCGATCGCAAGCCAGTTATATGGCGTGCGCGCCGGCGATCCGGCATCGTTCGCCGGGGCGGCCGCGATGCTGCTTGTTGTCGCGATGGCCGGAGCCTGGATCCCGGCGAGGCGGGCGATGAGCGTGGACCCGGTGGTCGCGCTGAGGGAGGATTAACGGCGCACGCGGGCAATCAGGTAGACGACGATGGCGACGTTGATTGCCAGAATCACAATTTTGGCGGGCGTCAGGTGATGGACGATCTCGTAGATTTCGAGAGGGACTAAGCCCGCGGTAGTGATGATGGTGAAGTATTCCGCCCATCGTTTGCGCATCAGAAGGCCGATGCCTTCGGTGAGCAGGAGTGCCGAGTAAATGAAAGTTCCGGCGCTGGCTGCTTTGAGCTGCGCGGGCGTGACCGATAGAGCATGGGTGAGCAGGCGATGGATGTAGCGATTGTCGGGGTCGACACGCAGGATGTCGACCCAGTGAGAGACGGTATTGGCGACGTCGCGATGAATTAGTTTGAGCGCGCCAATGCCAACGATGAGCAGAAGAATGCCCTTCGTCAGCTTAAATAGCGCGATTAATAGAAGAGTTTTAGATTCCGGCCGGGACTGGGCCATGGTCGCGGTTACGCTTTGAGGGCGGCCTTTTGCTTGGCCTTTTTCTCTTTGCGGGGGAGGCGGCGCTTGTTCTTTTTCGCCAGCTTGGGGATTTTCTGGGATTTCTTGGGCTCGGCCACAGGGGTCGCCTCAACAGGCTTGGCATCCGTCTTACCTGGGGCGGCTGGTTTCTTCGGCATATAAGCGATTGTAGCAGCGTCTAGTAAACTTTCAGATGATGCGGTTCATTACTTGTGTTTTGCTGGCGTCTGTCTCACTGTCCGCGCAGGATGCGGTGACCATCCGCGTCGATGCGTCGAAGACCGTGGGCGCGTTCAAACCGATTTACGGGTACTTCGGATATGACGAGCCGAATTTTACATACGCAAAAAACGGCCGGAAGCTGGTGGGGGAGCTGGCGCGATTGAGCAGCGCTCCTGTGTATATCCGCACGCACTTCATGCTGACGACCGGAGACGGAACTCCCGGGTTTAAATTTGGCTCGACCAACGCCTACACCGAAGATGCCTCGGGCAAGGCGATTTACGACTGGACGATCGTCGACCGGATTCTCGACACGTATCTGGAGGCCGGAGCGAAGCCTTTTGTCGAGATCGGGTTCATGCCCAAGGCGATGTCGGCGAATCCGGAGCCGTATAAACCGGATTGGTCCCCGGGCGCGAATTTCAATCAATATTATCTGGGCTGGGCATATCCGCCGAAGGATTATTCAAAGTGGGGGAAGCTGGTGTATCAGTGGGTTCGTCATGAGGTGGCGAAGCACGGGGCGGCGGAGGTTGCGAGCTGGTATTGGGAAGTCTGGAATGAGCCGGATATCGGATACTGGCACGGCACTCCTGAAGAGTACGACAAACTTTACGATGATTCAGCCGCTGCAGTGAAGAAGGCTCTGCCCGAAGCAAAAGTGGGAGGGCCGGCGTCGACGGGCCCTTCGGGCGCGAAGGCGGCTGACTTCTTACGGCAGTTTTTGGAGCACTGCGCCACCAAGAACGCGCCGCTCGATTTTATTACGTATCACGCCAAGGGCCGGCCGTCTGTAGTCGACGGGCATGTGCGCATGGGGATTTCGAAAAACGCCGACGATGTGGACAAAGGATTTCAAATTGTCCGCGAGTTTCCGAAGTTTCAAAATCTGCCGATCGTGTTGAGCGAGTCCGATCCCGAAGGATGCGCGGCGTGTTCGGCGCGGGTGTATCCGCAGAACGCTTATCGCAACGGAGCGCTCTACGCCAGCTACACGGCGGCGATGATGAAGAATATTTTCGAGCTGGCGGATCGAGCGAAAACCAACATCGCAGGGATGTTGACGTGGGCTTTTGAGTTTGAAGATCAGCCTTACTTCGACGGCTTCCGCACGCTGGCCACGAACGGAATCGATAAGCCAGTGCTGAATTTCTTTCGCATGGCTGGCCTGATGCGCGGCGATCGCGTGAAGGTCGAGAGCAACGCGAGCGTGAGCGTGCAGACGAAGATCGCCGATGGCGTACGCGCCAATTCGGACGTAGATGCGATGGCGGTTCGCTCGAATCGTGATATTTCCGTGCTGGCGTGGAATTATCATGACGACGATGTTCCCGCTGCGGCGGCACGCGTGCGAATCGATATCGCGGGCATACCGAACGGGCGCATCCTGCTCCGCCATTACCGGATCGACGAAACGCACAGCAATGCCTGGACGGCCTGGAAGAAGATGGGCTCGCCGCAGCAGCCATCGGCGGCGCAGTATGCCGAGCTTGAGGCGGCGGGGCAATTGCAGGAACTGGATTCACCCCGATGGATCGTAGTGAAAGGTGGCCAGACGACGATCGATATTACGCTGCCGCGTCACGGCGTCTCGCTGCTCAATCTAGTTTTTTGAGATTGTCGCTGGGGACGCGATCAATCAGCATCTGCATCGGATCGATGCCGGCTTCGTAGGGCTTTTCGGCGAGTTCGAACTGGAAGGTCTGTTTGCCGCCAGTGATTTTCACCAGTTGCCGGTAGAGCACGTTGCCGTAGCGGTGATTCTTCTCGGCCTTGGCCAGGGCGCCGATTTCGATCCAGTCGTTGACCGGAACTTCGGTCTCGTTGCCCTGATCGTCGGCTTTGAATTTCTTCGACTCCACTTCGATCGTGACTCGAAACTTGCCGTCGGGCAGCTTTTCGGATTTTGCCGCCAGCGTGCGATTGGAGAATAGCGTGATGTCGTCGAATAAATCCTTAATCAGATATCGAAACTGCGCCGGCGTTTCGTCACGAAAGGCATCGACCAGGTTGTGCGACGTCGGATAGGGCGGCGGCTTGTACGCAAACTGGGCGATCATTTTTCGCAACGCCCGGTTGACCGCTTCTTCGCCGATGCGTTCTTTCAGGTAATACATGACCACGCTGCCCTTGCGATAGTGGACGTAGCCCTGGTCCGCTTCCACCGTCAGCAGTGGACGCTCCTTCAGCGTCTCCCGGCCGCGATTCTTCAGGTAATTGTCCATCTCGTATTCCAGGAATTTGCGCATCGTGTCGCGGCCGTATTCGTGCTCCATCACCATGAGGGCGGAATACTGCGCCATCGTTTCCGAGAGCAGCGTAGCACCCTGCATGTTGGCGCCGACCACCTGGTGCGCCCACCACTGGTGGCCCATCTCGTGCGCGACCACGTAATAGACCATGTCGATATCGTCGGGTTTCGACAGATTGGCGATGAAGCCGATGGCCTCGGAGTACGGCATCGTGCCGGGGAAGGCCTGCGCGAAGCGGGCCACGCGCGGAAACTCGATGATGCGCGCTTCCTTGTGCTCGTAGGGTCCGAAATTAGTGGTGTAATACTCCAGCGACTTGCGGATCGACTTGAGCATCTTGGGAACATTCCAGGCATGTTCCTTGTCGTAATAGACTTCGATCTTCACTCCGTTCCACTCCTCGCGCGCCACTTCGTAGCGGGCGGAAATGAACGAATAGAAGTTCAGCGAAAAATGATCGAGCTTGTAATGAAAATAGCGCCGGCCGTTTTCAGTCCATTCTTTTTCGAGCGAGCCGGGCGCGACCGCAATCTGATCGGGCGAGGTGCTGATGACAGTATCGACGTTCACCCAGTCGGAGTTGTTCGATAGATACGTATTGCGGCAGTGTTCGTCGCAATCGCGTTCGAGCGCGGGCATGTGGTCTTTTTCCTTCAAACTGTACTTCTTGCGATCGTTCTTGTCGGTGAGTTCGCCGGCCGGCTGGTAGCCGATCTGCGGCGCGATGAAATTGTTGAAAAACGTTCCATCCTGCACCAGGTCGAGATGAGACGTCTGATTCTCGATCCCGCGGACATGGCTACGAACGGTGAATTTCATATCTCGTGACTCGCCGGGAGCCATCGGCTGCGCCAGTTTGTAGATCCGGTAACGCAGCCGTTTATCGTCGCTGACAATGGTTGCGCCGTCCAGTTGAATATCGAAGTCGTAATCCGGATTCAGGACAAAGTGGATCTCTCCGATGGCCTGGGAAGACTTGTTCTGAATCACCTGGTCGCCATGCAGGACCATGTTGCGCGTTTCCGGAAAAATATCGATCGCATAGCGAACATCCTGGATGCGCGGCTGCGGAATGCCTTCGTACTTTTTATATGTCTTCTCGTAATCCGCCCGGCGTCGCTCCGCGACTTTCGGAGCCACGATTTCATTCAGGATCTTCGTGTTGTAGAAGATCCACGCGCCGGCGGCCGCGAAAGCCGCTAACGCTAGAAAGGTCCCGACCCGCCACCCACCGGCGAACTGCTGGCGGGCGACGCTCCATCGCTTGCCGATCGACGTCTCCTTGCCGCGCGGCCAGAACAGCGCCGTGGCGATGGCGATCAGCAGGCTGAAAGCAAGCCAGTAGACGGTGAACCAACTCCAATTTCCGATGAACGGCGCGAAATGAAAGAAATCCGAGTACGTCATGCTGGGGCGGGCGCCATAGCGCGCCAGCAGCGAACTCACGTCGAGGGGAATCCAGACGAACGCGTTGACGATCAGAAACGTGACGTAGGCGAAGTACCCGACATATTTATTCGGCGAAAGTACGTGAATGAAAAACGCGAGTATGGCCAGGAAGAAGAGCGTGGAAAAGTCGACCACCAGAATCGACCTCGCGTAGAGCCCCAGCTGAAACCGCGTGTAGCCGTGTGCAGCCTGCGTTACGATGCCGGCGGATATCGCGACCAGAAGAATAATCCACAGGATGCCGAGGAGCGCCGTGAACTTGGCGGCGAACGAGGTCCAGCCCGGGTGCGGCATCGCGTCGTGAATCTCGTCCATGTGCGCATCCCGCTCCTTCCAGACCAGCACACCGGCGTAGAAGGTCACCATGCCGACCAGAAACGAAAATAAGGTTCCCTGAATGATGTCGCACACCCAGTAAGTCACCGGAAGCGACTGGTTGCCGTATCCCTCGCTGGCGGAAAATATCAACGCCGGAATCAGATTGAGGAGAGAGGCGAGCAGAATCACGATGAACGAGGTGGATTTGACAACTCCGAAAAACTCCGTTCTCACCGATCCCGTGTACTGGCGGATGGCCGCGGAAATTCCGTGCGACGGCCGAATGGAGGGATCGACGGCGGGCAGAGCGACGGCGGGAGCCCCCGCCACTTCGGCGTCATCCATACGCTTGGCTTTCTTACTTCGCTCGTAAAAACTGAACCGGTTGTAGGCGAAGGCAAAGATCAGACCCGAGACCGTCATCCACAGGAGGCGGTTCCACAACAGCAGACCCTCCCAGCCGAGCGAGAGCTTGTTGCGATCCGAAACGGTCCAATATTTCGTCATCAAGTCGAATGCGCGAGAGCCGAACGGATCGGTGATGGCGGCGATGGTCTCATTGCGGATGTCGCTCAGAAACGCGTCCGAGACAGCGTAGCCGACCAGCAGGACGAGCGCGGCGATAAACGAGGTAATCGTACTGCGGGTGAGCGCGGCCACCGCGAAGATAACCGCGGCGACGAACAGAGTATTCGGAATGGCGAAGACCAGAATCGATTTGAGATGCGCGCTCCAGATAATGGGGCCAAAGCGGTCGGCGTCGGCCCACGGCATATAGCGGGCGAGAAGAATGCCGAACGAAACTCCCAGGATGGGGATTAAGGAAACGATCGCTCCGCCGAAGAACCGGCCCAGCAGAAAATCCGAGCGCTTCAGCGGCGTCGAAAAGACCATCTGCCAGGTGTTGCAGGCGAAGTCGCGGGCCGCCGCTGCATTGACGAACGCGGTGGTCATCAGCAGCGTGAAGATCCCCGCGATCGCGTAATAATTCTGGATTACGAACGGCGCGTTGCGATTAGTGTTCTCCAGCGCGCCGCCGACGATCACCTTATCGGAGCTGGTCGCGGCCATGAACATGGTCGCAACGATGACGAAAAACACCCACACCATGAAGCCGCGAAGCCAGTATCGGATTTCAAACCGAAGGATCTGGAGTAGCATCTACGCGCGCCCTTCTTCGCCATGCGTGGCGGAGGTGCGGGAGAAAAATACGTCTTCGAGGTCGGGCATGGCGGCCTGAAAACCATCGTCCGGAGCGACATCGCTGTAAATGTGAATCTGCGGACGGCCGGCGACCAGTTTATTGGAGATCACTTTGAAGCGCTTCTCGTAATCGGGCAGCTCGGACTTGGCGATGGTGCGCTGCCAGATCTTTCCGTCCAGATCGCGAATCGCAAGATCCGGCGCGCCGGCGAACATCACCCGCCCTCGATCGATGATCGCGGTGTTGGTGCACAGCTCCATCACATCCTGCACGATGTGAGTGGAGAGAATCACGATCACGTTCTCGCCGACTTCTGAAAGCAGGTTGTAAAAACGATTCCTTTCGCTGGGATCGAGACCGGCGGTGGGCTCGTCGACAATCAACAGAGTGGGATCGCCGATCAGCGCTTGGCCGATTCCGAAGCGCTGCCGCATGCCGCCGGAGAATCCGGAAAGAGCCTTTTTTCGCACATCCCAGAGATTCACTCGCTGAAGTAGCGCGTTGACCAACTCCTGCCGTTCACGGCCATGGACGAAGCCCTTCAGCAGCGCCAGATGATCCAGCATGTCCAGCGCGGAAGTCTTCGGATACACGCCGAAGTCCTGCGGCAGATAGCCGAGAATTTTTCGCACTTCCTCCTTTTGTTTGAGCACGTCCATGCCATCGAGAGTGACGGAACCAGAATCGGCTTCCTGCAAAGTCGCGAGAATGCGCATGAGCGTCGACTTGCCCGCGCCGTTCGGACCGAGGAGTCCGAACAGCCCTCGGGGAATCGTCAGCGACACGTTATCGAGCGCGCGGACGCCGTTGGGATAAACTTTCGAAAGGTTTTCGATCCGGAGTTCCATAGGAGCAGTTTAGATGACGGAGAGTCTGGCAGCAAGAATGCTCTAACATTCACGTCGCAAAGCGACTCGAGGAGCACACATCATGATCCGGGACTTTGTTTTTCTAGTGCTGTTTTTTATTTTTCTGGCGATTTGGGGCGTTTCGTGGTTCGCGCTCCACATCACAGGTGGCTTGATTCACTTGTTACTGGTTGTAGCCGCGATATCGCTGGTGCTGCACCTGTTCCGAGGGTCGCGAACGGCATAGCGCACGCGCAAAGATTGCGCCACCTCGCACCTTTTTCCTGCGACCTCCTTGCTGGTGTATGCTGCCTGATTGAAGTCCTGCGGAGGCGCAATGAGATCAATTGCGAGGTGGATGTCCTTTGTCAGCATGCTCGCGATGATTGCGAGCTCACGCAACGGAGGAAGTGCCGTCGCGGCTCCGAGGCACGCGCCGGTTACGGTGACGCGAATATACACGGGTTCCGACAGCCGGACCCATGCCGAACTGATTGACGAGAAGCTAACGCCGCTCGCAGGCAGAGAACAATCGGAGAAGGTAAAGGTCGCCAGTTCCTACTTTGTGCGCTGCTCTCCCGGTTTTGTGGCGGATTGGCATCCGGCTTCGGCGCGACGCTATGTGGTCACGCTCAGTGGCCGCGGAGAACTCGAATTGGCTGGCGGACGAAAAATTCCGTTGGGGCCCGGGCAAATACTGCAAGCCGAGGACCTGACCGGGAAGGGCCACATTATCCGCACTATCGGCAAGACGGACTGGACTACACTCTTTGTCCAGTTCGATGAGTAGCTCAAGGAATCAGCATAACCGGCGCCTGCCAGAACGCCGCCTTTTGCCCGGTTGGATCGAGCACCGTGACCTGGCAGTTGTACTGCCCCGGCGGCAGCTTACTGAGAGACAGGCTGAACTTGAGCGGAACCGTCTTGATATTGTTCGCGAGTCCTTCCGACACCGGCAGCGGAGGTGTTTCGAACACCTTCGTCTGTCCCCGGTAAAACGTGACGAACGCGATCAGAGGTTGCACGGTGGCCGCGGCCGGTTCATAGGCTTGCAGATAAACGTACATGTCCTTCGCCTTGCTGAACACGCGCGTCACGCTGGGGATCAGCTTGTACCCGTCCTGCACTAGAGGATTGGCAATCTCGCGCTTGTCCTTCTCCTTGGACGCGTTGTAAATCGCGTCTTTGAGTTCGTCACGCTGGCTGCTCAAAACGACGGAGCTGATAGGGATTCTCTTATCTTCTTTATTCAGGTTCGGGATGAAGAACTTGGTTTGAAACGTGCCGATACGGCCCGTTTCCGCGTCGCGCACCAGAAATTTGACGGCGTATTTTCCGGGCAGCAGAGTGAAGCCGGTGACGTACTGGATGCGGCGCTTCGCCAGTTCCGCAGCCGTGGTATCGCTCAACTTGACGTCGGTCTTGTCGCGCACGTTCTGCATCGTGGTGCCGAAGTCATCCTTTACTTCGGTAATGAAATCGAGCAGCGTGTGTTCCGCCCCGCCCTTGCGCGCCAGCGCCAGTTCGCTCCCCGGAATTTTAACGGCGATGGGCACGAAATACTCGGAGTGATTCAGCTGGAAGTAGTCGACCTCCATCGCAATCGTCAGCTCCGTGATCGGATCTCCCAGCATCAGAGCGTCTTCGAGCTGGCGTTCCTTATCGGCGGCAGTGAACTTGGCGAATACTTTACCCGCGTAATAGCCCTGGCCATAATCGAGGCTCGCGTTCAACCCGTTGTTCAAAGAAATTTTGATCCGCCGGAACTTGCCGTTCAGCGCTTCGTTGGTCGGATAGTAGCCGATGATGTAGTAACTCGATACCGATTTCTGCGCCTTCACAATACCGGCCGCGAGATCGTTGTTATCGAGCAGAGCCTTGCCGCCGGTATCCGCGGCCATGGTCCACAGCGTGTCCTGCGATTTCGAAAAATTCGCCGACGCGGCCATCGCCGACTGTCCGTTGTACATGCCTATGCCGCCTGGCGATCCACGCGTGGCGTCGCCCATGGGAGCCGATGCCACCAGTCCGCGGGCATCGATCGCCCAGATGGATACGCCGGCTCGAATCGCGGCGTTCACCGTGGCGTGCAATTGCGCCTGATTGTCGACCCCGTTCAACGTCAAGCCGCTGGCGAAATACAGCAGCGCTTTCTTCTCGTTGAGATTCCCCAGCATTTTCGCCGCAGTCTGGAGCGCGGACAACTGGCGGTCTGTAGTGAAGATGTTGAACTCGCTGTCGTCCTGGCCGAAGGCCGCGCCGGTGTCCGAGCTGCTCGCGTCGGCGGTGGTCGGGTCGACTCCATCGCCATCGCCGACGATCATGGTTTGAATAATGCCGAGCAGCCGCTCCCGGTCGGCCGTGAAATCCTGCGCCACTTGGACGGAGCCCCCGGCGTACTGGATGACGGCCACCAGGTCGGCCGGCGTCATCTGCGTCTTGATGAACTTCGTGGCCGCGTCCAGGGCGCGCAACTGGTCCGGAGGAGGCATCGCCGTCATGTCGAAGTACAGCGCCAACAGACGGTGATCCTTATACTGCGTCTTGCCCGGCACCTCTCCCGAGATTTGCGTGTGCGGAAGTTTCTCAAAATACTTCGGCGGACCGAGTGGAGGTAAAGGCTCGGCGTTGATGATCTCTTCCAGCCTTTGATATTCGAAAAACTTGATCTCCTGCGGCACGCCGTCTTCGGTAACAGTGAAGTCCTTGGCCGTGAGGCCTTCGACGGGATTCCCGCTCTTGTCCTTCACCAGCACGGTCTCGATCTTCAACTGCCTGGTGATGGAGAAGGTGGGCGTGTCGCCGGAAGTTTTGTTCTCTCCCACCTGCTGCGCGAAAGTCATCGTTGCGATGATGAAAAAAACTATCCATCTGTTATGTCGCATTAGAACCTCACTCTTAGCGTGGTCAGCAAACTTCGCATCGGGTTCGCGGCGTTGGGATTGGGAAGCCCGAACTGGGTGCTTCCAAGTGTCGCGTTCCAGCTTTGAAACGTAACATGGTTGAGACTGTTGGTGGAATCCACCCGCAGATCGAGATTGAGACGGTCGGTCAGCCGGAACGTGCGCGACAGCGACGCGTTTAAGGAGAACTGGTTCGGACCGGTGATGGAATCGCGCCCGGCATTTCCCCATTGCCCCGACGGAGGAGCCGCGTATGCAGCCTGGTTTAAGAAGCGCCCGTCGGGAGTGTTATAGAGTGATGCGCCGGTATACTCAGGCCGGTACGATCCGACATATCCCGTGCCGGGAATCGCGATGGGCAGAGTCGGCGTCAATGGAAGCCCGGTCCCTGCGGTGATGTTGGTGACTACCGTCCACTCTTTGAACAGCGCCCCGCGCCAGCCGCTCAGCAGCGTGCCTCCACCAATTCCCATCCCCGATGTATATTGCCCCATGAACGTCACCTGGTGGCGCTGATCGAAACTCGAAAGTCCGCGCTCTCCTGCGAGGTTGAGCCAATTCTGCGCGACCAGCAGGCTCCCCTGAGCTCTGCCACCCAGCGCCGCGTCGTCGATCGATTTCGAGTAGACATATTGGGCGCTGGCCGTAAACCCGTTGTGCAGTCTTCGCCGCAATTGAATTTGTCCGGCCTCGCGCGTGGAATTGCCGTTGGATGTCATGTATGCGAATCCCGAAACGCAGGTGGGACATGGATTCGCCGCGCCATCAGGATACGTGTTCGGATAAAACTCCTGAACGTTGCGCGTTCCTTTGATCCCGTTATAGGTCGCCGTCACGATCAGCGCGCCGGGCAGATCCCTCTGCACCGAAGCCAGCCAGTTCTGCGCGTATCCGATTTTGAAATTGGGGTCGATCCCGAACAGCGTGGTCGTCTCGTTGGGAGAAGCGTTAAATCCATTCGCCAGCGTCAGCGGATCGGCGGGGCTGTTTTGCACGCTTAAACTTTTCGAGAAAGGCGCCTGCTGGTCCATCTGCTGCGCGATGGTCTGATAGACAGAGGTATTGTAGTAAACACCATAGCTCGCCTTCACCAGCATTGAGGAAGCTGGAAAGGGGCGCCAGGAAATCGCGATGCGCGGCTGAAACTCGTGCTTGTCGGGATGCATCAGCGAAGCGGGATACCTCGTGCCGGTCAGCGTGCCGACAGGATCGTTCGCCACCACCGGCGCGACGGCCGAGAAGCCCGGCACCACGTCCAGATTCACCAGCCGTCCGTACAATTCGGTCGGCGGAGTCCAGTATTCCCAGCGCAGACCCACGTTCATGGTCAGGCTCGGACTGACTCTCAAGTCGTCCTGCACGTAGCCGTCGATGATCGAAGCCCGCAGATACTTGTCGGCATTTCCATAGGCGATCTGGCTGGTGTCGGGGACGCCCAGCAGGAATCCGGCGAAATCGTTACCCGCCGCCGCACCCGTAAAATCGAACGTGCCGCGCGGATTGGTCTGGGAGATGATGTTGAATTGCTGCCTCTTGAAATCGCCGCCGGAGGACACGTTGTGGCGGCCGCGATTCCAGAACATATCGGCGGACAGAGCGCCGGTTTGCGCCTTATTCACCGACTGATTCCCGTCGGTCAGCGGCGTGATGCTGACAAAATTCAGATTCGGCGGACCCCAATTCTGCGGCTGCTGATTATTTCCGACAATCCCCGCGTCACCGGAAATGTTCTCTTTATTCGCGAAGTTGGGAGTCAGAGTCGTCGCCTGACGGCTAAATTGGTATGCAAACGTCCCGTAGAAGCGATTCGTGAAAAAATGGCGCCAATTGGCCTTCGAAGTGAGCCCCAATTGATTGAGCCGGTCGGTAAAGCCCAGCAACGTCGGAGTATCGGAGCGCGTGCTTTGAAACGCGAAGTTACCGAAAACCTGGTTCTTCCGGTTGATGTTTTTGTTGAGATTCGAATTCAGGCTGTCCTGATGCGTGTCGCTGACCAGCGGCAGCTGGTAGTTGTACGGCCCGGAAAAATTGGGCAGCGGATACAGCTTCAGCAGGCTCAGCGCCTGCGGGCTGATGCGCGTTTGCGGAATCATGTTGTTCGGAAACGCCAGGCCCGTGGTGGGGTCGGTAATGGTTGTGCTGAGCTGCGAAAAATCTCCCGCGCGCTCGGCCGCCGTCGGCATCGTGCCCGGCTGGGTGGTCGCGTTCCTATTCCGCACCCATTGATAGCCGACGAAGAAATTTCCGAGGTTCTTCTGCAACAGTCCGGGCAATCTCACCGGACCGCCGACCTGTGCGAACCCTCGAAAATTATTCACCTGCTGCTTCGGCGTATCCTGACCGTCAAGCGAGAATGGCCGCGCATCCAGCACGGAATTGTCGAGACCAAATCCAAAATTTCCGGTGTACATCGACCTCATCCCGATGCGATTGTTCCCAAATGCGGGATTCGTGGCAAACGGCGAAGCGGCTCCGTTATTAGCGGTCCCGTTGATCAGGAAACCATCAGCGGCCTTCTTGCTCAAATCGTCGTTGGCGGCGCTGTTGTCGCTTTGGGCGGCGGCGTTCGCATTCGATTGCGTCGCCGCATCGGATTTCGATGCGTTCACGTCAGCGCGCTGAAAGCCTCCCGGGGTATTCGCCGGAGGCGGCGGTTGGCCTTTCTTCGGCTTCACCGGTTTGGCCGGCTCCGCGGAGGGCGCAGCCGCGGGCGTGTTGTTCGCCACCGATAACGACGGAGTGGGTTGTGGACCCGCTGCGGCCCTGATCTCATCGAGCGGCAGCAGCTTCAATTCCAGGTCCGGAATAGCCGCGTCCGCGCCCACCGTCACATCCTGTTTGATCGGGACGAAACACAGCATTTCGACCTCAATCGTCCAGGCGCCGTCGGGCAAATCGGGAAACGAGTACACCCCCGTCTGATCCGTAATCGTCACCAGCTTCTTGTCCCCTTGAGACGCAGTGACCGTCGCACCGGGAATCGGCAAGCCGCCGAACTTCACCAGTCCATGACGCTCCGACGCCGCCAGAACGGATGTGACCAAAGGGAATGTCGCGAGCCAGAGAATCAGACCGCACAGGAAGAATTTCTTAGTTTTCAAACGATAACCTTTCTGTTTGGCCTGTTTTCTTTGCGAACTCTGCGCCTCTCTCGTGAAACGGGTATTCAAAAAGAAGACGACGCCCACGCCGCCGGTGTTCATAGAAATAAGACGGCGCGACCTACGAACCATTACATTTTCCCTTAATTCTCCAGTGGAACCTTCTCCGCGTGATCGATCACCAGCACTCCCACCGGACTTTTCTTCGATTCCAGCTTCAAACCCAACTGCTCCTGCACCGCCGTAAATACCGACGGACCCACCTGATTTTCCACCGCCTGCCGCTCGTCGGCGTATTTCAAATCGAACTGATAGTATCCGGTCAGCCCCGTCTCATCGATCACCGGCATGCGCGTCATGCGCGACAGCAAACTGGCCAGCTTGTTCATCGTCATCCGGTTCGATTTAATCCCGTCCAGGCGAGCCGTGCCGAAACCCTCGGCCTGTCCCACCGTCGATTCCCTTAGCTTGGGCCCGTTCTTTCCGATCACCAGTTCGTAGTGCGTCATTTCCCGCGGCTCCGTGTGCATCGCGATCTGAAACCGCTCCTTCAGCAACGTCTGCAGCATCAACATGAGCTGGTCATCGGGAGTGTCCGGCGGGGCCTTCCCCGTGACCTCAAACCGAACCATCTTCTGATTGATCCAATCCGGCCCGGCAATCTGCTCGTCCGTGGTCAGCGAATACGCAAACTTCAGGCAATCGCTCAACGTCGCGTTCGCGAGCGTCACGAGCCCATTGGCGATCTTTCCCGTATTGATGTTAATCAAACCGTTCACCACCGGTCCGCCCATCTTCACGGTCGCGGCATCGAACACCGGCGCCTGCCCGGCAGACGCAACAACAGCCATCATCAGAACACCGCAGTGTGGCGCACGCCCCCAGGCGTGCCGCGTCGACACTCGTGTCGATGCTTGTCTTTTCAGGAGGGGCATCTCAGTTCTCCGTCGCTTTCTCGGCCCGCTCGATCACCAGAATCTCCACCGGCCCTTTCGTCGCCTCCAGTCTTAAACCAAGCTGCTCCTGCACAGCAGTGAAAATCGACGCCGCGTTCAGATTGCTGCCGTCGGGTTTCGCCCCATTGATCATCGGCATGTTGGCCGGGTCCGGCGCCCATTCCAACTGGTAATCGAAGCTCCCGGCAATCCCGGTACGATCGATGACGATTCGCCCCGCCGGCCCAGTAAGAACTTTGGCCATCGTCGATAAGGGGACGTTTTGCCCTCTCATTTGATGGAGACCCACCCCGCTCACACCCAGCTCGACCCGTTCCGGATTTCCCGCCGTGCCCGGCGCCAGCTTCGATCCGCTCTTCGCCACTACCAGCGCATAGACCGGAAACTCCTTCGAGTCGCGGCGGATCGTCATTTTGAATCTGTCCTCCAGCAAAGTCCGGAGCATCCGCCGCCGCTCGTCCTCCGTGATCTCCCGGCCGGCGGTGGCAACGATATCCCAGCGGTCCGAATCGAACCACGCCGGTCCGCCCGAGATTTGCGTCTCTTGCACGTCGTACGCGTATCGCACCATAGCCTTCAACGAGAAATTCGCGATCGCGAGCCTGCCGGGTTCGCGCCGCATTCTTACTTGTTCGCCCGGCGAGCTTACCTTCACCGACGCAGCTTCAAATGCCGGCGACTGGGCCTGGCACAACATCATCGCAACAAAGAGGAACGTCATTACTAGATTATTAGTACGACATCCCTCCTATGTCAACTAGTTCTCTGACGCTTTCTCCGCCTTCTCAATCACGAAGATATCCACCGGCCCCTTAGTGGATTCGAGCTTCAATCCGAGCTCCTGCAGCGCCGTGAAAATCGAAGCGCCGGGACTGTCGGATGGAGCAGCGCTTTCTCCGCCCGGCCCCTTCATCATCCCGCCTTGCCCCTCGTCCGGCGTCCATTCCAGTTTGAAATCGTAATCTCCGGTCAGTTCCGTTTTATCGATCACGGACCGTCCCAGCACCTCCGACAAGTGATTCGCCAGCGCCGAAACCGGAACGCCACTGGCCTCGAAGCGACCTCGTCCCATCATTCTGATCTGCCCGCCGCGCCCCCCGCCGCCGCTCCCGCCTTCGCCTCCTGCCGCCACCACCTCCGCTATTTTCAACTTCGGCCCTCCCTTGGCGACGACCAAGGCATACGTCGGCAGTTCCTTCGTCTCGCGATGAAACGCCAGCTTGAACCGGTCCTTGAGCAGCGCTTGCATCATCACCTTCACCTGGTCCTGCGACGCCGCTTCGGCCGGCTTCGCGGTAATGTCGTACCGCTCCGAACGCAGCCAATCCGGCCCGCCGACAAGCTGAAAATCCCTGACGCCATAAGCCTGCTGAATCAGCAGTCTTACCGTGATGCCCGCCATAGCGATGCGCCCTCCGGGCATCATCGAAATGCCGATCCGCATCCTTCCCATCTCCGATGGCGCGCTCGGCTTGATCGATGCCGCCTCGAACTCCTGCGCCCGCATTAGGAAGGATCCAGCCGCAATCATCAGCAACTGTCTGCGATTCATGAAATTCTCGACTCCTCGTTTAGACGTTGGAAGGGATGAAAAAGTCCCCGAATCCGGCACTTTTTCTAACCAGCACCCCTGTCCTATGACGAAGTTGAGCCGCAGAGCCCGGAAAGTTCCAATTTCAGGTCAATTCTGCGAAGGCCTTTCCGCACGTTCAATCACGAGCGTTTCTACGGGCGCCTTTCGCGATTCCAATTTGAGGCCCAGCTGCTCTTCGATGACGGCGAAGAGCGTAGGCGCATTGGGATCGGCCGGAGGCTCCCGCCCTTCTGAGATATCAAAACCGGGATTCCACCCCGAGGTCTTAATATCAAAGTTCCCTTCGATCCCTGTGTTATCAAGGACAGGCCGACCCAAACGCGCCGTCAACCCCTCAGCCAGGTCGCGCATATTCACTGTACTTCCCGATAGCCCCGGTCCCGGGCCACCCAAGATCCAATGGCAGAGTGTATGACGGAGGAACGCATCCATCCCAAGCGTCTCCTCGCACGTTCGATCTTCAGCCTTTTTGAGTTTTGGCCCACCTTTCGCGACCACCAGGGCATACACCGGCATTTCCTTCGTTTCGCGCCGCACCTCAACCTTGAACCGGTCGGCCAGCAGAGACTGGAGCATCCGCCTCATCTGCTGTGAATTCGAGGACGGATCGTCCGCCTTCGCATCGATATCGAAGTTTTCGGATTCGAGCCAGCTCGGGCCGCCGGAAATCAGGATGTAGGGCAGGTCGTAGGCAAGTCGAATAAGAGCTCTCGGGGGAAGCTTCCTGGCAGTAAACCTTCCTCCAGGGAGAAAGGAATGGCCCGGACTCCGCCGATCGTCCGGCGCACTGGGCTTGACAGACACGACTTCGAATGCCAGTCGGGTCGTGGGTTTCGACTGCGCCTGCATCCGCGGCGCATTTATAACGCCGATGGCGACCGGAGCCGATACGGCGATAATCCCGACACTGGCCAGTAGGGCCCTTCTTCCAAAATCCAGCGCGTCCGCACTCCGGGGCATCATGATTCCCTCAATCCTCTTCTTCAAATCCGACCCCGTCACGCCCGCCACGCACTCGACCGGTGATTCCAGATAAAGCCGGCAGACCTTTAGAATGCTCTCCGCATATACTTCGGGTTCTTTTCCCAGCCGCAGCACTTCCTCATCGCAGGCGCGCTCGCGCTCCTCCACCATTCGCGCGCCGATCCACCACACCAGAGGATGAAACCAGAACAGCGCCTCCACGACCATATGAATTGCCGCCGCCAGATTGTCGCGGCGACGCACATGGCACAATTCATGAGCGACAACCGCGTCCAGTTGTTCCGCCGTCAATCGCTCCGTGATTCCTTCCGGTAACAGCAACACGGGCCTCCAGATGCCAAACACCCCGGGCTCCAGTAGCATCGGTGACGATTTCGCTGCGATGGGGGTATCCAGCCAGAGTGGCGATGCCCCCAGAACCGCCGACCGAACCCGCCACCAGCGAACAAACCAAATCAGCGCGAGGACCACGCATCCTGCGAGCCACGCCGCGCCACCGATCGCCGTCCACGGAATCGGCTGCGGCGCGCTCGATGCAAACTGAACCTCCGGCGCCGAAAACTGTTGACTAAATTCCTGAACGAACATCGGCAATCGATCCGGCACCGCCGTTCGCCAGTGCACCTGGCTACCGAGGCTGATTAACAATGAAAACGGAATCAGAAATTTCACCGACGCGGCCAGCCAGAGCCAATGCCTCACCCGCGCCGCGTTCTTTCGAAATACCAGCGCCAGCGCCGCCACAACCGCGGCAAACAAGGTCGACTCCCACAGATGATTCGTCACTTGTGTTTCTCCTGCGCCAATTTTTTGAGCGTCTTCTCCGCCTCCTGCACGTCGTTGAGCGTCAGCTTGCCGGTTTCGATCAGATGCGCCATAACTGGCTGCGTGCGTCCTCCAAACAGGGCCAACAGTTCGTCGATAATTCGCCCCTGCGCCGCGTGCCGCGACACGACAGCTTCGAAAATATGCGCGTTGCTAATCTTCTTGACGCGCCGCAGCGCGCCTTTGCCTTCCAGACGATAAACAGTGGTCTGGATGGTCGTATACGCCGGGCGGCGTTTTTCGGGAAAGGCTTCCTGAATCTCGCGAATGGAGGAGGCGCCCAAACTCCACAGCGCTTCCATAATCTGCATTTCCAGCTTCGTCAGTCGTGGCAGGGGCATAACGATCTACTATGTCTGTTTGTAAGACTACTATAAGACCGTTTGGTTTGCAAATATTTTTTGTTTTTCTAACAATCCACCCAGGCCCGCGACTTCGAGCTTTCGAGAACCTTCTCAAGCAGCCCCATCCCGTGCGCGCCATCGGCGAACGTCGGATACTCCACCGCAGCCGACGGGTCCGCGACTTTCTTATAAAACCTGCGGAAGTTTTGCTTGTGCGAATCGTCGTACCCTTCGCTGTGCCCTCCCGGCAGATCGGCGAACGTTGCCGCGCGGGCATGCATCAGCGACCCGTCCTTAATCATGAGCTGGTTCGGCGTGTTCCTCTGCCCGATCCACAACTCGTCCGGACGCTCCTGATTCCAGGCCACGCCGCACTTCGACCCGTAAATCTCAAACTCGAACCGGTTCTTTCGCCCCGCCGACATTTGGCTCACCGCGAACGACCCCCGCGCCCGCTCGCCGAGCCGTACCAGCACCGCTCCGAAATCGTCGGTCGTAATCTCGACCGCGTCGTAATCGGCCGGCGCCAGATTCTTGCCCGTAAACGTCTCCACCGCGCCCTTCGGCTTCTTGCGGGTGTGATGAAACGTCTGCAAATCCGCGCACAGCGACGTGATCTTCAGCCCCGTCACGTGCTGAATCTGATCCATCCAGTGCGACCCGATATCGCCCATCGCCCGCAGAGCGCCGTTCTCATTGGCCTGCGCGCGCCAGTTCCAGTCGGTGTCATATAACAGCCAATCCTGAAAGTAAGTCCCGTTGACGATCAACACGTCGCCCAGCTCGCCCGCCTCGATCATGCTGCGCACCTGCTGCACCAGCGGATAGCAGCGCAAATTGTGGTTCACGCAATTCGCGAGATTCTTCGCCTTCCCCAGCGCCGCGAGTTCCACCGCCTCGGCATGAGTCATGGTGAGAGGCTTCTCGCACAGGACATTTTTTCCCGCTTCGAGCGCCGCCTTCGACATGCCGTAGTGCAGATAATTCGGCGTGCAGATGTGCACTGCGTCGATGTCTTTATCAGCCAGCAATTCCTCCCACCCGGCGGCCTTGGGGATGCCGAACGCGGCGGCAAATTTCTCGGCATCCGCCTGGTCGACTCCGGCTACAGCCGCGACCTCCACATTGCCCAATCGGCGGATCGCCTCGGTATGCACCTTGCCCATAAAGCCGGTGCCGAACATCGCGGTTCTGATTTTGCGCATAGACTTTATTCTAATGTGGCGCACCTCGTTTATGTTACGCTTTGCTCCATGCTGAAACGCCGTCCTTTGTTTCTTGCAACGACCACTCTTTTTCTTGCCGCTTCACCAGCGTTCGCCGACGACGCAAGCAAGACGGCTAAGGTTGAAGAATTCCTCAAGCTCGCCAAAATGGACGACGCGCTCCGCCAGGGTTTGGCCCTTGCCTCGAATCAAATTAAGTCCGGAATGCTCCAGCAAATGACCGGAACGAAACTCTCACCCGAGCAGGAAAAGAGGATGGGCGAATTTCAGGATAAGGTCACAGCCCTGGTCTCCAGCGCCCTTTCGTGGGAAAAGATGAAGCCCTCCTATGTGCAGCTCTACGCCGATGCTTACACCGAACCGCAACTCGACGATATCTTGGCCTTCTATAGATCGCCTAGTGGTCAAGCGATGGTCGCCGGCAACTCGTCGCTCATGACCAAAACCAGCGCCATCGCCCAGAAGCAGCTCGCTGAAGTCATGCCGGAGCTACAAAAGCTGATCCGCGATTTTGGAGAACCGACCAAGCCAAAGTAAACTTAGCTGATCCAATGCCGCTCGCTCCCGGCGATAAACTCGGCTCCTACGATATCGTCGCGCCCATCGGCGCGGGCGGAATGGGCGACGTTTATCGCGCACGCGACCCGCGCCTCAATCGCGATGTCGCCATCAAAATTTCGCAGGAGCGTTTTTCCGACCGCTTCGAACGCGAAGCCCGCGCCGTCGCAGCGCTGAACCATCCCAACATCTGCACACTGTACGACATCGGCCCCAACTACCTGGTGATGGAGTTGATCGAGGGCGAATCGCCCAAAGGTCCTCTCCCTCTCGATGAAGTCCTGCGCATTGCGCGCCAGATCGCCGCCGCGCTCGATGCGGCGCATGAAAAAGGCATCGTTCATCGCGACCTCAAGCCCGCCAACATCAAAATCAAGCCCGACGGTACGGTGAAGGTGCTGGATTTCGGACTGGCCAAGACGCCCGAACCAGCCGCCGGCGATCCCGAAAGTTCGCCTACCATGACGATCTCGCCTACGCGCGCTGGAATGATCCTCGGCACCGCGGCGTACATGTCGCCGGAGCAGGCGCGCGGCAAAGCGGTCGATAAGCGCGCTGATATCTGGGCCTTCGGCGTGGTGCTCTACGAACTGCTCACCGGCCATCGTCCGTTCCAAGGCGAGGATCTGACGGAAACTCTCGCCTCGGTGATGAAGGACGCGCCCGACCTGACGGAGGTACCCGCCGAAATCCGTCCACTGCTCGAAAGGTGTCTGGAAAAAGACCTGAAAAAACGCCTCCGCGATATCGGCGACATGCAAATGCTCTTATCGGGACATCCGGCCGTCGCGCCCGCGAAATCGAGCCTCAGCCTTCCGCTGATCCTCGCGTTCGCCTGTCTGGCAATCCTCGCGCTGACCATTTCGATCATCCACTTCCGCGAAACGCCCACGGAGCTCCCGCCGCTGCGCGCGAGCATTCTGCCTCCGGACAACGCCACGCTCGACTTCACCAATGGACTCGGCCTCCCTGCCATTTCCCCCGACGGCCGCCGCATCGTCTTTGGCGCCCGCACCGCCGATGGAAAGGAGCCGCTGTGGGTTCGATCCATCAACGCCGAAACCGCGCAACCGCTGGCAGGCACCGACGGCGCGACGTTCCCCTTCTGGTCGCCCGACAGCAAGCACATCGCATTCTTCGCCGACGACAAGCTTAAGAAAATCGACGCCTCTGGTGGACCCGCCATTACTCTGGCGGACGCTCCGAGTGCCCGCGGTGGGAGCTGGAGCCCGGAAGGCGTGATCCTGTTCGCACCGGACAACGGCGGCGGGGTCCGCCCCCTCCAGCGAATCTCCTCGTCAGGAGGCACGGCGACGCCCTTGGCATTCGCCCTCGGCCGATTACCCTGGTTCCTCCCCGACGGACATCACTTCCTCTACCAGGATCAATCGGCGCGTCAGGGCGGCGGAGGGATCACCATCCGTGTTGCGTCGCTCGATGGCGGAGAGCCCAAAGAGCTCTTCAAAGCAGAATCCAACGCGGTCTACGCACAAGGCTATGTGCTGTTCCTTCGCGGGAGTGCCTTGATGGCGCAACCCTTTGATCCTAAACGCCTGGAAATTTCCGGGGAAGCGGTGCCGCGCGCCGAAGGCGCTCAAAGCGTGCTGAACACCCGGACAGCCGGCGTGTTCTCCGTTTCAGAAAACGGGCTGCTGGCGCTGCGCACCAGCGCGGAAGCCACGGTCCTGACGTGGTTCGGCCGCGACGGCAAGCGCGGCGCGACTGTCGGCGATCCCGCATTCCTCGGCTCCGCGATGCACCTTTCGCCCGATCAGAAGAGCCTGTTGACAGAAGTTCAGGACCACGGCCGGCACGTATGGATCTACGACTTGGCGCGAGGCGTCCGCACAAGGCTGACCCAGGAGGACGGGACCGTCAATGGCGCGGTTTGGTCGCCCGACGGACAGAGCGTTGCGTACTCATCCTTCCGTGGCGAGCACTATGACCTGTATCGCAGATCGGCCAACGGCGCTGGAGCCGAGGAACTGTTGGGTACGAACATCATATCGCCGGAGAGTTGGTCCCCGGATGGAAAGGTCCTGCTTTGTCACGACGCGGGCAATCGAGTTCTCGAGTTGTGGGCGATGCCGCTGAACCCGGACCAACCAGGCGGCACGCGAAAGCCCTTTCCGGTTGTCCAGAGCTCGGCTACTGTCGCTCACGGGGCTTTTTCCCCGGACGGCCATTGGATCGCCTACACGTCACGCGAATCGGGCAGGAATGAAATCTACGCCACGCCGTTTCCCCCCGGGGCTGGCGGCAAGCTCCGGATCTCCAGCGCCGGAGGAGTGTTGCCGAAATGGCGTCAGGACGGCAAGGAAATGTTCTTCAGCGCCCCCGACGGCCATCTGATGGCGGCCGAGATTCGATGGAAGGGCGACGCCTTCGAAGTTGGGCAACTTCACACCCTGTTTCTCAATCCCAGCAGCGTCCAGACATCCTTTATGGCCGGCCGCATCTACGAAGTCACCGCCGACGGCCAGCGCTTCCTCATCCCCGTCCCCGCGGCAGAGAAGGCGCCGGAGCCGATCACCATCATCCAGAACTGGACCGCAGCTTTAAGAAACAGATGGTAACGTCCCGCGTCGCACTTGACGACCGCTTCCTCATCCCCAGCGAACACGGCCCCTATTACCTGCAAGCCTTCGTCGAGACGGGAAACACCGATCCAGCAATCTTCGCGACGCTCGTTTGCGACAAGCGGACTCAGCGAGGAAAGGACGGAGTCATGATCTCCGTATTCTTCCCGAACAATTCCTTCGGCAAGCAGAGCACAGTCACCGTAACCTTGTTCCAGCCAGGCGCGCTCCGCTACAAAGCCCCCGTGAAAGTGAAAAACTGAGCGTCTTGTTGGGCCGCCAATGGTAATGCTCCAGATAATACAGAGCACCAAACGCAAACACCAGAACCACGCCGGAGAAAACTAAAGGCCGCGCGCTGCGCCAGGGCTGCGTCCAATCCGCCGTCGCCAGGAAGATCATGAGCGCCGGGACCAGCAGCACAATCGACAACTGAAAAATATGCGCCCCCGTGCCCTCATCCGTTTGCGGCGGCTGTGTGTAGCCGCTCAGCACGGTCAGCAATGCGATGGAAGACAGGGCAAGAATAATCTTGCCGGTAAGGCTGTTGATGTCTGGTTTGAGCATGAGTCCATGCTAAACCAATTACATTGCGATGTAAAGTACTTTTTAATGCCCCAACTTATATATTGCGACGCCACTCAACAACTTCGGGTAAAAATCGGTCGACTTCTGCGGCATCACTCCGTCTGCGAACGCAATGCGAGCCATGTCTTCAATCGGCGTCGGCTCCAATAGGAACGCGACCTCCGCATCCCCCTCGCGCACCTCGGCGACCGCCGCATCGATGCCGCGGACATACTTGATGTGCTTCTCGTCGCGCACGGCTTCTTCGCTAATGCCGAGTAGCCCGCCGAGAATATCGCGATGCAGCACCGGCACATCCAGTTCCCCGCCGACTCTTGGACGCTCCAGTAAATGCTGACCCGCCCCAGTCACAATCCCGATGCGGACCATCGACGTGTCAGGCGCCGCCAGCGCCTTCTTCAGTTCATCGATAGAGTGGAGCGCCGTCGCCGACCAGTGCTCCTTCGCCCGCTCGTGAAACCCGGCAGGATCGACTCCGCGCAGCACGCGATGCGTCGCCAGGACTTTCAACCCCGGCGCGTGCATATTGACGAACGTCATCATCACGTATTGAGCGTCGGGATGATCTTTCGAATAAGCCAGAGCTGTCTCATACCGGTGATGCCCGTCGGCGATCAGCAGTTTTTTGTCGCTCATGAGCGATTCGATGGCCGCCGTCTCGGTAATCGCCCAAACCCGATGCCGCGCGCCATACTCATCGAGCACATCCAAGACCGGCGTTCCCGTTGAAGCGCCGCTCAAAATCGCGTCCACCGAACCCTCCGGATCCGGATACAGCATGAAAATCTGTCCGAAATGCGCGCGCGTGTGATTCAGCAACTCCCTCCGGTCCTTCTTCGGACCCGTCAGCGTCTGCTCATGCCTGAAAACCACGTTCGCCGAATAATCTTCTAATTTTCCCAGCCCAATAAAACCCTGCCGCGTCAGTCGCTCGCCCGAATCCGGTACCGCGAACTCCTGCGAGTACGCATAAAAACCCGGCATCGCATCCTGCGCCAGTATGCCCTCCCGAATCCAGTCGTCCAGATATTGCGCCGCGCGCGCGTAGCCGTCGTATCCACAAAGAATAATCCGCACCAGGTTGTACGGGCTCCGGGCGAGGTACCGGTCCTGCATCTGCGGACTGATCTTGTCGTAAGGCTGAGTAAGAAGATTCGCCGGATCCCCGGCCTTCGCTGTGTAGCGGAAAGGTTGGAAAGGTTTTACGGTTGCCAATTACCAGGATATCAGTGTGTTTTAAACGACACCGGCGCGCTCATGATGACCGGCCTGGGATTCACCAGCGTCTTCCCGATCACCGGCGAAAAAAAGTGACACTCGAAATTCACGATCTCCACCGTCAGCGTCTCATCGTCCGGACGCTCCACGGTCGCCGGCTGATAGCGCACCCGCACATTTTCCGGCTTCAGGCCAAGAAAACCGTCGACGGCAACATTCGGCGCTTCCTGCTGCCCGTAGACGATCAGATTCGTGATCCGGCCCGGCCCCTCCCATTCGTGAACCACGCCCCAACGCACCGACGACCGCACTCTCTCCACCAGGGCCTGATGCGCGAACAGTACTTGCGCGCAGTCGATCACGCCCAGCAGCAGCGCGAAAAACGTGAGCAGCACGAACGTGGCCTCGACTAGCCCCTGTCCCTTTTCGCGTGTCACGGTTCTCTCTCTCCGGGAGCATACCTGCCGACGAACGGAAACTCCACGCCCGGACGCCCCTCCAGCGAAACGGTTTTGAACACCGCGTTCACCGGATAATTTCGAATCGCTACATGCACAGCCGTCGGCGCGCCGGTCTTGTCCTTCACCCACTCCACATCCACTTGATCGGGACGCAGATTCGCCACCACGGGAGCCAGGTCGGTAGGCCTCGCGTCGCCATAAACCACCATGTTGCGAATCGCCGCGCGCCCTTTTTCAAGATCGACGTCGCTCGCCCCGCGATACGTCCGCATCGCCGCGTAGCGTCCGCCGTTGCCGACCGCGGTCACCAGTTGGTTGTAGATGTAAAACGTGTATCCGAACTGAAACGTGCCCGCCAGGCACGAGACCATCACGGCCGCGCACACCGCGAGCTCGATCATGGCATGGCCACTCTGCCTGCGCCTCATTCCGTCAGCCTCACCGGATTCGCCATCGCCGCCGCTTGCGCCGGAACAACAAAATTGTTCGGTCCGCCCACCGCGCGCAGAAACGTGATTTCGACGCTATTATCGGGAGCCGTCACGCGAGCCATCGTCACGCTGCCCGCGTTACTTGGCTCCGTTTCCCACTTCGATCCATCGGCGCTGAACTCCACGATCACGCCGCGAAATTCCTGCGTGCCCAGGTTCCATCGCATGGGAATATGAGCTACCGCATCCTTCGCGCGATCGAGCCCGGCCTTGGTGCCGTCCAGTTTTTGCGCCGCCGCCATCGCCGCCGCGTCGGTAAAAACTTGCGCCTCGTTGCGAGCAATATAAATGCGTCCCACGTCGAATGCCAGCCCCATCACCGCCAGCAGCAGCAACATGGTGACAGACATCGCGATCAGCACGAAGCCTCGTCTATTTCCAGTCATCTCTATACAGAACGGCTGATTAGAGGTTGAGCTTTAGGAGGCGCCAACAAGACGGCGCCGGTGATCGCGAGGCCGATGGCGATCCATTGCGTGATCGACAGTGGCAAGCCGAACGGCAGCGCCTGCTCGTGGAAACGCTCAAATTCGATCAAAAACCGCACAATCGAACTGATTACGAGATACAGGCCGATAATCTGTCCCGGCGCGTGCGGACGCCCCGAACGCCAGTATAGAAACGCGAACAACAGCGCTTCCGATGCCGATTCATAGAGTTGCGCGGGATGCAGAGGTACGTTGAGGGGCACGCCCGTCAACCCGTAAGCATCGGGATTCCGGAAAGTGACGGCCCAGGGCAGGTGGCATTCTTTGCCCCAGCAGCAACCGGCCGCGAAACATCCTAACCGGCCGATGGCGTGGCCGATGGCCACTCCGGGAGCGAAAGCGTCGGACGTAGCCAGCACCGGCAACTGATTGCGGCGAATATAGAAAAACGCGGTAATCAAGGCCAGAATCAGGCCGCCTTGAAACACCCCGGCGGCTTGCAGCGTCGACAGCGAGAAGATTTGGATGTCCGGCCAGTCGAACGCAATCATCAGCAACTTGGCGCCGATCAGGCCCGCCAAGGCCACGTAGACGGCCAGATTGGTCACCTTTTCGCCGTCGATGCCGCTTTTCTTAGCTATTTTTACAGTGATCCAGAGTCCGGTCAGGAATCCCAGCGCGACCAGGACACCATACGTGGGCAGGAAGAAAGTGCCTATCGAAAATATCTTGGGGAACAATCTACTCTAAGGATAGCAATCTTGCCACAGCGGCACGAATCTCCACCGGATTCGAACTGATGGCCACCACCTGGTTCGATCGATCGAGCACCAGCGTCGTGCCTTGGACCGGGTCGGCTTTATATTTCGCCCCCAGCCCTTGCCGGTCGATGGCCTGCGGCGCGATCAGTCCCAGGTCGTCCAGAAAATAGCCTGCGCGAGTGGCGTTTCCGGTCTCCACCAGGCCATAGGATTTCAAGCCCTTCCCGCCGAACTCGGATTCGGTCGCCATCAGGCGCTTTACGTACCGGCGCGCGGCGCCGCTTTCGGCCGACCAGAAGGTGACCAGAGTGACCGGAGCGCTACCGGGAGCGATTTGCACCCGCCTGCCGTTAACGGCCTGTCCGCTCCAGGTTCCAAAAGGAGGGCCGACAGGGGTCATGGGGGCCATCCTCTTTTTCTCTTCAGACGCGACCGCGGGAGCTTCCGCGAGGGGCACGCGGGATTCCAGAGCGCGGCGGCGCTCGAATTCCTGAACAACGGGCAGAGTGGAACCGATGAGGAAACCTCGGACCTCGCCCGAGGCTTGCATCACCGAAACCGCGTAGCAGGGAACGGATTCGCCGGAGACGGCGTGGCGAATTTGAATGGCATCGGTTTCCTGGATGTTGGCCACTACACTCGCGTCTTCGCTGCATGCATCGCGCACGGGGATCGACGCCGAGGCGCCGGCGGCAAACAAGACGGGCAATACCAAAATGCGCATTTAGTGGCTCAGCCTCAGAACCTCGGAAGCGAGCTTGGAGAACAACACCGTAAGTTGGCTCGGAGTAGCCGTGACCTGGTACAGTCCCGATTCCTGGTGCAGTTCGTACGCTGGATTCGTGTAAGGCGTGAAGCTCGAATCGTAAGGCAGCGCGGTGATCTGCTGGGTGTTCGACATGATCGGGAGAAACTCGTGATCCGCCGCGTCTCCCGCGTTGCCGAGCAGATAAATCGTGTTGATCACCGGGTGATACAGCGTCGTGCAGACCGTCCCGTTGCCTCCCGAGCCGCCGCAGCCGGACGAATCGGCACGGATCCAATACGCTTCCGACATGGCCGTGTTCATGGTCGCCGCGACGATAGTGGTGGGTTGATCGGGACGCAGATACCCCAGGTAAGGCCCGGCAGTGAAGAAATTCGAATTCAGGTCAGCCGGAAAGGACGTCCACACGCCGCCTTCATATTGATGACCCGGAGTGGAATCGGTGGAACAAGCGGTAGCTGCCGAACCGGTGGCTCCCGGGCAAACGTCGTTGCACTGGTACCTCCAGAAATCCCGCGTGTCGTAGTAATACGTCGCGCCGGTCGATTTGAGCGTCACGTTCGCAACGCCGCAGGTCGCGCCCGGGCAATTGGGCGGTGTCGACGTCGCCGGCACTCCGTGCGTGGAATTCCCGTAAAGATCGAAGTCCGGAATATAGGCGACCAATTGCCGGTTATTCGACCCCGGCAGAGTCGAGGTCAGAGCGGAGTTGCAGCTGGCCGGATACGTGATGGCGGGGTCGGTATTGATGGGAAGGTGGGGACCGTCGGTTGAGCCTTGGTCCGGCTGGCCGGAGGTCTGAGAGATGGTCCCCGTTACCGTCTGCGTTGCCGCGCCGGTGCAGGCGACCGGCACGGAGCATGTCGCGGTGGTGCTGCCGCAGGATGCGCTGGCGCCGATGGTCACGTCCGGGCCATAGCGTGTGTCGGCCTGTGTCCGAACCGGAAATTGCGCGGAGACCCCGTTCGGGGAGCCGTCGGTAAACAGGACGACTGAGTTGTAGGCCAGAGGCAGGCCGACGCTCTTGATCTGTTCGTAAGCCAGCCACAGTGCGCTGGTGGTGTTGGTGTTATCGTTGCAAGTCAGGCCGCCGAGCAACGTATTCAGCGTTCCATTCCCGAAGTTGGTGCTCGGGGCATAGAGGATGCTGGCGGTGTAGCCGAACTGGACCACTCCGATGGTGTCGTAGGGGCTGAAATTGGTGATAAATTGCTGGGCGGCAGTCACCATCTGGCTGCACGCCGTCGGCGATCCGGCATTCATCGAAACCGATGTATCGAGGACTAGAATCATCACCGTGCCGCGCCTGGTTGCCGTTCCGGAGCCGGAAACGTTGACCGTCTTGATACCGAAGATCTGCATGAAGTAGGTCGGCGCCGGGACCGAGGCGTTTACCGCGATGTCCAGAATCCCGTTGGGATTGCCGTTCCCATCGGTTTCCTGCGTGAACGTGGGCGTGCTCAAATTCATGGTGCCGGTGCCGAGATAGCCGTTCGGAAAATTGGCGTTGAAGAACTGGGTCGCGGTAGTGGTGGCGGCGGCCGATGCGGCGGCCACGGTGCTCGCCAGGTTCACGGACCGGCCGGCGGCCAGCGCGGCCGCGTCGACGGCCGACGACAGCCGCCCCTTGATCACGTACATCGTGCCGGCATCCACCGCCAGGCCGATCATCGCGATCGTGAAAAAGATCATGACAGCATGGGTGAGGAGAATAAATCCGCGGCTTTTGCGGTCTTGTGGTGCAATTTGAGTCATATGAAATCTCCTACGTGATGGTGCGGTAGTAAATCACGGGCGGCTTAAAAATGGAAAATACCGAAACGCTGCTCACGTCGGCATAGGTTTCCGAGATCAGCGCGTATTGGCTTTGCGCCAGCGTGATCGACGCCTGGATGGTCGCGGTGGGAACCTGGGCGTGGGTATCGGTGGCGATATTCAACGCTGAGAGCGTTCCATCGGACTGAACATCCCCCGATGGAGGCGCGCCGAACGCACTTGCCCAGCGGGTGTTGTTCCCGATGGCGACATAATATGCGAACACGTAGCTGTTGTAGTTCGGGCAGCTCGAGGTGGTCCACGGCGGCACTCCGGTGGGGATGGGAGTGACGCCGGCGGCGCACTCGTTATTTCCCACCAGGATAATCTTCGAAAGAAAAATGGCGCCGTTTCCAGTCGAGCTGGGATCGTACTGCGCGTCGGACGCCATGCCCAATCCGTTCGCTTCCCGAATCAGGATGCGCTGATTCTGCGCCAGCACCAGGTTCAGGTCGGCCTTCGGATTGGTGACCGAGGTGACCATCAGCACCGCGGCGCTCCGCGTGACGTTGCTCACCTGCAAAGCCTTGTTCAACATCGCGCCGATAGTGAACGCGCCGGCAAACATAAGGGTCAGCGAAATGGTGACGATGGCAAACTCCAGCATCGCCTGGCCGCTTTGGGATTTTGAACGCTTTCTCATAAGGGATGCCTTTCGTTTACGGTGCCGGAGGAATATTGGTGCCCACTTGCAGGCCGCCCAGGACATCCGCGGCCGAGGCCGAGAGCGTCAACCCAAGTCCCGTGTTGCCGCTCGAGTCGGTCACCTGGCTGCCTGCCGAAAATCCATGGATGGGCACCATCCACAGCATCGGGTACGACGGAATGGTCACCTCCACGATGTTTCCCGGCTGATTCGCGTAGTTAATCGTCACGCTGGTCGTGCCGCTGGTGGTGGCGACGGTGTAGGTGTAGGGCAGCGTCGGCGACCCGGCCGTGCAGACTCCAGCCGCGGTGCAGGTCATCACCGGCGTCGTCAGGTTATTCGAAATATAGTAATTGATGACAACGCTGTTGATCTTAGTCCCGGCCAGGAACCCTACCGAGTTGGCCTGCACCACCTGGGCGATGCATGCCGCCTGCGACGACGCGCACGAAATCGCGCCGTAATTCGCGCTGTAAGTGACCGCGAAGCGCGACCCGGCCCGCACCGCCTGGGAGAAAAGACTCTGGATGGACACCGCGTAACATACGTCGATGATCCCGAAAAACATCGCCATCATGGGCAGAAAACAGAGAGCGGAATCCAGCACCGTGTTGCCTCGCTGTCTTTTGCGCCGCGCCGATACTGCGATCATGGCCTGCTCCTCTAAACGCGCCGGGCAATACCCACAAACTTGCCGCGCGAAAGTACTGCTTCTTGAAAGAGTTTAAAGGCCGAAGGAAATAGAAGCCATAAGGCTTCTGCATTGAAATCCTACCGGGGACATCTTAGCCCCGCTAAGGACATCGCTGTAAGAGACCACTTGGATTTGGTACGTTCCTACCGCAGGAAGCGGAGAAAATCGCTTATTTTCCAGTACTTGCGGTGCGTCAGTCCTACTCCGCGCCAAGATCGCGAGCGCGGAGCGCAAACCCGGCCCTTAGGGGCCTTACTTGGAAAGGCGCAACACCTGGGACGAAATTCGCAGGAACGCTTCGGCCAGATACGTGGAATTCGGGGCGTAGATGAAGGTCCCCTGCGGCTGGCTGCTGTAGGTCACGCACGTAGCCCCGTAGGAGTCCTTTTCAAGCGTGTCCGCGCACGGGTAATAATATTGGCCGGCATAAGCGCCGGTGAGCGGCCCGGTGGTGTTGAATTCGTCGCCGTTCGGATCGTTGGCCATGCGCTGCAAAAGCACCGGATCCGGCGGACCTGTGGTCGAGTTTCCTCCCAATCCGATGGCGAACACCGTCGCCGGAATGGTCGCATTGTTCCTGAAGTTGTACGCCGCATTGTCGGTCGCATTCAGCACGCCGAGGTGATAATTGGTCCAATTCGTAGGATTCGAGTTGGTCTGCGTCAGATGTCCCTGGGAGTCGGTGGTCACCGATTCGTAGGTATAGGCCGTAGGGTTCAACGAATTGCCGAACACGTCGGCGGCCGGCCACCAGCCGATATCGTTAAGTGTGGTGACGTTGCTGTTTTGGGCGCAACCGTTCGCACCCGTATAGGTATAGGCATTAAACGGATCGCCGCTCGTGCCGGTCGATGTCGTGAAGTAGTTCAGCGTGGCCCAGAACCCCTTGGTCGCGTCGCCAGGGTCGGCGGAGGAGACGGTACCAATCATTCCCGAAGGAATGTTTGAATAATAGGAATTACTCGACAGGAAGCCGTTCGTGGTGGACGTCACGTTCACGCCCGTCGTCCAGCTCGGAGCCTCGGCCGTAGTCTTGAATCCTGTCCCCGAACTTCCCGTGTACTTGTGATTGTTGTTGTCCAGGCAATTGCTGGTGGTCAGAAGTCCCGGCACCAGATTCGTCGAGTCCCAGAAGTTCATGGTGAGGGAGTTCGGCAAGCCGTCTGTTTCCAGCGCGAGCACGTTCATTGCGCCAGGCAGGTTCGTCTGGTAAAGCAATTGATAGCCCAGGGACATTCCCTCGGCGGTGTTCGTTCCTCCGTAGCAGCCGATGGCATCCAACAGTCCGGTGCCGCTTCCCGACGCATTGGTATACCCTAAAATGGTTTGAAAATCCTGCACCGGAGCGGATTGAACCATCGCGTTGTCGCTGAACGAGACCAGCCCGATGTAATCGCTGCCCTCGGCAAACTGGCCGACAAATTGTTTAGCCGCATTAATCATGGTGGCGCATGGCAGCGTCGCCGAGGTCTTGGTGCAGGGCTGAGCGTACGAGGTGCCGTTCCAGCACATCGATCCCGACCGGTCGAGCACCAGCATCGCCACCACCGTGCGGCGCGACGCGTTGCCGTTGGCCGCGATCGTCGTCGCTCCGAATCCCAGCCATCTCATGAAAAACGTATCCACGGTCGTTTGCGCCGAAACGGTCACGTTCCGCACCTGCGCCTGGCTGCCCGTGCCCTGGTAGACATTGACGTTGCTGGTTCCCATCACTGTGTTATAGGTGCCGAAATATCCCGCCGGGAAATTCGAGTTGAACCACGTCACGGCATGGGCCTGCGCCGTGCTGGTCTGCGACGAGAGGGAGGCGCCTATGCTGAGCGCGCGCGCCGAGGCGAGCGACGCCCCATCGACCGAGGCCTGTAGTTTCGACTTCACCGCGTACAGAAATCCGACGTCAATGGCCAGTCCCATCATCGGAATGATGAACAGCATGGAGAGCGTGCCGATGATCAGCGTGACGCCCTTCTCCCTCGGGTTACGAGCTTTCGGGTTGCGATTCCCTCCGCGCGCCGGCGCGGGTCCAGTTGTTTGTTCCATGTTCAAGTTGCTCCTAGAAAAATACACGCGAGGTGATGCCTCCGCCCGGATAAGCGGAAAAATCCAAAGTCGGCGAGGCAAAAAAGGTCTCCGCTACGTAAGCTACTTCGGTATCGGTAAGCGTGATGTAGCTGCCCGCGTTGGTAGCCACCGCATTGGCGTCGGTCAGATAGTTCGATACGTACCCTTCGGAATTGATGGTCGCCGAGCTCGGAGTTCCGATGACGCTTGCCAACGAGCTCCCGTTGATCTGCAGCGACTTGTTTCCAAAATCGAGGCGCATGACATAAACGTACTTCCCGGAATTGGTGCAAGTGGTGCCCGAGGGCAGCGCTGAGCAGGCAGACGTACCGACGTACATGATCTCCGACAGGATGACCCATCCGTTCCCCCCGTTCGCGTCGTTGGTCGGGTTGTTGCCGGTATAGCTCGACCCAATCTGCAACCCATAAGTCTGCGCCAGGGTCGCCGCCACCCGCTGCGCCTGGTAGGTGGTGTAATCCACTCCGTGGATATAAAGATTGCCGATGTCGCGGCAGATCTGGTTGCACTGAATCATGCGGATCAAATTCATGCCATTGATGAATGTCCACAGAAACGCGGGAACCAGCAAAATCGCCATCAAGCCGAACTCCAGGATTTCGTAACCGCGCTGGCCGGAACGCTTTCGGGAAATTACAATCGGACTGGGCATGGCTTTTCTCATCGCGTCACCGAGCCCACGCCCGCTGGATACCCACCCAGCACGTCGGAGGAATAAACATTCACAGTGGTCGGCGACGAGGAGCGGTAAGGGCCTACCGACGAGTTCAGCATCCCTCCACCGCCCGCTCCGCTCAGCGGAACCATCCAGTTCAAGGGATACGCCAACACGGAAACAACCACGATATTTCCCGGCACGTTGCCGTTGGGCGAAGCGATGGCGGTGGACGGCGTGGCCTGCGCATAGTAATTGACGTTAATCAAGCCGCTGGCGACGGTGAGCAGTCCCATGGAATTGCCGGCGACGTCGTTCTCAATGCAGTTGTCCTGGTGCCCTGTGCAGGTCCAGGTAGCGCCGGTGGGCGGAGCCGTCTGAAACGTAATCGCATACCGGCAGCCTTCTCGCACGGCGTTCTGAATGGTGGACCAGCTGAACAGCACAAACGAAACGTCAAAAAATGCGGTGACGATCGCGAAAAATGGCAGCATGACGAAGGCCAGCTCGACCCATTGCGATCCGCTCGAGGTGATCCGCCTCCGCTCCGACACTCTTCTCCGGGCAAGCATTACTTTCTCCTTTTGGTTCCTGTCGTCCAATGTTACGGATAGTGCGGCGACTCTTGGAATAGACCGTTAGCATCAAAGTGTTCGGGCAGCCTTAGCCGACGCTAAGGCTCTCGCCGTAGCCGCGCGCCTCGCCGGACGTTTGCTGGCCGACTGTCGATCGTGACGCCTTTCGGCTTTCCCCTACATAGAGATATCGGCAGTCGCCACCCAAACCTTAAGAGCCATCCCTTTAAGCCGCGTCTAAGAAATCCGCTTTAGGCTGACGTATCTTTACAAAACCCGCCCTCCCCGCGGAACCGCCATGCGTCAGCATGCGGACAGATGGGAAAATCTGCCCGTCGAAACGGGGCCTGATTGCACGCCTTCATGCTAAAATAAGGATGTTGACTGCGCGCATTATATTTAGTTTGTCCGCGCTGGCCGCCAGCTTATTCGCTGGCTCGGGTATGCCTTCCCTTCATCCTTCCGAGGATGCGACCCCGCGATTACTTCGCTTCGTGGCGCCATTCGTTCTTTCCGCGTGCGAACATGCATCCCCGGCCAGGCCTTTTATACACACCGCGGAAGCCACTTTCGCGCTGGCGGCGTTGACCGCCACTCCCTTTCGCCGCTCTCTGTGGCTGGTCGCGAGCGTCGTCGCCATCGATTCCCTCGCCCGCCGCCATCAACGCGAATCTCTCCGCTGCTAACTCCCGTCTCTCGTCCTTTCAAGTTTTGACGTGAGACCGGAATTACACTGGAGGAATAGATTATGCAAGATGGATTCTTAGCCTGGTTTCGCGGGTTTCCCAAGAGGGTCGCCGAGGCCCACCGCGAAAACAACATATTCTTCGCCATTCTCGCCGCGCTGTTCGGCTCGAAGAACGAGCGCGAAATCAAGGCTCTGCGCCCCTTGGTCGCCGCGATGAACGAACTGGAGCCGCGCATGATGGAGTTGACGGACGAGGAATTATCGGCGCAAACCGTCGTGTTCCGTCAGCAACTGGCGGAGGGCGCAACGCTCGACGACCTGGTGGTCCCGGCCTTCGCCGCCGTGCGCGAAGCCGGCCGCCGAGTCCTTAACATGCGGCACTTCGACGTCCAGTTAATCGGAGGCATCGTGCTTCATCGCGGCAAAATCGCCGAGATGAAAACGGGCGAAGGAAAGACGCTGGTCGCGACACTGCCTGTTTACCTGAATGCGCTCGCTGGAAAAGGCGTCCACGTCATCACCGTGAACGATTACCTCGCCCAGCGCGATTCGGAATGGATGGGCCGCCTCTATAAGTTCATGGGCCTGACCGTGGGAGTCATTGTCCACGACCTGGACGACCAGGAACGCAAAGCCGCCTACGGCTGCGACATCACCTACGGCACCAACAACGAGTTCGGCTTCGATTACCTGCGCGATAACATGAAGTTCCGCATCGCCGATTGCGTGCAGCGCGAACACTTTTTCGGCATCGTCGACGAAGTGGACTCCATCCTTATTGACGAAGCGCGCACGCCGCTGATCATTTCCGGACCGAGCGAGGAATCGACCGACAAGTATTACAAGATCAACCGCATCATCCCGTTTTTGACCCGCGGCGAAGTGATCGAAGGGAAAGAGCCGGGGCAGAAATGGACCACTGGCGATTACACCGTCGACGAAAAACACAAAGCCGTCGGCCTCACCGAAGAGGGCCAGCTTAAGGTGGAAAAGTTGCTAGGCCTCAGCAACATGTACGACGCGGTGAACTTCGAAACCAACCATCATGTACAGACGGCGCTGAAGGCTCACGTGATTTTCCAGCGCGATCGCGACTATGTGGTCAAAGACGACGAAGTGATCATCGTCGACGAACACACCGGCCGCCTGATGCCCGGCCGCCGCTGGTCCGATGGTCTGCACCAATCCGTCGAAGCCAAGGAAGGCGTGAAAATCCAGCGCGAGAACCAGACGCTGGCCACCATCACCTTCCAGAACTACTTCCGCATGTATAAAAAACTGGCCGGCATGACCGGAACGGCGGAAACCGAAGCGGCCGAATTCAACAAGATTTATAAACTGGAAGTGACGCAAATTCCCACCAACATGCCCATGTTGCGCAAGGAATATCACGACATCGTGTACCGCACAGAAGAAGAAAAATTCCGCAACGCCGCCAAGGAAATCAAGGAAGTTCACGATACCGGACAGCCCGTGCTGGTGGGCACGGTTTCCGTCGAAAAATCGGAAAAACTGAGTGGAATCCTGAAGAGAATGGGCGTTCGCCACGAAGTGCTGAACGCCAAAAATCACGAACGCGAAGCCATGATCGTCGCCCAGGCAGGACGCAAGGGCGCGGTCGTGGTCTCGACCAACATGGCCGGCCGCGGTACCGACATTCTGCTCGGCGGCAATCCCGACTTCCTCACCCGCGAACGCCTGCGCAAGGATAATAAAGATCCGGACCAGGTGCCCAAACCCGAGTGGGACGGTGTCTATACCATGGTGAAGGCGCAGATCGATAAGGAGCACGATGAAGTGGTCGAGCTAGGCGGCCTGCACATCGTCGGCACAGAGCGCCACGAATCGCGGCGTATCGACAATCAACTCCGAGGACGCGCCGGACGCCAGGGCGACCCCGGCAGCGCGCGCTTCTACCTCTCTCTGCAAGACGATTTAATGCGCATTTTCGGCGGCCAGCGCATGCAAAACCTGATGCTGCGCCTGGGCATGGAAGAAGATGTGCCGATCGAAAGCAAGATGATCTCCAAGCGCATCAGGTCGGCGCAGGAGGCCGTCGAAGCGCAGAACTTCGCCGCCCGCAAACATATTCTGGAATACGACGACGTCATGAACAAGCAGCGGCAAGCCGT